>ENA-OWPI01000359-OWPI01000359.1-marine-metagenome-genome-assembly--contig:-NODE-359-length-65592-cov-12.286866_pt1 | contig 65592 bp, 40 predicted proteins | sample MGYA00238138_ERZ651775 | MGnify/ENA primary metagenome ERZ651775 (study PRJEB26906, sample SAMN06265043) | marine metagenome | isolation source: Helgoland LTER site | place: Germany:Helgoland, sampling...
TTTAGGCGTTTTTTGGGTGCTCAGATTTTTGTTTTTTTCTCTTTTTTTTCTCTTTTCTCTCTCTCTCGAGAAAAATCATCTCTTCGTTTACTCTTCACAAGTCACCACTCTTTTAGTGACTCTCTTTTAAATTAACTCTCTCTCTCTCTTTTATTACATCATCATCGAGTAGTATCGCTTTGACGATGATGATGGAGAAGAAGAAGATAAAGGAGGTTTCGAAGAAGGAGAAGAAGAGCGATGACGACGAGTATCATCATCATCATCGAGAGCGGATCGAGAGTTGGCGGAGAAATTTGGTATTCGTATCTTTCGATGATGATGTTGAAGATGATGATGATTTAAAAGGAGAAGGGGAAATCACGAAAATGATAACACAAAGAAAGAGAAGCGCGTACGCAAAGTTACGAGGGGAGTTTTTCTCCTCCTCTTCCTCCTCCTCCGAGAATAATAATAACGCGTGTGATTCATCATCATCATCTTCTTCTTCTTCGCCAAAACTTTCGGCGATGAAGACGCAAAATTTTTCTCACATGTTTCAGAAAAAAGAGTTGGTGAGAGTTGTCACGCAGGACGTGCGACGAATCGTGTTCGCGGAAAAGAAAGGATTTGGAGGGAAGAAGTTTTGGCAATCTCCGGACGTGCGAGCGGCGTTGATTCGAGTGTTGACGGTATTCGTTCTGGAAAAAGAAATGGAGAGCAGTAGGAAGAGTAGTGGTGACGTGAAAATAGAATATAAACAAGGGATGCACGAGATAGTAGCGATGGTGTATTTGGCAACGTGTCGAGCGGCGGGCGGGAGAAGATTTGATGACGACGACGGCGAAAACGAAGACGACAACAACGACGACGACGATGATGATGATGAGGATGATGACGAGGAGAATTACGATGCTTTATTAGACGCCTCTCTGGTAGTAGCGCGCGACGACGACGATGATGATGATGATGACTTTTACAGCCAAAAGTTTGTCGAGCACGATTGCTACGCTCTTTTCAGCGCGTTTGTGAATAGCACAAAGTCGTCGTTACGACTGCTAGATTATTTTCAATCTCAAAACGAGTCTTTCATCGACGAGTATTGCTTGAGGTTTTTTAACAAGATGCACGCGGTGGATGAGGAAACCGCACGTATCTTTTTCAGCAAAATGTCACTCACGCGCTTGTATTTGCCGAGATTCTTAAAGCTGGCGTACGTTCGAGAGTGTAAACGAGGTGAGTTTCTTTTGATGATTTGGGATTCAATCATTGCGGAGATGGGCAGAGAAGGAAGAAAACAAGAATCGGGAGAGGCGGTTCAACATCATCATCAACAATCCTCCTACGGGTCGGCTCGGGAATTTTTTGAATCCTTGAGCGTCGCCGCCGTGCTGCGTTGTTGCAAGGACACCATAACGCGCGACGAAAGCTTGCATCAATCGAACGACGAAAGCATCGGAAACATCATAAACAAAATCAACGCGCATTCTTTTGAATTTTCAAAACCATCCGACGTGGACATTTTCATCCAAACGGCCAAGCGCGTGGCGTTCGAGAAGAAGATTGAAGAGAACGAAGAAGAAGATGAAGATGAAGAAGAACGGTATTTATTCGATGAATCCGTCTTCAAAAGTAACCTGTTCTCCGCGATGGAAATCAGGGACGATTACGTATCCTCCTCGCTTCAGTAGGAATAGTAGTAGGAATAGTAGTAGTAGAATCCCCTAATAATACGTACAAAGAATCCTCAAAACATTTATACACACACTTGCGACGACGACGATGACACCACCACCACTCGACAAAACCATCGATAACAACAACAAAAGAAGAAGAAGAAAACCTCTCCCTCACGCGCAAGTCCGCACGTGCCGGTTACAAGCCGCGCGTGTGCTCTCCAAACTCCTCAAATCCGCTCGGGAGAAAAAACACGGCCAATCCATAAAACGGTTGACGCTGGATGAAAACAAAATAGATTTCCCATCCGCGACGCACGCGATCGTCTGCGAAACCGTGAAAGTTCTCCCGCTTTTAAAACTGCTCATCGAGGACGTAAAAATGACAAAAAGCGTGGTTTTTGACGATGATTTTAAGGAAGATGATGATGAACAAGAAGAACAAGAAGAGAAGGATGATGAGAAAAAAGACGAGCCGCCAGGAGGAGAAAAATCGACAAAAATCAAAGCGTCGTTGGCGTACGTGTTGCTGTACGAGTTACTACTCTCTCCGGGAAAGAGCATTAAACCACCACCATTACCACCAGGCATGGAGGATGAAGAGCAAAAGAAGAAGAAGAAACAGAGTGACGTAACGACGACGACGTTAACATCGGCGGAAAAATTAATCGTGAGCAAAACAGGGGAATTGAAGAACCAGTTAGCGCGGAGATTGAAGAAAGCGAACGCGCAAACGGCGTTGGAATTTGTCGAGAGAAGGTTGCCGGAAAAAGTTAGGAAGATTGTGAACGACGATCCGATGAGTAGATTTGCGAGAGTGAACGCGATGAAAGTGAAAGATGTGGGCGTTCTCGTGAGAGAATTGAGAGAGAGAGGCTTTACGTTTGAGGAGGAAGACGCGCATTTAGGAAGGGGAGAAAAAGAACGCGGAAACGATTGTCGATACATTTTATTCGCGAAGGATTGCAATCGGAAGAAACTGAGCGGGATGAAAATGGTCAAGAATGGAGAATTGATTTTGCAAGGGAAATCGTCGTGTATGCCCGCGCATTGTTTGTTGGTGAATGAAGATGAGAGAGATGGAAGAGATGATATGAGCGCAATTTTTGAGCGCATTCGTCAATCCGACGTTATCGACGCGTGCGCGGCGCCAGGAAACAAAACGACCCACCTCGCCGCGTTGTTGGACAAAAAGAATAATACGTATAATCGAGGAGGGAAAGTATTTGCGTTCGAGAAGGACCACAGACGAGCGCAAAGGTTACGAGATACGGTCGATTTATACGGGTGCTCGAAGACAGTCGTCGTAGCGAAGAAGAATTTTTTAGAGGTGGACGTGAACGACGCCAAATATCGAAACGTGCGCTCGATTTTGCTCGATCCAAGTTGTTCTGGTTCCGGGACGGTGCAAAACAGAGGAGATGCGTTGATGGAGTACGCTTTGAAAGACGGATACGACGACGATGATGATGACGACGACGGTGACGACAATCGCAGTGATAAAATCAAACGCGAGGAAGAGGAAGAAAACGAAGAAGAACAAACGCGAAAGAAACGCGCGATGAGTTTACAAAAGTTCCAACTCGAGGCGCTTTCGCACGCCATGCGATTCCCAGGCGTTCTTCGAATCTCATACTCCACGTGTTCAATCTATCGCGAAGAAAACGAAGACGTGGTACAAAAAGTCATGCCGTTAGCGGAAGAGTTGGGATTTGAACTCGCGAAATGTTTACCGAAATGGCCTCGTCGAGGATTCGCGGAGGTTTTGGGCACGACAGAGGCGGCAAAAGTCGTTCGCGTAAACCCGTTCGAAGGCGACGATTGCGAAGGTTTCTTCGTGGCTGTGTTTCAGAGGAAGAAAGAGACGTGCGAGAAAATCATCGCGGCGTTTGAAAAAGAAGAAGAAGAAGAGAAATCGAAGCGGAGGAACAAAAACAAACGAGATTTGGAGTCCGAGGTTGTCGTCGTTCCGGTGCTCGACACCGGAAACGCGAAGAAGAAGAAGAAGAAAAACGGCGGTTCAAAGACGCCTTTGTTTCGCTGAACGCTTAGTACATTTTTGGTAGATAGATGTAGACGGATAGATTTAATAAATAATAGAGCTTTTCAGGCGAGGTGTTCATCTCTCTCTCCTTCTCTCTCTCTCTCTCTCCCATTTTAATCTTCGCTCCACGTTAACGCTTCCTTCACGTACTTGAACCCGAGTCCGGCCGAGGCGAGCGCCACCGGCGCCGCGCCTAAGTGCCAATCCATCTCTTGTTGAAACAAAATCCCTCTACTCATAGTCGTCGCAGCTAACGGAATCGCCAACACCGCCAACAACTCCCCGTTTAACACCTTCCCCATCCTCGTCGCCAACTTTTCGCTAATGTACGTCTCGTTTTCGTCCGTGCTCTTTTGCTTCTCCGCGAACGTCGTGATCGTCTTTATCGTCACGAACAAACTCGACGACCCCATCACCGCGAACAAGAACATCTTGAACCAAAATATCGGTTCGTGCGAATAAAACTCCCACCCTTTTCCGTATTGCGTCACGCGTAAATACCCCGTGTACAAAACGAGCACGCCGGCGATGCCGTACACCGAATCCGCAATCACCAGTTTCATCAGCTCGTCTCCGGACATGTTTGGCTTCAAAATCGCTTTCTCCGTCGCCAACGAACCGACGATAAGGAGTAAACCGAGATAGTGTCCGTAGGCAGCAAAGGCGGACGGGACCGCATTCTCAGCCGCGGCGGCGAAAGCTGCCGGTGCGTGAAAAAGTGCGGCAGCGGCTAACCCCAAGCACCCAGTTGTTGTCGTCGCTTTTTTATTCGTCGTCGGGGTGATGACGTTTTCGACGCGTAATCTTCTCACTGGTGTTCCTCTTCCGGATGCTTTTAAAACTGCTGCTCCGTGTCTCCCTCGACAACGAAGACCAAGGGGACGAAGAGAAGACGATGCATTCGTTCTTCCGTTCGTCTGAATCGTCGTCTGAATCGTCGCGGGATGGGAGAGATGTTGTGCAAGCATTGGTGTGATGATGTTTTCTTTCGAAGGATAACTTTGTGCAGACAGAGGAGCTTCGTTCTGACGTTTTTTGGTACGTTAAAAATTGTTGTGTTTCTTCTGCACGCTGTGAGTAATAGTATACATTTTGCTGCGTTAAAATCTCTCTCAAATCTCTCTCCATGTTTACGAGCGTTTACCTCTGCTCGCTGTACTCCCTTGCTTCCTTTTCACCGACGCGTTCGGTTTCGTCGTCGAAAAATCCTCGAACAAGTCTTCGGCCATTTTCTCTTTCAACCGTCGCGCGGCTTTTTCCTCGCGATCGAGAGCGGTTTCGAATTGCGCCAACGTTTCGTAGCCGTCCGTCTCGTACGGCCACGGAACTTTTTGCTTCTTATTCTTTACTTTTATAGCGCTCGGAGAAAACGATTCCACGCCGCCGCCATTTCGAGCGGCTTTTGTGGGTTTACCGTTTATCGTAATCGACTGCTTCTGGAATCGTTTTTTATTATTAGTGTTGTTGTCGTTGCTGCTAGTGTTTGCCACTCGTCGAAGTCGGTTTTCGTCGTCGTTTTCCTCCTCCTCGATCGTGGAAACCAATCTCGATGGTGGTGGCGACGAATTCAAAGGCGAGAGTATTTGCTCTCGAAACAACGACGCGTCTACGACCGTTTCCACTTCCACCTCCTCTCGATCTACGTTTACTCGCCCTCTGTTATTACCGTCCGTTTTCTTCTTCTCCTTTTTCGTTTTCGCGCGTTTCCACCCGACTCCCGCGTCACCGTCCTCCTCCTCGTGCACTCCTCCATCGCTTCCATCATCATCGTCGTCATCATCATCATCATCGCTTTCCGTCGCTTCTCCTTCCTCCTCCTCGTTTTCATCCGCCGCGTCGAGACCGTTAGTATTCGTCGCGGCGTTGTCCTCCTCGATGCATCTCACCGTCGCGGCTATTTTGCCAAACTTTAATAACCACACCTTTTTACCTCCTCGATCTCCTCCTCCTCCTCTTCCTCCACCTGATGCCGACGACGACGACGGCGTCCATATTAATGGCACTCTTCGCGTAGAATTTTTGTCTAATCTTTCGAGTTTATTCTTCTCTTCTTCGTCTCCTTCTTCTCTGCTGGTTGAAACGACGCTGGAAACCCGAGTGCCGAGTTTACTCCCGCAATCAGTCACTTCCAAAAAAGTAGTAGTATCACCCTCCTCTCCCTCCTCTTTTGCCATCGATTTCGCGTGTACACCGGCAGAAGAAGTAGCGACGACGACGGTCAAAATCGCGTGTTTTCTCGACACAGAATTCTCATTCTCGATGGGAACGTGCGCGATGGAAGGGTCCCGTCCTACGATTGTCGGCACGTTCGGGTGCAACGCGTAGGAAGAAAAGGAAGAGGAAGAATTGCTGTTGTTAATCTCCAGTCTGAACAACATGTTAACGTTGTTGTTGTTCGTATTATTCGTATGCGCAAAAACTTGTTTGCTTTCTGAGGGATTTTCAAAATTCGAGTGTCTTGCTCTTTAATATGTGCACGCGCGCGTTAGTACATAAATAATAGTATTCAAAGAAGAAGTCTAATTCTAATTCCGAATGGTCTGATCCCGAATGGTCTGATACGTGGAACTCTCTTATTGCACGTGCGACCAGCAAAAAACTCTCACATCATCGTCATCATCATCACCATCCTCACCGTCGTCATAAAAATCAAACGCGTCCGTCTTTCTTCTTGACGATGTGTCCGCCTTTGAGCAAAATAGATCCTAAGTTGATTAAATCACCGAGAACGCCTCCAACGTTCGTATCTTTTTGCCGGACGGCTTCCTCGCTCATGCGACTGCCTTTCGCAAGTTCCGAGAGGTTTAGTTTTTTTACATCATCCTCACCTTCATTTCCGTCGTCGTTCGAGCTCGTGTTTATCAAATCTGCAAAGGCAGCCTCGGCGGATTCTTCCGCGGAGAACAAAGAGGAGGAAACGGAGGAGGACACACCACCATTTTCACCACCGCCTCCTTTTACGTAGCCCGGGGAAAAGCCTAACTTTTCGTTCTGTCTCGCGGTTGCCATCGCGCGGGAGAGTTTACTCGTCTCTTCTTCTTTGTCTTCTTCTTCTTTGTCTTTATCCTCTGCATCGTCGTCCTTCCCTAAAGCCATTACCCCGGTGCGTCGCGCTTCTCTTCTTTCTCCTCTTCTTTTAATATTAAAACCACTGAAACTCCTATTACTCGTATTCCTCCTGTTCCTATTCCTCCCGCTCAAAATCAACGCCTCGGTGTCGCTGAGCGTGCGAGAAGAAGAAAACGTGTGAGTCAACATGTTCGTTTTTGTCGTCCTCGTTGTGATGCAACACTCCTATTTTGGAGACTTTTTTAGGGGAAGAGAGTTTCGTCATTGACGCAAAGGTCTCCAGAGAGAGATATTATGATGCGGAGGCAAACGAGCGGCGATTTTTACGACGCGGATGCGGAACCCGAGAACGACAACTCGAACAACAACAGAAACGTGAACGACAACAAAATGCGTACTTTTGCTATGGATGATGATGACGACGATAATGCGTTTTACTTTGATGATGGTGAAGAACAAAATCGACATCGTCGTCCAGAAGTGATGATGATGACGACGACCGGGAACAACACCCCTTTTAAAATAGAGGAGCAGACGAAGAATAACGCGCAACAACAAAGAGTGTTGGGGACAACAGCAGCGGCAGAAAAACGATTCGTAGCGTTAAAACCATCGAAGAGGAGTGGACGAATAATAGATAAAAAGATGAGTAAAAAGAGAACGGCGGGAGTGGGTTTGAGGTCGCACGCCAGACTAGGTGTGTCGCCAGTGCGAGGAGGAGGAGGAGGAGGAGGAGGAGGAGCAGGAGGAACGACTACTACTACGACTGCTACTACTACTACTGCTGCGCTGTTGTTATCGAGGAAGAAAGAGAAGAAGAAACGGTCGATGCAGCAGAGGCGGGAGAGGACGAGTAAGCGGGAAAGGTATAGTCTCGGCGGCGCGGCGGCGTCGTCCGACGGAGGAGGTACGGACGACGAGGAGAACGGGAGGAGAGTTATCGGTGGCGTTTACTCGACGGCGATGGAACGCGAAGACGCCAAGAGGAGACAGATGCTTTATAAACGTCTGGATAGATTGAAACAGTTGCCATCGCAGAGCCAGTTTGCGAAAACGCAAATCGCGTTGGTGAATAAATGTTTGGAGATGTTGATGAAAGTGACGGTGAGAACGAACGAGGAGGAGGACGAGTTGGCGAAGTTGTTGAGCAGCGTGAAGATTTGAGGAGAGATAGGCATAGTAGTAAGTAAAAACAAAGTAGCATAGTCTTGTACAATACCAAAATTACCTTAATATAATAATAAAACATACTACTACACCGAATATCTTTTCACCGCGTCGGAGAGAATCTTCTTCTTACGCATGCGATACAAAATTGCCTGTCGCATTTTCCAATTCTCCCCGCCTTTCTCTTTCAACAAGCCTTGGTCTTGGTTATACGTCGTTTCCATCTCTTGTAATCTATATTCACACGCCATTTTCAACGCTAGCGCGGCTTTCTTTTCCGTTTGTCCGCCGCCTAATCGAAACCCGTCGCAGGATCCGCCAGCGTTAATCCATTCCGATTCGGTGGCGTAGAGACATCGCAAAGCCCAAGATAAGTTGGGTTCCGCGGTGCCATCGCTGACAAACGCGCCTCGCCACGCGGAATCTTCCAAAGTCAAATCTTCTAAGGACCCTTCGGGAATAAAGCGCAAAGCTTCGATGCGTTTCGGATTCTTCTCCAGATTTTCCTTCAGCGTAGGATCGTTTTGCGTCAAGTACGGGAGCAACCCTTCGAATTGGTACGTGTCCGCTACGTTTTGATCGTCCACGAATCCGTACCGCAAAAGCAACTCGTCGTTCGGCATCAAACCGTAACTAATCAACACTTCCTCGCCCTTTTTGTAACTCTTCGGCGATTTTAACGCAAACTCAGAATTCGTAAACTCAAACTCCGTTTTTAACATCGTCTGGTGATTGAACGCGTCGATTAACGGCATCAACACATACGCCGTGTCCGTCTTCACGTCGTTCTCCTTCGTCGAATCGAAAACAACTAAAGCTAACAACGCAAACACGCACAACCATTTCAACTCGGTCGTCTGTGCAGTCAAAAATGACGCGAACACCGTCCCAACCGATAAAGCTCGAGGTAACAATTTCCTCTGCAAAGCCTCCTGGTCTGCAATCTTTCCGGAAAAAACGCGCGACCGCACTACGTCCAACGCCCAAATGACTTCTTCCCTCTCAATCGTCTTCAAGCCGCCATCTCGCGCGTACTCCTGAATCAACTCGCACGCTTTTTCGTTCTCCAACCTCTGCTCTTTCGCGAACTTCTCTCCCACAGAGTATTGCAATTCTCTCACTTCCTCCTCCGTCCACGTGCCTAAATTCTCGAACGACTTTGGCAGTTGCTCGATGTACTCGTAAAACTTCGATCGAGAACCCAAGGATTTCTCGTACAAGAGTACCAACGCCACTCGCAACGCCCACCGTTCGTCCCCAGCCTTCGCCCATAACTCGTTCGATATATACTCTTCGTGTGGATTCTCCTGACCTTCGACGACGAGCATGGTTGCTTCTCTGGGCAGGCGGACTAAATCGTCCTCGCTCGCGATATCGCTCGTCGCTTTCACGCCTCGGTACAAATCGTCCCCTCCTTTCTCTTTCTCACTACCACCGACGTACGCGACTTCCACGTTTGGCGCGAGAATGTTGTTTTTCACGCGCCAGGCGGTGTACTCGCTTTGGAGGCGCTTCCATGCAAAAATCTCCTCGTCTTTGGCGCCGTCGGCGAAACAACAAACCCCTCCTGTTGTTCTCCCTGCGCTGCGACGGGTTATTCTCAAATGGGCGTACGAGGTCGAGGCGAGGGTGGTGGTGGTTCTGGTGGTAGCGTTGGAGGATGCCCCCGCGACGGCGACGCAACATCGTGTCGACAGAGTCGCGTGATGGAGCATTTTTTCTTGTGTGTGCAAATCTATGAGGGTATTCGTCTTTGTGTGTGCGCGTTTTCCCTATGTAAACACATGACGATTCAATATTTACAACTTCTCGCTATTTATCTCTCTCTCTCTATTTCCAAGCTTTAATCACACCGTCTCTACTGGCCGATAAGAGCATTCGACCACCTCTGAACGCGTCGCCGGCGGAAGAGGAAGAGGAGGAGTAGGACGGGACCGTCGCCAACGCGGTGATGGCGTCGTGGTGGCCCTCGTTTCTGCTCGCGATGGAGTTTTCGCGAGCAGCCGCGCTGGAGCCGTCGTTGTTGTCGTTATCAGTACCAGCAAAACCACCACCACCGCGTCTTTGTCTCCCGGAGGAGGATGTCGATGATGATTGGTACGGAGAGGTTTCTTGCTGAATGCGAATGAACGTGGGACGTTGTTTCGCTTCGCCGACGCGGACCAGACGAGAGGTGGACTCTAGACGGGTTTCCACGTATCGAGGTCGACTAGAACCGTGACGAGGCGGGCCGGAGAGAATGCGGGACTTTGAACTATCTCCAGGAAACCACGCGCGTATGGTACAATCGGAGCCTCCCGAGATTAACACACCGGACGGCAAGGAGAGGAGCGATCGGAAACTGTCGTTGTCGAATCCCGATTCTTCGTTGCCTTCGTTTATTTCGACGTCGCTCCAATTAGAATCCTCCTCGCTTTCAACAGAATTCTCCTCTCTTTTTTCTCTTTCGCTGCTTGTTGTTGTCGCAGTAAAGTCGGCTTGACTGTATTTATTCGTTTGAGAGCGTAAAAAAGGGTCGCTCAAGCGCCAATCAGAGTCGAGTTTACGTAAACTCGTACCAGATGCCAACACGTTCGGCCGGGCTCTGCTCGCTGCTTCCAACTCAACGCCAATTAAACTAGAGTCCAAAGTTCGTAAAACTTCTCTACATTCGCCAGTGGATGCATCCCACAAGGCAATCTCGTTCCTTTTGTGTGAACACCAAACCAGAGGTTTCATCATTTTCATGGCGTCAGAAGACGGAGGTAAGAACGCACGAACACTCATGCATGAAATCGAGTCGGAGAATGTGCGCAAATTCCTACGTGGCTGCGTTGCTGCGGATGATGCATTTCTCGCGCTTGTTCGAGTCGGAGCTTTCCATCGGGCAACAGATGTCATAAATCTCGAGTCGATGAGCTCGACTTCACCCGTCGACGTCGATAAAACAAACCATGGCGAGGTTGAGAAGCCTTCTTCGTTAACATTCCCACTGTTTACGAAGGGAATAGAGCTAAAATCAGATGTCAATACTTCACCGTTTGCGTTTGCAAGAGAAGTAATCACGCCTCTTTTCGGATGCCAAGGTAAGGAGACAATCGCGCTTCTCCCGTCACCTCGGGTGGACTGCCGTAAATCCCAAACTTTACATCCGCCACGCTGCGTTGCAAAGGCAACAACGCTTGGCGAAATCGCCAGGGTGGAAACGACCGCACCTTCCGAAATATCATACGTGTATATTTGAGCCGCACCAGTGTACTTTTCAGCCGCACCGGTGTACATTCTTTTTCTGCCCTCTGGACCGTCTTCTCCGGTGCTCTTTGATGTTTTCGTTGCTTTTACATATTCCACGCGCCACACGTGCACCGACCCACAATCGGAGCCTGAACAGACTCTATTTTCAGATAACACGCACGCGCTTTTAATCTTGCCGCTCTGAGAAGCGTACGTCAGGCGCGAACGAAACGATACATCTCGTTCCAATCGTCTGGAATCCCAAATCTTACACGACCCGTCATCAGAGCACGATACAAAATACGGCACGTTTGCATTCGTAGGCGCCGTGGCGAGATGATTCACGGCACTTCTGTGCTCCTTCAAATGAGCCCAGAGCACACCGCGAGGAACCCACGATGCGGACGATGATATATTCCTTGCCGCAGTTGAAATCGCGGGGAGAGATTTGGAAGCGACAGAATTCTCAAAACCATCGTTCGTTTGCACAACGTCCACCACAGGTATAGACTTGCTCGGCACAACGAGGGGTTTGCGGAAAGTAGAGAGAATGGCAGACGCAGAAGTATGCTTTGATGCTGCGGGGGTTCCTGATGCAATAGCTACTCCTTCGCGTGATTCAAGAACCCGGGCGTTTTGTCTTCGTCGCGCCTCTAACGTTGCCAGAATGTAAGGTACTAGAGGCTGCACAGACTCCTCAATCGCTAAAGATTCTAAGATGACCGTATTTGCAAAGTTATTCAAATCATCAGCAGAAGCAAAATTACTCTGCAATAAAGAAGCAACAGCTCGGTCGTACGACTCGCTCAATGGTGGATCCCTCAAAGCGGCTCGTAAACTTTGAGCGTCTTGAAACGCATCCGGGCACGTTGCCCACAACAATACGGAATCTTTACTCTTATTATGTTCATTCGAAGACGAAAGAGATGGCGACGATGATGGCAACGGCGCCAGTGTTTTTCTTTGAAATGGTTCAACTATTGGCGCGAGAAATGCGAAAGTATCGACTGGTCCAAGTTTCTTTGCAGCCGAGGCGAAGAAATCAATCGCTGCGTCTCGTATAGATTGGATCGGATGACACATCAACGGCGCAGATTTTGAGCACGCGTTAACAATGACAGATGTCTGCAAATCAAGCGAAACGGCGCTTGCGATTACATCATCTGAATCCGTATTCTCATCACTTTCATCATCAGCAGAGACGATGTTATGGAGACATTGTAATGCTGCCTGAACCACGTCATCATTTATATCTGTCAAGCACCTCTCCGCGCAGGGAATGACAAACGATTCTGTGACAGATGCCCCACATTCCATGGCAACATCTGAAATGTTTGATAAGAACGCACGCTTCGTCCGCCAATCGGATGCATTTAAGCACGTCACTAAGAGCGGCAATAAAAAACTCGTCGTCTCTTTGCGGCCGAAAAACTTTGCGATTCCCCCCATATTTTCCAACAAAGCCACCGTGGCATTTGGATGCGTGTTCAAGCTCGCAAAAATCTCCAATATAATTTGTCGCGCTTCGTTTCTGTGCGCTTGAATAGATATGTCGAATGAGTCACTCGCCGATGTTTTCTTTCCACCAAAAGTAGTATTCGTGTTCGCGCTTTCACCAAAATCACCTCCATTAGCGGTATTGTTTGGGTTCATTGAATTATTTTGATTGTTGTCCACATCATCGAAAGCGGTATACGTAGATGCATCTCCCCCTCCAATCTCATCCGAGTAAATCGTCCCAGACTTTACCGTCGTCAACTTTGCGAAATCTTCAGCTAAGCTCGCTTGGTCTTCATCGAGAACTTCTTTGCATCCTAGGGCTGAGCGCTGCGCGGAAAACCGAAACGCGTTTTGACAAAAGCGGGAGAGCGTTTCAGCTAACGTAACTTTCGCGTATTCGTTCCGACTTTCGTTGGCTTGTGCAGCACTGGACGATAAAGCTGCGAGTTGACGCAAAGCTGGCCAGACGTAGTCTTGGAATAACTTTGAATCTGATTTCTGCAAATCACACGCTCGAGAAAGCGTCGCCTCTAAAGTCCTAATCGCCGCAGCTTTCACTCGAGACGTCGATGGTGCGCTACTGTTACTATTCGTACTACTGCTGTTGATGTTATTCACAATAACGACAGTATCGTTATCGTCGTCGTTTTCAGAGTCTTTTTCTTTTATCGTTTCGACGCATCTTGGGACAATGAGATCGATTCTTGTCTGATCGTCGCAATATTTGCCGATGTACTTTTCAAGCAAATAAAATCCGTCTACCCGGACACTTTGTACATTGCACGCGCGTATAGCTAGACACAGATATTGCGCAAGAATACGCATACCAGGCGATCCGCCTTTCGCTTTCGATGACGGTAGCCTTTCCTCCACTTTCCGAATCTTCTTGACGAGATCGGGAACTTCCTTTTTCAAATATTCAATCGTGACGTCTAAACTTGCGTTGGCGTTAATTATGTCACTTCCCATCGCGTGTAATGCGTCAAAATACGCAGGAAAAAACCCAGACGCAACACACGAGTTGAATATTTCCTCCGCCGACGGTCTTTCGTACGGAACGCGTTGAATCATAGCTAAAATCAAGTTCAAAATTTCATCTCGGGCTTTCTTGTCGTTTGGAACTGATTTCGAGAGATTATTCGCGATGAAATGGTCCGGTTCGTATCCTTCGTTTTTGTCTCTGTACGCGAGCGCTTGCGCTAAATCAAACGTCGCCGTACCATCTGTGAACAGTTCGCCGATAACACAACCTAAAGCGAACACATCCATCTCTCTCGTGATCGCATACTCGCTATCAAATTCGTCGTCCTCTTCTCCGTCCGAAGTATATCCTTTACTCCCTCTTCGCGCGCCTCTTTGTATTCTTTTTTCCTTCTCCATCTCCAACTCCTGAAGATTACTACTGCTATCGTTATTAATATTACTGCTGTTCGCGTTACTATCTACAAACCTTTCCGGTGCTAAATAACACCTTCTCCTCCCTCCAGCGTCGAAGTAAAAAGTAAAATCGGCTGGATTATCCACCGGCACCGACTTTGGTTTGAAACTCGCAAAATCTGACAAAAACACCCAATTCGTCGATGTCATCAGCACGTTCTCGCACTTGACGTCCCCGTGCGTGACGTTCCTCTCGTGCGTAAACTTCATCGCGTGTAGCAACTGATAACAAATCCATTTCTTTTCCAAAAACGACAAAAACGGTCGTTGATTTAATCGATCGTACAGCGTCGAAAACGAATACTGTCGCATCAAATACACCGCCCTTTCCGTTTCCTTCACCTTCTGAAACGGCCACACGTGCACGATATCTTTCGAGTTTGGATATTTCAACAGGGTCTTACCGATATCTCTCACTCGTTTCTCGTGTTTCTGTAAATCTGGAACCTGTCCTCGTTTCACGTACACTTTAATCACCACGTCCCCTACTTCGTTAAAATTCCCCCCCCTCGTCGTCGTCGTCTTCTTCCTTTTCTTGAGGATGACTTTTGAACGCGTCTTGTTGGTGGATTTTTCTTTCGCCTCTTCTTCTTCTTCTTCTTCTTCTTCTTCTTCTTCTTCTTCCTCTTCGTTTGTATTTTTATTGGTGGCTTTTCTTCTCGTCGTCGTTCCTTTGTCTTCTTCTTCTCTTCCTCTTTTTACATCTTCTTCTTCTTCTTCTTCTTCTTCTTCTCCTTCTTCTTCTTCTGCGGAAGGTATCGACGACGTAAACGACTTCGTTTCGCACCGATGGGTCTTGAAAAACCGTCCACCACCTAACGCGTCTTTATATTTCAACTCTGGAACGTCCGTTTGCACTAAATCCGATACCTACGTTTGATTTGAGTTTAAGAGTTAGAGAGTTCTCCCGTGTTAGTTATAGATGCGACGAAGAAGAAGAAGAAGAAGAAGAAGAAGAAGAGAAAACGAGAGAGAATAAAAAAAGTGTGCGTTGTTGTTGCTCACCTGCACTCTCGGCGCGTTCGTGGATATTTGGTTGCCCATCCTTCTTCTTCTTCTCTGACGGAAGAAGAGAAAAGGATTATGATGTTTTTTGTATCGCTGATGCGACGAGTGAAAGAAACAGTTGTAAAAAGAGAGTTCGTCACAAACAACTCACTCTCCTTCTCATCGCGGAAGAATGTCTTCGTCGTCGTCTACGAACAACAATTTCAACAACAACGAAAGAACGACGACGATAGAGATTTCACCGAACGTGTTCATGCCTCGCTTGGCGTTTGGAACGTATAAACTCAAAGGCGCGCAGTGCACGAAAGCGGTGAAGAAAGCGTTGGAAATTGGATATGAACACATAGATACCGCATCTATATATAAAAACGAGAGCGATATTGGTGAAGCGCTGGAGGAATGGATGACGACGACAAAAACGACGACTAAGGATGATGATGATGATGATGAGAACAAGAAGAAGACAAAAAAAAAGAATTTTGAGAGAAAGATGCCGTTTCTCGCGTCGAAAATCGCACCGGCGGAGATGCATTCGAAACTGTTGGTGGAACAAGCAGTTGAGAAAATTCTCCTCCGGTTGCGAATACCCGCGATTGACTTAATCATGTTACATTGGCCGGGCGTGTCGAAAGTCTCGCCGGACTCGGAAATACACAAAGAGAAGAGGAAAGACGCGTACAGAGCGTTAGAAAAGTGCTTGAAAGAAGGCAAAATTCGAGCGATTGGCGTTTCGAACTATCACGTGAGACATTTGGAGGAGCTGTTGAGTTATTGCGAGATTAAGCCGAGCGTGAACCAAATCGAGGCACATCCGATGTGGCCGCAGGAAGATTTGATTGAATTTTGCGAATCGAAAGGTATCGCGGTGGTGAAGTACTCGCCGTTTGGTGGAGGTGGGGCGCCCTTGTTGGACGACGCGTTCGTTTCCACGCGAGAGGAAGAGAAAGAAGGAGGAGGTGGAGGAGGAGACGAGGAACGAGAACAGGCGGCCGACATCGCGGACGACCAGGCGTGGAAACCGTCCCAAATTCTCTTAGCGTGGGGTTTGTTACGAGGAGGACGGAAAAACAGAGGCAATAGCAAAACCTTGTGCGGCGCAGTCGTCGTGAAAGCGTCCTCGGAGGAACGGATATTAGAAAATTACGAAGCGCTGGAGAAGGATTTTTTCAACTCAAAGTACCTCTCTCGAAAGTTGGAAGTTTGGGATTCCGTGGAAACGAGGAAGAAATTCGCCTGGGATTCCGATTGCGTGAAATGAAGCCAAAAACGTTAACGATTGACGATTGACTTATTCCGCGATTGAAGAGAACGACGAAATGTTCTTTTCGGAAAGCGTTAACAAACATTCTGCTGAATTACACAAAAAGTACGTGCGACGACTTCGAGGCAAAATTTCCGCTTCGAGGCAAAATTTCCGCGAAAAAAAGTAACTGACAAAAGTTTGAGAGAAAAAAATATTCTTCAGAAAGTATTTGCATTTTCATCGAGCAATAACTACGAACCGACTATACAAGTACGAAGGTAACAGTTAATACCATGGCGTTACGGACGGCACGTCTTCGAACTATGTTCTGCGCGACATTGGTTTTTATTTGCGCGCAAGCGCTGTTCGTTCGCGGCTGGGAAGAGGAGATGCCAAGCCCGCCGCCGAGTCCGCCGCCGCCGAGTCCGCCGCCGAGCCCACCACCGAGCCCACCGCCTTTAAACAAGTTTGGTAAGAAGATACCGGTGCCGCAACAAGAGTTTTTCGATCTTATCTGCCAATGTTTGAGAGAAGATCCCGTGAAAGGTAATTGCCTCGAAGTTGGCTACACCGAGCGAAATTCTGATGGCGACATTTACGGCGTTCTTTCGCATTGGGATACGTCTGAGATATCGGATATGTCATTTGCGTTTTCAGGACCGCGTTTAACGACTTCTGGACCTCCGTTTCCTTGTACTCCAATGCTTCCAATGGAAGTTACAGAACGATTCAATCCGGATTTGAGCTTGTGGAACACGTCGCAGGTTTTGACTTTCGTAGATACTTTCGGTGATCAACGTGCGTTTTTGGGAACTGGTTTGAAATTCTGGTCAGTGTCTCGAGCTACAAATTTTGAGGTGATGTTCAGCGGTTGCGCTAATTTTATCGAACCGATTTCATTTTGGAACGTGGAGAATGCTGAAAACATGGGTGGAATGTTTCGTCGATGTACTAAATTCAACGCCGATATTTCTCTCTGGAAAACGCCTCGAAACAAAAAAATGGATGGAATGTTCTTGGAATGCGAAGCATTCAATTCAAATCTTAATTTCTGGGATGTTTCGAATGTCAATAACATGTTCGCAGTGTTTGTCAGGGCGTTTAAGTTCAACAAACCGATTGGCGATTGGAACGTGTCGAGCGTGACCTCGATGGCATCAATGTTTTCAGGCGCCCTATCATTTAATCAAGACATTTCAAAATGGGACGTTCACAACGTCGTAAGTTTCCAAGACATGTTCTCCGATGCAATTAAGTTTGCCGGTGACGTGAGCAAATGGGATCTTTCGTCTTCCTACATCACGTTTACGAGCATGTTTTCGGGAGCTCTCGCGTTTAACAACAAGTGGGTATGCGAGACATCGACGAGCGGCCCGCCGGATACGTGTGAATTGAAAAAGCCGTACTTTTTCAATGCTCTCGGTAACAGAGTTTTTCCAAACAATTTCACCGAACTTCAAGGTGCAGTTTGTAATTGCCTCGGCGAAGAACCAATTCACGGTATCTGCACCGAATTTGCTCGCGAGAGCGAGTACGGCGTCCTTCCGCAATGGGACGTTTCGCTCGTCCAAAATTTTAGAGCAATCTTTGACGCAGACTTTCTTTTTGCCGCCTGCACCGGAAAAGTTACACCCTTTTCACTATCGCTCTTCGATGCCGATTTGAGCTATTGGAATATGAAAAATGCAACAGATACTGCGTTTATGTTCCGTTTCATGTTCAAGTTCAAAGGCAAAGGTCTCAAATACTGGGACGTCTCCAGCGTGACGAGAATGGACAGAATGTTCGACGCGAATTTTGAATTCAAGGAAGCCATCGGGTATTGGGATACTAGTCACGTGACGAATATGGAGAAAATGTTTCGTAACGCGCACTCCTTCAACCAAGATATTTCTAAATGGGACACGTCGTCGGTCAGAACTATGTTTCGCATGTTTTTGAACGCCACGGAGTTCAAAGGAACCGGTATTTCTAAATGGGACGTTGAGGAAGTCACGGACATGCGAGAAATGTTTTTGAACGCAACTCACTTCAATGACGACATCGGCAGCACGTGGTTGGGATCGGCGGCGACTAACGAACAAAACGACATCTTTCTCGGCGCGGACGCTTTCAACAAAGTCTACGAGTGTAACACCGACGTCGACGGTCCGGTCTCGTCGTGCGCGAAACAAAGAGCTCCCTCGCCGTGGCGTTGCGATTAACGATGCGCGCGCGACCATCATTTTTCACGAATACAACGACGAATACGACGACGAATACTACTCGCGACCGACGACGACAAAGACAAAGACAATAAAATCCACGACGCGAACTCACGGTCGGTTGTTATAAAAAAAAGCGTTTGATGGTATGATACTTTACACATTCGCACTGTATAATAATTTCACTTTTTCCTCTTCTCGTTCTTCTTTTCTCAGACAGAAAGACGAGTTCTTTTTTTCTCAAGTTCTCCTCTCTTCCGGGAAAGCCGACAGAAAATCACACGCATCATCGCATAAAAAGAATCATGTCCGACGAAGAGTTTGACTTGAAAAAGAAGAAGAAAAAATCCAAGAAGGTTGATTTCGACGCGTTCGAGACGGAAGATACTCCGAATGATGGTGGTGATGATGCTGGTGTCGCGGCAGCCGTCGCGGAGAAAATAGAAGATTTGGATCGTACGTGTTTTTCTCTCGTTTTGGGTTTTTCTTTGTCTTCTTTTTTCTTCATCCGCTTCTTCCTTTGTTGTTAACGCAACAGCAGTTTTCATTCGGCGAAAAGAGATGGTGACGACGATGAGAACGCGACGACTGTCTGTCGTCGAGCCAAGCCGCTTTTGGACCTGAACACTGCTGCTGGTGATGTTTAGAAGAGCGTTTGATAAAAGAGCGGAGAGGAGGATGCGAAGACACAAAAGCACTCCTTCACAGTTATCTCTCTTCTCACGTGTCTCATCTTTCAAAAAATTAAAAAAAAAACTCACCACTCACCACAAAAATCTCTCAAACAACCTTTCACAACAACGACAACTTTAACTTTAACAATAACAACAGTCGAAGAGTTTGGTAAGAAGAAGAAATCGAAGAAGAAGAAGAAACTCGCGTTATCGGACGACGAGGAAGGAGGAGGAGAGAACGAAGAGGAGGAAAAAGCGACGACCTCGTCGTCCGGCGGCGGCGTTCAATCCGGGTTAGGTCTCCCTTGGGACGGTTCCGATCGAGACTACCACTACGACGAACTTCTCGGTCGCGTCTTTGGCATTCTCAAGGAGAAGAATCCGGCGTTGTCGGAGAAGACGAAAACGATTATTAAACCGCCGCAAATTGCGAGAGAAGGGACGAAGAAGACGGTGTTTGCAAACTTGATGGAGATTTGCAACGCGATGCACAGACCGCACGAGCACGTGACGCAATACATGATGGCGGAACTCGGGACGACGGGGACTTTAGACGGTCAGCAAAGGCTGATTATTAAAGGGAGATTTCTGCCGAAAGTGTTCGAAGGTGTTTTGAGACACTACTTTATCGATTACGTGATTTGCAACATGTGCAAGAGTTCGGACACGCAGTTAGTGAAAGAGGCGACGACGAGGTTAAGTTATTGTAGGTGTCAATCGTGCGGCGCGTCTAGGTCGGTGTCGAATATTCAAAAAGGTTACACCGCGGTTGGGAGAGGCGAGAGAAGGAAAGCCAGAGCAATGGGGACGTAAAAGGAATACGGAAAACGTCTACATCATCATCGTCGTCGTTAAGAAGTATATTTTTAAAAACATTTGTTGTATTAGAAGAAAAGAGAAAAGAAGAAGAAGAAGAAGAAGAAGAGGAGCATCGTCATCGTCATCATTTTACTTAGTATCGTTACAACGTTTCAAATTCTTTGGCTATTTGCTCATCCGTCATTTCTTGCTTCGTCGAGCATTTGTTATACGTCGTGTCTGCGGACATCTTACAGACCCACTTGTCGTCGTCGCCGAGATTGGCGATTGACTTTTCAGGAACACGCCTCCATTTGGAACAGTCGTCGCACTGTATCCATGTCTGCTTAACGATGACTTTAGTCGCCCTTTTGCCGGAATTTGGCGGCGCGTTGCTGCTCGTTCTCGCTCTCTTCGAAGCTTTCCCGCCGCCGACGACTTTGTTCGATCCAGGTAGTGGAGGATTCACCGGAACTCGTTGCTTACCGCCCCATCGAACGGTTTGCATGCTCAACTGCACGGTTTCTCTGCTTCCGTCGTCGTATAAAACTTCGTGCTCACCCGTATCCGCACGGAACGATTCAATGACCGCATTGAAGAAGGTTTCATGGACGGGCCAAAAGACTTCAACTAGTCTTCCGATGGAATCTGCGCCAGTTTGCGTGCCAATCGTTTTCAGCCATTTTCCCATCGTTTCTTGGGTGACTGCATGTTTTCCGACTAAACGCAACGACTGGCGCCATTTTTTCGCAGAACCTTTCCCGCCCAAGCGCTCAAATTCAGTCGCTGGACACGTGTATTCGGATATTCTGCACTTCATGTCACCTGAATCTCGGCGAAGCACGGCGTAACGAACGAGTTCCTCGCCGCGGCGTCCTTGCGGTAACAAGATGCCTCGCATGCCACCGACAGCGACCGGAATGGGAGGTAAAGCAAAAACCATTCCACCATCTTCCAAAGGTGGTTCCGGAACCCCCTCGTAAGGCTCCCAGATGGATGGCAAGTATCTCACTGTCAACAGAGGTAAGAAAAAGCGCTGCGTCAAGTTTTCCTCTATTTTTTCCTCATCTTCGTCGTCATCTGAAGGCGATGGAAAAAGGATCGGGTTTTTGCGCGGCGTGGGGTATTTGAACGTCAATTCGTGTTCTCCGGTGAAAGTATCGAACGCAGTCACCGTAGCTCGTCGCCATAAACCGCGCGTTGGAACGAGAATTTCAATGAACTTCCCGACGGCTTCGTCGCCGATGCTCGCTCCTTTTGATCTCAGAATATCTTTGATATCTATTTGAGACCCCGCACGTTTGGCAGTTTCGAGCCATTGTGGATCGTCATCAACAAACTCTTCGACAGGAATGACCTCGTACGAATCCAAATCGGCGATTGGTGTCGGTTGTTCCGGAGGTTGCGGAGGTTTTGGTTTTCTAATCAATGTGCGTTTTGATTTTTTGATTCCTTCCGTTTTGACCTTCTCGTCCACATCCATAGTTGTCGGAGTAGTAATCTTTGCCTCGGCTTTCGCTTTCTTCTCCGCTTGAATTTCCTCTTGCTGGTCGACGTACGCTTTGCTTTGCGCCTCGAACATTTCTTGCGCCAGAGCGTACTCTTGTTTAGCACTCTCGTACGCTTCTTCCTGTTCTGAAACTGCGCGATCGCGTTGCTCTTTGAGGTTTTTAAGCTTTTCATCACTCATTTTCATATACACACTTCGTCCGCCATCGCACAAGGAACCAGATTTATCCTTGTACTCAAAAGGAATGGCGATATTTCGAACGACGCATTGGGCGTCCAATTCAGCTTCGAGTTCCATAGCGGCTTGCGTCGCTTCCGCGACGAAATCACGCTTCTTTATCCTCGAATTTTTCTTTTGGCGCCCTTGCTTCAGTTGTTCGCCTTCTCGTTCGTTGTTGTTCTCGTTATTGTTCTCGTACTCATCGTCATCGTCTCCTCCTTCAGCGCTTTTGCGCTTTGATCCCGGTTTAGAACCAGGGTTACCTCGGTCATAGACTTCTTCATTTTCACTTGGAAAGTCGGTTTCCGTCTCTAAAGCCGCAGCTTTGATGGGAAAATGTTTGACGGTATCAAACGCGACCGCTCCGGCAAGCACTTCGTCTTGATGTGGCGGAATCTGTTGGAACAATCGAGTCTTTTCTTTCAACGGTCCAGATTGTGGCAAGTCTCCTTCCTCATAAAAAGGCGCGTTCCACGAGTACAACTCGTTCGCGTTCACGCCAATAGCGGCTGCAACTCCATCGATGGTATCATCTGCTGCGCAATAATACACTCTGTACCCGGATTCCAAAGCTTCCTCGCCGTTTAGCGTACCTCTCGCGTTCATATTTATTCCATCTGCGGCCCACGCGCCGCCGACGCCTCGTTGTCCTACTCTTCCTCCTCCAGACGCATCCTTATTGGCGTTGGCTCGCGAGCGACTACGTGCAGATGGAATACTTTCGTACGGTAACTTCACCGGGAGACCGTCTGGAAATCGGAACTTATTCAGACATATGAACAACCACTGGTGAGTGCCATCTTCGTAGCGAATTTCGTGTTCGCCAGAATCGGCTTTGTATCCCACAAACTCGCAAAATTTATACGCTTGCGAACCGTCCGACCAGATTTCCGCGGGTCGACCGACGACATTTGCACGCCACGTGCCACCTTCGTCACGCAACCATTTACCAATGGGCACACCCCTCTTCAATTCATCCGCTTCTAGTTCCTCGATCGGGTAACCGCTATGTATACGTATGGATTGACGCCACTTTCGTGCGTTGCCTCGTCCACCCAAACGCTCAAACTCGAGAGCCGTGACGAGTTGTTCCTCAGAAGTAACGTTGCCTTTTCGATCTTTCTTGTAGAACATGACGTTTTCCTCCCCTCTTCGAGCTCCTGGACGCATAAATCCTTCCATTCCTCCGCATTGAACTTTGACTGGAACTTTTTCCATAACGAGATTTTTCTTCGCTTCGCCTGTACTCCTCTTGTCGTCAACGTCGCCGTCTGTTTGTTCATCTTCATCAACAGGTTCAATTGAGCACTCACCGCTGAGCGCATCCGGAATTTGAGCATCCTTTCGTAATCGTAAAGAGCATAAGTCGAGGATTTCCGGCCATTTTCTATGTAATTTGGATTCGATAAATCCATCGCGTTCTAGAGTAACAATGGCCAAGTTGTATCCGAGAGCGTCCCCGAATTCGTCGTGGGTCCACATCGCGCGAGCATGGTCTAAAGTAGCCGCATCGTGCGCGCGATAAAGTCTCGCCATCAAAACTTTTATTTCAGTGGAAGTTATGTACGCTTCCTCTTCTTCGTTTTTACCTTCTTTCTTCTTTTTCGTCGTCGTCGCCGCGGCGTTCATCTTTCGTCTGCGTTCGCCGAGCGTTCTCAAGATGGCGTTTCTAATATTCGTCACTTTTTCTTCGTCGATTCGACCCTTATGCGGCAAAACTACGGGAAGAGGAGCTCCTCTTCGATTAATAGAGGCTTCGACTCCAGAAGCTAATCCAGATCGCAAGAGATCGTACCCGGAAACAGGTGCACCAGTTTCGCGTCTCTCTAGGCGACGATTGCGTTCGTTTGAACGGATCCGTTCCTTTTCTTGTTCAATCTTAGCCAAATCCGCATTTTCGCGTTCACGTACTTTCGCCATTTCTTTGTTTCTTTCCAGGTGAGGACGAACGCGTCGGAACATTTCGGCCATAATTTTATCGCGTTCCGCAGGATCGATGTCTTTCTGTCTCAAAAGTTTCAGAGGTCGCCCGAAAACGCACGGATCTTTAGGATTGACGTTTGCATCTTGCGCGTTTGCGCTTTCATTCTTACCCTTTACTAATCCAGCAGCCGCTGCAGCTTCTGCGGCTTTGCGCTGTTCAAGCAAGCGCTGCGCCTGCTCTTTCTCAGACAATTTTTCTAAAGTCTTTGATGGTGGCGGTGCTGGTTGCATCCAAAGTTTCGTGCGTTCTAAAAGTTGCGACTTGCGTGAAATATTTGGATATTCCGCCTTATTCCAAGCGACAATATCGCGCGCGTCCAATCCTCGCTCTCTGGCGATTTCATCAACGCTTTCGTTCCTTTTCGTGTAATACGCAACAGCGCCTCTTATCACGGCATCCTCACCAGCCTCGGGAGCTTCTTCCTCCTCTGCTTCCTCTTCCATGATCGCATCGTTAATTAATTCGTTTTCTACTTCTTCTGGTTTCTTTTTCTTTCCTTTCTTTTGGTTCTTTTTCGGACCTTCTGTTCGCAACAAAAAGTGAACGAGATCCGTAAACGTGGCGTACGCCAGCGCTTTCACGGAACCATTCCCTAATGGCAGTTCGAGCTCCGTATCGCGATCTTCGATCCAAACGTCCGTGATGGCAACTTTTTTACCCATTACCCATCCGGACGATCCCTTTACACCACCTCCGTGTTCATCACCTCCGGCGTTGTATTTCTTGATCTCCTCGTGTTCTTCACCAAACTTTTGACAATCCGCGTCGCATCGAATAAAGCACGCCTGTGCCGGGTGTATCTGTCCTAACGCTTCAAATCGTTTACATTTTCCTATTATCTCAGCACCTTGCGGTAAATGGTCTTCACAATAGGCGCGAGTGCAACACTCGCATCGAAACAACAAACCGCCGACCGCGGCAGACTTCCGGCCACACTCGTGGCACGTGTGGTGCGGACATGACCATCTCGCCGTGCGTCCAATTTCTTCCATGGTGTATCCAATGCATTCAGGATGAACAGAAACTGGGCACAAGTCGCAGCAGACGATTTGGCCACCGTCCCAGCATCCTTGACACGTGTACGCGTGACCGTAATCTCTTCCCGCGACTTGACCGCGGGAACGTTTCCCGCCCTGTAATTGCGCTTGACTTAACCCCGACTCTTTCGCGTTTACGGAAGGTTCGCCAGATTGTAAATCGTAATCGTTTGACTTTAACACGGTAACCATACCGAGACCATGACCGCCGTCAACTTGCATAGTCGTCGTCTTTCGATTGCGCTTACCGGAAAGTATGTTGCTTTGAAACTCCTTTGCGATTTCTTTTAAAGACGTGTTCTTTTTCACCTGAACTAAAGATGCATCGCCGACGGATTCTGCAATCTTTGCCGGCATCATAAATGTTGAAATAGGAGTTTCCTCAGCTTTGCCTTCAACGAAATCAGTCGCCGTAAACTGCGTGTCTTCTTTCAGCGTTTGCAAATCTCTTCGTTTGCGCTCGCCCTCCTCGCTTCGATCCATGAGCGTGGATAACTCTTCATCTGTCGGCGGATCGCCAGAATCTTTAGAGAAGACGGCATCGACACCAAAACGTAACATCGAATACAAATCGTTTTTATCCAGCGCTTCCATAGCCTCTGCAGCGGCAGTTGAGCCTCTGGATACCATTTTTTCTAAGAATAATTTTTTCTCTGCGCGTTGCGTCATTCGTTCCTCTACGGTGCCAGCAGTAACTAATCGATATATGTGCACCGTTTTCTTCTGACCGATGCGATGGACTCTCGCCATCGCTTGCATATCTACCTGAGGGTTCCAATCGCTATCAAACATGACGCACGTATCTGCCGTTTGCAAGTTTACGCCCAAACCACCCGCGCGAGTACTTAAAAGAAATGCAAACACAGGCGAATTTGGACGGTTGAATGCCGCAATATCTATAGACCTCTGCACACGATTTGTAGAACCATCGAGTCTAGCGTATTGATAACCGCGCAAATGCAAAAAATTCGCTAATATATCCAACATAGATGTAAACTGCGAGAAAATAACCACGCGGTGGCCATTTTCTTTCAACTTGATCAAAATGCGATCTAATACCGATAACTTCCCTGAGGCTTCGATGATATCTTCTAAGGTGACGCCTTCATCCTGGATACCCGGCGAAAACAAGTACGGGTGATTGCAACATTTCCGCAGTTGCATCAATAGTGAGTTCAATTTGCGCCAATCGCCGCCACCGCTACTAGATTTTTCCTTCGCATCTTCGCCGGCGACTCCTGCAAGTTTTTTTTCGTTCTCGGAAGCCGCCGCTTCGAGCGATTGCAAAGCGCCCGATTCCCGCATCAGTAACCGCCTGTACCAAAACGTTTGTGCCGAGGACAAAGGGCACATAATTTTCGTTTCAACTTTTGGCGGTAACGAAACTTCCACTTCGCCTTTGACTCTCCTCAAAACGAACGGACGCATTAAATAGTGCGCCTTCGCGAGTAATTTTTCGTCGACTTTATGCTCCCTCATGTTCAAATTAAAAGCGCGGTCGAACGGCTCCGAGGAAGTAAACACGTCCGGGTGAAGAAACGATAAAAGCGCATATAACTCGTGCAAGTTATTCTGCACTGGCGTACCAGTCAAAAGGATGGTGTGTTGACGGTGAATGCGCTTCAAAATCTGATGCGCCGTCGTCTCTTCGTTCTTCACCTTGTGCCCTTCGTCTAAGATGACGCATCTCCAGTACACTTTTTGCGTCAACGCGAGCGCAAAAGATGGATTACACGCCATTTCATACGTCGTTAGAGCGACATCGTATATTTCTGTATTTATCACGACTTCTCTTCGTAGCCTTTGACGTTCGTTTTCATCCGAACTGTGTAACCGAACGACTCTTAATTTTGGACACCATTTGGCGAGTTCGTCCATCCACGAACTCATTACTGAGAGAGGGCAGACGATCAAATGCGGCCCTTTCACCCCGCGCATTTCTTTGATACACGCGAGAAACGAAATCGATTGTAACGTTTTTCCTAAACCCATCTCGTCGGCCAAGATGCACGAACATCCTTGATCGAACATTCGAACAGCCCACCTCAAACCTTCCAGCTGGTATTCTCTCAACACCGCAGTAATCGCCGCCGGTTGATTCTCAACTGGCATCAACAGCTTATCGCTCGGTTCATACTTTTCCGCTCTCTCCTCTAATGCTTGCACCGCCTTCTCTTCCATGAATGGCTTTAAATGCGATATTTGTTGATGTAAGTACTTGGCCCGTTTCGAAATCGCCAACTCGATATCCTTTTGAATATCTTTCTTGTTCACCGCCGTCGCCTCTTCGTCGGCGGTTAAAATTTTCGGTGCCCTCGGTTTCGTCCTCGTGTACGGTTTTCTCGGTTTCTTCTGTTCGAATACGTACGACGTGCGACCCGGACGCGTTTCTCGACTTCCATCGTCTCCTCCCAACTCGCTCGAAAACACGCTCGGTTCGCCTTCGGTTAAACCGTAGTTGTTCGAACGCAACACCGGTTGTCCGTCTATCATAATCACTCTCGCTTTTGTCACGCGAGATGTCCGTCGTCTGCCTCCCGACGAATCCTCCCCTAACGCCGCTTTCAAGACGTCTTCTGGAATTTCAGCCGCTACCGCCGGGTCTATTATTTGTTGTTGTTGTTCGTGCTGCGCGTCGTCGTCGTCGTCGTTCTTTTTGGTTCGGTCGTCGTCGTCGTCGTTGTTCGACTCCGGTAAAACTAAAATCGTCTTCTCTTCTTTGTCTTCTTCTTTGTCTTCTTCTCCTTCTGCAGCTTTAGAAGCAGCGGCGGCGTGTTCACCGTCCTCACGACCACCACCATCAGACGACGACGTCATATTATCGAATAATGGAAACAAATATAAATAGTAGGAGTAGTAGAGAGAGAAAGAATGGAAGAGACGAGACGAGACTCTTTTGTTTGTTGCGTTTTTGGTAAGTTTTTTTCCATCAATAATCAGTCAATTATATCAATCGCAATATAATACAAACAACAACACAACTTCGACGCTTCGAAAAAGAGAGGAGAAGAAGAGAGAATATGCAAAACTGGTATCAGTGAAAAATGGAAATTTCATGCCTTTATGTAAATTAGTATCTATCTAGATTTTGTTGCCTAACCTATCGTACGCGGGCGCTCTGTCCATGCGCGTGGGGTAAAATCGAGCGCGAGGCATGTACCCTTCGTTTTGGTACAACGTCACGGTAACGTCTTCGCTCTCCGCGAGTTGGTATAAATGAGGAAGCATGTCGAACAGCGCGTCGTCGGCTGGGTCGTCGATGAACGATGACACCGGTAATGCGTTTTGTGGATGGAACATGTAGGAATAAGGAGAGTTGTCGATGATGATGGTTTTGCGCAAGTCGCGGCCTAAACAGGTCAAGTCTTTGACGTAGTTCCCTTGGAACGGGTAACACGCGTCTCGAAATAATCGGTGTCGAACGACACCGTGGACGTCCAGTTTATCCATCAAAGGATTCGCGTATTTCGCTAACGAGGCCGTGAACACCACCAACTCGTATTTTTCTGCCATCTCGATTAAGAACAAATCCACCCAAGGTCTTTTCAACACGTACACGTCGGTTATCCTGCCGTCGATTTCAACCGGGATTATATAATCCGGGTTCGGTATCGGCCGAAACGACGAGTGGACTAACGTTTCGTCTAAATCGAGAACTAAACATGGCTTACTCGTCGCGTTGCCGCTTTTCGCGCATCTGTACGTTTCCGGTGCAGGGAGAAAATACGCGCCCGTGTGCAAAGTAAATCCTTCGCCGACGACGTTGGAGAACTGCGGTTTAAGACACGGAACCGGAACGCACCCGGCAACTGTCGGCGCTTTCTCTTCTTTCCTGAGCGGTGCTTTCGCATCATCCCGTATGTTTCGTTGTTGTTTCGTATTTGTATTGTTGTCATTGAACGACGACGCATTCGCGCCTCCGAAACACGCGCCAAAGAATCGAGCAAAGATATTTCTCTTCCTCGCGAGGACCGTCGTCGACGTCGAGTTCTCGCTATTGCCTCTTCCGCTACTACTGTTGATGCTACTACTCCTCGTGTTGTTGGTGTTATTCGTGCTGCTACTCATCTCTGCCTCTCTGTTGTGTATCGTGGTAGGTTCGTCGTCCCCTAAAAACTGCGTGATGACGTCTTCCTCTCGTTCCATGTGGTTGGGATTTTTTGTGCCATCCCCATCGCTGCTGCTCTTTTTCGTCGGTAAAGGACTGTTGTCTCTCCTGGGCGACCACAAACTCCCTCTCGCTGGAGTTAAACTCTTCTTCTTCTTCTTCTTTTGTCTTTTTGTCGTCTGAATCGTCGTTGATTTCGGCGTCGACGACGATAACAGTTCGTGTTCGTCCTCTGTTTCTTCCTCGTTGTTGTTGTTGTTTATATCGTCGTCGTCGTCGTCTTTCACTCTCGAAAAGGCGCGAGACAACAACCTTTTCGTCGCTCCGTTGATATTCTTTTTATTATTATTATTCTTCTCTCCACCTTTAGAAGAAGAGGAAGAAGAGGAGGAGAACGAGGCTGCTTTTGAGAACATCGTCGGTGTCGTCGAGGTCGTGCTTGTGTTTTGATCTTGTCTCTCCATCTCCACGTACCCACCGTTGACACCACCGACTTTCGACGACGACGACGATGTCATCATCATTTTAATCTTCTAAATCTCTCTCTTTTTGTGTTGGTTCGTTGTTGTTACTTTTGCAAGAAGAGTCATGATAAAAGAGAGATCGAGAAGGCAAAAAAAGTAAAAAAAAGTAAAAAAAAGAGAGAAGAGAGACTGAGAGAAGAGAGAAAGAGGTGAAAAAAAAGCATCCTCCTCCTCCTCCTCTCATCCTTTATTCTAAAACTACTCTTATCACAAAAGTAGTATTAAAAACGTGATGATGTCGATGTCGTCGCCGCCTTCTCGGTGCTTGGCAAAAACTGCTTTTGCCGCGAGTCGTCGCGTTCCTGCCGCTGCTGCTGATGGTTTCTCATCTTCTTTTTCTAAAAGTCGTCGTCACCATCATCATAATCATCATCATCATCGAGGAAAGACGAATAATAATACCGTTATTCTGATGATGAAAGCGAACGGCGGCTCTTCTTCTTCGTTCTTTTTTTCTTCCAACGCCAAGCCTGCGGCGACGACGACGACGACGGTCGGAGAAGATGACGATGAAGAAGAACATCGAGAAAACGAAGAGATGAAAGAGAAGAAACCAAAACCACCACACTTTGACGGAAGAAACTTTCGCAAGAAACGAGAAGAAGTGGACGACTATAAACTCGTCACCGAGGAAGAGAAAACACGTTTGAGAGAAAAAGTTATCAATCACTTATGGCTCGCCCCGCTGACGAAAGGAGGCAACTTACCGTTTCGACGACTGTGCGCGACGTTCGAGGCAAAAGTCCTCGTGTCGGAGATGTCCTACGCGAGATTCTTAAATCGAGGGAACCCGGTGGAGAAAACGCACTTACGGCGACACGACTCGGAGGAGATTTTTGGTGCTCAAATCGCGACGAATATCATCGAAGAAGGCGTTCGGTCGGCGAGGATGGCGTATGAATTCAACGCGGATTTCGTGGATTTAAATTGCGGATGTCCAACTCACGAAGTCACGAAGAGAGGTTTAGGTGCGCGATTGTTGAGGAAACCGGCAAAGCTGGCGAAGTTGGTCGAAGGTTTAGCAAACGGGTCGCCTTTACCGTTATCGGTGAAAATTAGACTCGGCGTAGAAGACGATAAACCGGCTTTGAAGTTAGCGGAGGAGATTGAAAACGCGGGTGCGAGCGTATTAATCGTTCACGGACGAACGAAAGAGCAGCGATACACGAAAAGTGCAAATTGGAATTTGATTGGCGAGATTAAAAGCCGAAGTAAGATTCCAATTATAGGGAACGGAGACATTTTAACGTGGTACGAGGCGAGAGATAAAATGGCCTTGTCTGGAGTCGACGGCGCGATGACTGGGCGCGGCGCGCTCATAAAACCGTGGATATTTAAAGAGTTTTACACAAACACGTCGATTGAATTCACCGCGAAAGAAAGGATAGAGCTCGTGTATTTCAAATTGACGACGTTCATGAAGGAATATTTCGGCGCCGATGCGATTGGAAAGAAGAGATTTGATTTATTCATGCCTTGGCACATTGGTTTCTTCTGCAGATATCGCCCTCTCGACGAAGCCGTGTACAGAGAAAAGGCAAAATTGAACCCTTTGTTACAAACGCGATTAGATATAGCCTTAGAAAACGAAGGGAGGATTGAAGATTTAGAACCACTCGAACGTCTTTTACGGTGCGTATCCGAGGAAGCGCACGCGGACATCGCAGAGATTTTATTCCAAAGCGAAACGAGCGAGGATGCGATTGAAAAGTTGACGCGAGTTGCGGAGTCGTCGAAATTAGCCGAATACGAGCTGAGCGTTTCTTCTTCCTCCTCCTCCTCGTCGGGAAGAGAGAGTAGCGGAGATGTGGACGATATGCGCGGATAGTATTCTTCTCTATGTATCTAGAAATTCGCTACTGTACTGGTGCGCAAACAAAACTACTTCTACTGGTATCTACTACACTATTTATTTAATTCTTTTGGTCGGCGGCGCTAAATTCACCGCGCAACCTCCCGGATATCCCATCCGTCGGGCGATTTCGTCCACTTTTTGCTGGTCAAATAGCGTTTTCCCGGCTTCTCCAGCCGAGAACGGTTGCGACATGTGTCGCATAAACGCTCGAGACACCGTCAACGCCATATCCGTGCTCAAATTCAAAAGTTCTTCGGTCATGTGATTGGATATCCACTTCGGTAACTTCGATCTTTTATCGTGCGAGTTATATCGCTTATCTGCAAAGACCATCAATCCGTAATCGGCTTTGGAACGAATGACTCGACCGATGCACTGCGACGCTTGTCGAATGGCATCAAAAGTGAGAAAATCTTGCTCTTTGATTTGCAACGTCTCTCGTAAATACTCCAATCTCGCTCGTAAAATTCGAGACAACGTGTATTGATACGGCACGCCATACATGACTACAGCGCGCCCGTAGTGTCGATCGAAATCGATACCTTCGGCAACTTTACCTCTCGCGACGGAGAGAAAAACGGCACCTCGACCGGCGTTACACGCTCTGCGGTAATTATCTAAAGCTAAGGACGTTTCGACGACGTCTTGCGTCTCCATGAAAATCAACTTGTGTTGCATAATCTCTCGTAAAATCCCGGTATCGTGCCATTTGGAGATGATATTTTCCATGTACGAGTACGAGACGAAAAACGCGACGATACCGTCCGGGATACTTTGCGCTAATCCTACTAAAACTTTCCCGTAATTTTGAATGACGTTTGGATCTTCTCTCATGTCAAATTTGGAGGAGATGTGTTGTTGATCGGCGCCTCGAGTGATGACCATGGGACACAAACACTTCCGAGTTAACGTCATCATGAGTGATTTCATGACGTTCGGCCGAAACTTTAACAATCGAGGGTATAAATCAATCGGCGATAAAGTCCCGCTCGTAATGAATACGGATTGATACTTCTCGAAGACTGGTTTCACCGCTAAAGAAGCGTCTAAACACGCGAGCTGTAAAACTGGATCGGGAATGTGCGGATATCTCTCGTCGTACGGTTCCATTATGATGGTGAACCCTTGATCGTACGTACCGATTAAAGTTGCAAAATCAGCAACGCTAGACAACGCGCCGAACTCTTCCGTATCAACAATCTCTAAAGTTTTCAACAGCGACGTCAAACGATCGTAACAAAATTTCAACGTCTTCGCGTCGACGCCACCACCAGCCTCTGATTTCTGTATAAACATCCTCGGTGCGGTTTGTACGACTGATGGTGCGCGTAACTCGTGCCGTAAAAACTCGACAAATCGGCGCATTATGGCCACGAAATGTTCCGCTCGTCGAATGTTGCCCGGAATAACTTCTTGCACGACGTCCTCGGAAATGACTGGATTTGCCATTAAATCTTCACCTCTTTGCCTTGAAATTGCACCCTGGTTCGCTAACCCGGACACCAATCGCTCGTACTCATCCTGCAACCTTTTTCTATCCGTTTTCTTCACTTCTGTTATGCGCGTGTTTAACGTCGTGATGTTTCTCTGCGCCGCGTCCAACGTCTGCGAACGCAAGTTCACCGACAAAGCTTCTATGCAAACGTTATCGATGTTATGCGCCTCGTCAAAAACGACAATCGCGTTATCCTCGAATTCTCTCGAAACCAACCCGGCAACTTTCGGGTCTAACAAGTATTGATAGTTATACACCACCACGTTCGCTCTCTGTAACGTTTGTCGAGCGAGAAAATACGGGCACCACCTCTTCTCCCGTCCAAACTCTCTCAAATCTTGCAACGTATACACGCCCTTCGGCACTTCCGCTTCTGCCCCAAGCGCTTCTAAATCTTCGTAAAACTCGCACAGATTGCTCTTCCTAATCTTCTCGTTTTCTAAAACCGTTTTTGTTTTCGTTCCTTTTTGATCGCCTTCTTCGGCTTCCTCTTTCGCTTTATCGCGCACCCAACTGGCGGTTAAGTTTCTACACCTCGCGTCCACGCTCTCTCTCGATCCTTCCTCGGAAACTTTCGGATTCACGCACAGATTCTTCCTCGACGACAACCCCAGCGCTAAAATGTGCGTCTCTTCCTCTTTCCCTTTCTCCACGTGCTCCTCGCGATATTTCTGCAAAACTTTCAACTCCGCTAAAACTTTCTCCATCTCAGGCACCGTTCTCGTGCAGTAAATCAGTTTCCCGCACGAGTGTGGGTATTGCAACTGATAACTGGTAATCAACGAGAGTAACGTGATCGTTTTCCCAGTCCCGGTGGGCATTTCTAACGCCCCGTGACCTTTCGCGTCCAACGCGTGTTTCAGTTCGATCATGTATTCGTATTGTTCCTATTATTGTGATGATGTGAGTTGTTGTGAGTAAATTGACGATGATGATGATGATGCGTCGTCGTCGTTTACGTCGTCGTCTGAATCGTGCGCGGATACGGAAAGAAAGAGAAGCGCGACGAAGAAAATGGTAACAGAATAGCAATGTTAAAAAATCTACTCGTTTAAAACGTACCGGGTACAAGTACTCGTACGGGAAGTACACCGTCAATCCTTCCAAGTTGAAAATCATCTTCTTCCTCGTCTTCTTCTTCTTCTTTGTCTTCTTCTTCTTCTTTGTCTTCTTTGTCTTCTTCTTTGTCAAAGAAGAAGTGACGACGGAACAGAAGAACGATTGAAAAAATGAAAAACGAAAAAAAAAAACTCAACTTTCCCTCTCTGCCCCATCAAACAAACAACACATTTTCACGCGCAAAATCTCATCAGACAGATAAAAAAAAGTCAAACATAAAAATGGCCCCAGCAGCAAAGAAAGGATCTAAGAAAGTCCAATCGTTCGTCGTCGATTGCACCCGACCGGTACGTGTTGATTCTTTCGCGCGCATCGTTTTCGCGTCGAAATCCGAGAGAGACGCATTTTTTTTTTGTCTTCTCTCAAGCCCTCCTCCTCCGTCGGAAGGAGGAGAAATGTACGCGCGCGAATCGGAAGATTTCGTATACTCTCGCTCTCGAACCGTTGCGAAACGTAAACTGACATTTAAACTCTCTATTATCATTCTGTATATTACATCTGTTCTGTTTCCACGCACGCACAACGCACAGGTTGACGATGCCATCATGGACATTGCGTCGTTCGAGCAGTTTCTCACGGAACGAATCAAAGTTGGCGGCAAAGCGGGTGCTTTAGGCGACGCCGTCTCGGTGTCCTCGGACAAGAACTCCGTCACCGTCTCCTCCGAATCTGCCATGAGCAAGAGATACTTGAAATACCTCACGAAGAAGTACTTGAAGAAGCACAACGTCAGAGACTGGTTGAGAGTGATTGCCTCGAACAAGGATAGAAACGTGTACGAGTTGAGATACTTCAACATCGCCGAAGGCGGCGACGAAGAAGAATAAGAACAACGGATTGCTTAAACGTATACAATAGGATAATAATTTAGTATATTTTGAACGTCTGGGGTGATTCTCTCTCTTAAAGCGAGATGATGAAACCATATAAACGTGTGCGTTCCGGGGGGGTCACTAGGATCTGAAACCGATTACTATTATACTTTAGCAGAGAAAAGCGTCAAAAAGTGTTTTAATAAAATATTTACTTTTACACGATGATGATGACAACTAATATAGTACTAATCATATAACAGTAAGGTAATCACAAAAATAACGAAGAGAGTTACTCGGAGATAGATAACGATACCAACGAGTTTGAAACGTTCTTCGACAGCTCTTGCACTTTCTTATTCTTCAAGAAGACTTCGTTTACAATCGCCGCACTGACGAGAACGATTCCAATCCAGACCGGGAAAAATTCCGGTTTCGACGTGAATACGAAACCGAAAATTTTATTCGCTACGACTCTTTTATAGAATATCTGGCCAATTGGTCCGTGTAAGATGTAAATAGGGAAGGAAATCGCCCCTAAATACGTCAACGGTTTCCAGGACAGAACGCTCGAGATTGAAAATTGGCTCGCCCGAGGACTGCTACTGACCGTTTCGCGGTGAATGTTCATAGTAAACCACGCAAACAGAGGTACGAAAATGCTCCTGGCAATTGCGTCAGACATGGAAACGATCGAGTATCCTCTCCCGACGATCAAACCAATCATCAAGAGTAACGGAATAACCGGTTTCTGAAGAACAGAATCAAAGTTTACTTTCTCGACGCCGTCAATCATCACCAATCGAGCAGAAACCGCACCAATCAACACATCAATTGTCGAAAACAACGGAGAAAACCGAACTGAATTCCAAAACATCCACGACGGGTGCGTTTTTGGCGGCATGGTGCCCTCAAAAAATGCAAAACCAGAGACGTCGTAGCAATACGCAAACTTCACCAAACACGTCAACAAAATCAACTTTACGAACAATCTTTGTAATCCCTTCCGTTTCAATTTCGCAATCGAAGGCAACGCGTACGGTAAAACCACGAACGCAAACGTCAACGCGCTGAGAAACCACGTCGGCGCGTTCCACAACTCCGCGTGCGACGGGAACCACGCCTGCGAGAGCGAAAAAGTCAAACCGGCGTGCAAGGCTGACTTCGCCCATCCGTTGTAAGTCACGTCAGCGATCAAAAACACTGGCATGAACAGAATTTGCGTCGCAAAATACAACGGGTAATACCCCATGACTCTTTGAATGGTGTAGGCAACTTTTGTCGGTAAAAATCTCTTTTCCGTGTGTTCGTACTTGTTCAACTCTGACGCCGTGTACGCGGCGACGTACCCGGACAAGACGAAGAAAGCGCCGACGACGACGTTGACTTGCGATAACATTTTTAATAGCAGAGGGTCTCTCGTCGCGCACGCGATGAAATGACCAATGGCGATGTATCCAATGAGAAAGAATCGCATGGAATCCATCGCAGGTAAACGCGGTTTACTTTCTGTTACTTTTTTTTGTGGTTCTGTGTCCGAAGATGCAGCTGCATTTGTTTTTGATGACATTCTTCCTCGGCGGCGATTTTGTTGTTGCATCGAAGAAGTACTCACATCAAAAAAACTCGTTGAATGTGTTGTTGTGTTAATAGTATGAATGTTGTTGTTGTTGTTGTTGTTGTTATTGGTGGTGTGCAAAGCGGCGGTGGCAGGGTTGAACGAAGTTGAAAAGTTGTAACGCTTTTTCCTCAACCTAACTGTATTAATATTATTGTTGATGAAATTCATCGTCGTCGTCGTCGTCTTTTTTTTTACGACGAAGGAATTCTTCGTTTTCGTTTTCAGCGATGAAGATGAAGACGTGATTCTCCCCATCGTCAACGACGACGACATCATCATCGTTCTCTTTATTTCTGTGAGACTGTTTTCTTTGCGCGTGTGCGTGTGTTGTAATTATCCAAATTTTTTTCCAAAGAAGTTTTTTTTTTTGATGAAAAGTGACCCTAAATGTTCGATTCATCAGATTTCTTTATAGTTATATCTCCCAACCCTAACGCTCACGGGTCTTTAGCAAAGTGGATAATGCGTCCGACTTCTAATCGGAAGGTCGGGAGTTCGATCCTCCCAAGACTCATTTTTTTTGCTCATTGATACATTCAGATCATTGTAGAACGAGACGTTTGAGAGAGAGAACGATGGGTGCGTGTGTGTGTGTGTGTTTCGATGTGAATCATGATTTCATGATTTCATCTTCTACGCGTGCAGCTATTGCTAATAACTCGCCCACTATATTATAAAGAACTCTCTAACACGTTGACGACTTCGTCTTCGATCGCGCTCAAATACTCGCAAATCTCGCTCTGTTTGCGAAATTCGTGCAACTCTTTGAGCTCTTTGATGGAAACTTTGGCGTCGTCTCCGCCTCTGACGAGCCTTCGCTTGTCGTCCGGTATGGACGCGAGAAAGTGTAAGAGCGCTTTACGGTTTCTCTTCTTGTTCTTACTAGCATCGTCATCGTCTGTGTCGTCATTGTCGTCATTGTCGTCCTCCTTCTTCCCCTCGTCATCTTTTTCCATGTTGTGCAGCCTTAACTTTTCGCCCACGCGGTGGAAGAGAGAGGCGACCTTTATCTGCAAATCCAGAAAGCCGCGCAAACGAGTAAACTCTTCTTTGGAAGAAATACTCGTCGAGTAATAATATCGATTCACTTCTCCAAGTTTTCGCAAAGAAATCACCGGTATCGCGTACGCGTCTTCTAAAAACTGCAAAGATTGTTTGCACACCGGCTTCTCCGTGAAATCCCATCGGTGCAAGACGTCACGCGGTATGATTCGAGTGTCTCCGGAGAAGCAGCTTTCGCATACGACGACTCGTAAATACGAACACACTCTCTGCTCCATTTTCGCCTTTTCTATTCGGTTGCCACATAAACACATACACGTCGCGAGGGATGATGATGCTAATGTTGCTGTTGTTGTTGTTGTTGCTATTCGTTTTGTGTTTGTGGTGGCATCTAAAAGTATCGTCTCAATCGAAAGGCCTCTTGGACGAGGCGGCGCTTCAGATAACAAGACGTTGGACATGTCATCGATTAACTCTTCGTCCACATCTGAAGGCGTCGTCGTCATCGTCGTCGTCGCTGTTGTAATCAACGTCGACGATATCGCGTTAAATGAATGCATCACCGCGTCTTTACCAATGTTTACGGTCGTTTTTCCTAAATATAAACTCGCATTCGTCGTCACCGCGACGCCGGAAACGACCGTATCTCCCATAAACTTTGCTCCCGTAGAGACGCCCCTCCCGATTGAAAAGATACCGTTGTGTATGCCATCGAACAGACCGGTTTTGGAAGATTTAATTGTTTGCGTCGTTTTATCATTATTCGTTTTAGTAGCTCTCATCATCATCGTATTTCTCTTATCGTCGTCGTCGTCGTCGTCAATAATACCGTTATTATTATTATTATTATTATTAAGTTGCTTCCCATCTTCCTTCTTCTTCTTCTCGTTAATGTGAGTATTGTTTTCGAAGGACAAACAGACGACGTCTTCGTCAAACTCGTTCATATCTTCTTCTTCGATCAATCCTCCTCTTTGATTATCATCCGTTGTTGTTGTTCTTCTTTCTCGTCGCACGCCGTAGAATTCATCTAAAGCATCTATGACGTGCGTCGAAATCATCGTCTTATTCGTCTTCATTACTGATGTTGAGGAGGAGGAGGAGGAAACGATGACTCCGACGAGGAGGAGTGGTGGTGTTGGTTCATTTTTTTGACGAAAGAAAATTTTTCGTGTTTTTTTGCATGTGCAAGTTTTTTTTCCTTTTCTTCTTCCTTTCTTTACAAACACACCCTTTTGGCGGTCTAAAAATTTAAATTCACCTCTTCTCGGAGAGAGATGCATAGTATCATATATTATTAAAAAGACGAGAAACACCCTTTCCTCGCTTGTTCTTCTCTCTGAGAGTCCTTCTTGAGCGATAATAGTGATGTCGTTCCCAGGCCGAGCGCAGGAGTTGTTCGGTAAAAATGATGCGAGTAGTAAAAAAAATCAAACGAAACGCCTTGATAGCTTTTATTACGAAGAAGGCGATGATGGTGATGACAACAGCAATAAAAACAATGACAACATTAATAACAACGTTAACAACAAAACGAAGAAGAATAAACACAAGTTAGCCGCGCTCTTTTTGGTCGCCTTAACCTTGGAAAACACGGCATCTATGCTCGCCAGAAGGTACGCGGTTGGGATTTTACAGTTGGATTTTTCCAAGAACGTCGTCTTGTGTGTCAACGAGTTCCTCAAACTCTTGTTTTCGCTTGGCATGAAATATCGAAAAACGGACATCAAGAGTTTCGCGAGGCTGAAAACACACATTTTCGAGAGGGTGGTGAAAACGGCGACGCCAATGCTGGTACCAGCGTTCGTGTATTTAGTGGTGAATTTAATTTCTTATCCGTCGTTGCAACGCGTGGACGCGTCGGTATTCACGGCGATATCAAATTTGAAGGTATTAGCGACGGCGATATTCGCGCAGATTTTGCTCAATTCGAGAATATCAAACCGTGTGTGGAGAACGTTGACGCAGTTAGTCTTAGGCGTGACTTTAATTTCCTGGGAATCGTCGCCGAACAATCCGGTCATTCACAAGCGCGTACATCAAAATTGGTACGAACACATCAGCGATATGTTTGATTTATCCTACGCTTTCGGTGTATTTTTAGCGCTCGTACAAACGATGTTAAGCGGGTTCGGGTCGGTGTATTTCGAGAAAGTGTTGAAGAAAAGGACAAAAGAAGACGAGGAAGAGAATTTAGGTAAGAAATTAGACGTTGAGTCACCGTCGTCGGCGTCTTTGGCGAAGTCATCATCGCCGTTTTCTTCTTCGACGGAACTCGACGTTTGGGATAGAAACATTCAGCTGGCGTTGTGTTCAATTCTGATATACGTGCCGATATCAATCTACGAGACGAAAGGAAACCTCTTCCAAGGATGGACCTTTCTCGTTATAGTCATAGCAGCGTTGCACGCTCTTGGTGGCATATTAGTCGCACTGTCTGTTTTATATTCCTCCTCGGTAACGAAGACGGTCGCGGTGTGCGCGGCTTTGGTATTAACGACAGTTTTTGGTCACATTTTGTTCTTCGAACCGTTGAACGGTCCGATATTGCTGGGGTGCGCGATGGTCATCATTTCTGTGTGGGCATACAAAGACGACGCGTACGTGGAAGCAAAGCTTAGAAGCGCAGGATTCGTAGTGTAATTTATTTTAGTTTAGTATGCATTGTTATAAACATCTTCTCCTTTTTCTTGTTCTTTTAAATACATTTACTTATATATACACCAGGTACCTTCTTTTCTTAACCGGTGTTTTGCAAGCCACTCGCGATACCTTTGATAGTGATGATGAGCGTATCGTTCACCGCCGATTTGAATGCGTTTGCACTCGGATGCAGCTTCATCATATCTTGCGCCCACGGCAACGATGGATCGTACTTCAACTCGTCGAAAGAACTGTCGTTGCTGGCTTCCATCTCTTCGATTTCACGCTGTTTCTTCAAGTAAGCGCTTTGAATCACATTCAAAGGCGTGATGTAGATCGAACGCATTTGTAACTTATTCTTCAACTGCTGATGTTGCGCCGGACACTGTTGGCCGTCGACTTCAATCTTCGACTCTGGGTTCACCAACAACTCTCTTCGGTCCGCAATTTCCAAAACGTGGTCGATGGTCGTCATCAACTCGTTCCTCAACTCTTTGCCTAACCCATTTCTCAAGCGTTCATCTACCAACGTCTTCTCGTAATACTCGACGACGTTCAAATCAGCTTTGGCTAAAACCATCTCGACTAAATCCATCGTCACTTTAAAAAATGGCCACTTCTTGTGCATTTCTCTCAGTGTGCTCAGTTCGCCTTCCTGCGCTTTGATCTCAGCGAATGCGGCAGACATACCCAACCAAACTGGAAGTTGAAAGCGGCTTTGCGTCCAGGCAAAGATCCAAGGAATCGCTCGCAAGGCCGTAACGCCAGCGTTCGGTTTCCGCTTACTCGGACGCGAACCGATGTTCAAACTTCCCAATTCTGTGCTCGGCGTGCTTTGCGCGAAGTACGGAACGAAATCAGGGTTTTCAAACACAACCGATCGGTACCTTTTGCACGAAGCTTCGCTCATTTTTTTCATCACGACTCTCCATTCTGGTTTTGGACCTTCCGGCGGTTTCAAAGTGTGTTCGAGAACCGCGGCGGTGTATAAATCCAAAGTGTGAAAGCAGTTTTCTCTCTCCCCGAAATCTTGTTCAATAACTTCGCCTTGAATGGTAACGCGAATAGATCCATTCACCGTTCCTCCCGGTTGCGACATGATAGCAATGTGCGCCGGACCACCGCCTCTGCCAACTGTACCGCCTCTGCCGTGAAACAAGGTCAAGTGCACGCCAAATTCCTTGGCAACCTCACCCGCTTTCTCTTGACCTTCATACAAACCCCACGCCGCGGCAAGACGTCCAGCATCTTTACCAGAATCCGAATACCCAATCATAACTTCTTGTTCGTTATTTCTTAACGTTTTCATGTAGCACTCGACGGAGAAGAGTTGTCTCAAAACTCTCGGCGCATCGTTCAAATCGTCCAAACGTTCAAACAAAGGCGCGACTCTCAGCGACGTTTCTAAAGTTCCGCCACACTCTCTTTGTAGCAAAACCACCGCCAAAACGTCCGAAGCACTCGTCGCCATGGAAATGACATACGTTCCTAAACTCCCTGGAACCTTCTTTTGAATGTGCGCAACCATTTTGAACGTGTCGAGAACCTCGCGAACTTCGTCCGAACACTCCAACTGGTGCGGGATCAACGGACGTTTACCTTCAATTTCGCTCTTCAAAAACTCAATTTTCTTCTCTTCGCTCCATTCCTTGTACGAACCCATGCCCAAGTGCGTGGTGATTGCATCCACGGCGTCAGCGTGACGATCGGATTCTTGTCGGATATCGAGCTTGACGAGATTCAGACCGAAGCATTGCACTTGACGAATAACGTCGAGCAAATAGCCATTGGCGACTTGTTCGTCGCCGCATTCCATCAAAGACTCGTAGCAATGCATCAACGGGCCAGATAAATCTTCTTTACAGCGAATGAAACGATCGGAACCATCGTCCAAATCCAACTCGATGGACGGATCAGCGACAACTTTTTGTAATTGTTCCATCGTCTCGTACAATTTGTCTCTTAACTCGCCCAAGAGAACTCTGTACGGTTCGTTTTCCGGAATGGTTTTCCAAAAGTCCGTGTAGTTACGTCCTCTGCGGATTTCAAACACGACCGAGTCTTCTTCGTGTGGTCTGTTGGCGACTATATCGTCGACAACTTTTCGAAAAGATGCCGAGCACCGCCACATGGCAAGATCGAATATGAGTTGTTCGATAGCTTTGAAATATAACGTCGTCGCTTGTAACCTGGCGAGGTAGACGGAATCTCTCGTGCACGTGGCCGTCACGTACGGGTTTCCGTCGCGATCGCCACCCATCCAAGAGCCAAACGTAATGATCGAGCGTTCCAAAGGAAGTCTGTTCAAACCGTGGTTCAATAACGAAGTATCCACCCGTCTCATAAACCGCGGCACCCCGGCAAAGATTGTATTCGTAAAATACGTCAAACCTCTTCGCATTTCATCCTGTGGCGTCGGCGGCGAACGGCGAATTTCGTCCGTTCTCCATGCCGAATGAATGCAGCACCGAATGGACTCCAAAATCTCTTCGCGTTCAAATCGTGAGAGACGAAAACGTTGCAAATTGATCAAATTATTACGGATCTTGCCGTAGTTCTTCAACAAAGATTGTCTCAGCGCTTGCGTCGGGTGTGCGGTTAACACCAAATCGACGTGTTGGTTACATAACGCGTCGTAAATCGCGTTCGGATCCATGCCGCTGGCCACCATACCTTTAATCGCGCCGTTGGTCGTCTTTGCCGGACCTCTCGGAATATCGTCCAATCGCGCGTGCCTCTCCTCCATACTCGTCGCTACGTGTTCAGAGATGTTGTGCAAGTTTAACAAGTTCGAATACGCCGAGGATAACATCAACGTTTCGTCCAACTTCAACGCGTCCAAGGTGTTTTTCAACTTGTCAAAGTCCCCCGAGGAGTGTGACTCGCTAAATGTTTCCGAAATCTTATACACGTCCATTATTTTATTCAACATTTCCTCCCCGGCGGTTTCCTTCACTATGGAAAAGAACATTTCTCTCATGAGCTCGTCGGATTCCGCGACAGCTTCCGCGGTATCGAACGTATTCGTTTCCCCAGTCCCAGACAAATAACTCGATTCGTTGATGAGTTTGGACATGAACTTCCCAGTCTCCGTGTTGATCATGGATTGAGAGAGTCTCCGACCGTGCGGAGGCTTGCTCCCGCTCGGCGGCGCGTTCTCGTCGGTGTTTTTGTTATTGCCGCCGAATAAACCCATGATTATTGATTCGTCTACTCTCTCCTTCTCGAGCTCAAAATTCGCGCCGCTTTATAATATTCCGTAAAGAAGGAACAGTTGGTATATTTATTTTTTTCTAATAAGAGTGTTGTGTAGATCGTAGAAAAAGAGATCTCAATCCGATCTCTTTCAGTTCTCTCTCTCGTTCTCTGGATCGATGATCGAAAGTACTTTTCTCTCGCGCCTTTGTCTTCTTTGTCCTCTTTTCCTTTCCGAAAGACGGAGGAGGAGGGGAGGAGAACGCTTTTTTTTTGACGATGCATGAGCAGATGAGAGATCGCTTTTTCGTAAATTTAGAGATATTTTTCCCCCTGACACCTGATGATGAAAAAACCTTCCTTCACTAATTCCTCCACAACGACAACTTGGAAGGAAGAGATAATGCTCGCTTCAACATCATCAACAACAACAACAACACCATCTATTATTGCACAACATCATCGAGATCAACAACAGAGAGGAAAAGGCTTACAACACACGTACCATCATCAAATATCGAAGAGGAGAGGCGCTGGTATCGCGACGGTCGTTTCGTATTCTTCATCCTCATCATCATCGTTAGCAAAAGTTGTTGGCGGCTTCCGTAACAAAACAAATTCTTCTTCTTCTTCTTCTTTGTTCACCACTGATAATACGAAGCGAGGAGGACGAGAAACGATGACGACTCGTGCTACAGGTGGTGACGGTGGTGCCCCTGGGGGAGAGCCTAAGAAGTTATGGGGTGGAGCGTTCAGCGAAAAGATCGATCCGCTCATGGAAAAGTTCAACGAAAGTTTATCCTTTGACCGACGAATGGCGTTGGAAGATATCGAAGGGTCCATCGGATACGCCTCTGCGTTAGCCCGGACTGGGATCATCACCGAAGAAGAGAGAAACGAAATCCACAAAGGTTTAAAGAAAGTCTTGGAGGAGTGGCAGAGCGATGCATTTGTCGCGAAGGAAGGCGACGAGGACATCCACACCGCCAACGAACGACGGTTGTGCGAGGTCATCGACTCAAACATTGGAGGGAAGTTACACACGGGTAGGTCGAGGAACGACCAAGTTGCCACGGACACGAGAATGTGGCTGAGAAAAGAGTTGACGGTGTTGAGAAAGTATTTAAGAACTTTAATTGAAGTTGCGATCGACAGAGCGGAAAAAGAAGTGGATCACGTGATGCCGGGATTTACGCACTTGCAGTCGGCGCAGACGGTTCGATTTTCGCACTGGTTATTGTCGCACGCCGCAGCGTGGCAAAGAGACGACATGCGTTTGAAAGATTTGATGCCGAGAGTTAATACGATGCCGCTGGGAAGTGGTGCATTAGCTGGGAATCCATTTGGTGTCGATCGACAGCTGTTGGCGAAAGATTTGAACTTTGAACGCGTCTGTCCAAACTCCATGGACGCAGTTTCCGATCGCGATTTCGTCATTGAAACTATGTTTTGGGCGAGCATGACACTCATGCACATCTCGAGATGGTCGGAAGATTTGATCGTGTACTCTTCCCAACAGTTTGGCATGATGCAGATGTCTGACGCGTACTCAACCGGAAGTTCCCTCATGCCGCAAAAGAAAAACCCAGACGCGTTGGAATTGTTGAGAGGGAAAGCCGGGAGACAAATCGGAACGCTGACGGGTTTACTGTGCATCTTAAAAGGCACGCCGACTACGTATAACAAAGATTTCCAGGAAGGTTGGTTGGGGATGTTTGAAACCGTGGACACGATGTCTGATTGCTTACAAATAGCCGCCGGATGTTTAGCGACGATGAAGTTGAACCCGGAGAAGATGAAATCGTCTCTCGTCGCGGAAATGTTGGCCACGGATTTAGCTGAATATTTAGTGAGAAAAGGCATGCCGTTTCGCGAAACGCACCACATTTCTGGCGCGGCGGTGAAATTAGCCGTCGATAAAAAAGTCCCGTTAGACCAACTCACCGTGGACGATTTGAAATCCATCTGTGACAAGTTTGAAGATGACGTCGCGGAAATTTGGTCGTACGAAAAGTCCGCGGAGAGCAGAGACACGGAAGGCGGGACCAGTCGCAGGTCAGTTCTCGAACAGTGCGCAAAGTTAAGAGCGTACTTGAAAGAAACCGAGTAGTCACGAACGGCGCCAATGACGACGATGACGAGAGAGTAACGATGGCATCAAACGAAAATACACTCACTCATTAGATGTTTTTGACTCATGAATACACTTACCATATGGGATATTTTTATGCAGAAAAAACAGAAAAACTTCGTCAGAAAAACGCCCGCCAAGCGACTACTTAATTTTTAATAATGTCCAGACCCCTCTTCCTCTTCCTTTTTTTCCTCCTTCCAGTGGCTTTGATAGTACTCCCAGCAGTCGTCGTCGTCGAGGCATCATCGTCCTTCGACGACGCCGTGAACACGCGCTTACACGACTTGAGAAAGAGAAACCAAGCTTTGAAAGATTCTCTTCGGAGGAAATTGGAGGAAACGTCCACGAAATTGGACGTGGAAGACGCGTTTATCGTCGCTTTGAACAACGCGCACGAAGACGAATCGCTGATAACGAGCGAACGATTAAAAAAGAAAACGAAAGGGAAAGAGTTGGAATTTATCACCGATCACGAGGGGCAAACGTTCGCGTGCGTTTTACCTTCTTCGTCGTCTTCGTCTTTAAAGAAGAAGAAGAAAGGAGAAGAAGGAGAGAAAGAGAACGGAGGGGGAGACAACAAACGAGAAGAAGGAGATGCGGAAGAGGAAGAAAAAGAAGAAGAAGAAGAAGAAGAACCAAACGCTCCATCGATTGCGTCGCTACTGCAGCCGCTCACGAACGCGTGCTTCTATAGATTTGAAGGATGGTGGACGTACGAGTTTTGTTTCAAGAAACACGTTCGACAGTACCACGTAGAAAGTAACGCGAAAGTTTCCGTGGACTACTCTTTAGGTAAATTTAACGAAGCTTTGACTAATAAAACGCGCGACGATGAAAATGAAACGGAAATTAAGAAACGAGAGGCATCGGTGGGTATTCCAGCGACGGCGTTTCACGTGCATCATTTTACAGACGGTACGGAGTGCGACATCGGTTCGTTAGAAACGAGGAAAACGGAGGTACACTTTGTGTGCGCAGAGGACGGACAGAACACAGTTTTGAGCGTCAAAGAGCCGACTACGTGTTCTTATAACTTACAATTCGCGACGCCTTTGCTGTGTTCACACGAAGCGTTTGTTACGAAGGAGAAGAACATCGAGCCAATTCGGTGTTACGCGTACAAAAATGAAAAGGAAGACGAAAGAACGTTTCAAGAAATACTCCTCGACGCTGGTAATTACGACGAAGAGGACATTAATAGCAAAAATAGCGAGCGAGAAAATAGCGACGGCCACGGTAAAAACGACGAGTTGTAATGTAGCAACATGTAGAAGAAAACACTGGTACAGTAATGGGTTTTGTAGTGAAGCTATTATGATTTTCAATTAAAACGAGAGAGAGAAGAGGCTCAAATGGAAAATGTGCCCGGCGCATTCGCGGTGTCCGCATTGCTATCCATCACTCTTCCCTTTAATTGCTTCTTCGGGATTTCTGTGATGACGGCTTGCGTGGTCAAAACCATACCGGCAATAGAGCAAGAGTTTTGGATGCCAGATCTCGTAACTTTCTTCGGGTCGATGACGCCGGTTTCAATCAAGTTGGCGTATTCGCCAGACATGGCGTTGTATCCAATCTCCCACGGTTCTTGCGCCACTCTGGACACGATGACATCACCTTCAACGCCAGCGTTGTTACCGATCCATCTGCATGGCGCGACTAATGCCTTTTGAACGATTTCACAGCCTAATTTCTCCTCCGGGTCCGTGAGAGTTTCCTTGAATTCCTCAATCATCACAGACAAGTGCACCAAAGCGGCGCCGCCTCCCGGAACGATGCCTTCTTCGACAGCCGCAAACGTAGCGTTCTTCGCATCCTCAATGCGCAACTTTTTATCTTCTAATTCAGCCTCAGTCGCCGCACCGACCTTGATGACGGCAACACCCCCAGCCAATTTTGCGATACGCTCCGAGAGCTTTTGCGTGTCGTAAACGGAATCGGTTTCAGAGAGTTCTTGTTTCAATTGCGCGACGCGCAAGTCGATGTCATCTCGAGAAGCAGAATCGGCAATAAAAGTCGTCGTAGTCGCAGCTTGCGTAACTTTACGGGCAAAACCCAACGAATCAATCGTCGCCGTCGCGACGGATAAACCCAAATCCTTCGCCAAGTATTGCGAACCGGTAACGATGGCGATATCTTGGAGTAAAGCCTTGCGTCGCTCGCCAAATCCCGGAGCCTTCATGGTGGTGATGTTCAAAACGCCTCTGAGTTTGTTGACGACCAACGTCGCCAACGCTTCACCGACGACATCCTCTGCGATGAGTAAAACCGGCGGCGAGCCAGCTTCGGTGATTTGCTCCAAAAGCGGTACCAAATCCTTCACTTGCTCAATCTTTTCGTCGGTGATGATAATTCTTGCATTTTCCATTTCAACCAATAACTTTTCGTTATTCGTGACAAACTGCGGCGACCCGTAGCCGCGGTCAATTTCCATACCTTCCTCAATCTCGACGATAGTTTCTAAACCGTTACCATTTTCAATGGACAAGACACCATCCGCACCTACTTTTTCTATCGCGTCGGCAATCATGTCGCCGATTTCGTCATTGTTCCCCGCGGAAATAGAGGCAACCGCCTTGATGTCTTCCTTACCCTTGACGTCGACGGCTAATTCGTTCAATTTCTTCGTCAAAAAGTCAGACGTTTTATCGATCCCTTTCTTAATGTTGACCGGGTTAGCACCCGAAGCGACGGATTGCAAACCAAACATGATCATTTCTCTCGCTAAGATGGAAGCAGTCGTCGTGCCGTCGCCGGCGGAATCGTTGGTACGACCGGCAACTTCTTTAATCAACTGCGCACCGGCATCTTCAACCGGATCTGGAAGCTCGATAAATCTCGCGATAGAAACACCATCGTTGATAACTTGCGGAACGCCGAACTTTTCTTCTAACACGACGTTTCTGCCTCTAGGGCCTAAGGTGATAGCCACCGCGTCGGCCAACTTGTCAATACCAGCTTGCATTTTCTGTCTCGCCGCCATATCAAAGGTTAAATTCTTAGCTTCGGCGCGAACCATCAAGTTCGGTCTTTGACTCGCTCTTCTCGAGGTAGACGACGAGGCCGACGAAGAGAGCGGTTTAGCAACGAGCGCCTGATGATGTTGTTTTGGATGACGATTTGATATAAGGAGAGGGTGTGTTTTTGTTAGTCTTTCGAGGAGAAGATGATAAAAAAGCGCATTATCCAAATTGGGCGAGAGGAAGCAAAAAGCGCGTAATCAGGCACCCGTGTTCACTGCGAGCGAGACCACCGATGCGGTCATACATTGCTCGCTTGTATCTATCAACGCGCACAGAACACGAAATTGAACAGTTTGTGCTTCAAAAATGTTCGCAAAATACAAACTTTGTTCGTTTCGTTATCACCCCGCGATTTTTGTCAAAGGCATCCGACGGCGCCGGCGTGGAAAAATCGAAGCAACCTTCGAATTTTTCGTACGAGACGGGGAAAGTCAGACGCGCGAACGTGAAAAGAGAATTATAAACGCACCGTGCGCATCGTAAAGGAATGTGACATCATATTTATGTGCGATGTATGTATATCAGAATAGACTTATCGGTCTTCTTTGTGACGCAGAACGTCGGAGAGACAAGTAAAGTGGAGTTTTCACTGAGAGAAAGGCGAAAATACCCTGCTTTTTGCCTGGGGTGAAAGAAACCTCAAAAAGAAATTTTTCAGGAGAAGAAGAGTCCCTTTTTGCGACGTGGCAAACATTCATCATTGTTGGCATCATCAAAAGCAGACGACGAAAAAAACGTCTTCTTCTTTCGAAGAAGATGTTGAAAATCTGGCAAAGGGTGTCAGTCGTTATTGTATGATGTTACAACTAACTACAAAAATAAAGGCGTTGTTCGAAGCGGTAAAAACGTTCTCCTCGTACACTCTGCTGTCCTTGTCGTCCTAATCATCCTCGTCTTCATATCCGTCTTCTTCGTTCTAGCGGCGAGTCCGATGACTTTGAGTGTCGTCGTCCTCGTCGGCGGAGGCGGCGACGACGCGGAATAAGAGTTGATCTTCTTTGGTCGTCGTCGTCGTCCTCCTCCTCCTCCTCGTAGCCGCGAGTCGAGAGAGAGATTCGCCTGAAATTCATAACGCTTCGGCCAGACGTTGTTTAAATAGCGTTCGTTACTCAAACTTCTCGCGTTTGGCGCATTCGGTCCTCTGCTGCTGGAATCCTCGTCGTTCTTTGCGGCGGCTTCATTTTCGTCGATACTATCGTTACCACTATTACTGTTTTTACTATCGCTATTTCCTCTATCGATTGATAATACATCCTCCTCTTTAGCATTGTTCTTGAATATAACATCCAACATGGCGTCGATCTTATCTGCGACCGCACCTTTAAACGTCGTGTGTGGACTTGGCGAGAGATACTCGTCCAAGAAATATCCCGCAGAAGCGACGACGCCGGCTAAGATCAACAAACAAAAAGGAAACAAAAACGGTCTGCTCGCCAAGTTCATCGTCGCCGCGAAGAAGAGCAACATCACGACCGAGGCGATTTGGGAACCAGAGACTAAACTTGCGGCGAGATCGGCGTCCAGATTGTTCTTTACCGCTTGTTGGACGACAACAGATGGAACCGGCATGACGCACAGCGCCGCTAACGTACCTCGAGCGATGGGGAACCCGCTCGGTATGAAAACAGACACAACCGCGGCGCACGCTAAACCAGTCGCGTATTTCGCGGCTAAAAATCCAATGCAGTCTCTCGTTTGTTGTCTCCTCAATCCAGCCTCGAACAATACGCCGACGGTGATCAAAACCAACGGATTATTCGCATTCGCTAACGGCTCCGCCAATTTGTGCACCACAGTCGGTAAACTGTGCCCGATGATTTTGGAGACGAAAACAACCGCCAACGCGATAAAAGGCGGGAATTTCAACATGTTCAAAGCCTTCTTCTTTAAAGTCTCTTCCTTTAACGATTCAACTTTCATTCTAGCAGCTTCGGCGCGCAACGTCGCATCTCTCACCGTTGCCGTCAACTCCTCCATGGGTACTATTTTTTCCAACTCGTTCGCTTTCCAAATGCCAGCTTTGACGACGCCGCTTCGAAGTTTACGAACGCCGAAACCGGAAAATTCACCGGATTTAAAATTCCCTACGTACGATCCTCCTTTGGCGTATTTATACACCCCTAATCCATTTTTAACGTTTTGTTGCCACTCGCCTTCGTAGATGGCACCGGACGGATACGTGTAGCACCCCAACCCACTCTTGACGAGCTGCGTCGTGAACGTTGTCTTTGGTCCGGTTTGTTCGTTTTCCTTTTCCAGTTGTTCCTTCCTCTTTGCAATCGAAGAAAGTCCGTTATCTTTGGTCATTCTCGCGTCTTCTTCCTCGGACACGTTCGCGGAACTTCTCTTCGCGTACGTTTCTTTCTTGATTCTTTCTGTGATAAACTCGCCGGAATACATCCCGCCGTCGTCGTGACGAAGCTCAACGTTTTCACTTTTTCTCGTCTTGGAGCGTTCGTAGGAAAACACAACCGCGGAGATGATGAACACGAACACAGAGTTCGGTAAATCGTATAAAGTGGCTAACCGTAAGCCTTCGCTCCCCCAAATTGCTTCTATGAACGGATACGAGTACGTTCCTAGATTCACGCCAGCCATGCTCCCGACGAACAAACCTCTCTCGTTGGACGGTCGTTTAAAATACAAATACAACGCCGAACCCATCGCCGTCAACGAAACGAACGCAGAGCACAAAACGATTGGCAGAAATTTGCTCACAAAATATTGTTGACCATTACCATTATTCACGTGAGGAGCATACATGCTCGCGCTCGTCGAGAGCGTGTGCAACAGAAGCGCCGGTAACGTCACGTTCACGACAAACTTCAACATGACTAAACCGTCTTTTTTGGAAAACAAATCCAATCTTTTCATGGCGAAACCGAGGAACGAGTAGCCGCTGAATACGCACACTCTGCCAATGACGGACATGGCGTCGAACCCCATTAAACTTGCAGAAGGGTCGACACCTGTTGTCAGCATTTTGAGTGATTTTTAATGATTACTTTGATATTACTATTAGTAGTAGTAATTTACACCGGTAAATAGCTTTGAAGGAAGGTTGTTTGAAAAAAAAAGACCAACCAATTTTCAATCAACCAGTCCCAGGAAATGGACTTATAAGTCCCCAGTATTTTTAGGGGAAAACCAGGAATTTTCGATTTTTTGGCCTAAAAATCGAGCCTTTTTCCCTATAACGACGGGGACTTATAAGTCCATTTCCCTGGACTGTCAACAGTTTTGTAGAATTTTCTTTTCCTCACACACAACAAAAAAAAACAACAACACAACACAACAGCAATTAAAAAAAAGGATATACGATAGAAAAGAAAAGCGGCTTTCGTCTTCTTCTTCTTCTTCTAGAGGATACGCACGTGTTCACACGCAGTTGTTGTACTTTCCTAAAAGAGAACGCGACCGACCGACCGGTGTTCTATTTAGAGTGTTGTTGTTGCGAAAAGAGTAGGTTCGCGTCGGCGTCGTCCAACCTTATAGAAAAGAAAAATGGCTGCTTTTGCGGCGGGAGGAAGAGGAAAAGACAGTCAACCATCAACATCATCAACGACGACAACAACAACGTATCATCATCATCCAAGATGGAACGTGCGCGCCTTCGCGCAACGAGGACGAACGATGGTAACGAGAGAAACAGAGAAGATGAGAGAGAAGATTCGCGAACACAACAACAACAACAAAAAGAACAGAACAGCCGCAGCTGTGGACGACGACGACGGGGTGGTGGTTCCAAGAACACGAAGAAAAGAAGAAGAATTAAGAGGACGACGAAAACGTCGTCATCCGGTCTTGGCCAGCGTTTCGCAAAACAGCAACATCGATACTAACACGGCGAGTACCACCACCACCACCACCACCACCATCGACGCAGACGAAGACGAAGCGCCGTCGACTTCGTCCAAGGACGACGAGGTGCCGGCTTCGATTGGCGAGACGTTGGTCACCATCGCCTTAGACGAAGAAAGTGGGTTGAACGTGATCACAATAATCACCTGGGACCGACAAGGGTTAATGTTAGACATAGGCAACGCTTTGAATAGTTTAGGAGTATCGGTGAGAGAAGTAGTGATGAAAGCCGGGGCGGACGGTTTCGTGGAGAGTAAATTTCTCGTCTCGAGCATGGATATGGGTCCTTTAGCGGAGAAAGAGTGGGATAAAATCAAGGAGCGTTTACGCGTGAGTTGCTTGCGCAGAGGCGTACGAAAACCGTGGCAAGAACGCGAATCAAGATTGAGAGAATTGTTCAACAGAATTGATTCGACGGAAGCCGGATCTATTGGTCAGGACGATTTAGAAAAGTTTGCGCAAAGTTTGAGAATGCCGAGAGCCTTCGTGCACGAGTTTATCTCGGAAGCGTCCTCGAGACAGGACGACGACGAGACCGGGAAAGTGAACTTTGAAGAGTTTGCCGCGTTCGTTAGATCGAAAGAAATAGCCTTAGAAGAAGCGTTTGATAGTTTAGACACGGACGATGAAGGTAAAATTACAGGAAAGAAAATGAAGCAAAGTTTGCGGACGTTAACTTTACGAAGCGGTAGAAACAACACGAGGAAACGCATCGCCAGGAAAGGTATTGAAAACATGTGTCGATACATTAGCGATGATACCGTTTTGAATGCGAACGATTTTCGTGATTTGCTCGTTCTTATTCCATCTGGTCAGCTAGAGACGGTAACGCCGTACTACATGAAAGTTGGTTTAGATATCGGCCCGAGACGGTTACCGATTCCAGATAAACGAAAAGAAGGCGCGCCTTGGGGTCACTTGATCGCCGGAGGTATATCCGGGATAGTCTCTAGAACGGTAAGTTCTCCGTTGAATGTCATCGCAATTCGCATCGCTGCTACATCTGAAGCGACCATTGCGGCAGCGAATGCTGCTGCCGCTGGGACGGTATGTGCCACATCTGTCGCGGCTGGCGCGCAGACGACGATAACGAACGGAGCAACCGCGCACGCGTTCCAAACTTTAGGTTCGGGCTTCACGTCTATTTGGGCCAAGGAAGGATTTCGCGGTTTCTTTAAAGGAAACATGGCAAGCTCCATAGCTTCAGTTCCCGGGAAAGCTATTGATTTTTTCGCGTACGATTTTTATAAGAAACTCTTGACGAAAGGGGGTGATCGAGATCCAGAAAATTGGGAAAGATTTGCCGCCGGCGCTTTAGCCGGGATGACTTCGGATACAATCATGTACCCTCTCGACGTGATTTCCACGCGAATTTCCTTGAATCGAACGCGCGATGCGAGGAACTCGCTGATGCAAATGGTCAACGTCGTCAAAGAGACGGGATTGCGTGGCTGCTACGCCGGTTGGTCGGCGGCTATGATTGGCGTCATTCCGTACGCCGGAATCTCATTCGGCGCGTACGATACGTTCAAATCGCAATACAAGAAAATACAAAAAATAGACGAAGACGAGAGCATTGGATCCGGACCGACGTTGATGTGCGGCTTAATGGCTGGTTGGTTAGCCTCCACGGTATCTTATCCTTTGTATTATTGCACCGTTCGCTTACAAGCGGGACAAGTTCCGTTACTTCCAAACGGGAAGTTACCCAGAGTGGACCAACTCATTGTGAACACCGTTCGAACGTGTGGCTGGAGAGATATGTTCCGCGGCTATTTGCCATCGTCTCTGAAACTCATGCCACAAGCTGGATTTTCGTTTCTCACCTACGAGTTAGTGCAAGAACAACTCGAAAAACGTTCTAAAGCGCTCTCTCGAAAAATGAACTACGACGATAACGAGGAGGAAAAGAACGACGTCGTCGTCTTTGCCGACGTCGCGGAAAAGAACGACAGCAAGAAGAAGAACTGATTATAATAGACCGAGAGAATTATGAGAATTACTTTAGATACTAATAGCACTAATAAGCGCACACATCAGCAATCGTGTATTTGGAAATACTTTTAATTGTGCGCACATGTCCATCCAAAAAAAAACGAAAGAGGGGGAACGAAAGAAAAAAAACTGTCTGGCGAATAGAAAGGCACATTTTTACTCACGTCCACCGTCACAAAAAAACTCTCTTAAACACATCACCTCAAAACGAGCGAGTGATACGTGGAAGTGAGATAGAGTAAAAGAGATGTCGGACCCGTGGGTGTTCGATAACGAAGCCGATTATCCGCAGAGATGGACGAGAGGGGTACGTTTTCTCCTGCGACGACCAAAAACTCTTTTCCTTCTTCGCTCTCGAATTTTTGTTTTTTCCAATTTGGAATTTTGCGCGCGCGCGCGCTCGGGAATACACTCATCTCATCATCGCACCATCATCGGATAGAATCTAACATCGACGTCTTCTTCTCCTTCTTCTCTATCTTTGTCTCGTTATTTATCACTTTTAACATTCATCGGATCATCATCAGGCGGCTGCGAAAGCGTCCAACGGTGTGAAACGCTCGTCGGCGTTTGATATCGCCGCTTCCATCGAAGTGGCGAAAAGAGAAAACGTGCCGCTCTCGGCGCACGGGAACAAACGCACGACGCGCTCGCAACTGAAACGACAAACGCAACAAATGAGCACTACGAACAACAATAATAACAATAATAATAACGTGTTGAGGAACTCCGAGAACGATTTGAACGTGAAAGCGAACACTTCTTCGAAGACTGCGAGAGTCAATAGTTCCACCTCAGCGGGCGAGGAGGAGGAACGAGGAGGCGCGAGAAAAACAAGGACGACGAATACGAATCTGAACGATAAATTTGAAGACGCGGTGGAAAGCCCGCAAGGCTCTTCGCAAGTGCATCCGAGAGAGAGCAGAGATGATGACGACGCATTTAGTGGGAAAACTATCGACGCGGCCGACCCTTGGGCGGTGCCGGAGACCGAATATGAGCACCATCGACAAAGAAATGCGTCCACATCCGATACGACGAAAAGAACGCATTCACCATCGGTTCGTTCCGCTGGTATTGCATCTGCGCAGCAAAGTTTACACTCGATGCACCAGGTTGAAAATATATCGCCGGCAAAGATACGGAACACGTGGTCGCCGAAAACGAAGACGACGCCGACGAAACAAACTTCCATCGCTGTGCCTCGACCAGTTTCACCATATGCGCACGTTAAAAACAAAGATGGTACGCATCATCACAATAAACAACACCAGCAACAAAACCGTCAATCGACGAAAGTCATCGTCAAAAAGCCACAGCACCACCAGACGATAAATCGAGAGAATATCTCAAACGAGAGTTATTTGGGACCATGGCGAGGCGAAGAAAGAGCTCGTTTATTCGCGTACGAGGCATGCTTACAGTCGTGTTTGGAAGGATCGCTCGGCACCCAAGCTGCGCAGTCTAAAGTAGACATGGCTGTTCGATTTCTTACGGACAGATGTCGCGAGCTTCGCGTTGGATTCGGTTTAGAAACCGTGTTGGTTGGGACGAGACCACAGAACGAGTATTTTCCTTCGCATCAACAAGCGTCGACGTCGAATGATAATATTAACGATTTAGGCGAACACAACGGAAGAAGTGGAGGTGCGAATGTAGCATCAAAAGCTGGTAACGATGTGAGTATGCTTGGCGGTGCTGGTGGTGCAAAATGGGCAGCTTTGAATATTGACGTTTTGGGTGTAGATATCACCGAGCGCGGTTTAAAAAAATATTCCAAAGGTTGGGATCCGCGGATGTCCATGAATACGAACGATCTCCGCGGCCGTAAAGTAAAGATACAAACAACCGGCGGTCCGGGAAGCGCGGATTCTGTCGCGGATTTCATGTTTGAGAATTTGCACGCGAACGGAGGCACCCCCGCGACGCAAAAGCCTTCGAACGAAGACGGGAATAAAAAGTTGAGAAGTTTCAACGAATCAATGTCGATGTCGAAAACGATCGATAAGAGCGGACCTTCTTCTTCCATGGTGTCCAAAATCAAGCGTTTGCCGCTCGGGCCTGGCGATGAAATGCTCGTCGTTGAAGTGTACGTTCGATCTGGTAAAACGGCTAGAGCGCAAGCTTCGCTTGAGGACGTGTGCGAGTGGTGCAGAGCGAACGGCGAAGTTGATTTACCGTTGTACGTAAACGCGACGGTCAAAGATAAAGAAAACGATGGCGCGATGAAAAATATCACGTACAATAAAGGGAGCATAAAATTGAGCGTGAACTTTGAGGTTGCGGTTGGCATCGGCGCGTCATCGGCGCCGCCGGGTTCTGATCCAGGTTTTTTTGGCAAAAATTCGAGTAAAAATGGCGTCCAATTATCCACGTCGGGTGCATACGACATCGCTTTAGCAGCTGCTTTGAGATCCTTACACTTTACGAGGAGACGTTTGCAGTTGCACGGACACTGGGCATGGCTACTGGAGGAGTTACGTTGCAACAATAACGTTTCCGAGTCCTACGCGAGTTTACGATACGTTCAGCACTTGTTAGCGGTTGCGACTCCAACGGCGGATTGCTTGTCTTTAATATGCCAGCACTTGAAGTTACCTCTGCGTAAAGAAGCTGAAGGTACCTTGTCTGGAATGGAATTACAAACTCTGAATGGGCACGTGAGAGGAGGCGTGTTGTCGCTCGTGTGCGTCTGCTTTCAAAATTACAAATCGTTGGACGAATCTGAGTTTCGAGGGATCGTGGATGCAAACTCAACTCCGCACGAAATTCCAGCACCTGCTCTGGATGTTTCATTGGAGTTGTTTAGAATGTTGAAGCGAAACGAGACGAACGACCAAGTATTTGAAATTTTGGCGAGCAACTTATCGAGCGCAGCGCGAACGTGTTACAAGAGGAATAAAGCAGTAATTTTAGGAGACGCGCAAATGCTCGCCATGCAAGATCCTGAGACGAACTCGACTTTATACCAGCTCATCGGTACGTTGTGCCAAAACATTTTGAAAGAGTTGGAAGTTGATCACGTCGTCCAAGACTCGTGCTTGATGCCGATTGGATTTTCCTTACCGTTAGTTTCTTCTGATATTTATTGTGCCGAATTGACATCCACGGTGTCGTACGCTTTGAAGAAAACGCCGCCGAACGCTCCGCCGACGAATGAAGTGCTCGGGTGCATTGATTACTGTTGTGAAGTCGAAAGCGCTTCGTTGCGAGAAGAAGGCGAATCACCGAGCGTTCCAGCAAGATTTGATACCAGAGGTTTGTTTCAATCGCACATCGATCGATGGATCGAATCCGCTCGATTACGCTTAGAAGCCGGATGCTCGAACGCGTTGAACAATAAAGGCATTTCAGAAGCTGCTATGGACGATATTTACGCCGAAATGCATCTCGCTTTGGAAGGTTTTGAGAAAATTGTGACGCGTTGGCCAGATATCGGTTTGCCTTTGGAGGGGATACTCGTCGGCGCGGAGCGGCTGGTGTTGCTTCGCATTTACGAAACGGTCGAGCACTTACAACTCGGTCGTGACTTTAGAGATGCGGTTTCTGAAACGACTGCTCAAATGAATGGCCACAAGAGAAACTCCACAAACTTTAAATCGAGCGCGCGAGGCGGCGTCAGCAAATTCAGTCACAATAACAACACAAAGATGGATAATTTCATGAGCATGGCGAAAGATGCAAAGCGCGCTTTGACGACGTTTGGAAAAGCCACGACGTCGGCAGCAAAGGTTGCAAAACGTACGGTGACGAAAACTACGCAAGATTTGAAACGATTCGCTACGTTTGAGCGTCAACCGCAAGGTTTGCCCTCCGAGCTCGCGGCGGCCTTGAGTGCCGTAAAAGCCATGGAAATGTTTCGTCCAGAGTTGTGTCAACGCCTCTCAAAGTGGGTTGAAGCTGGACACGGTTGCGACGAGGAGTTTGGCAGAAGAATGGTTGAAGTTCTCGGCGAGCTGAGAGCACAGTACGCGGGATACATGCGAAGAGCAGTTGCTGGTGTTGCCGCGAGCGGGCCGTCATTACGTTTGGCGTTGAGAGATGCGAGACCGGATGCGCACATTGACGCGGTATTAGACCCCGTTTTAAAATACGTGGATGACATCTCTTCGATGCTCGCCCGCGCTTTGTCGCACAGAAGAGCGTACGTAGGTGTTCTCAGAGGTTTGTGGGATTCCATGGGGAGTGAAGCGCTGTTATTTTACGAAGAGGATTTGAAGCAACGCTCGAGCTGGACTCGTCGCGTGCTTGCGGCTGGTGCAGTTGAACGCATCGGTGAAATATTTCGCAGCATGATTCGCAACCAGTTGGAACAAGAAGTCAAGGAGAAAGATTTAGAAGCGCCCGCTCCGATTGCAAAACTGAACGAGTTGAACTCCTCGAGTGCGAATGGAGGAAGCATAAACGTATATTAGCTTAATTATGAACATTTTTTATTAATTTCATCGTCGCCAAGTATTTATTCAATGTGTATTTCAATCTTTTCGTTTGATAAAATCTAACGTCGCCGCAGCTCTTTCGCTCAAAGTTGAAGAGGAGATGTTTGCGTCTTTGCTATTCGATCCATCTCTTTCATTCAACTGTCTTCTGAGCTTTTCTGCTTCGTTCTTTGCTTCCTCTAATTCGAATCGGAGGGCTATATCGTCCGCAACACGATCCCCGGTGTTACCTGTCGCGAACTGTTTCCTCTCTAACTTGTTATTCAACGCTCTCGCTTCCAAGCGTTCTTGAGCGCGCACCTGGTTCACGTGGTCCACCGTTTGTCTCACGTACACACCTATCCACAAAATGATAAACGCAAACGCAACGACAAAGTAGCCCGAATCGGGATTTCTATCCGCCACCGTTTTCAAGTGTCCGTGCACGTTCAAAACTTTGTGCAACTTTCTCAATCGTTTCGTCTGTTCGCTCTCATCCTTCGCACCGTTTTGGATGTGTTTTAACAAGGCTGGATTTTCGTTCCTCACTGGGTTTTCTAAATCATCCGCGGATGGAACGATCGTCCCTTTACCCAACACGTTGTTCTTCTTCTGTTGCGCGGAGAGAGCTCCTCCTTGTTGTTCCGCCATCGCTTGTTCCATGCCGGCGAATTGTTTCAGCGTTCTCGCCGCTTCCCCTGCGCCACACAAAGAAGAGAAGAGCAGCACGCATAATACCATCGACGACGAGAGGAGAAGGAAGGAGAAAGAAGAGCGTTTTTTGCGCCTTGCCATCGTCGCTGCCGTTCTCATGATGATGACGATGTTTCTTTTTCTTTTCCCTTCTCTTCTTGTTCTTGTTGTTCTTGTTCTTCTGTTGTTGTTGAGAGGATCTTCTTCTTCTCGTGTAATCCGCAAAACACAGAAAGAGGTGTGCTGAAGAATGATGTTTTCTTCGAATCTTCTTCTGCATGGTAAAAGTTGTTTCTGTGTGAAAGAAACGTCACAAGAACACATAAAAAAATAATATTATGCGGTCGTCGTGTGCTCATCATCATCACTCGTGCAGCAGCACGGTAGCATCATCTACATCTTCTTCATCTTCTCCTTCTTCGCGTGCCGCAAAATCGCACCTGACTGGAAGAAGAAGCCATCGTCATCCTTCTCAAAGAAAGAGCATCACATCAGTTAAAATTTTCCAACAAGATAATGGACAGAAAACAATCGACGATGGGATGCCCACAAGAGACGAAGAACAGGAAGCGATTGAAGCGTTAGAGGCTATATTAGAAAAAGACAAGTTTAAAAAGTTGGTGTATGAACCGCAAGGGTATCTGTTACAAACTGTTCAGGAAGGTCAGAGTGGTGAACGAGTCACCATCGAGGTGGGACCGACGGCTGAGAAAAAAAGCCAGAGGAAATTTTTGTTCAAGAAAGTCTTAGCGACGGAGAGCTCCATCATAGCGTACGAAGCGTTGAGACCATTAGGGATTGTATTTGAGGTGGACACGTTTGGATTCTTACGAGTGGTCGATTTTAATCCCACGTCCAAAGCGTACCAACGCGACGCCGTCCAACGTTTACAACCGGCGACGTCGATGTCGCAATCGCCAGCCATCGGCGACGTGTTGAGAGGCTTCACCGCGGTATCCATTAAATACGGGCCGCGAGCGGCTTTACTCGGAGATCTATCTGGAACCAAACGGATGGTAGTCACCTACGGAGTGGATAATCAAACGAGCAGATCGATTTTCAAGGCGTTGGCGAGCGGTACGGTAGCAGACGGACCGATGACGTTAGTGTTGGAAAGAGCGAAGGATCCGAAAGAGAGGACAAACTGGAAGCCCGAAGAGATTCCGACGGAAAACGTACGAAGAGAGGCGGAAAAGAAACAAATATTCGTCGACGATGGATTCTCGACGGCAAATGCAACGTTTGCAGCGTTATCTTCCGCATTTATATTGCTCTTATTAGCCGGCTTTAGTTAAATAGAAAAGAGATTAGATTACTATGTTTTTGTATTTTGTACGATTTCTGCTGCTACTATGTAATTGTTTGTGTGTTGTGAGTTGTTCAAATGTTTATGTTATTAAAAAGTCATCGCTTGCGCTTCATTTCTGATGGTTTCAAACAACGCGGAAGATAAATACCTCTCACCAAAGGATGGAAACACGGTAGCAATTAATTTTCCAGCGTTTTCTTCTCTCCCGGCGAGCTGAATCGCCGCTAACGCGGCGGCGCCGGAGGAAATACCAACCATCAATCCCTCTTTCAAAGCTAAATCTTTTGCGCACTCAATGGCATCGTCCGAGGCGATTTGAATGACCTCGTCGATGATGTCAACATCGAGAACTCCCGGGATAAATCCGGCACCAATGCCTTGAATTTTATGCGGACCTGGAGAACCGCCGGACAGGACTGGAGATTCCGCCGGTTCCACCGCGACGATTTTTATGTTTGGATTTTTCGATTTCAAATAACGCCCGGTGCCGGTAATGGTCCCGCCAGTTCCGACGCCGCAGACTAAGATATCAATCTGACCAGCCGTATCTTCCCAAATCTCCGGACCAGTCGTCTCGAAGTGCACCTGCGGATTTGCCGGGTTCTCAAACTGTTGTAAAATAACTGAATCTTTGCTCTCTTTCGCAATCTCTTCCGCTTTCATCACCGCGCCTTTCATCCCTTTCGCCGGGTCTGTCAACACTAAGTTCGCCCCAAATGCCTTCAACAAGATTCTTCTCTCTAAAGACATCGACGCGGGCATGGTTAAAGTCAAATCGTACCCTTTCGCCGCGGCAATAAATGCCAAGCCGATGCCGGTGTTCCCCGACGTCGGTTCCACGAGTAAAGACTTCCCCGGCGATATCGCCCCTTCTCTTTCGGCAGAGTTTATCATCGCTAATCCAATTCTATCCTTCACCGAACAGCACGGTTCCATGATTTCCAATTTCGCCGCGACTTCTGCTTTCGTTCCTTCGGTTACTTTATTCAAATATACCATCGGCGTGCATCCGACCAACTGCGTGACTGAGTCTGCAATGTTCACTCGAGATTGCGCATTCGTCTGTTTATAATAATTACACGTTTGTTATTTTTATGTGAGCGTGTATGATGATGAATGAGAACAAAAGTTAGCGCGCGGACGCGATGATGGAAGCTCGAGGACGTGCGCGCATACAACGACAGAGAGAAAGAAAGGGAAAGAAGAAAGAGTTGTCGTTCGTCGCGAGGAGAAGTCATTTGTTTTGATCGAAAATGAATTTGTTTTACTCATACTCGAGAAAAAGGGTAAATTGATGATGACGATGATGAATAATAAAACGTACCGTCACGTTGATGCTTTTCTTGCTCCTTTGCTTCGGTGACGCGCGATACTGCTTCTTGAGTAAAGATGATGATGAAGATGAAGAAGAAGTCGATGATGGTCGAGCAATCATCGATCGGGTTGTGGTAGTAGAAAACATATTTTTATTCTACTCGTAATGGAGACAATTCAGTTACGCATCAGCAACAAGAGGTTTTTTGTTGTTCCAAAAACCTTCCTTTCCTTCTTCCCGGGCTTTTTCGTCTCACCAATTTTTTGGTCTTTTTTGGTCCCTGTCTGTCTTTTCAACTCCACAAAAACAACAAACAAAAAACGCACGCACCTCCAAAAGGCATGCAAAGATTTGCTGCGCTCAGAACTTCTACGGCGACTACTACGACTACTACTAAGGCTGTAAAAACATCATCCAGAAGAAGATATTTAAAATCATCTTCTGCTGCTGCTTCTGCGAATACTTTTCAAACTCCTACGAGAAGAGTTTCTCTTCACTTTGCGCGAAGAAAGTCATCATCACGCGTCAAAACGCCATCAACGTCATCAACGACAACGAAGACACATACTAAAAAAATCATCGTCGCGATGGCTTCTTCTTCTTCTCCGTCTTCTCAAACACCAACGGCTGAGTTTATCGAAAACTTCAACCGAGACTATTTGCAAAGACACAAATCTTACGAGGATAACTTTTGGGAGACGAAAATGGATTTAAAGGGTAACTCCGTGGAGAACTTGAACACGTCGTTCAACGCGTTAGAGACATTCTTGGGTGACCAGAAAACGTTAGAGAAAGTGAGAGAGTTGTTGAAACGAACCGACGGAAGCGTCTCCGAGGAACAGAAAATTGTTTTGAACCAAATCGAAAAGACTTTGAAGTGTTACATCGTCGAATCGGACGATGCGAAAGCATTGAGAGAATCTATGATGAAGAAAGAAGGTACTTTACAAAAATCCAGAAACAACTTGAAGACGCAATACACGGACAAAGACGGTAAGGTTGTCGACACGACGCCGACGGTCATTCGAACCAAAATGCGTTCGGATCCAGAGGAAAGCGTTCGGAAATCGTGTTGGGAAATGTTGAGGAAAAACGGTCCGTTCTTATTGGATAACGGTTTCTGCGACATCATCAAAGAACGCAACCGCTTCGCTCGCGAGCTCGGCTTTGAAGACTTTTACGACTTGAAAGTAACCAACGCCGAAGGGTTCTCGAAGAAAAAATGTTTCGAAATGCTCGATGGTTTAGAGCAAGCGACGAAGCCTTTGCTAGACAAAGCCTTGGAAATGTTGAAAAAGGAAAAGGGGGAGGACGCGACCAAACCGTGGAACACCGGGTTCGCGCTGAGCGGTGAGTTGACGAAACTTACCGATCCGTACTACCCTTTCGAATACGCGCCCGAGGTGTGGGGTCGATCCTTTTCGAAAATGAACATTAAATATAAAGGCGCGACGATGCGTTTGGATCTGTGTGACAGAAAGGGTAAATATCCGAACGGATTTTGCCACTGGCCGACTGCGCCGTACAAGACACAAGACGGTACGTTTATTCCGTCCGAAACGAACTTTACCTCTTTGGCGACGCCGGATGAAATCGGGTCCGGAAACACCGCGTTGACGACGTTGATGCACGAAGGTGGTCACGCCGCGCACTTTTCCAACATTGTCCAAGGATCTCCTTTGTTTTCTCAAGAACGCGCGCCGTTCTCCGTTGCATTGGCGGAAACGCAATCGATGTTTCTCGATGCTCTCTGCGAAGATGCGAGCTGGCAAGCGCGCTATGCGAAGAACCGCAAAGGTGAGACGATTCCGTGGGAATTAATCGAACGCTCGATTAAAGAGAGACACCCGTATAAAGTTTTTCAATTGCGTGGTATGATTGCGGTGCCTTACTTTGAGAAAGCGTTGTACGAAATGGACGAGAAAGACTTAACTCCAGAAAACGTTTTGAAAGTCGCGGACGAAGTCGAAATGAAAATCCAAGGCGGTTTAGCCGGACGTCCGTTGATGTCCGTGCCGCACATTCTCGCCGACGAGTCGAGTTGCTATTACCACGGCTATGTCTTCGCGGAAATGGCCGTGCACCAAACTCGTGAATACTTTTTCAAAACCGGGGATGGTACTATCGTCGATAATCCTCGCGTCGGGAAGGAGTTAATCGAGAACTATTGGGTGCACGGAAGCGGAAACCCGGGCTTTCTTGGATTGGTGAACAACCTCACCGGAAGTCCTTTGAAACACGACGCGTGGGTGAAAGAGTTGGGCGTGGAAGTTGAGGACATGTTGAAGGAGGAAAAAGCGGAATACGAGAAAGCGTTAGCGTCGGCTTCGTCCTCGAGTAAGGATGAAATCGATTTGGAAATGCGCGCTATCTTTGTCCACGGGGACGACGTGATTTCCGATTCGAACGATTCTAGTTTCACGGATGCGTGCGAGAAATTCAGAGGTTGGATCTATCAAGAGTGGCCAAAGACGAAAACCATGGCTTAATATTTCTACAATACTATTAGAGTACATTTGACATCATCTATCATATGGTAACTCCCGCTTTGGTTCTCTCGAGTCGAAACGCCGACGCCCCGGAAATTTACCTCCTCCTCCTCCTCCTCCACCACTACTACCACCGCGTTCGTTATTATATCCGTGCTGCGATCTTCGATCTCGATCTCTACCGCGGCGCGCATCTCTTCTACGGTCCAAATCTTCTCTGTTCTTCCTAAACTGATCCGCCTTCTCTTCTCTTTTTCTCTTTTGCGCCTCGCGCGCTTCGATAAATTGTTTCGGGACCCCTGTTTCTTCGTCCAAGTTTGTTACTAACTGCCAAAGCTCTGACATGAACGTCTCCGTGTTTTCCTTCTCTAAGAATGGGAGCAGCTGTTCGTAAAACTTAGTCCCGTCCACGGCTTCGCCCGTTTCGCTGCACTCGTCGAACATGTTCACGATTAAGCCGTTCAAAACCTCGTCTTCGAACGATAACATAGTCGTCACTTTGGTTTCCGTCCATTGCGCTAATTCTTCTTTCCCTTCTTTTTTTATTTTCGCAAAGTTTACTTTCTTCTTCAAGATTATTGGGAGACTGACGATCGAGGACTTGTTCTTTCTGCTGATACCACCTTCCCCTGCTCTCGAAAACGCGGGCATTCTTGATATCCTCTCTTTGTTCTTATATAAGTGGATGGAGTTATTTATTTATTATGGCGTTGAATGATGATGAGAGAAGTTTGTTTCTCGTCAGCTTCAGTTATTGAAAAATGCATGAAAAATAATTTATTGAAAACAGAAAAACAGAAGCACTTCTCCGCAGAACAAAAAGGGAAGCAAACACAATCAATCGAGAAAGAGAGAGAGGGAGAGAAAGAAAAAGAAAAGTAAGAATAAGAATAGAGTAAGAATAAGAGTGATAATGCCTGTGCGAATACGTCTCGCTCGTTTCGGGCAGAAGAACAGACCTTTTTATAGGATATTCGTGGCCGATTCCAGAGCGCCAAGGGATGGGAAACATTTGGAAGTGGTCGGACATTACGACCCGATCCCGTCCAAGGACTCGCACAAACACGTTGGTTTAAACATAGATAGGATTAAATATTGGTTATCAGTAGGAGCGCAGCCATCGGATACGGTGAGGCGGATATTGTCGCAGGCTAAGATTATCCCAAAGGCTCCGACGAGAGGGAGCGCCGCAACCGCGTTAGAAAAATAAAAAGAAGAAGAA
>ENA-OWPI01000361-OWPI01000361.1-marine-metagenome-genome-assembly--contig:-NODE-361-length-65197-cov-4.485396_pt1 | contig 65197 bp, 46 predicted proteins | sample MGYA00238138_ERZ651775 | MGnify/ENA primary metagenome ERZ651775 (study PRJEB26906, sample SAMN06265043) | marine metagenome | isolation source: Helgoland LTER site | place: Germany:Helgoland, sampling...
AGGATTAGGAGCAGGAGCAGGAGCTTTCTTTAGTTTTTCTATTTCATCTTTAAGAACTTTAAGATCATTAGGATTAGGAGCAGGAGCAGGAGCTTTCTTTAGTTTTTCTATTTCATCTTTAAGAACTTTAAGATCATTAGGATTAGGAGCAGGAGCAGGAGCTTTCTTTAGTTTTTCTATTTCATCTTTAAGAACTTTAAGATCATTAGGATTAGAACCAGCAGGAGCTTTCTTTAGTTTTTCTATTTCATCTTTAAGAACTTTAAGATCATTAGGATTAGAACCAGGAGGAGCTTTCTTTAGTTTTTCTATTTCATCTTTAAGAACTTTAAGATCATTAGGATTAACACTACCGACAGAAGCTAAAGAAACATTGGGATTTGTAGATTGAAAAAGTGATTCAAGTTGTTTAATTCTATTATCAAGTGTTAATAATTGTCTAATAGTTTGTTGATTGCTCATTATTTAAATTATATATACATAAAAAATGATTATTTTATAATACAATAGTAAAAATGTTAATTCCTATTCGTTGTTTTTCGTGTAATAAAGTTGTTGGTGATAAATATGAAACTTATATCGAAGAAATAAAAAAACCAAATAAAGATAACAAAGAAGTGCTAGATGATTTAGGATTAAATCGCTATTGTTGTAGAAGGCATATGATTACAACTGTAGATTTAATGGAGATAATATAATAAATGGAACGAGTATATTTAAAATTTATGGAATATGTTATAAAATTAATTGATGAAATAGGAAATGCATTAACTGATAACAAAATGGATGAAAATCTAATAAAAAAATTAAGTGTTATTATATTAAATCCAAAGTATAGAATACAACTCGGTGTATTAATAATCTTAATATCATTTATAATATATATAGTAAGTGTATTATAAATGATACTTATAATTTTTATTATATGTGTATGTATATTTTTATATTTAAGGTATAAAGAACCAAATGATTATGATAAGATATTATTTATAAATAAAATAGATAAAGAAAGATATATAATTTTAACAAACCATATAAAAGAGTTTAAAAAAATATTAAATAAAAAACATCCAGATAAATATTATGATTACCTTCACGATATTTATACAAATATATTAGAATTATGTTATTCATTATATGTTGAAAACTTAAAACCTAAAAATATTAAAAGATTAGATAAGCTTATAAATCATTTTAGGATAAAATATTATAATGATATTTTAGGTGTTAAAAGAAATAGTAATAATGAAATAATATTAACTGATTATGAAACAGTACCAGCTAATTATAGAACAATAAAATATATGTTACCTTAAAATAAAATATGAGTACTTATAATTCTATTATTGATGCAGGAGCTAAAATGGATATACAACCATATAAAGCAAATGTAGCAACTAGTCAATGCGCTCTAAATTATACTGGTTCTAGTTTTGCTGGTGGTAAAACATCTAAAGTAGCTAAAAGTTCTAAAGCTAAAATGCCTAAAGCTAAAGCATCTAAAGCTAAAGCAACTAACAAAAAGTAAATAAAAGATTATTTTTACATATTTCTTAAATATAAGAAATGTCTAGTATTATTTTTCAAGATGTAAATACTATTGAATATACTTCAATTAAGTTTGATTATTTAGCAATTAATACAAATGATATATTAGAACAAAAAGAAAATGAAAGATTCTTAGTGCATCAAAATGGTTCAAGGTTTAGTATGATTGTTTTAGATGATGGGTTATTCTTGAATACAACTAGAGAAAATGCACAAGAACAAGAATCTAAAAATTATGCTTTATATGCTGACGGTAATGCATATTTTACAGGATCTTTAACAGCAAGAACAATAAATATATTGGACACAGATATAAGTAATTCTAATATAGCTTTATTAATCGATAATATTAATTCAAATACGGGACCATTTGAAGCATATAACGATCCATTATATGAAGAACATTTAAATTATTTTACACATAATAATATTAACATTTTGGATAACTCGCATTCAGAAAAAGTTCGTTGTAATTTGCATCCGCTTACTATTAATCGCAGTGCTGTATATTCTGCGTATAATGCGCAACTCGCAATAGGTAATAATGCGGATGATAATAAAAATAACCAATCTGAATTATTAATCGGTATTTTAGGTAGTGATTATAAATCACCTGCGACAATAATAACTAATCCAGGAAAAGCTTTAGAATTTTATATTTCAACACATAATTGTAATATAGATAATTTATATAACAATGCGGTTGATTTTCCTAATTATACCACTATTCCTACATTACAAATAGATACTAGTAATTCTGTTAATATAAATAGTTCAAATGCAAAGATCTTAACATACCACCATAACGAAGAAATAACTAAATTAAATGTGGAAGGTTATGGATATATAAAAGAATTATTTGTATATGATCATACTACAGATAAACCAAGTCATTTAGATGATATATATTTTAAAAAAACTACACAAAATTTTAATACATCTAATATAAAACCAGGAATATTTGAAGGTAATTTTGGTTTTAATTCAAATTTGATAGTTAATTGTAATATTGATACTAGTAATTTAAGTTCTAAAATAGGAAATATTACTGAAATTAAAACAGATAAAATTGATGCTAAAATAATTGAAGTATCTGATCATTTTTATAAAAACAGCCAACAATTAGACATTAAGACGATAGACGTAAAAACTATATTGTATTCTAACCATACAATACAAGCTAATTTGTTAGAAGAATATTTTTATAACGAAGCTGAAATAAAAGATTCTATTGAATCCAATTTAAGTAATATAGGTTTAATAAAACATATTACTGGTATTAGTGATTCAACACGTATTGAACTTATTAATGACACTTCTAATGCTTTATATAGTATAGATACTATAGAGTATTATAACAATGTAGAAGTTGAAAGTAATCTTTATTATAAATTTATAAACACAGGATCTGATATTGATTTAAATCACCCTGTAATAAGTAATCATAATGTAAATGTATTTAATGATCTATCAAATAATTTTATTGACACAGATGAACTTTGTAATATTACCGAAATAACTTCAAATATATATGATATTTTATATTATGAAGGATCGAATGAAACCTTACAGTATTATATTAAAGATAGTTCAAATCTTAAAATAGATTATGAAAATCTTTCAAATCTTTTGTATGATATAGCAACATTAGATGAAGATTGTAATATAACCAGTAATATAATAAGTAATATAAATATATCAGGTTTTTGTAATTTATATATTGAACAATATTATAGTGATGATACAGGTGATTTAACTTCTATATATCCTACTATTAGTAATGCTGAAATAGAAATTAATGATAAATATAGAATACATTTATCAAATATTGTTTTTGGTAATGAATATACAGCAGAAGAAATAATTAATAGGATATATGAAAATGGATTAAATCCTTATCAATATACTTATGATCTTGAAAGTAATTTTAAATATAATTTACAACTAGAAATATATGATAGCAATGAAATATTAGACGATTATAGCAATACTTTAATAACACAAGGGTTTAATAGTATTACTACGGATTATATTAAAAACTTTGACGCTTTTAAGAATCATTTAAATAGTGCATTAATACCTCTAAAAGATAGTATTCCATCTAGTAATTTATTATCATTTGATACTTGCGTAAGCAAAATAGCAGAACATATTGATATAAATGGACATTCTAAATTAACAAGTAATTTAGTTTATATCCTAGATCAATTTGAATATAAAAACATACTAAAAGATCAAGCAGTAAATCGTCAATTACTTAATTTTGTAACTAACTATGATACAAGTAATATAGAGAATGATAGTCGAATATTAATTTACAGTGTAAATGATGGTTTAACGGTAAATACAAACAACAATGATGTTTCAATTCCAAATGGTTTATTCAGTATTGGAACTGATACTACAAATGGTGCAATGTTATCAATTCGCAATAATAATAGTAATAATCCAGAAATAGTTATTTATGAAGAAGATTACAAAGTTCAAATTGGACATAATATAACTAATAAAGAAACTTTTACAATAAAAACAAATAATATACAAGATCATAATATAGAATTAAACGCAGGTGTATATGGTCCTAATTTATTTTTAAAAGCAAATACTACCAATGTAGGTATTAATACTAGAAATCCTACAAAGTCTTTAGATGTAAATGGTGATATAATATCAACCAATTATTATAAGAGATATTTAGGAGAACCTAAATTAATAGCAAACTTTTTAGATTACGATGACCATATAAAATTAGAAAAAAACAAAAGGTTAGTAATTAAATCTAAAGTAGAAATTGAAGATAAATTAACAATTAATAAAATATTTAAAGGTGATAAAGAATTATTTAATTTTAATAAAATACCACACAACAACCATCATTATTTACATTCTGAAGTAGGATGTATATTTATGGGTGAAGATCTTGGGAATAAAAGCATTGATAATACCGCAATGTTATTACAAAATAGTTTAAATATTGAAAAAAATAATACTATCATAAGATTATTAAAATCAAATAAATGGTCTCAAGGCAACAATCCAGATCCTTATACTGGTATAGAATTTACAAGATACAAAGATGATCCTTATACCGGTTGGTATATACATAATAAACACGATCCTGATAGTTTTGAAATAGGTTATCGTAATAATGAAAATAATGCTTTTAATTTGATAAAAACTAGTTATAGTTCTGGAACAGATGGTATAAATAATATTGAAATAGGTGATGGTAATGGAGATAATAAAATAATATTAAACAATAATGTAGAAGTTAAAGGTGATATTGATGTAATAGGAGGAACATATAGATTAAATGGTGCTGTATTTTCATCAAATAACATTGATTTAAGTACAATACTTTCAAATGCAAGTATATTAACTGATCCTTCTTTTCCAAATATAGTACAACAAAATGATATATCAATGTCATCTGCAAGTAGAATAATTAATTTGGTAGCACCTGGTTCTTCAATGTTTATAGGAACTTATCATTCTGCTAATTATGATGAAAATAATCCTGTAGATGAACCAGGATTTACAAACTATTTATCAAATTACTCTATACAGCATAAACAACACTCAGCTAGTTCGGGAACTACACAATTTGATGCTAATGTTAATATTGTTATGCCTGTTAAAGAATTTACAAATAATAATACCCAACCACCCTTATTAGCATTGAAAGCAACCAATGCTAATTTAGATAATTTAGATAATAATAAAAATGTAAAATCAAGTATTCGTTTAGCTATTTTAGATAGTAAAACTACAGATATAAATGATTATTGGGTTAACAAAAACTATGCTGATTTATATTATAAATATTTTAGTAATAAAGGTGAATTTGGTATTGATTTTAAATATAACAATGGTGATAAAAAAACACCTTTTAAAATAACAGAAAAAGATAGGGAAATACATACAACTTTATCATCTGTTAATAATACTGATGATAGTAATGCTTTTTTTCATATTTTTGATAATAGTAAACATTCTTTACTGTTATTGGAAACAACAGCTAATGATCCAATTAATATTAAATTAAAAACGCAAGATAGCGAATGGAATATTGATACTGACGAAAAGTTTAAGATAACACATAATAATAAACATCTTACATTTACTGATAATGGTTTTGGTATTAATGTTGAAGATCCTTCAGCATCTTTAGATATTAGTAATAGTAATATTTGTGGTATTACTATTAAAAATAATATTATAACTAATGCTAATACTAAAAAGTATTACATTGATACTGATCAAATTAAAGATCTAGAACTAGCACCCGGTACTAATTCAATAACATTTAATTTAAATGAAACTATAATAAATCACACAACATCGAATATTAAAAGCAGTTCTAATATATTAATACAACAAACATTTTATAATTGTAATTTTACAGGTAATGATGATATAAATAGCAACTACGAATATTCAAATATTTACAATGTATCTATTGATAATGATAATTATAATAACGAATCAAATTTTATATTAAATATTAATATTAATTTAGAATATTTAAATAATTATTTAAGTAATAAATATTCAATATTAACAAATGTTAATTTAGAGTCAAATATTTATGAAGCATCTAATGAGGACCATCCTAATGCAATTGTAAATGTAGAAACAATATATTCTTTAAATAATTTAATAATTTCTAATATTACCGCATCAAATTATGAAATATATTTAAATGGTATTGATGAATCACCTGAACTATTAAGTAATTATACTATATGTAATATAGATTTTAGAGTGTATCATCCTGAAAATTGTAATTATGATTTTAAAGCGGATGTTAATTTAGCTATAGATTATACTATTACTACGAATATTATATCAGGAATAGAAACCGTATTAGAAATAAAGTCAAAAGGCAATGATGTATATGAGATTAATTTCATAAATGAAGAGTATAGATCAAATGTAGCACTTGATGAAATAATTGATCTAACTTATACTTGTAATATAGATGAAACTGATTATACATATAGTTTTAATAGTATAACATTAAACTATTATACTATTGATAAAACTTGTAATGTGCCTATAGCTATAATAGAACCGCAAGCTCATATAAAATTAACAACTGATCAAAATGATAATAAAAGTTATTATATAACCGGATATAATAGTAATTTTAATATAAATTATCAAGATGATACAACACTAAAAGAAATATTAAATATAACTAATGAAAGTAAATTAACAATAGATACATTATCTGTTAAGAATATAGAATGTACAGGTAAATTATATGATTATGAATCATTAATATTTTGTAATGAAAATTTTAATTCAATAAATATTACAAGTGACCATTTGTATATTAATACAGAAAGCGCCTACAGTATTCTTATAAATACAGATGCTTTTGATGATAAAAATACATATACAAGTGTGATCTTTGGTAATAAAGCAAAATCGAGTTATTCAAATATTATCGCATTACAAAGTAGTTCAACTGATTCATATTTAAATATAACAACAAATAACCAAAATGATAATTATAAAATAGGTAAAACTGATAATAATTTTAATATAATTTATACCGATAGTAATATATTAAGTATAAAACCAGGATCTAATAAATTTGAATATTCTAATTATGATTTTGATGATGACTCTGATAATAATGGGGATGGAACACTGACACTAAATGAAATAGTTCAAACACCTGAAATAAAAACTATAACAACTGAATATGATTATATATTTAATGAAGGAAGATTGAAAGGTATTAAGAATATAAATTATACAAGTAATGTAATATTTACCGAACAAACTACACCAATAATGTCACTAAATCAAGATGATATAACGATGCATCAAAGATTAATATGTGCTTTAGGAACAACAACAAGTTCTGATCGAAGAATTAAAGATAATATAAATATAATTGAGAATGCTTTAGATAAAATAGATAGATTAGATGGTGTATCATATTTTAATAAATTATCAAAATCGAATGAAATAGGTTTAATAGCTCAAGATGTGAAAGAAGTAATACCTGAAGTTGTAGTAGATAGTGATATAATGGGAATACAATATGGTAATATGATAGGATTATTGATAGAAGGTATAAAAGAATTACGTAAAGAAATAAAAAATGGATCTAATTCAAAATGCTAAAACCGATTATGTAATAATAAGTAAAAAAGATTGTGTATTTTGTGATATGGTAAATGAATTATTAAATGATTATTTTATAGATTATACAGTTATAAAGATCGAAACATTAACAGAGGAGCAACTAAAAGAAATAAAACCGAAAGACGCAACAAAATATCCTTTTGTGTTTAAAGATAAAATATATATAGGTAGTTATAATAAACTAAATAAAGAGTTAAATAATGGAGCATTATAGTATATTTGGATCTAATACGGACAATGAATATTTATTAAAATTGCAAAATAACGAAAGTAATATTAAAATAGATATACATAATAGAGATCATAATTTTACAATTGATTATGTAAGTTCTAATGAAATAATAACTGAATATAATACATTAGGATTAAAAGATATAACTAGGATTGATGAAAATAATTATATTCATAAAAGTATTTCAAATAGTTCTAATGTAATAATTCAAGGTCAATATGAAATACAAACTGATATAAATGAAATATATTTTCCAACTGTTGCAAATTTTCCTATTTCCGTAGAACTAGCTTTTGCAAAATATTCTGAAAATTATTTTGATTCAAATGTTCTTAGAGTAGCTTCTGTTTATAATGAATATATTGCAACAGATACATATAATAATAGATTGACAACTGAGCAAAAAGAAATATTAGATCAATATACTTTTTATGATAAAACTTTAGCAATAATTGAAAAAACAAATTTAAATGGTATATTGATACATATTAATTTTAGTAATAAAAATAATGTCTCAGGATATCAGTTTTATAGTTATGATGTAAATAATGAAGGTGTTTTTCCACATAAACTAAAGTTTTATCAAGTTTATAATAAAAATGCATATTTGTTTTATGAAACAATTTTTATTAATTATGATGCATTTATAAGTTATCATAATATAAATAATAATAATTCATTAGTATCTGGTAAATTAATAATGCAAGTAGAATCTGTATTAATAGATAATACTTATTTTCAACAGGAAAAAGATACGATAAATGAAACAACCCAAGATACAAATGAAGTGTTTTATTATAATGGTAATTATAGATTAGCAATGAGATTTAAAGGGATACAATTATTTACAACAAATGAAAGATTAATAAATGAATATGATATTGATATGTCTAATAATAGTATTCAAAACGTAAATACATTAACATTAGATAAATTAATTCTTAATAATGTTATATATACCGATGTTGTATCAAGTAATAGAGTATTAGAAACAGTAAATGAAGTTATTAACAGTGATCCTAGTATAAAATATAGTATTGTGGAAGGTTATTTATTAGATAAATCTATAGAACCAAAAAGTCTTGATGAAACTTTTAATCCTGCAAGAATACAGAATATAAGATCAAATATAAGATCAAATTTGGAAACTAAATATATACCATATGTTTATTTTAAAGATAGTGACGAATCAGAAATTAAAATAGAATATGATTCTAATGTAAATATTAAATATTTATTAAACTTATCAGATCTTGATGATACTGATAAATTAATGAAACATTCAAATGGTATTATACGTAAAGAGAATAAAGTAGATAATTTGGAAATAACATCTAATCTAACAATATTAAGTAATTTAGACGTAAAAGGAAATATAAATATTAATTCAAATATATTAAAATGGAATAATGATATAGATAAATTTACACATTTAGATGGTAAAATAATACAAGATGATGTAATTGATATGTTATCATATGAACCAAAAATTAATAAAGATCAAGAATATACAATTAATTTTAATACAGACTATGATGCTTTTACATTGACATATAGTAATAATAATAATAAACCGTATTATATAAGACATCCGTTTAATTTTGTGCTTAGAGAAGGAGCCTCAGGAACAGTAGAAAATGTTGAATCAATATATAGTAATAGTTTGTATTCAATAGGGACTTTTGATTGTAATTTAAAAATACAATTTCTTGATTTAAATGCAAAACTTAATTTATATATAAGTTCTAGATTTGGTAATTCTTATAATGAAACCCAAGAAGCAAGTCGTAGTGATTTAAATTATGTATCTCGAAAAGATGATCCTGAAGAAATCGAAAATAGTAGACCACTAAAATTAATTTACAGTAATAATGAATATTCAAGTAATTATTACGATTATTATGAATATGAAGTTCCTGAAAAAGTATTATTAAAACAAGTTTCTTTTTATGATATAGAATTTGAAGATTATGATAATTTATTGAAAAATTATTATCAGGATATAATTAATAGTTTTAATATATATGGAATAAATGACATTGATGCTATACCAGATTTATACACATATACCGCTAAAAATTATTTAAATAATTTTGCCATAATTGGATATGATAACGGATGGGAATTAATACAACATATAACATTTACAGATGAAAAAACAGTAAATCAGTATAAAGAAGTAAAAATTATAAATAGCAATAAAAAATATGCAAGGTATCGTATTGCTCTTAAAACCGCTACAGAGAAAGCATTTCCTTTTATAATTAAAGATTTAAAGTTTCATATAGAATATACGAAAAATAACAAAAATATATTATATAATGGTGATAATATTAATTTTAATATTGTAAATACTTTATCAATAAATAATAGTATAAGATGGAATGATTATTTTAATGCGGATGATAAAATTCGCACAAAACTGATAATAAATGAAGATCAACCAAGTATTGCAGATTATTATAAATTAACAGCAACTGCGGATACCATACCATATGCCGTATGTCATATAAATGAGAACATAGATGATTCTAATTTGCTTGAAAACCATATGTTAAAATTTGGATTATTTAATACTGATGTTCCATTACCTGCTGTTGATTATGCAACTTATAGTTTATCAAAGAATACACCTTCTGTGTATCATTCATTACATTTAATGAATAGTAATTTGTATTATACGCAATCTGTTATAAATAATTTTCAAAATATTAAAAACAGCGATTATCATAATGAGTTTCTAATACTCGTTGAAAATAAAATAAGTAGTAAAGATCATACGGGTGTAGTAGGTATTAACATAGATAAAACGAGTTTATCAAATGTTATTAATAATACTGATAGTAATATATCAGATATAAATGGTTTAATTGTAAATTCAACGGTGCGTTTATGTGCGTTTAATTATGATGTTGAAGCAGACTATAATATATCATCGTATATGGATATAGCACTAAGTAGTAATCTAACATTAGAAAATTCTTATAAAATAATATTACCAAATAATTCTTGTAATATTGTAACAAATAATGCATATTATTTAAAACCATCAGCTGATCATCATAATAGAACTATAACAACTGAATGGGCTACATTAGGTAGTGAAGTATTTTCAAAACCAAATATTTTTATAGGGAATCCTAATAATAGTAATATAGCAGAGAGAGAATATCAAAATTATTCTAATATAAAAGATGGTGTAGCTACTGAAGAACATCTAACACATATACGTAAATTATTAGTAGGATATCCAGATGATTTCACCTTAGAAAGTATAAATAGTAATGTATTAACAGTAGGTGGTTCAGTATATGCGACACACGATGTATCAACAGATTCAGATATTTCTTACAAATATAATTTAGAAAAAATGGAGGATGTGCGATATAAAGTAGAACAATTAAATGGTTATACATTTCAACGTAATGATACTAATGATAATAGAAGATATTGTGGTTTAATAGCACAAGAAATAGAAAAAGTAATACCAGAAGTGATTGTAAAAAAACACGATGGTAAAATGCGAGTATTATATAATAATTTAGCAGGTTTATTTGTGGAATGTTTCAAAGATTTATATAAGGAAATAGATGAACTTAAAAAGGAGGTTCGTAATCATAAAGTTGGGCTTTAAATTCGGTATTTGTATAAGCCGGAACTTTAACAATGTCTTCATCTGAAATTGTATCACATTCTTTCATACAAGATTCTAATGAATTATTTCTTTCTTTTTTTATATCAATTTTAAGACCATTTACTAATGTATAGTATTTCCATCTATAAGATTTAACTCTTTTGCCATATAATGGTAAAATAATAGTTTCAGGTTCTGCTTCAAGTGATGATAATGTTCCTAATATTTGATATTCTACAGTTATTAAGTTGTAATTAGGATTTCCAGAATATTCATCGTATATTTCGGTAGATTCTTCAATAGCTTTTTCTAATTTATTTTCATTAATTTTTTTAGTAGTAGTTTTTTTATTGCCAGAATTATTAATAGCTATATATATAATACTAAATATTACAATAAAAAATATAAAAATACTGATAGCTAAAAGAATAAAATTCTTATTCATAATAATATTTAATACTAGTAAAGAAATTATGAAAGAGATAATAAATAAACTGTTATATACAAAAGAAGGAAATATAATTATTAGTGTTGTATTGGGTCTAGGATTAGCTATGATATTAAAACCAGTATGTAAGAATTGCGTAAGATATGTATCACCAAATATACATAAAGAAGATGGTAAAATATATAAATTGAATGGTATATGTTATAAGAATAAAGCTATACCTGAAAAATGCAATGGTAAAGAATTACCGATTTACGAACCTTTTAGTGTGTTAAATAAACCTTAAAAAATATAAATATTTTTTGTAAAATGAGTAATCAAATGACAACTCCTATAAATAGTATTCTTGTAACAAACAATGTAAAACCAAATGATGATATTCAAGATCCAATTGTCCAAGAAATATTAGGTAATATGGCAGAAAGTGCTTCACAACAACAACCACAACCACAACCAATACAACAACCACAACCACAATCACAACCACAACCACAATATAATTATCCGGTTAAAACAGAAAGTAGTTTTATAAATACTTTCTATGATAAAAAAATAGTGATACTAACATTTGTTATGATCATAGCAATAATAGGAATACAATCAAATCAAATGGAAGATATACTTAAAAATATTAATATATCTTATGTAGAAGAATATAAGATATATATTAAGTATTTGCTATTATATTTAATATTATATATAATACAAAAGTATGATTTTTAGTGAAAAACACGAAATAACCGATATAGTTGTTATTATAATTGTATGTATTACAGCAGTTGTTGTTGGTATAATAGGAGTATATACATATTATAAATCATATGAAGCATTTATAGGATATCTAGGTATTTTATTTTTAACATATGCAACCATAAGTTTAATATATACATTTTTAAATAGATCAGATTATAGTATATCAGAATATAATGTTAATTTAGGATTAGATATAACCGCAGTATTTATAACACTAGTAATAACGATATTTTTTACAATAAAAGCTTTTTTTACAAATGTATCTCCAGTATCTCCAGTATATCAACAACCACAACCGGTTATTTATTCACAACAGCAAAATTATCAATAATCATTAAAAGGTTTTTCATAACCAGGCATAATTTGTCCAGGATTTGGATTATTAAATATTTGCATTTTACTAACTTCAAATTCAGAAGGTTGTTCAATAGTGTTATTTTGCGCCATATTTAAATGATCTGCAGTAATATAACTTCCATATGGAATACTATTTTTTTTATATTTAGTATCTTTTGGTGCTAAATTCATATCAGTTTTAACATAAAACTTATAGTAAATTACAAATACAGTACAAGCAATAAAAAAACCAGATAATGGATCAATAAAGATGAATACAAAGATAACTATAAGTGCAATTATGATTTGAATAATAGGTTCTTTAATTTTATGATTAATATCTTGTTGATAAAATAGAACAACTAATAAAAAGATTAGACATATAAGTCTTACAATGTAAATGATATTGTCTTCACTCATTTTATTTAGTGATGGCATAAAAAAATATTATCTATATTACTATCAACCAATTCAGCATAAAAGTTAAAATCGTGAGAATGTAAATCAAGTTCTTTTGCTTTAATTACCAATAATTCAAGATTTGCAAGTTCCAAGTGTGCTATTAGTTGTGTTTTCATATAGTATCCTAATCCTTTAAATGATGAAAAATTAGTAGTATTTATAGTTCGTGAAAACCCGTGAAATAATTCATTAGAAATTGTAACAGTTTTAATAGGCATATATAAAATAATAATAATATAATCTTTATATTATAGTATATAATGGATACTTATATTCAAAATTACTTGGATGGATTGGAAGACCCTAAACAGTTAGTAAATAAATATGCTGAAATACATAGCAAAGAAATAGATCAACAATTACTAAAAGAAGATATTGTTAATTGTATATTACAATATATTTCAAATAATAAAAATAAGGATTATACATTATTATCTGTATATGTAGATAAAGCTTTACGATTTAAACATAAAGATTTTCAAAAAACTATATTAAATACTTAAAATACTTTAGGTTGATACATTTTTTGTAGTTCTTCAGCATTCATAGCAGAAGCAAGATCCTTAGAACCCATAATAGCAGTAATCTCACTATCCTTAAGAACTTTGAAACGAAACGGAATAACAAGTTTAGGACTATCTACATATTCCATAGTGCTAACAGATGATGAAGTTGTAGCAACACTACCATATCCAACACGTCCATTATCATAATCACCACCACGAGTAGCACCACGAGTAGCACCACGAGTAGCACCTCTAGAAATAGAGCGGGTTACCGGTTCTTTGTAAGTTTTACCTTCACATACCATAATAGTGATGAAAAACAACCCAGTATTATCAGTAGTTTCTTCAACCCCATATTCTTTTTCTTCTTCAGTTAGTTCTTCACCGACTTTTTTAGCTTTTTTAAGATACATTTGATACCTAGCACGAGCGTTTTGATCAAGATTGATAACATTACTATTATTAGCACGAATATGCCACATACGACCATCACGTTCAATATTATAAGGTTCTGAAGAAATATTGTTACGATACTTAGGTGCTTCTTTATCTATAGCAAAACCAATACCATAACTGTAAGTATAATCAGGATGTTCATTAGTATTACGAACTTTCAAATTAGAAATCCTAGAAACGATAGGTGCTTCAGTTCCAATGACACGATAGTTTTTAGCACCATCATCAAATACAACTTCATCAATAAGAAATTTATTAGCAGTAGTATAATCCATACGTGAATCATTAGGATTAACAGTAGAATCTATGCCTTTACCAAATTCTAAATTAAATTCTATGGTATAAGGACCAGATTCAATATATTGATAAATTTTATTAATACGATTTTCAGCAATAATTGACATTTTGATTTGTATATTTATATAATATTGTAATCATTTTTATATGTTTATTAAAATAAAAATGCGTGGAAGAGGTGGATCAAGAGGATCTTCTGGTAGTGATACTACAACTCAAGGATTAATAGCAGGAGGTTTAGGTTATTTAGGTGGTAGCACAGCAACATCAGGCGGTGAAGCTAGTATAGGCGATGGTATGAAATATGGTGTTAAATGTGATGCAAATAATGATTCAGATTATTGTAAAGATGTTAAAAATTATAACAGATTTCAAATGACGGTTAGTATAATATCAACAATTGTAGGTGCTATAATATTTTTAATTGCACTTTATTACATATACACTATGTATTTTTCTAAAAATAAAAAATGAATCATATTTTATATATTGGATTCTTATTACGTTCAATACTCCATAATTTATTATAAATAATATGTAATTCATCGTTTGTTTTATTTTTATATTGATTCTTCATCATAGGAACTGTCTCATATTTAAAAATTGAATAATGTAACCTATCAATATCAACGTTAGGAATTGTAATTTTAAGATCTTTTTTACTTTTCATATATTCTTAATATAAATGAATGATATTGTAAATAATATTATTATATCTATATTAACAGGTATTATATTTTTATATAGTATAATTGAGTTAGTATCTATTGGTATTAAAATATTAAGAAGGTTTAAAATGATATAAAGAAATATTATTATATTTAAATGATTGTAAGTTTATTTATAATAATCTATAATAATCTATAATAATCTATAATAATCTATAATACTCTATAATACTTTATAATACTTTATAATACTTTATAATTACACTATAATTACGCTATAATACTCTATAATAATCTATAATACTTTATAATAATCTATAATACTTTATAATACTTTATAATACTTTATAATTACACTATAATTACGCTATAATTACTCTATAATACTTTATAATTACACTATAATACTTTATAATTACACTATAATACTTTATAATTACTCTATAATAATCTATAATAATCTATAATACTGTATAATTACACTATAATACTTTATAATACTTTATAATAATCTATAATACTGTATAATTACACTATAATACTTTATAATACTCTATAATTACGCTATAATACTCTATAATTACGCTATAATACTTTATAATTACACTATAATTACTCTATAATACTCTATACTACTCTATAATACTCTATAATACTTTATAATACTCTATAATAATCTATAATAATCTATAATACTCTATAATTACACTATACTACTCTATAATTACTCTATAATACTCTATAATACTCTATAATTACTTTATAATTACACTATAATTACTTTATAATTACTTTATAATTACGCTATAATACTCTATAATAACTCTATAATAATCTATAATTACTTTATAATTACGCTATAATACAATAAAATTATGGTTTATCAAATCGCAAACTAAATTTAATATATTTTTTAAATTTTTCAATATCTCTAAAATATAATTTTATATTATTACAATTATTATAAATATCGTTATAATGTATATTTTTATCAATAATTAGTTTGTAATCTTCACTTTCATTTATCATTTTATATATAATTTTATATCTAGTAACAATTACATAAATAGCATTATAAATCATAATTTTAGTTTGATATGCATTATATAATTTTGAATTTATACAAAGAATCATATATAAGTTTATGTATTTTGAATAAAACTCAATATAACTTTTACCTTCTTCAAGCTCAAAGATCAACTCAAAATAATTAAGAATTGCATAATCTATCATTTTACGAGAGTATTTATTAACAACTCTCATCATTAATATATTACTAATATCAGGATGATAAACCATATTATGTATATATTTAGAAACAATTATGCTTATAACATCGTTCATCTTATAAATAAGTTTTTAATCAATCATTTTTTATATAATTCAATACCTTTCTTTGTTTTTATATAAATAGGAACTCTTTCAGTTTTTATTTTCCAACTTTCATATATATTTTTTTTAATTTTATTTAAATATTCTACAGAAGGTTCTTTTACAAACTTAGTATCATTACATACATATACGTGTGCATTTAATTTATTAAAATAATTATCATTAACTCTAATCATTTTCCTAGTATAATTTGTTTCAAACTTATCTAATTTACGTAATTCATTTTCAGCTAACACAATTAAAGTTCCAAATACTAATTTATGTTTATCTGGATAAATTGAAGCTACACTACCATTCCACGTTGATGAATAAAAACAAAATATTCTCGTATAATCTTCAATATATGCTGGTATAATTTCTGATTTTAATATATTTCTTTTAATTCTCTGAGATAATTGCGTTATATTATTAGATCCATATGAAAATAAATAAGGCATAATTTATTTTTATTACATAAAAAATGATTATATACATAACAATATAAGTAATGACATCTTTATCTAGACAAGGATATTCTATAAAAAAAGAATATTATGATGATAAAGATCTTAACATAGTTAAGAAAGAATTAACAGTAGAAGTTCAAAACCATATGTTTGATCATATTGAACCTAAAATATACAGTTTATATCGTGAAAATAAAACTAAATTATATTTACCTAAGTATTATGGATTACAAAGGTTTGGTATTCCAGATAGAAATGTTATTGGTCAAGGTGAAACTAGACCTAATATGAATTTTGTAGGATCTTTAAGAGACTATCAAATTGAACAAGTTGATGCTTTCTTAAATGCTTGCGATGATCCTACTAAAATGGGTGGAATTGTTAGTATTGGGTGTGGAGGCGGTAAGACTGTTATAGCAATTAATATAGCTTGCCGTCTAAAACTCAAAACCTTGTTTATTTCACATAAAGATTTCTTAAATGTTCAATTTGCTGAAAGAGTTAAAATGTTTTCACCAGATTCTAGTATAGGAATAATTAAACAAAATAAAATTGATATTGAAAATAAAGATTTTGTTGTAGGATCTTTACAATCTATAGCTATGAGAGATTATGATCCTGATATATTTAAAGATTTTGGTTTAGTAATTATTGACGAAGTTCATCATTGTAGTGCGGAAGTATTCAGTCAAGCATTGATTAAAACGTGTTCCCCTTTTGTTTTAGGTTTATCTGCTACTTTAAACAGGAAAGATGGATTACGTAAAGTATTTGAATGGTTTATAGGAAAACCAGTTGTTAAATTAATTAATAATACTGATGATAATGACATTGATGTTAAATATTATCATTTTACTTCAAATAATTCAGAATATAATAGAATAGAAACGATGTTTAATGGTAAAATAAGTGCAGTTAAAATGCTAGGAAATGTGGTATCATATAAACCTAGAATATTATTTATTGTAGAAGCAATTAAAGAAAATATGACTAAAGAAAGACAACTATTAGTATTATCAGAACGTAAAGCATTGTTGAATGATATTTATACTTTGTTAAATACCGATGGTAATAATACTGATTTTGATTATACAATAGGGTATTATATTGGTGGAATGACACAAAAGAAATTAAACGAAAGTGCTAAAGCAAATATAATATTAGCAACAACACATATGAGTAGCGAAGGTCTTGATATTCCAACATTAAATAGTTTAATATTAGTATCACCTATGAGTGATATAGAACAATCTGTAGGTAGAATATTAAGATCTAAAGTATCTGATAGAATAATAAAACCATTAATAATTGATATTGTAGATAGCTTTTCAATATTTATAAATAGATTTAATAAACGAAAAGCATACTATAAAAAAAAGAAATATAATATTATTATATAAATAATGAACAATTTTGACAAATTAACTTTAGAATTAACACATAAACTGACATTGAATGAAAAAAAACAAAATGGTATATATTTTACACCACAAACAGCTATAAAACTATTGGTTGATAAAATACCAATAAAACCTAAAAATATATTAGAACCGGCTTGTGGATCAGGTGAATTTATATTATATTTTAATGATAAAAATATAACAGGTATAGAATTAAATAAAACAATTTATAATAAAATAAAAAAAAAATATAATAATATTTTAAATATTAATTTTTTAAACTATAATAAATATAATTATCATGATTTGATAATAGGAAATCCTCCATATTATATGATTAAAACAAATTATGATTCAGATTTAATTTACGGAAGACAAAATATATATATATTATTTATTATCCATTCAATGCTATTAATTAAAAATAATGGAATAATTGCTTTTATTATTCCAATTAATTTTATGAACTCTTCATATTATAATAAAATTCGTGAAGAAATATATAAAAAATGGAAAATTATTGATTTTGTTCAATATAATAATGATATCTTTATTGATACTAAACAAAAAGTATTTGGATTAATTATTCAAAAAAATAAAGGAGATAATAACAAATTTGTTTATATAAAAAATGATCAGTATTATTTTGTATTTAATAAATCATTGTTACCAATGTATAATTATAAAACACTTAAAGATATTGGTTATATTGTTGGTGTAGGAACTATACAATGGGATGCTAATAAAGATAACTTTATAAAAAAAAGTAATACTATACTTATATATTCTTCTGATATTGATAATAATCAATTAAAACTAAAAAATAACAAATATAGATATCTTTCAGGTAAAGTAAAATATTTGAATGAACCTTTATTGATATTAAACAGAGGATATGGAAACGCAAAATATAATATTAATACAGCAATATTAGACGGAACTTTTAATTTTCAATTAGAAAATCATGTGTTATATATTAAAAGTAAAAATAAAACATCTATAAATGAACTTAAAAAAATACAAAAATCATTACAATCTGATAAAACTAAAGAGTTTATTAATAATTTATTATATAATAATGCTATAAATTGTTTTGAACTAAGTAATATTATTCCAATATGGTTTTAATTTTAAATAAGGATTACATACACCTGTATGATTTTTCCAATATAAAGAAATTTGAAATAGTTTTTTACCAGTGTTAGTATCTATAACTAGAAAACTATAGTTTTCTTTTGAACTTTGTTTTATTTCAGCTTTACCCAATTCTATTAATTTTAATTTTTCACTAGAAATTTTTTTATATTCAAAATTACTGTTTGATTTATTCCATATAAAAAAATGTTTATTTTCTTGTTTTTTAAATAAATCTTTATACATTGCTTTTATTTTTAAATTAAACAATATATTAATGTCAGAGTTATATCTAGCATATAATGATAATAATGATCCTAAATATTTAGTAATAGCTCCAAATAATTTTGATAATGATATTACTGTATATAATATTATTCATTATTATACAATAATAGAGATACCTACTAGAAATAGAAATCAACCTAACTATTACTATTTCATATCATTTAGCATATTTATTTGTATATTTACAAGTCTAATGTTAACAATTGTTGTTATAACGCATAAAATATAATTTATGAATAATATTTTTAAGAGGTGTATCATTTGAATACTATTGGTAATTAGATCTTTAATTTCACATAAAATATCTACATTATTGATAAAACTAATTCTTTTCTAAAATTTATACGATTATTATCAATAAATGTATATATCGTATAATAATGCTAAAATAAAACTATAAATAATAACCATAATAATATTCAATAAGAAAAATAAAGATCAAATCTATTATTCTGCATTTATTATTAAACAAATGTATTATTCTCAAAATGAAAAACTTATATTAGGTATAAATACTATATGGATATTACAACCATTATTAGATACAATAATAATTGATAAATATTTATATATCCATACTATTTTAGTAATAGTATGTTCATTATTATTTTGGAATAATATTATAAATTATTATTATGATTTATTAACTGCTATAACATTTGTAATACATATATTATATTATGGTAATAATAGTTTATTTCATTATTTATTACTTATAAATACATTAGTATTAGTTTATTATACAAATGAGTTTCAAAAAATAAATAAATATGAATATGCTTTTATATCACATTTATTATTTCGTAAAATGATATGTTATTTATTTTGTATAAAGTTTAATAACTATACGGTAAAACAAACTATGTTTTATATTTCATTTTCATTTAATTTATTATTACGTAAAAATATATATTATGTATATAATTGTATTGAACTAATAATAATTATTATACTTAAAAATGAATTAAATAAATTATTAAAGTAAAAATGGAAAATCAAACATACGATAATACACCTAGATTTACTTTAAAAAATAAAAAACTAGATGCTAAAATAGTAGATATATATGATGCTGATACTATAACAGTATGTATTTATTTAGAAGGTTTCAATTATGTTAAGATCAGTGTAAGACTATATGGTATTGATACACCCGAATTACGTGGTTCTCAAAAAGAATTAGGACTTAAAGCACGTAATTATTTAATAAATAAACTTACAGATATTGTAATAGATGATAATAACACACGTAATGATATTAGAAATATGATAAATAAAAATACTCATATAATAGAAGTATTATTCGGTGATTTTGATAAATATGGAAGACCCTTAGCAATAATTTACAAAAATAATATTAATATAAATGAAATGTTAGTTAAAGATGGTTATGCTAAAGAATATGATGGTGGAACTAAAGATACGTGGTAATTATTTATAAATAATATTCATCAAGTATTACGTCATTATATGTATTAATAACGTCTTGAATAAGTTCATTTGTAATAGGATCGTCATCAGTAAGTTTAGAAACTATCAACCTATATTTATATTCTAATTTTTTATAATAATAATAGAATATAATTTTTTTATAATAATAATATTTAAATTTACGTATAATTTTTTTATAATATTTTCGTATTATACTTCTTGATATAATGTTATTTTTTTCATTTTTATTACTACGTTTCATAGGATATAACCTTGTTTTTTTAACTTTACCATTATGATCAAATATTTCATTATCTCCAAATTTAATTTGTTTCATTATAATAATGTAAAATAATTGTATCATTTTTATAATAAATGAGTTCTGTTAAAGAAGTTAAAGACAATATTAATAAAAAAATAAAATCCGGTAGATCTTCAAGAAGTAATTCATCAAGAAGTTCAAATAGTAGTAAATCAAAATCTTTATTTGTTCAAGATTTTTTACAAGAAACTGATATAAAAAAGATACAAAGGTTTTTACGTAGTAAATTATTTATAGATAAAAACAGTTTAGATAATCGTGTAAAATATTTGAATTATATTCAAAATAAACTTAAATCAATAAAAGACAATGATTGTTTAGAACCAGGAAAACTTACAGATACTTTTACTGTTAAAAATATTTTACATCTTGAAAAATTATTTAGTTCTAAAGGCACTAATTCCATTATTTATAAAACATCAATTTCAAAGATTTTTGGCACATTTCCAATAGCAACTAAGGTTATGAAAATAACAGCAGATAATATGAATGAAATTAAAATAATGGAAATGGTTAGAGATAAAATAATAATACCAAAAAGATCTAAACATTTCCCTATAATGTATAAAACAATAAAATGTGATAAAAATATATCTGAAAATCATAAATTATTAAGTATAAATGAATTGGCAAATGGTGATCTAAGTGGTTTAATACCAAACATATTAGAAGATACTAAATTATTTTTTAATATTTTTGCACAAACTTTAATTGCTATAGGTTCTTTTCATATTTTAACAAATAATTTACATAAAGATATACACGGTGGTAATTTCTTGTGGCATAATAACAATGAGAAAGGTTATTATGAATATATATATAATGGAATAAGTTTTTATCTAAAAGCTTGTAATTATAATATAATGATATATGATTATAGTTATGCAACTGAAATAACAGGAAAAAAGGAACAAATAGCAGATTATAGTGAAATAATACCTACATTTTTAAATGAAAGTTTTAGTAATTCAAATAGTGTATCACCATCGACAGAAATAAAAGATAAACTAAATAGTATTTTAGATATATTAATGAAAAAATATGCAGATAAAACTGATTATGATGTATTTTTGTATATAATTGAAAATATTTTAATACCATTTAATGTTGTAGAAACTAGAAAACCTACAAAAGTGATAAAAACTTATAGATTATAAAAAATTATTTTTCAATTATAATAATAAATGGTTAATATTACAATAGATTTTAAAAATAATAAAATATATTTGAGAAAACCTCTTGTAATAAAAGGAGGTGTATATAAATTAAGTATTGATCCTGCAGATAAACTTATTAAAGTAATACACCCAGAAGTATTAGAGTTGCTAACTACAGCTCTAGAAGCATTTAGCAATTGTAATACAATGTATGCAGAAAATGAATATATTCGATATGATTACAATCCAGATAAACATAGTGGGTTTTTAAAATTAATTAGAAATGGCAATGAAATAATACATTTATCTATTTTTACTGGCAACAAGTCAACACCACATCTAACATTTAACGACATTAACGGAACAACAATACATTTATATTTAGCTGATTTAGAATTAAAGTCTTTTAATGACAATAAAGCTACAACTTGTGCAGCTATTCTAAGAAAATATAATAAATTTGAAGGGTGTGAATCAACACGTAATTTTTTTTACGATTTATTAAATTTAATTAAGGTCAAGTTAGATTACATAACACATAAAGATCTAATAAAACAGTATTATACACAACTAAAATATTATATTAATGCGTTTATGAATATTTTAGATAATCCTGGACCCTCGAAAATATACAAAGGTAATGAACCCTCAAAAAATACACAAACTACTTTAACAAATATGATGACTGTTGATCAATTTACTGAAGAAATACTTAATTATGAAATTAATAAAAAAATTACAAGCATAACGGCGTTTGTTGAAAGCAATAATGGACGACTAAATGCTTTTAATAGTTTAATAAATGAGTTTATTAAACATGCAAACACCTCACTTAATATGGTGATTACAGCAATAAAAACGTATGAATTTTATAGGAGTTTTCCTATTACGGATACGGATAATGACAAAAGAGCATTTTCATATACTGAAGTATTTCAAACTACAGCTGATATAGATGCATTTATTGTAGAATTTGAAAAAAATAAAAAGTTGGTAGCATCCGTAAAACTTTCACCAGAAGTAGAATTAAGTTCGGCAACTAAGTCCAGCTTGTCCAAGTTCGATGAAATTGTTAACTACATTGCTAATATAAATTTTTTATTTAATGACAAAACGCATGATAATCTAACTATGATATTAAATATTCAAGAAAAAAAAATAGAACTAGCACGAAGCGACGCTAACCGGTTAGAAAAATTTATGCGACGCTGTCTTGACACAAATAATGATTTACATAACCTATTAAATAAAAATACTATAGCTACAAATAAAATAAAAGAATTAGCAAAATCAAAAAAAAAACAAGAACCAAGTGCACAAACCGGACAAACAACCGGTGGAAAAACCAAAGCAACACCTAGTGGAAAAACCAAAGCATCTCTAAGTGCAAAAACCAAAGCATCTCTAAGTGCAAAAACCAAAGCATCTCTAAGTGGAAAAACCAAACCAACACCTAGTGGAAAACCCAAAGCAAAATCACTAACAAATAAAAGAACTAATTCTACTACACTTAAAAAAAAATGATAACATAAAGCCACATCACAACTATGTCTCAATTTACACGAACCGAAGTTGAATATACTAACGAAGAAATAACAAAAATAACTAAAAACATTAAAACTTTAAATCGACAAATTGGCAAGCTATATGATAATCAAATCTATACAGCAAATAACATTGTTAGTTATTTTAAAGATGATAATGTTATAGCGGTAAGTGTATATGGTAGAACTCAATGTGGTAAAACAGGTTGTATGATTTCTACAATTCATCAATTTACAGCTAATAATCAAATACCAATTGAAAATATCTATATCATTACAGGATTATCAGATAAACAATGGAAGGCTGATACTATTAATCGTTTTCCTAATATACTAAAATCTCAAATATTGCATCGTCCTAATTTGAATGATAAGTTTATTAATAAAATAAAAAAACAACAAAATGTATTGATAATAATGGATGAAATACAAGTTGCTTCTAAGAACAATCAAACAATAAATAAAATATTTACCGAATGTGGTTTCTATGATTTAGAATATTTATGTGATAATGATATTAAAATAGTGCAATTTTCCGCAACACCTGATGGAAACATAATTGATTTAAAAGGATGGAAAGAACATTCTAAAACCTTGTATTTACAAACAGGTAAAGGTTATACTGGAACACTTGATTTTTTAATACAAAATAGAATATTTGAATATAAATCACTTGAAACTATTGAGAGCGTTAATGAATTAAAGACTTCAATATTAAGATACAAAAATCCTATGTATCATTTAATAAGAGTTCCGAGTAAAAAGAAAGGAAAACAGACACAAGTAATCTCAAACTTTACAACGATATTTAAAAACGATAGTATTGTCTTTAATACGGATTTTTTAGAAACTGATAAAAAGGATATAAATACAGTGTTAACGATAATACCATCACAACATACAATTATTTTTTACTGCGAAATACTAAGATGTGCCAAAACTCAACATAAGACATATATTGGTATTTCATATGAACGATATACAGATAAAGCAAATGATTCTAGTATAATTCAAGGTGCTATAGGACGTCTAACAGGTTATGATGACAACGGTATTAGTATATGTTATACAAATATTGAGAGTATAAATAATTATGAAAAATTATTGGATAATAATATGAATTATACAGATGTTGTATGGAATACAAATACAACAAGATATATTAAAAAAGAGAATAAATCTATAAGTAAAGGAACATTTAATAGCATTAATAACATTGAACAATTTGAAAATACTGAAGAATCAAATGAACCTATAATCAAAGATTTTGATACTCAAGATAAAATGCTTAAATGGTTTAAAGACAATTTACCAAAAGAAACTTATGGTCGTGGTCCAAATAAAAAGAAAATAGATGATGATGGTTTCTATAGATCAGCAGGTGCTACTCGTAAAGGCAAACATATAATATCAACTATAACAGTGTATAAAGAACGTAAGTCCGGTTTAAATACTAAAAATAAGTTTAGAAGTTATGCGTGTTATAGTGATATAACAAATTCAGAAACATTAGAGTGGTGGTTGATCTATACCAAGATCTAAAGGTATATAATATCCTCACATAATTCGGTTAATAATTCTAAATTATGGCTAACAAATATAAATGTAAAAGTATATTCTTTATACTTTTCTTTTATAATTTCTATAAATAACTTTTGATTATGAGTATCTAAAGCCGATGTAGGTTCGTCCATTAATACAATAGGTCTATTTTTATTTAATATATTACAAATGGTAAATCGTTGTTTTTGTCCTCCACTCATCTTAGTATTTGGTATATCTTTTGTAAAGTCTTTCATTAAATTACTATCACACTGAATATTATTAGTTAATTCTAATAATACAGGTTCTTGTGCTATATATCCAATTACGTCATTATAAAAAAACTCATCATCAATATTTTGTATATTAATATTATTAAAACTAATATCACCTTCATTAACTTTATACATTTTGATTAATAATTTTAATAAAGTGCTTTTACCAATACCAGATTTACCGTAAATACCAAGTTTAGATCCAAATGGTATAGATTTACAAAAGGATTTATATACAACCGTTGTATTATAAGAAAACGTAATATTATTAATGTATATATCGGGTCTAAAATCAGGTATATATTTAATACAATTTGATGAATTATTAGGAATATTTAATACATCGCTAACTCGTTTAATAACACAAGTATTTTTATAAGTATTGGTTATAATATGTCTATATGATTCTAATATACTAATAATTGAATCTATATATAATAATAATTTATGTATAATTACTAAACTTATATTATTACGAATACCATATGATATTATAAAATAAATTATAAATGTATTATATGTATTAGATAATATTAGATCAATACCATAATAAAAGGCTTCTTTAATATTATTAATACCAATTTGATTTTCTAAATCAATATATTTAGTAATTAATGATTTTTCTAAACAGTTAGTTTTATAGCTATCTATTTTATGAATATAATCATCAATATAATTATTTTGTTCTTTAGTCAAGCGATCTTTTTCGTGTATAAACTTATGATAAATGTATTTGTGATACAAATAATTAAATAACAATTGAAAAAAACATAAAATAAATAATAAAATAGTTAAATCATATTGAATATTCATATTATAAAAAATATAAATAGTTGATAAAGATTGTATAGTAGTTCTAACAAATATATTAAGATGTAAAATAAATAAATCACTTAATATATTAGCATCTTTAGTTATTAAATCGATTGTTTCATTTGGATTATTATTATTAAAATATGATAAACATAATGAAGATAATTTAAATAATATTTGTTTTTTTTTTATAGCAGAATGTTTAAACATAATTATGCTAAATAAGAAGCCTCTAATACCACCAAATATATTAGCTAATATTTTATAAAAAATGTAAGATATCATAACATCGTATAGATTATTAGTTTCTGTTAATAAACTTGAAATTAATGTAGCATAATATATAGGAATAAATGAAGAAAAAAATGCGGAAATAGAAGCAGATAATAATCCAATTAAAATGTAAAATATTAACATTTTTAGTTTATACATTTAAAATAAATGACTTCACAATTTAACACATTATCATTAAGTGATACTACGCAATCCAAATTATTAAAATTAAATAGCACAAGCGCAATAGATACTGAAACTTACATTAATATTAATAATTATTATCAAATAGGATCTGTAAATTGTAATTTTGTTATTAAACGAGATAATGAAGAATTGCTAAAAATAGATGATAGTAATATAACTTTTAATGTTAATATTGATTTAAGTAATATAAATGTTAGGAATAAGGCAGTATTATATAATACAATTATTGAAAATGATCTACTTATTAATACATCAAATGTAAATATAAATGATGATATTATATTATCATCAAATATTATAGATATAAATAAAACTACATTTTTTAATAGTAATATTCATACTGATACGTTATATGTAAATAATATAGATAATATATTAGGATGTAATATAATAATTAATAAATTACAATTAAATGAAAGTGTATTTGATAATCCAAAATTATTAAATAGTGTTAATATTATTCGGGATACTTTAGATAGTTCTAATATTATTAATATTAATATTAATAATAATAGTAATTTGGAAAATATATTAAAAGTTGCTAATACCATTACAATAAATAAAAATGGTGAAATAAATATAAAAAACAATATTAATATTAATTCAAATAGTATTTATTTACCATCATTGTCTATTGATAATAAAAATCATCTTACAATAGGTGATATAAAATATCCAGTTAATGTAGTAGATTACGATACAAAAATAAAATGGGAAAATAGTAATAATAGTTTATTACATATATATCGTAAAGATACTTATACAGAATATGATATTATAAAAGATCCTTTGTTATATATAACTGTTGATTATGATCCAAATTGTAATATAATAAAAACAAATTACGATCAAACAGAATTAATATTTAGTAATTTAGAATTAACACTAAGTAGTAATATAACAACTGAGAATTATATAATATATTTAGGTCTTTTACCCCCTGTTCAAAATGCTATATGGTCTTCAAATACCACACCATTGGTTATAGATCCTATAACCAATGATCCGTTTTTAAATACCAGCATAAACTTACATCTTACAAATTATGATTATAATAACTATAGCATTTTTGCAAATGAATGTAAATCAACTTTAAGTAATCTTGAAGATGGTATAACTGAATATGATATAGATGTATATATTGGATTTTATAAAACTGAAGATATCAGACCAATAATTTTAGAAAAAACTAATGAACATAAAGCAGGTCAAGGTTATATTTTTGAAAATAATTTAATAGGATGTAATATCGGATATTACAATATAATTGAAAATAATTATAGTCCTTACAATATACCAGGAGGAACTGAGTCTATTATAATTAATTTTACGATTCATATATTATATGAAAAAAGTGATGATACAGATGTAATGTATTATATTAATACAAATCCAATAATAATAGAATGTCCATTGATAATGCATTGTGAGTTTAATAATAATGATATACTTACATTGAATAGTAATGGATTACTAACAATAAAAGATCTTAATACATTGGAAGCAACTATACCTGATTTAACAATATCAAATATTCATAATGATGTAAGTTTTATGGGTAATGATATAACAAATGTAAATAATTTAGATTTAAATAATATAACAGTTGATACTATAAACGCAACAACAATTACCACAACGGATATATATATAGCAGAAGGTCAAACGATAAAATTTACTGAAATCGATACATCAAACTTTAATTCAACATTTTTTAAATATAATGATATTCGAACTAACTTTTTTAACGAAGTTACACTATGTTATGGACAAATAGAATACGATCTTATAGATACGTATCGTAATAATAATAATATATCAGGATTTCTAATATCAAGTCTTAATAAATTATCAAATACTAATACAAATAATGAAGATATAGCATATTTTGATGGTAATATAAAAATAATAGGTGAATTACAAACAAATAATATAAATACGAATGATACTTTAAGTATAAAAGATCATATTCGTATAACAAATAATGTAATCAGTTTAGGTAAATATTTAGAAACCTCAACGAATAAAAATAAAATATGGTTTGGTAATTATAGTAATTTATTAGATTATTATCAAGATGAAGCTAATATAAATTACACATTTGATACTGCTGTTATATATGCTACTGCAGTACCAGGAAGTGTTAATTTTGATATTTATAAAATTTATTATGATTATTTTACAACATTTTATAAAGATATAACAACTGCGAAAGACAAAATAAGAGCATATGCTGACAAATATGATATTAATATGTTTGGAAATGTAAGGGTTGCTACAATTAATAATGAAACAATATTAGAATTATCAGATTATACTGATATCCATAATATTCCAAAAAATACAATGAATGTATATGGAAATATAAAATGTTGTAAGTCTTTTAGGTTTGATAAAGACACAAATAATAAAGAAATACTTTCAGATACTGCTCTAACAGCAAATGGAGATATAAAAATAGATGGAAATATAAATACTACAAGTAATATAAATTGTGCTGGAAATATAATAAGTACAGGTTTTATTAGCACAGAAGAACATATAGAAGCAAAGAAAGGAGTGCGTAATATATCAGATTCAAGAGTGAAATATGATCTTAAAAAAATAGAAAATGCAGTAGATAAACTTAAATCATTATCAGGATATACATTTAGACGTAAAGATCTTAATGGTATTAAAGATACTGGGTTATTAGCACAAGATGTTAGATCAGTATTACCAGAAGTAGTAAATGAAAATGATGAAGGTATATTAAGTATTGAATATTCTAAAATGATGGGTTTAATAGTAGAAGCAATAAAAGAATTAAATGTTAAAATTGATCTTATAAAATAACATATAAATGCTATTATTATCGCTATAAAAATCGTCATTAGTTAAAGGTATAATTGTGTCATCATCAATAACAATATTATTGTTGTTATCTAAAGCATTGTAATGTCCGCTATTAATACTACCAAAATGATTGATAGCAGAACTTAAGTTTAATTCAATTTTATTCTTATTATCATAAAGAATATTATGACTTAACAGTATATTTTTATTAATATTAACTTTAAAATTAAGTTTTTGTCCTAAATTATTATATCGATTTAATGATATAACTAAATATTTAGGTAATTTATAAAACTTGATATATTTATCTTGTTTGGATTTCTTAAGGCAACATTCGCAATCAATTTCATCTGTAATGTTTTTAGTAAAATATTCTTTTAACATTGATATAATGCTATTACTTAAGTTTAAATTGATAGAATAAAATGTTTCAAATGAATAAGTTTTATTTTTACAATTATGGCATATTAATATTTGTAATAAAACCCCTTGAAAAATATCATTCCATATTGATGTTTTATGATTATTATGTTTAGCAATTTGTTCATAAGCTTTTTTATGTATAATAGATGTAAAAGATTTATTATTATCAATGACATTACCAGTGTTATTGAAAATTTCATTAGATACTAAAGTCCATATTTCTTGTGCATCTAATTGTTGTCTAGGTTGAAATGAAGAAAATGTAGAATATAAATAATTTAAGAAATTATTAGGTTTAATAGTTTTATCATCATAAACCTGCATTAAATGTAATAATTCAAATAATGCTCTAGTAAATGTATTATTTTTAGGTTTATCAAATATACTAATATTAATCTTACAAATATTGATACATTGTAGTAATGAATTAATAGCACAAGTATTACCTAAATTAACAAGTTTATTAACCATTTATAAGATCTATTTTATTTGTTTTCTATATCATTATTATAATAAATGAAGAATATACATAGATTTGATAATAAAAACTTTAGTATTGAAGAATTACGAACATATATTAATAGTAATAAAAAACTATTATCATTGTATAATAATTTACGTAAAATAATATATGTAAATAATGAAGAATATAAACACGTAATTTACGCATCATCAACAAGTTGCGCTAAAATAATATGTGGAATGTTAAATATTTTAGGTTTTTATTCAGCTTACGATAAAGATCATAAATCGCAAATGAAAAGCGATGGTAAATGTTTTACATATTTAACAGCTAATAATGTATACAGAAAACCTTTAAGTAAATCGTTAGTAAAACAAATAAAAAGCACATTTAATGAAAGACCTGATAACATTTTAGGTAAAAATATAAAGATACTTGTAATAGATAAATATTATAAAGAAGGTATAGATCTATTTGATGTAAAGTATATGCATATTTTTTCAAAAATAATTTATGATAATGAAGAAAATCAAATAATAGGAAGAATAAGAAGAACTTGTGGTCATATAGGATTACCGGATGGAACAAAACAGATAATATATTCATATTATCCTACACCTAAGCAAGATATAAGTTTTAGTAAAGAACTAACAAAGATATGTTATTATGCTTCAATAGATTATTTTGAATTACAAGATATTCAAGATTTATTATTTGGTAATTATACGAGGAGTTTAAAAACAAATTTTATATCAAGTAATGGTCTTACGGAAGATGTAATGGATTTTAAGAATAATTTATATGATAAATATTCCGAAATATATAGTAATAATAAATCATCGTGTTATGGTAAGTTTGAACTTACACCAACACAAATAATGATAAAAGATTATTTTCAAACATCTACAGATATTAAAGGTATATTGTGTTGGCATTATGTTGGTTCAGGAAAAACTTGTTTAGGTCTAGGTGTAGCTCGTAATTTTATAGATAAGAAATATTCAGTAATCTGGGTATCACGTAGAACTTTATTAAAAGATATTCAAAAAAATGTGGAATTATGTTATGATAAAGCTAAAATAGACAAAGGTTTGATAGCTGTATCGTATAAAACTTTTACAAATATGTTACAAAATAAAAATAAATATGCTAGAGATAATTTAAACAATACTTTAATAATTATAGACGAAGCACATAAGTTATTTGACGGATCATTATCAAGGTTAGAAGCGCCAAATATAGAAGTATTACGTGAGGCTATAAAACATAAAACGTGTAAATTGATGTTAATGACAGCTACCCCCTATATCCAAGATCCTATACAATTGATAAAAATACTTAATTTAATAACAGAAGAGAAAATGCCGGAAAATATTGAAGATTTTGCGAAAGAATATTTAGAAGATGGAAAAGTATTTAGTTATACTGGTGTTAATAAGTTTGTAAAAAATATTTATAAAAATATAAGTTATTTAGATATGTCAAAAGATAATACCAAGTTTGCTATACAAATTAAAAATGATGTGGTATAAATTAAACATTCTAAAATGGAATATATTATAAAGTGTATTTTAGAAGATATTATAAATAATGTAATAATGTCTTCTAAAATAATAGGCGCTCATATAAATCGTGAAAAAACTTTAAAGAAAACTATAGAAAAATTATATAAATATGGAGGTAATGCTTTACAAATATTTACATCTAATCCGTCTAATTGTTCTCCAGCTAATTTGGATAAATATATGAAAGAATATGAAGCAATAAAAGATCTGCAATGTAATTTTGTTATACACGGATCATATACAATAAATATAGCATCGTTAGATCCTAAACAAATAAAATTAAATATGAATACAATTACAACTGATCTAATAATTGCAGATAAATATAAGGCTATTGGTGTAATATTACACGTAGGAAAATATGTTAAAAACAACCCGAAGGATTGTATGAAACAAATGAAAGTATTTATGTTAGAAATTATAGGGTTTATTAAAGATAATAATTTAAATACAAAAATAATATTAGAAACTGGTGCAGGTCAAGGAACTGAAATGATCGTAAATATAGACGACTTTAATAATTTTACAAAAGACTTTGATAAAAAGTATTTTGGTATATGTTTTGATACTTGCCACGTATGGTCAGCAGGTTTTGATATTATAGAAGCTTATAATAAATTAAATAAGAATACAATTGTAATACATTTTAACGGATCTAAAACACCAAAAGGATCATTAAAAGATCGCCACGAACAATTATTCTGTGATACAAATACTATACCTATAGATAAACTTACAACATTTGCTAAAAATCTTAAAAATGTTATGATCATATTAGAAACACCAAATGAAGATGAATATTCGAAAGAAATTGACTTTCTAAGGTGCGTTTAAAGCTTCAATGATGAACTAATCCCATAACGAATTGATTATTTTGTCTATGTATATTAACAACATAACCTTTTTTTCTAACATATTTTACCATTTCATCAAGATAACGATCATTTGAAATATTTATAAGATTAGTTAAAATATGATTTCGTGCTTCATAAACAAAATAAATTGTAGGAAATGTATTATAATTTGTATGTAAGAATAAAGCATTTTTCTCGTGATCGTGTAGTATAATAGATAAATTATTATTAATACTTTTTTCTAATTTTTTACCAAAAAAATTAAATTGAAATAATGTAGTTTCTATATTATTATTTTTACGAATACCGATTGGTATATTATCTACCGGATGTAAAATAAAAACAAAATGAAAGTTATTGTTCATAACCTCTACAATTTTAAGATATAATGGCGAACTAAAATTAATAGTATCTTTAAAATAATATTCGTTACTTAATGTTTGTATTTCAATAGCAGTCATATATTTATTGTTTTGCTGTTGGTTAATTTTATCAAAATTATAATTTTTTAAACATTTCAAAATAATATGTTGTGATATATCAAAGATTATATCATTCTCAAGTATATAAATATATTTATAAGCTTTTAATTTATCTTTAAGACAATTAATATTTTGCGAGATTAAAGCAAGGTTATTTTTTAATTTTTGTAAATGATAAAATGATTCAATATTATAAAGTTTATATATCTGTAATAATTTTTTATTCATTTCATTTTATTACATCTTTTAAAAAAAAATGGTATTAGTATTTAACGATTATCCAGAATTTAAACCTGATTTAACACCTTATCAAATGTTTAATGCAGGTATAATCGGTGGTTCATATTTTAGAAATATCACATCACCTAAAACCAATATTACTTACACCACAGAAGATCATAAACAATTCAAGTTTTTAAGTAAAATATCAAAACATAAACTAATAACAAACGATTATGATAAAAATATTAATAAATATAAAGTTAAAGCAGGATCTTCTTATAATGATTGGATTGCTAAAAATTGGATAGATGAAACCACAGCACCTAGAGGTTGGATAGAATGGTATTGTCATTTTTATAATGGTAAAAGAACAGAGGATGATGAAAGGCAAATAAAAAGATGGATGAACTTTGCATCAAAAGAAAGCGGAAGATTTCGAATAAGATATCAAAACTTAATAACAAAAGAAAACAGTAATAAAATAGATTTTCATCCAGTATTACAACAAAATCTATTAGAATGGGGTGTTGATTCACGTAAAATGAAACCTTAATAACATTGACTAAGTATTAGTTCAATACAATTTGTATTAATTTTTAGTGTTTTTTCAGCATATATACAAAAAATAACTAATTTATGATAAATAGCAACAGTATCAATAATATCTTCTATTATTAAAATATCATTATTAATTGATTTAAGAATACAACTAATTAAGTTATTAATCATTATAGTTGTAGGAGTATTTATACAAAACTTAAGATTATTAGCACAATGTAATTCTGTAATAGCTTCAATACATTTTGGTTTACCTTTATTATAAAGACACCAAAAAACATTAACTATCATTTCAGTATTATTATTGATAGGTTTAGAGTTAATTAGTGATAATTTATAAAAATCAAACCAATTAGTTTTAGTAATAAACTCGTCATACAAACAATAATATAATTTAGTAAATATATGTTCAGTATATAATAATTTTTCAGTTATTTCAACAAACATAATGTTATTGTGATGTTTAAAAGAATAATAAAAATCAACTAAAGGTGTTTCTATAATAATAGCACTTATCATTTATTTACTAAGTTTCAATAATCCTGCAATTTTATCGCTATCCAAATTATCCAAATAAAACCATTTTTTAACATTGCCATCCCATTTAGCACCCAATGATTTAGCTTTATCCTTATTAGCAAACGGAATATTAAGATAATGTTCTTTAATCTCTAATTTTTTAAGTTCGTCAATAATACTACTGTCTGTTCCGTCATAATACCATCGTTTAATATCTTTATCCCATTTAGCACCTAATTCTTTTGCTTTATCTTTAGAATCAAATGGAATACTTAACGAAATACGTTTAACAATATCAAAATTACCAATAGCGTTATTAGCTAATCTATCAGCTTGTTCGTTACCATAAGAATGTTCATCATCTAATCCAGTGTGAGCTTTAATATGTTCGTATTTAATATTATTTTGTTCTACGAGTTGGTAAAGTTCTTGAACTAATTCAAAGTTTTTAATTTCAGATTTGTCTTTTTTCTTTAACCAACTATTAAACTTAGTAGCACACTTAATAACATATTCACTATCTGTATATATTATGTATTTATTACCATCATTTGCTATAATCTTAATAGCTCTTATACAAGCCAGTAATTCTGCTACATTATTAGTTTGCTTATAACCACTATCAACTAAAGCACTAACATTACGTTCATCATTATCACCAAAGAACACACCTATTCCTGCTTTTGCGTCCGCATAACCATTTTTAGAACAAGCACCGTCTGTATAAATTGGAATCATTTGTTTTTAATTATAACTAGTTATCATTTTTTTATATTATCTTACAATAAAATGGAAATTATTTATAATATCGTTGTAATATTCTTAGTAATAAATGCTTTATTTTGGTCTTTATTTAGTCATAAACAACATTGTAAGTTAGCTGAAATGTTTGGAATAACAACGTGTCCTCCACATTGGTTACATATTAGCTTTGGAATAGTATTTTTTATACTAGCTATTGTAATACAACAACGCACCTATATATTTGGATAATCCCTTATAATTCTTTATAATCCATTATAATTATTTATAGTCTATTATAAACCTTATATGGTATTATAATTATTTATAATCTATTATAAACCTTTTATGGTATTATAATTATTTATAGTCTATTATATGGTATTATAATCCATTATAATACCTTATAATACCTTATAATACCTTATAATCCCTTATAATTATTTATAGTCTATTATATGGTATTATAATCCCTTATAATCCCTTATAATCCCTTATAATTATTTATAATCCTTTATAATTCTTTATAATCCCTTATAATTCTTTATAAACCCTTTATAATCCATTATAATCCTTTATAATACCTTATAATCCTTTATAATACTTTATAATCCATTATAATCCCTTATAATCCCTTATAATACCTTATAATACCTTATAATCCTATTATAATCCCTTATAATCCATTATAATCCTTTATAATCCTTTATAATCCCTTATAATCCCTTATAATCCATTATAATTCTTTATAGTCTATTATAATTCTTTATAATCCTTATAATCCATTATAATCCTTTATAACCTATTATAATCCTTTATAATACATTATAATATCTAATAACCCATAAATTCTATAATAGCAGATGTAGAATCTATAGCACCATTACGCATTTTAAATTGTCCTTTAACTTGTTTAGATCCTTTACTACTAGCAATTATGTTTTTAAGTTCATCAATATAAAACAACCTACGTGAATATATTTCATCATTTCTAATTATTTTATTAGTAATTCTAGATTTAGAATTAACTACAAATACTACGTGTTTTTTCTTCCAAATAAATGTATTTAGTAATGTAAAATTCCTTGGAAAATGAGTGTCAGTTTCTTCTCTATATTCTCGTATCATAGCATCCCAAGGTGTATTATCTGTAGGATCTATAATACCTCCTGGTGGTCCTAAACGACAATCAGTTTCTTCTAATCTACCTCTAACATATGAAGGATTATGTGCTAACATTAAAACTTTTAATTTATTAGTGTCAAAATCAGTTGTAAGAACAAGAACGTGAGCACTAATAACATTAGAATGCTTAGACCAATTAACATTATTTTTAATAAACTCTAAATTATCGCCAGAAAAGAAAGAAACAATTGTTGATTTATACATTGAATGGGATGATGCAATTCGAAAGTCTGATATATATTGATCATTCATTAATATATTTAAATATGATATATATAAATTGTATTGAACAATATTTTGTTTTAATAATTCTTCTGTAAAAGTGGTAGAATATACAAAATTATGACAATTACCCATTCTTAAAACAAAGAAGGGTTCCATATGAATATTATCTTTAATTGCTTGATATAAATAATTCACATCGTGAATTGATAAAAACCCAAATAAAGATTGTAGTTTTCTAAGATCACCGTTATCTAAACTTTGTATGGATAACAAAGATGTAATATTTAAAATAAGTAAAATTATTTTATTAGAATCTTCTAAATTATTAATTAAATTAGTATAGATATTAAATAAATAATCGTAATATTTAGGACCCCATAATTTGTTAAGATTATCATATGTATATCCACCATTTATAAATATTGTTTCTAACATAAACCCACCTCCTTTTTTAACACATCCGCCACATTTACAGTTACAATTTTTCATTAGTTTATTTAATACACATATAAAAGGTTAATTAATAACGTATATTAACACTATGGAAATATGTATAGGTATAGATTTAGGAACTACATATAGTTGTGTAGGTGTATTTCAAAATGGTCAAGTTGATATTGTAATAGATCCACATTCTGGTTATCGCACAATGGCATCATATGTTGGATTTACTGATACAGAAAGATTAATTGGAAATATTGCAAAAAACCAATCATCAATGAATCCAAAAAACACTATTTATGATGCAAAACGATTTATAGGTATGAATTTTAGTGATCCAAAGATAAAAGAAATTATACCAAGGTATCCTTTTGTAATTAAAGGTGATTCAAGTGATAAAATTTATTTTGAAGTTGAATATAAGAATGAAACTAAAAAGTTTTATCCTGAAGAAATTAGTGCTATGCTTTTAGCAAAAATGAAAGAAATGGCGGAAGAATATACCGGTAAAAAAGCAACAAAGGTTGTTATAACTATACCCGCACATTTTTCAGATTCTCAACGAAATGCTACAAAAACAGCAGGTAAAATTGCAGGTTTTGAAGAAGTCCTAAGAATTATAAATGAGCCTACTAGTGCAGGATTAGCATATGGTATTGAAAAGAATAATTCATCTCGTGAAATTAATATATTAATAGTAGATGTTGGTGGTGGAACAGCAGATATGTCAATTTTGACAATTGATGGTGGATTATATGAAACAAAAGGAACAGCAGGTGATAAGTTTTTAGGAGGTTCTGATATTGATAATAAAATTGTAGAATATATGGTTACAGAATTTAAACGTAAATTTAAATGTGATCCTACAACTTCCCCAAAATCTATGAAGAGGTTTAAAAATGCTGCTGAAAATGTAAAAAAGAACTTATCAACATCAACAACATCAAGTATAGAAATTGAATCTGCATTTGAAGGTAATGATTTCAATAGTTCTATAACAAAAGCAAAATTTGAACAAATATGTAGTCCTATTTTTGATAAATGTATATCATTGATTAAACAAGTTATGACTGACACTGATACTAAAATAGCTGATATAAATGAAATAGTATTAGTAGGTGGTAGTTCTCGTATACCTAAATTACAAACAATGATTTCAGAATATTTTAATAATAAGCAATTAAATAAATCTATTAATCCAGATGAAGCGGTATGTTATGGTGCTGCAATTCAAGGTGCTATTTTAACAAATACAGGAGGTGAAAAAACGAAAGATCTTCTGTTAGTTGATTGTTGTTCATTAAACTTAGGTATTAAAACAAATGGATCTATTATGACTCCACTAATTGAAAAAAACTCGGCTATTCCTATTAAAAAATCGCAAACATTTAGCACTGCTGAAAATAACCAACCCGCTGTAACAATTGAAGTATTAGAAGGTGTTTCTCCAATTGCAGATAAAAATAGAAAACTAGGATCATTTAATTTAGAAGGAATACCTCCAATGCCAAGAGGACAACCGCAAATTGAAGTAACCTTTTCATTAGATGCAAATTCTATATTAACAGTTTCAGCATTAGAAAAATCGTCAGGTAATACTAAGAATATTGAAATAAAACAAGATGATAATAAATTATCTAAAGAAGAAATAGATAAAATGATAGAAGAAGCCGAAAAGTTTAAACAAGAAGATGAAGCAAGAGCTAATAATATTCAATCTAGAAATAGATTAGAATCAATGTTATATGATAAAAAAAATACTGTAGAAAATGAAACGGAAGAAGTTAAAAATACTTTAATGCCTATAATAGACGAAGGTATAACGTGGTTAGATAACAATAATGAAGCACCTACAGAAAGATATGAAGAATTAATAAAAGAATTTAGCGAAAAACTTGGACTATTTAATAATACTGAGTGATTTTATTATTATTTTTTTTGAAATGTTATTATAAACATTTTCTATTCAATAGATAATATATATATTATGAGTAATTTAGATATTTTAGAAGTAGCATTATATAATATAAGAGATAAACTTGAATTATTTTATAATTTAATAGCGGATGTTGACAATCGTTTAGTCAATGCTGAAAATTATTTGTTAGATAACGGTGATTCATTAAATCCTATTTTTTCTAATATTGATGAAGGTAGTATATTTACAATTTATTCAGAAGCATCACGAACAACTAGAACAGAACCAATAAGATTAGAAGATATACATTTAAGAGCTACGAAACCATATTTAATTACACCAGAAGAACCTATTACTACATTACCTGTAATAATGAATAATATTACATTTAATAATTTTAATCAATATTTTAAATCAAGATTAGATGATACTTTAGTTTTTTATATTACAGATTTAAGTAATGTTCGAACATCATTACAATATAATTGTAATTTTATTAATCCATATGATATTGAATTAATTAGAAATTCTAATTTTAAAATAATAAACAATGAGTTCACAATTCAACCAGATTTTAGAAATATGACAATTGATATTACGATTAGAGCTTTAGATAGTTGTAATGTATATAAATATGATGAATATAATAGTTTTAATTATTTAAGTGATCCATATACATTAAGAATTATTGAAAGTTTTGTATTACCTATTAGATTATTATCATACAGTAGCAATATAATATATAATTTTACAAATTATTATATTAATAATTATTTAAATACACCTGTGCTTTTTTTAAATACATTTATAAATCAAACAGAAAATCCTGAATCATCACATATTTTATCATTATATTATGACTACGAACTTCCAAGTGATAATATTGTCTTTTCCTATAATTCCTATCTTAATTATTCAAATTATGATAATAATTATTATTATTCATTTGATTATCGTGGTTCAAATAACGAAGATAAAAAAACTATATTACAAGTTATAGTATATGATCCGCTTTATTATATGGAATATGAGGATAGTAAAACAGTAACTAATATTATAATTAATGAACCACCTCCTGTTAAATTAATAAATGCAAGTTTTTCTAATTTTATGGAAATACAATATGATACATTTTTAATAAACTATACAGATATATTTTGTAATAACGTTCAATCTGGCACACTTAGTTATATATTATCTTCTAATATTATTGACTCGCAACCACGTAGAATTGAACCTTACAATGATTTAATTACACTCACATCATCTACTACTATAGAAATTAATACTGATTACCGTAATAGTAATTTTGATATTATTATTACTGCAATTCATTCAGAATATCCTGAATTACCAACATTTTATACAATTAATATTACCGAAATTGCACCTCCTATACCTACTAGAACAATTTCGAATATCACTCGCGAACATTCTAGTTTAGTTGATACACATAATTTAAATAATTATTTTAGTTCAACAAGTGGAATCCAATACAATTTAACATCCAATGATGATTATCCAATAGATGAGTATGCTGATTTGTTTAATATAGAAAATGCTATTCTATCAATAACCCGTGATAAATATTTTAATATTGAACGAATATTAACAAAACAAATAGTAGCAATTGATAATATTTATAACGTATTTAATACGATTGATATTATATTTACACAAAAACCTATTATAACTTTAAATGATACAAGTTTTGATATAATTGATATTGAAAATAACATTGTAATAAATTTATTAACATATATTAATGTTAATGCAATACAACATATATCCCATTTAAAATACAATATATCAACTGATATTGATGATTTAATAAGAAATGAACAGATTCAAGAATTTACTATAAATGCAAATTATCGTAATGATCCATATATATTATCAATTGAAGTGTATATTGATACTGAATTATATTCCAATTTTAAAACAGAATTTCAATTAAATATTACCGAAAAAGCCTTAACAAATCCATATATTATTAATGAAAATGATAAATATCTTGGTAAAAATTATATTTTATCAAATCAAGATATTAGTATTGACCTAGATACTATATTCTGTAATACTGTATTAAATACAGATCTAACATATATTTGTACACCTATTGCAAATGATAACGAATATGTTATTACAGGTTCAGTAATAAGATTCACACCACAATATAGAGATACAACTTGTAATTTTAATATTGTAGCATCAAATATTGATTATAATATAATGTCGATTGACTCTCTTAAAATTAATATTGTTGAAGAAAATCCTATAATATCATTAGCAGATTTTAATATTATCGAAAGCGAAGAACAATGTAATTTCAATTTAACTAATTATTTTGAAAATAAACCAAACGACTTTAATAATATTATATTTAATATTAAATATTTACACAATGTCATTATGAATGAAATTGAATTACGTTCAAATATTGATAATACAGAACCAGTTGCTAAAATTATTAATAGTAATTTATATATTATACCAGATTATCGTGATAAAACGTATTATATTAAAATATCTGCAATTGATGCAACATATTCAACTGGTATAACAAAATTAATTAAAGTTATAGAAACTCAAAAAGATAACATCACAACATTAATACAAAACGATACTATAATAACTATGAATACTAACTATTTTACTATTGATTTTACTAAATATTTTGATATAGCATATCATCTAACATATCCTTCTATTAATCTAATGTTTGAATTAGAATCTAGAAATGAAACACCAAGTAATAGAATACAAATCAATTTAATATATACAACAGATAGTTTTGATAAATATCGATTATATTATATTGATAATTTTGGAGATAAAACCGATATTATATTCAATATTGGTTATCAAAATGTTATATATTATATTTATAATACTGTTAATTTACGATTATATAAAGAAAATAGAGAATTTGCAAATCAAACTACTACTGAAAACTTATTTATTTTTAAAACCAGCACTATATCTAGTATTTACAATACTCCTACATTAGATGAACCATTATTTGAAATTAAACAAAAAACAATTAAGACTTATTTAGACGATCCTGCTTTAAGATTAAAAAATAATAAAACAGGACAAACTATTAATAGTAGTATTAATTTAATCAATTTATTAGATAATAATGCTCCTACATCAATATATATTAATATATATGATAGATACAATAATATTATACCCATAAATAGAACACCTGTTATATTATCTAGACCTATTTTAACACCTATCTTTATCGATAATGCAAAATCTACCAATATGACGTGTAATATGTTAGATCTAATTGAAAATAAAGATTATGAATATGAATACAATTTTTCAGTATTAACTGATAGTAATTTATATTCTAATAATATTATTGAAATTAATAATAGTAATTTAATTATTAAACCATATTATAGAGATGCTACACATTTTGTATATATTGATATAGTTAATATTACTCTTAACTATATATCAGATCAATTAGTATATAAAATTATTGAATTACCTGTTCTTAAAATAAATCCTACTATTATAGATTCTTTTACTCTAAATTCAAATACTACAATTTTAGATTTTAATGATATTATTATTAATAATGCTGATACATTCACTTTAACTACTACAGTTATTGATTTATTCCAATTATCAAATACAACATATATACCAATTGATTACATTAGACCTACATATACCTATAATTGTAATATCATTACTATTAGCGATGATACTATTATATTACATCCGGACTTTCGTAATAATACATATAAATTTAACATATTTTTTGATATAATAGATATTGATAAAAGCGATAATACAAAAGCTATTCACTGTAATATTATAATACCATTATATATAACTGAAGAAAAAATACCAAATATAGAATTATTAACAATACCAACCTTCGATATTACTAATAATTCTAATACACAAATAATAAACCTAAATAATCACTATAATTATAAATATCCAGAATATCTTACATTTAATATAATATATCCTACATTCATTAATACTGATATTTATATTGATTATTCTAATCTAATAATTAATTTTAATTATAATTATTGTAATTATGATATTAATATTATTGTTACTGATACAATGTATTTACCAAATTATAGCAATACTGAATTATTATTAACATTCGATGAACAACATACATTAGAAAATAAATCACATCTATATGATTTTAACATATTTAGTAATATCGCTAAAGAAACAGATTTAATCATTGATTTAACACTTTTGTTTGTTAATTTAACACATTATGATAATAATATGCAAACATTTATTATTGAATTATCAAATCAAAATTCTCAAAATCATAATGAATATTATGTATTAAATGATAGTAATCTTAGTATTATACCAAATAGCAGGGGTGAAGAATATACTGTTATAATTAAAAGCTTTATAATAGATTACGAACATCTTACGTTACAAACGCAATTTAATATTATCGAATTACCTGAAATTAATATTAAATCATCTTATTCTATTTATCCTGATATTACATATTTTTCAAATATTTATGATGTATTTGATACCGAATATCCATTTTATAAAAATATTATTATTGATAAAATTAATAATAAAATAGATACATATTTTGATACTAAAACATATATTAAACATATTACTACCTATAATATTAATAATTATATAATTGATAATGATCTTTCAAATATATATTTCACATATGATAACGATTATAGAGATATAGAATATAATGTATTATTTGATATTTATATTAATGAATATAAATCACAAACATTAAATTCTAATTTTGTTATTAATATTAAAGAACAACCTTCTATTGAATATACATTAAATTCCAATATTACTATTCAAAATTATAATGATAGTGTTAATATTCGTAATCAATTTACTAATAATGTTAATTCTAATATTAAAATTGATTTTAAAGGCGCATATGAAATTAGAAATGATATCACATATTATATCAGCAAATATTATATTGATGAATATATTTTTACAGAACAAGGTAACCTTTATGATCAACCTAATATATTCACTTCAGTTTATAAAACAACTGACGCTAGTATTACACAATTAACATCTAATATTATCGTTTTTTTCCAATGTAAAGAACAATTCAACCTAGACCTAACTATTAACAACAATAGCACTTATAATATAAATCATACAACTGATAATTGGTTTAATGTATTAATTGTATATGAGCCTATTAATAGTTATATTAATTTATATAGTAATATGCTTAATATATCTAATATTGATGTAGAACCATTAACAATTGAAAATTATACAATTGAATTTAATACTAGCAATTTTATTTCTAAAATGTTTTTTTATAATAATATGGATGATAATATACATTTCGCATTAAATAATAATATTGAAAATGATATTACATTTGAATCTAATAATCCTTATAGATTTAAAAAAGAAAACACATTGGCATACGAATATAATTCAAACACAACTGAAATAGATATTATACTTGCTAATTCAAGTAAAGAATATGAATTATTATTTGACGCATATGTTGAAAATTATGATCAATTTACTAAATTAGAATATACTGTTGTTGTCAAAGAAAAAACATTTATACCAAGTGAAGGTGGATTAAGCACCGATCAATTATATTCTAGATCTTTTGAAATTAATAGTGCAGATATTACAGATATTAATGATTTTAAAAATACACTCATCAGTGAATATATCAAAAATAGATTTAGTAAAGATATTACAATTAATGTTGAATTATTAGAAAATAGCTTAAATAATTTTGTCATAATTACAAATATTGCTCACGATATAATTAAAATTACTGCTAATCCTGATATATCACAATCAACTACACCTGATGAAATTATAGCAGGATTTATTAATATTTTATTAAATACTGATTCTGAACCAGAAACTAGCACATTAATTAGAAACACATTTATATTAAATAATTTGAACTTTAATTTATTAACAGCTGATGATAAAACACAATTAATATCATTTACTAAAACCTCAATAATTAATCAAATTGCCTCGTTAGAATCAAATAATATTATTGTAACCTTATCCGGAAATGATGATAATATTATGATATCAGTCGCAATTAAAATAACTGATAATCCAGGACATATTGTTTCTATTATGGAAACTAATAGTGAAGATATAGTCGATTATATTAAAGATTTATTAATACAATATAAAATAGGTAATAGTGATGATATTAGTATTACATTAGATAGTGATTGTAATATTGACATTAAAGAACATTCATTTATATTCGTATTATCTAATATTTATTATAACGAAAATGATAAAGCAGATTTAGAATCGGGTATTCGCGATATTTACGCTTCAACTCAAAAAGACGTAATTGATATTACTATTACATATAATAATTATAATATATATTTTGATATTAACGTTAAAACTGAACAGATTGATCGTATATACGAACAATCTCCATTACACACTGACATTAAAACACAATATTTAACTTATAAAACAAATAATATATTTAAACACAATGATGAAATATCAACTTCACACCTACTAGATACTTATATAAATACTAATATTATTGAACTTATAATCGAAGATATTAAATATGAAAACTTAACAACTTTCGATATTATTAATATTATTAATGCAACAAAAGATCAATTTGTTCTTAGTTGTTATATTAATTTATCATCCTATTTAGTAAATAATTTAAAAATATCAATATATCAAACTGATACTGATACTGATACTATTGCAACTAAATTAGAAAATATTAAAAACAGTTTTATAACAAATAAAATAAATATTAGTAATATATCATCTGATAACTTGAATTTTATATCAATAACTACTAATGGTAATATTATTACTGCGCAATATAACCTAGGATCTAGTGCGAATTTTAATTTAAATATTATTAAAGAACAATTTATTACGCAAATTTCAAAAAAAACGGATCAATTACCAGAAAATATAACAATCACTATCACAAATACCATAGATATAATAGTTAATATTATATCTACAAATCCCACTGAAACTGCAGATATTATACAAAATCATCCTAACTTAATAAAACATATTATATATAACATTAAAGCACAGGAAAATGCTTTTAAAGCAGTTCCTAATACATTTCATAATACATCTTATAATGTTATAGAAACACCATTCACCGATAGTATATCTAAATTTAATTTTACATTAAAAAATATTAATATAACAACTGAAACATATAATACAATCTATCAAAAAATTACTGAATATTATAATAACAATGTATATATTTATTTATTGACTAATGAAAATATAACTATATATGTTATTTCATCAACAGCAAATCACGATCACTTACAATACTTTATATTAAACGATGCTCTATTTGATATATCACAAAATGCAACAATTACAGAAACATCGTATAATAATGCCGATATTAAATTAAAACGAAAAGATTATACAGTTAGTCCCAATATTACTAACATTAATGTTGAAAAAATAAAGAATACAATCATCACTGATTTTACTACAGGTAATACTGCGTTTAGTTCAGTATTAGTTGAATTAATTGAACCTAACAAATTAATTGTATATATTTATGCGGATACTATAAGAGATTTAATATACGAGCCAGATACAGAACGAATTATTAATAGCAAATTAGATTTATTACCTGAAGGCAAATCATATACGGAAATTGTTACTACAAGTAGAGATACAGAAGTAGTTTCAAATGAATTTGAAGATAGTTTAGTTGAACTAGATCTATATATTTCAGCAGTAGATTATGATAAATTAACACCACAAGAACTAGAAGATTACCGTAATGCTATTAAACTCAAAATTATTACAGAATTAGGTATAGCATCTGATATGATTCAAATCATTTTAGAACCAGGATCAATTAAAATCAAACTAAGACTCAAAGTTCCAGATAATACTATGGAAAAACTAGAAACTTTAGTAACTACATTGGAAACCCCACCTGTAGAAGAGCCCAGCACTAAAATTAAAGAAAAAATAGCTACTTTATTATTAGATATATTTAAATCATCTACTGAAATTGATAATAAACTCGATCCAACCAAAACACGTGATGATATAACCATCACAGTTGATAAACCAATCATAATCAAAGCAGTTAAAAACGAAGTAATCAAAACTGAAATCGTATTTAATAATATAAATCCAACTGAAGAAATTAAAGCACAAATTAAAGATAAAATTCAAAAAGAAATTAAAAGACTTATACCATCATCAAATGTTGATGTTGAAATAGTATATGAAAATGGAAAACTTACTGCCAACATTAAAACCACTAGCACTAAAGGTATTTATGGAACCAAAGCTATTAAAGAAATATTAACAACATTAGAAACATCCTTAAGAACTGATATATTAGAAAATGTAAAACAAATAGCAGATGTTCCATCCACTACAACAGCTGAACAAATACCTGAATCAATTATAGAAGAAGAAGAAGAAGGAGGAGGATCTACAAGCAAATTACCACAATTAAATCAAAATGCCTTTAATATTCCATCACAAATAATTATCAAAAAAGATCTAGGCACAATTGAAATTAGTGAATATATAACATACATCAATACAAATAGTTTTACAGATCAAAGTGGAATGATATATAATATTACTAAAGATATTAATAATATAGTTACAGTTAATGGAACAATATTTGAAATTATCAATAATGGTAATAATATTGAACACGATATTATCATTAATGGTAAAAATACATTAATTACTATAGAAGTTGTATTTAAAATAAAAGAAAACTATATAACTGGTATTAATATTATAGATTCTTCTAATATTACAATATATCCTATTATCGAAACAGTAGAAATAGATCTATTAACAATATATGATTATTATCGGGTTGATGATCTGAAGTTTTATCTATGTAATTTAGAAACACAACCACCTAATATTAATATAATTGAAACTATTTTACAAATTATACCTGTGTTCAATAACGAAACCTATATATTTAATATTGCCGCTCACGATCCTAATAAAGATTTTAACAATGATGCACTTCAATTTACTATTAAAGAAGTTTTACCACTTACTACTGCAAACCAGATTCGAGTAAACCCAGATGCTACAGTAATAAATGATATAACAATGTTAGATTTCAGTTGTAATTTTGATTTATTATCAAAATATGATGTATCACCAAACCATAGCAATATATTATTAATTGGTTATACTATAGAAAATATCAGTAGTGGTGCTGATTTAAATGATGTTAAATCATATATTAGTATATCACCAGTAGACTTTATATTAACGATACAGCCATCATTTATTAAAAGAAATTATGATATTAGAATTAATATTCAATATAAAGATTATAATACAAATGAACCAATTAATGTTCAAAATATACAAGTTAAATATGCAATATCTGAATCGTGGATATTTTCTTTTACTAATACAAACTATGCAAGACATACATACGATGTAGTATTAAGTAATAATACTATCACTTATGATCTTGACGATTTAATTGAAGTTCATTATACTACCGTAAGTCATAGTGATATAATTTTCTCAAATATTACACCAGTTGTAATTGATACAGCACATTATAAATATGATATTTATTCTAATGCATATATCTTTGATAATGTTCAAAAAGAAATAACATTTAGTGGCGAATATCGTAATCAACAATATACCATTATTATTATAGCTTATTTTGAAGACTTTCCTAATTCAATATTAGAACAAGTATTTACTATTACAGAATTAGCTATACCTGAAATTATATTAAATGATGATCAAAATGCAACATACAATTACAATAATCAACATAATAACACAATCTACTTATCAAATATAATATCAAGGTTTAATTACATTTATAGCAATGAATTAGATATTAATGTTTTATATTCTATTGATACACCTACAAATGGTGGAAATCCTTTTTATTGTAATTTAATTGACGATACATTAAGAATTGATACTGATTATAGAGGTGAAACTTACAATATCAATGTTGTATTGAGTGATAATAATTTTAATATTAGTAATAATGATATTAATATTACTATTACAGAATTAACACCTTTTGACATCGAAGAAAATACTATAATATATACAGATATTAATAATGAAATAATACCCATATCTATAAATGAATATTATAATATTAATATACCTGCTAATTATTCAAACGTTATTGATATTACCACATTTGATGATATTGACATATCGGGTTCAGGTGAATATACATCTAATATTGTAGATAATTCTATAGTTTTAACATTTAAATATAGAACAAAAATAACTGTTAATAATAATTATATAAATAATGTTATCAGTGTCACTAATACAAATAGAAATGAACGTAGAATAATTACAACTGATATTGATAAAAATTATATTAAAAAAAATATAGTAAGTAGTATAGTCGAAACCGACACACCAAATTATATTAATAATTATAAACACCTATATGACTCAGCGTTTATTTGGGATACTAAAAATATTGAAATTAATAAAGAATATTATATTATTAACTATACATCTTATGATAATTCTGGACAAGCAGAAGAATATATTACAATCATATTCACCGATGACAATAATACTGATATAATTAAAACTTTAGATTATACAATTAATGTTAGACCTGATAATGCTATTGATTATACTAATCAACATTGTAATTTATTCTATTATAATGCAGATTATCGAGATTCAACAAATTTAGTATCAGTTCAATTAAGTAATATTAATTATCCTAATTATATTAAAACTATTAATTTTTCTTTTGCTGAAAACTCAATAGGCACTATTATAATTAATGATATTAATGTTCATTTTATATCATCAAATACTGATATTTTATCATATGATCTAATATATATATATTCAAATTATCCCCGATATCAACATTTAGAATATACAGCTACCGAAGATTTTGTAAGTTTTGATACATCAAATATTAGTATAACTCCTGATTTTAGAAACTCAAATTATTATATTAATATTAATGCTAGTGATAATAACTTTAATATTAATAACAATGATTTTAATATAGAAATTACCGAATATCCTCCGCTTAAGTTTAATAGTGGTGATGAAAATACTCGTATAATTACTATAGATAATTTATCCAATAGTAGCATTATACATAATATATTTAATGATATTACTGTATACGCCGTGCATTGTAATTTAATATTTAGTAATTCATTCTTATCAAATTGTTTAACTACTGAATCAAATAATTATACTCAATTAAAATTATTTACTAATCCTAATACACCAACAGAAATATATAATTCAGTAGATTCCAATATTTATAATATAACATTTAATCCAGAATATAATAATAAAACTTATGAAATATGGTATAATATTTATATGTCAGGTTATGAATCGCAATATATTCAAGCTAGATTTATTATTATTGAAACTAATATACCATATATTATTCCATTTTCATATAGTACTATCAATAAGATATATTACAGCAATATTGAAGATATAAGTAATTTAGCAGAATTATATGATTATCCATATTCAAATGAATTAAGATTTAATATTACACCAACCGAATATTACGATTACGATATATCAACACTAACTTTCAAACCTAACTTTAGAAATATTAATTATAGTCTCAATATTGAAGCATATGATCCGTATTTTACTAATACCATAAATCAAAATAATTCAAATAATTCTATTAATTTTAATATTACAGAAAAACCACCGTTAGAGTTTACTAATATTCCACAATTTACATTTGAATATACATTACATAATACATCAACCAGTGTATCGTATATATTTTTACAATCTTATGATCGTATTAGTAATAATATTGTAGCCAGTAATCCATCTATTACCATATATGTAAATGATAGTATTACATTTATCAATAAATCAGGAGGACATCCATTGTCTATTAAAAATGAAGATGATGTTAATATTAATTTTAATGGAACAATTACTGATACTGCTATTGTAATAGAAAATTCTACTACTGGTACTTGGAAATTTACAACTATAGGTATATATAAGTATTATTGTACATCACATCCTTCTATGACAAATACAATTACGGTTATTGCTATACCTAATTATAACGATATTACAAATATTACAACCAAATTACATAATTTAGGTAGAATTGAATACTTCATTAATATTATGGATCACATTCACATTTACGCAAATCATTGTAATATTAGTATTCAAAATACCATTAGTCAAAATGAAGATATTGCCATTAGAACCGCTCATTATAATACAACTTATCCAGATGCTATTACAGTTAACAACAACAGTAATCTTATTATTGCCGCAGAACACAGAGATATAGCTTATACAAATACGTTCACTATACATATGACAGGATATACTAACACTACATTAACTAGAACTTATGATATTATGGAATCACCCATACCATCTATTACTCATACTAATACAACATACCCTGCAACACAAAGTGAATTAAAATATTTTATATTAAAAGACAGTTATAGTGACTATCCTTACAATGATAAATTACAGTTTTCAATAATATCTGCAAAACAAAACCAGGATGATGCGGATTTTACAGATGAAATAGATGTATCAATAAATCAAGGATTATCTAATATTGACGATAATTGTAATTTATTTATTGCTCTTGAAGTAGATAAAAAAGGTTTTGAATATGTTATTAAAGCTGAAGATATTGAGTTTAATATGAGTAATACTGATTTAACTATTACAATTACAAAAACTACACCTATAACATTTAACGTTGATGACTTTACTAACCAATTTTTAACAACCAAATATCTTAATAATATGTCAAATAGTTTAATTACTATTGACTTTTATAATGAATTTGTATCATCTATTAAATCTGATAATATTCTAGTTATTCAACCAATGAATGAATATAATCCCACAGTAAATGGACGCTTAGCATATTATTCAAATGCATATATATATAATGAAGAATTACCATATAAAATAATTGATTCCAATGTTAACTTTTTACCAGAATATCGCGGAACATCATATTCAAATATTTTTAAATTATATGCATCAAACATTGTAACTAATATCAGTTATGATACGTATTATTTACAAGTAAAATATCAATGTGAAGAACTAGAAATTATACCGATTGAATTTAATACTTCGCATAAAAATACTATATTTACTACAGATACTATACCCTTTAATAATATTGATGAGCGTCATTATGATTTATCAACATTATATACTTATCCTTATTTAAATTATTTAGAATTTACATATAATATAGATAGTGATATACCATATAATGATACTGTTATGGAACAAAGCAATTTACATATAATCTTAAAACCAAAATTACGTGGTAAAAATTACAATATTACAATAATAGCTTCCGATCTTTTTACACATTCTAATACAGAACTTAATATTAATATAAATGAAACTCCAGCTATTAGATTCACCGATGAAGATGAATATCCTAATGATAGTGCTTATTCTAAACCCATAACAATATATGATCTAACAAACACACAAATTATATGTAACTTAGAAAACTATTTGATTATTAATAATCATATTGAAACACATTTATTACTATTTAACCCTTCATTTGACAGCGTAGAAGACGCACATTACGATAATACAATGAATAAAAAAGCACTTATTCATGAAAATACCACAATATTTGATCATAATATATGCAATATTACAACCGAAATTATGGAGGATTATAATGGAAAAACTAGTTATAAAATAACTGAAAATCAAACTGTTAATATACATCTAAGTGAAACTACAGATTTTTCAATTTCATTTAAAATACACAAATCAGAAGATGATAATATAAACTATTTCAAAATATTCGCATCAACTACAATTTTAGAAGTTACTGCAACGAGTCACGTTTTAAATATTACTACACCTAGTATGCAAACTATTACTCACAGTATTGAACCATATACAGGCTGGATTCATATAGTTATTATTTATAGTGCTGGTAGTAGAATGCTATTTATTGATAAGACTAAAATAAATGATAATTATGATGGTTATCCAAATAGTGATGATAATATATCAATTGAATTAAATAGTAATATAGAGTATTTTCAACATTTTAAAGTTATTAATAAAATCTTAACCATTGATGATATAGCTTATTTATACAACCACGATAATGATTTTATATTTTATGATCGTAAAAATCTTTATATTAATCCAGAATATCGTAATACAACATACAATGCTAGCATTAGTATGTCTATTAGTGGTTATGAAGAAATTAGTAGAACATTACATTTCAATATTACAGAATGTAATATACCTGATATCATATTAAAACAAGAATATCAAATCCTTGTTGAAAATTGCAATTTATGTAATCAAGCAATAATATGTAACATTAACGATCTGTATGATAATTATCCATTTAGTAATCATCTAATATTTTCATATGAAACTGATATAACTAAAAATCCTCAATCTCAAGATTATGATATTACTATTAGTGATGATAATAATACTTTGAATATTAACGCCAATTATCGTGATATGATTTATACTGTATCGTTAATTGCTACAGATTCCGCATTTAATATTACAAATAGTAATTATAACGTATTAATTCACGAAAAACCTCCAATTGAATTTATAGATTTAACTAAAATATACACTGAAACTTTATGCAATTTAGAAAATACAATTATCATATGCAATATTAACAACTATGTTAAAATTAATGTTGATAATTTAACACCTGACAATTTAATAATTACTAATACACGTAATGCGCAACTTAGAACAGGACATTATAACGATTTAGATGCATTCAATATTGACAACTCTAATTTAACTATTAGACCTGAATATCGTAATGAAACTTATACATTAGATTTTAATATATATGTTGAAGGTTATCAACAACAAATTATATCAAAGAAATACATAATTTCCGAATGCAATATACCACCAATAACCATTGATACTAATATTAATACTAACTTTTCTAATTTATCAAATGTAGCAATTAATATTGATATTCAGGACTACTATGTTAACTATCCGTTTAATCAACATTTATTGTTTAAAGCAGTTCTAGCTTGCAACGTTCCTAATACAGAACAATTTTCGGAATCTAGTATTTCTGTTAGTACTGAAGGAAAACGAGTAACTATTATACCAAACTTTAGAAATAATGTAGATAATGAACATGACTATTCTTATAAAATAAGAATATTTGCCTATGATTCTTACTTTAGTTCATATGCAAATATTCTTACTGAAAATATATATAATCCAGAGGACGATAAACTTAAAATATTAGACATAACCGATGTTTCAAATGTATTAAAATCAAATGATCTTAATAATTGTAATTTAGTAGATACTACTTTGGAATTATTCATTACAGAAATACCACCAATTGAGTTTCATACTATTATCAATACCATTTATTATTGTAATTTAGAACATATACAACAAACCTGTAATATTGGTGCTAATATCAAAAATAATACTGCAATTAATAATATTAATATAACTCTAGACCCAATTGCAACTCAATATTTACAGTATTCATCGGATTTACTAAAATATGATCATAGTGGTAATTGTAATATTATAATAAATCCAGAATATCGTAATACATCTTACTATTTTGATGTAAAAATCTGGCTTGCTGAATACGCCGAGCAATATATATCTCAACGTTTTTTCGTTCATGAGTGTAATATACCACCTATTTATACTAAATACTCTGAAATTTTTAGTTATGAAAATATTGAAAATACCGATATAGTATCATTACTACACGGTAATGATCTAACACAATATTATACTTATCATTATTCTAATGAATTAAGTTTTACCTATAGCGTTAGCAATATGACTGTGGATCGTAATACTAATAATAGAGAACCAAACATTGATATTGCAGATAATACTATTACTATTACTCCAGATTATTTAGGATTCAAATATAGAATTACTATAATTGCTACAGATGATCATTTTAATATTTCAAATAATGAATTTTATATTGAAATAGAAGAAAAACCACCTATCGAGTTTATTAATAACTATATAGACCTAAGTTATTCAAATATAGTGTTTTTCAGCAATTTAACTACTAATGTAGAAACATACAATATAATAGATAATATTATTAATAATGTCGTTACAGGTGCAGCGTTAAACGAATATTCTCCACTTAATGCAGCTTATGATAGACAATATACTATTACTAATGATCCCATTGATTCCACTGCAATTAATGCAATTACAATTGCGCCTAATTACAGAGGAATTAATTATAGATACAATATACCTTTTTATTATGTTTCACGAGAGAATTATAGAATAACCTTAACATTAGATATTACCGAATGTAATATTCCGGATATTAAGTTAATAGACGCATCTCAGAATGAGATAACAGTTAGTAATTTAAGTAATACTGAGCATATAATAACCTTTAGTGAGTTATACAGTCTATACGAATATCCTTTCAGTAACACTTTAGTATTTACTAGCAATGCTGACTCTGACTCTGACTTGATTACAATACAAGATAATGAAATACACTATACACCAGCCCTAAGGGGAACTAGTAATATTGTAACAATAAAAGCATACGATCCTAACTTTACACATCCTTTTGCTAGTATTCTTAATAATAATAGCAATTTAAGTAATACAGAATTAAGCTATAAGTTTATAGAATTACCTGCAATTGAGGTTAAAGATAATACAGATTTTATACTTACAAACGATGATAAAACTCAATCAAATATTACAATAGATCAAACATATTTGACTGAACGGTTTAATATAGGTATTGCAAATTCTAATATTAAAATTATATTAGAAAGTGATACTGATACTGATACTGATGACTTATCAATTATAATTGATTTTAATTACGATAATTACTATAATTGTAATGTAGATTTTTATGTATATTTAGAAAATTATGCAGAATATCCAATACATTCAAATTTTAGAATCGAGTATGAAAACTTAGGACCACCAATACTAAAAAATCAATATACATATTTTAATTTAGTTGATACAACTGCTATACCTACTGATTTTGAGGATATATTTACAAATATAAGTAATGTAACATATTTAACATCAATTATTCATAGCATTTCAGATCTAGAAAATTTCACATTTACACAGAATACAATAATATCTTGTAATATAAGTAGTGTAGAATATACACAATTATATGTGAATGTATCAAATGTATTTGATACAACTGAAGTAACATTGCACTTTATTAATAGTAATTTTGAGTTTTTAGCAATAGAAGGTTTAGATCTTACTAATGTATCCTGTAATATAATATTGGCAAATAATGAAAGTCATACTATAACATTTGAGAATACAGTTGATATAGTTTATAAAAATAGTAGTATAGAAACTGTAAGTAATTTTGAAACTATTTTAACAATATCTAATTTACATAGAGGTATATATTACGATTTAATTATAGATGAAAATAATTATCATTACGTATATCGTATTACTGAAGACGGAGATTTAGCACAACCAATATTACAAAGACCTGATTTATTAGATTCATTACATTTTAATTTAATAAATGATAGTATATCTACTGAATATAGTAATGTATTTAAAAATAGTCTGGATTATGATTTATACAATATTACTATATATAATACAAATAAACCACAATATTTTAGCTTTGAAGGTAATACTTTGACATCAGAAGCTACAGCTTATGCAAATTTGTTTGATCCAGCATCAAATGTAATAGATGTTACTGTAAGTGCTTCAAATTTATATAGCAGTAATACAGAAACATTACGATTTTTTAAAATTGAAGCTGATAGTAGTAATATCAAAGGTTTAACAAATCCAACCGATACTATTAATTTTGAAATAAGTGATATTTATTGTAATATTAATATAGGAACCGATTTTAATATTATACATTATTTTGAAGATAGTATTCAAGATCATGTAATAAAAACCGATGACTGTAATCTATTAATTAGCAATATAGGTCGTGATCTTACATATGATGTGGTAATAACATTGTGTAATACAACATATTCGTATATATACACTGTAACCGAACCATTAACAACTACCAACAGCCTTGTATTAACTGAAAGATCATTGTATTATTATTATATTGATATAACAAATATATATACTTTAAGTAATATATTTGTCGACTCCCCATCATATAATATATATGAAACTGATAAACCTGATATATTTACAATTAATGATAATATACTAACATCAATTAATATAAGTAATTTATTTTCAAATGAATATTTTAAAGAAGTAGTAGTAAAAGCGAGTAATATATATGAACACACAGAAGAAACTTTAAGATTTGTTAGAAGTGACTATGGAACGTTAACAGTTCCTAATTTACTAGATAATAAAGTAAGTAATATTTATTTGTTAGATAATAGAGTTACATATGATATTGGTAGATCATTTAGTATAGCATATAATCCTATACAAACTGGATGTAATTTAGTAATTGAAAATGAATCTAATTTAATAATAAATGATGATTATAGGGGTATATACGATGTAATAATTAATTTAGAAAGTAATATACATAATATATTGAGAATTAATGAACGAATTGATAATACTGTAGAAAATACCTTTATTTTATAAAAATGCGTAAGTTATATAAGTGTTTATCTATTCTTAATGTATAAATGGAATTTGAGCTTAATAATGATTTTGATTTTAATCTTCCAAACAATAAAATTAATATATTAGATGATAACATTTTATTTAATAAATCTAAGATATCTGATGATGTTTTAAGTATGTCTTCACGTGAAGACATTAGTATTGCAGATGAAATAGAAAGTATTGCTGAAGATGATAAATATGTTTTTAGACAAGCCAGTATGGGTGCTAGTAGTAATTCAGATGATTTTTCCGAAATATCAATTGACGATATAACTAAATCATCACAAATGCAAAGAGAACAACCTAGAAATAATATGCAAGATGAAATGACCGAAAAAAAAGAAATATTATATCAATTTGATCGTTTAAGATCTAAAGGTGTTAAAGTACCTTATGATTTTAATATGAATTCTAATATTCACGAAATGAGATCTAGTTATGAAAGAATAAAACGTGAGAGAGAGATAGATGCGTCTGTTAGATTTCAACGTAAAATGATGATGGGTTTTGTAACAGGTTGTGAGTTTTTAAATACTCGTTATAATCCTTTTTCAGTTGAATTAGATGGTTGGTCTGAACAAGTGCATGAAAGCGTTGATGACTATGATGATATATTTGAAGAATTACACGATAAGTATAAAGATTCCGGAAGTAATATGGCACCAGAATTACGTTTATTAATTTCTCTAGGCGGAAGTGCTTTTATGTTTCATCTTACAAAGAAAATGTTTAGTAATTCGCAATTACCTAAAGTAGAAGAAGTGTTACAAAGAAATCCGGATTTAATGAAAAAGTTCCAAGAAGCATCTGCTATGGAATATATGCGTGGATCACAACAACAATCCGGACCATTTGGTATGCAATCAGGTCCTTCGGGTCCTTCGGGTCCTTCCGGACCAGCAATGCCATCTTTTAGTAGAAATAAGCCTGATACATCATCAGGTGGTGATCTATTTGGTATGGTTTCTAATTTATTTAATACAACCCAAAGTAATCCTACAACTGATGTAGATGATATAATAAATAATGTTCATTCAAAGATTAATTTAGTTCCGACTGAAGATAATATGATGGAAACTTTAACAGTAACAGAGGATGAGATAACTTCTTTAATAGAAGATACAGCAGATATTAAATTGATTAATAGTGTGGGAAAAAAAACTAAAAAGTCTAAAAAAGATACAAGAGTATTAAATCTTTAAGATTATTGCTTTAAAACCTTAGTATTAACTTTATTCATTAAACTTTTAGATACTGTTTTAAATTGACTAGCAGATTTGGTTAGTTTTTTAGGTGTTTCTAATACAGAGGTATATGGGTTTGATACAGTTTTCTTTATATCTGCACTGGTTTTAGCAGCATTATCTATTACACTTGCCATACAAGTGCCTGTTACGGGGATAAGCATACTACCAATAAATACAGTTACAATTAGGATAAGTTCAATGATAGAACCACCCATAATAAGTTCTCTACGCATATCTTCGGAACATTTACATTTTTCGTTGATTAAATAACGAATATAATCAATAGTATAATAGAAAAATACACCTAACATTATAAAGAAAATTAAGTCTATAACACCGTATATTGCTGTAAATGCATTACCAAAATCAAGATTAGCAGGATTTACAAATACAGTTATTAAGTAAAATACAGCACCGAATAAACTAAAAGACTTAATAAATTGTCTATTAGGATGTTCGGAACATTCACATCCGGTTTGTTCTAACTTTTCAATATATAAATAAGTAGTTATTAATAGTATAGCTAAAAGAATCTTAAGAATAAAAGTAGCTACCGCAGAATTATCCATTTTTATTTATGTAAGATATTTTATTTTACAATCTTCTAATCTCTTAAATGTGGTTCTATATATTCCATTTCAAGGAAATCAAAGATGTCTTTCTCCGTTTTAAAATATGGAACATCTTTAACATCTTTCTTTATTTTTTCCATTTTATGTTCATTCAACGTATAACCCATTTTTAATGCTTTATTTCTTACTTTGATATTATGTTCTTTTGAACCCGTAAAATATAACAAAGCACACGCATATTCTTCTGGATAAGTTATAAGCATATCTAAACGTCTTGCTACAGTTCCTAATTTTACTATTCCCATAAACTTTTTATCCTTACAAGCCAAAACCTCTAATACATACTTATCTTTTTGTAATTTTTCTACTATTTCTTTAAGAATACCTATATAATCTTCTTTATTCTTTACTTTAACTAACAAATCTATATCACCACTTGTTGGTTTCTTTCTTCTATAACTACCTACAATAGATAAATCACTTACCTTTTTATTTGTTAAAATAATCTTTTGTAAATATTTATCGTGTGCTGAAACTTCGTCGTAAGGTATCCTAGTTTCTATATCATCATAATATTGTAATCCTACCTTTTGTTTAGCATTTAATAATTTACTATCTAATGCTAAAGCATCTTTAAGTTTTTGAAAGGTATTAATACCTTTTTCTTTCAAAACCTTTAATTTAACAGGTCCAATACCATAAATGTTATCTAACGGTTCGTCAATTGATTCAGGTTCAAAATTCTCAAGAACATATTGAATCTTTTCTTTTATCTTAACACCAATACCTTTTATAGCAATAACATCTTGTATTGAATTAATCTTAACACCGCTTAAGTTTTTAATAGCTTTTTTATAAGCATTTTTTTTAAAAACATTATCTTCTTTGTCGTGATAATCTTGTAAATATGCTAAAACCGGTTTGTTGTAATCCATTTATGCTAATTATTTATTAACATATCATTTTTTATTTTTTATACCTTCGATTTTAAACTTTGTTGAAGATGATATAGTATCTATTGTCATTAATTTATCTAAATCTTTATCACTCACTAACTGATACAATATTGCTAAATGTTCTAATGTAGGATCTATATATTCCCTCACTGTTGTATTAGCTAATATGAAATCCAAAATATTCTTAGCAATATTTGAAACAAAATTAATATCTTTATAAAATAACAGTATTTCTGTTAAAACTAATTGCGAATCTTTCCATTTATTAAAACCCGAATAGATTTCTTCAGGACAACCAGTTGAATATACATTATTTGATACATATTCATCTGGTGTTACCCAATATTGCGGATTTTTATTATAAATATTATCCAATTGTGATATTATTTCTTTATCCGGAAAGATCTTTAATACCCTTATATAATTTTTAATATTTTTAATATCTAAGCGCATAAAATTAATAACATTAATAATATCAGTATCATATGGCGTTGAAATGTTATTTTCTAATTTTGCTAGTATAGTATCTATATTTACCGTTGTAAGTTTATTAAGAAAACTTATTACTGTTTTTTTCTTAGTATCTTCTTCACGAAATCTACAATTAAATGCAGATATATGTTTTACAAATGTTTTAGTTGCAGGTTTTATATAAACGTCATTATTAATAATATCTTTGATACTATCAATTTTATCGGAAACACGTATATCTACATCGGGATTTTCATCAATTAGTAAATATACTTCTTTAAAAGTTGCTAAAGTTATAGTTTCAGACATATTTTTCTTATTATAAAGTATTTTTATATGGATATTAAGTAAAATGAAATCCGTTAAACCCAATATTATAAGCAATAAACTTTTAATTATTATTGCTATATTTATTACAGTTTTATTTATAGTACTTATATGTTATTCTATGGGTAAAAAAGAACTATTTTCATCTGGAAAAGAAATTCATTACTATTCGTTATCAACTTGCCCACATTGTCACGATTTTGATCCTGTTTGGCAAAGTTTTCAAACAAAAACAGAAAGATGTCATAAATATATTGTAGATGAGGATGATCAAGGTAAAGCAAATGCAGATAAATATAATGTTCATAGCTTTCCTACAATATTAGTTATTGACAATGAAGAACCAGTTGAAGAAGTAAATGATCGCACTTGTGGTGCTATGCGTGAAATGTGTAAGAAACATAATATACCTTGCACTGTTGTTTGTTAATATAATACATTTACCATATATTATTTCAATTATTTTTTTTAATAAAATATATGAAAAAATTATATTTTATTTGATTCTAGTAATATAGAATATACAATTAACATTTATAACTAGTGTAGTAAATGAAGAATATGAAAAAGGTATAGCTTTCGCATCTATAGTATAAATTAAAAACTGTATATGCAATTTGTTGATTATATGCAACACACCTTAATATGTCTATTATAATATTGTTTTTTTCTTGCTATTAGTTAAGAACTAAATAAAGCCCTATGTCATTTATTTCTCGTTTGTTTAAGGGGTATCAAACAGATACACCCGTAACTACTAAGAAATATATTGAAAATAAAACTCTTCAAGGAAATGAAAGTATTAATAATATTAAAAATAGATCAGAATTCGTTGAAGATGTTGATATGTCATTCCCTAATTTATGGTATATGTTTGATGAAACTGATAAATTAAAAAATTATGGTGTTCAACAAACTAATTATGATACTAATACGGATGTAACTAAAGTAGCTATTCCTAAACATATGAAATGTGCAGGATCAGGGATAACTACCATTAATAAAAATATTATTCAGGAATTAGAAAATGATTTTACTATTTCATTATGGTGTCAAGGATCTGGTGAAATTTTTAAAGTATTTAATACATCTAATAGTAATGAATATATTAAAGTAACTATAGGAACTAATAGTATATCTATAAATAGTGATAGTGTTTCTGACGTAACCTTAGATGTTGGACAGTATAATCATATTGTAATTATTGGTTTAAATCAACTTATAACATTAGTATATGTTAATGGAACTAAGTTTTCAACAAATGTTAGTATTAGTGATTATACGTTTAATTATGATAATGATGCGATAACATTAAAAACTGATGTAAAATATTATGATCTACGTATTTTTAATAAAACATTAAGTGATACTAAAATTACATCGTTATATAATATTGGAACTAATATTGGTACTGGAGCTACTCTTGGAGATTATAATGAAAAAATTATAGGAACATTTAATATTAGTTTAGCTGGTAAAACTGCTACTACAGTATCATTGTGGGTTTATTGTGGTGATGTAGATAATGATATACTTACTTTTGCGGGTTTTAAACTAGGTGTTAAGAATAAAAGATTTTATGTAGAAACAACTGATAAAGTATTTAGTAATCGTAAATTATCTTCGGCTAGTGCGTATTATTTTATAACATTTGTAATTGATAATAAAGGTGATTCACATATTCTAAAATTATTTGTAGATAACTTTCCAGGTATAGGTAAGAAAATTAAAGATGAATTTACTTTTGCTGATTTTATTACTAATGATGTAAGTTCACAACATATTGAAGATGTTTTAGTATATAATAAACATTTGAATGATTCTGAAATATTAGATTCTTATATAGCTGATGTTAAACTAAAAGCAACTACTACCGACTTACATTCATTATCATATTTATTTTCAGATTATTCTAAAGCTATTGATAGCGATACTACCAACTTATATGACTTACAACTTCATTCTACAACTAAACTAGTTGAGGTAACTACTACAGTTGTTCAAGGTGGTAGTAGTAGTAGTAGTGATAGTATTGGTAAATATGATATATATAAGTTTAATAAATATCCAGGTTATCAAGGATTTACAGATGATCTATATGCTTGGTATAAATTTGAAAAAGCTAATACTGAACCAATTACATCTATTGCACCTAATATGATTGATTCTAGCAATGTTTATTTGGCTTTTAAACACGACGGATCTACAGATAATCAAACCGAATATACTGTTAATTTTCCTGAAGATACTACGTGTGATATACTGATTGTAGGTGGTGGTGGTGGTGGATCTGCGAGTGGTGGTGGTGGTGGTGGTGCAGGACAATTGGTATTTTTAAATCAAGCCGTATTAAATGGACAATATAATATTAACATAGGTTGTGGAGGAACTGGTGGGATAATGTCAGGAAGTGAAGCAACTAAAGGACATAATACAACTTTTGATACTATTATTGCGTTAGGTGGTGGTGCAAATACTAATGTAGTTGCTGATAAAAATGGTGGTAGTGGTGCTGGTGGTGACAATGATCCTGCTAATGGAGGAACAAATGGTAGAGGTACAAGTGTAACAAACAATAATACATATGTATCTGGAACAATTTATAATTATGGTAATGATGGTGATGCGCAAAGTGGTGGTCATCAAATGGGTGGTGGTGGTGGTGGTGCAGGAACTGCAGGAACATATGAACCTTTTCAAGGATATGGAGGAGACGGTTTAGCAGAAATATCAACTATTTCTTATGATTTTAAATCAAACTTTGG
>ENA-OWPI01000363-OWPI01000363.1-marine-metagenome-genome-assembly--contig:-NODE-363-length-65083-cov-6.924515_pt1 | contig 65083 bp, 63 predicted proteins | sample MGYA00238138_ERZ651775 | MGnify/ENA primary metagenome ERZ651775 (study PRJEB26906, sample SAMN06265043) | marine metagenome | isolation source: Helgoland LTER site | place: Germany:Helgoland, sampling...
GTTAGAGCTATAATTACTAATCCAAAAATTTTAATTTTAATAAATCCATTATCTTTAAATTCTAAGTTGAATGAAACCATTTTAAAGATAATCACTGGTTTAATTTCATATAGAACGTCTATTTTAATTCTAGAAAATTTTAATTATAATTATCATGATATTATAGAAAACCTTAAGATAATAAGATTAAATAGTGTTGTATAATGAGCTTATTTAATCAAAGTAATATATGGCCTATAGCAAGACTCAATAATTATAAATTTGGCATATTATGTGTATCAATAATAACAATGTTCTCAATTATAGGTTTTATATACATAAATGGCGATGCCTTAAATGAGGGCTCAAAGGTTGTAGTTGCAGTATCACAAAACGAAAATGGTCAAAATATAGATAATATTATTCAAATACTTGAAAAACATAAAGGTAACTATGGCTATCAAGTCATACCTGAAGATTCAATATCAAAAATACTTTTTGAATTAGATAATACAGCCTCAAAAATTAAATATTTATCAAACAAAGATAATTATGTCTTTCCAATTTTTATAGAATTTAACTATAAAGTTTATTATCAATTTAATATTGATGTTATATTAAAAGACATTATTTTTACTAAGTATATTATAGATAATAGCCTAAGTTTTATTAATATCTTTTTTTATATTTTTTATATTGCATTTCTAATTCTAGCATTAGCACTTTGTAATATGCTTTCTTTGAAATTAGATAAAAAATATATCCAATTTATGAATTATTCTGGAGCTAATAAAAATCTATTAATAAGTATTTTATTTAAAAGAATAGTTATTAATAGTCTATTGGGCTTTATAATAGGTTGGTTAATTATTTTTATAATTTTAAACATATTAAATTTAACAAATGTTATTTCTTCTAATACTATTGATTTTATAAATTTAAAAAATATGAATAGTATTTTTTACTTCTTAATATTGTTCATAATTATTCTTTATTCTCAGTATATTACTGTCTTAATGATACTAAAAAAATATATGGAAAATAATGTTAAATAGAATTAAAATAGCTATTTTATTTTGTATAATTATAACATTATATTTTATTTCTTTTATACATTTTATTGGGAATATAGATAAAGAATTTACAATAAAAAAAAATGTAAATAATATAGTTGTTTTAACAGGAAATACAGGAAGGCTAGTTTTTGGATTAGATTTGATGTCTAATAATAGTAAATCAAGAATGTTAATTACAGGTGTTGCCAAAGGAGTAAAATACTCTGAAATCATAAAAAATAGAGATGTAAAAAGAGATAGGATTGATTTAGGTTATAAGGCACAAACAACTCTAGGAAATGCTATTGAAACATCCTTATGGATAAAAGAATATGACATTCGAGATATTATTTTAGTAACTGATAACTGGCATATGCAACGTACCTTATTGTTATTTAATATTACGATGCCAAATATAGAAGTATCGCCATATCCTATAGAATCCATGAATTTTACAATGGAAGACTTCTTTCAATTCGAGAAGAAAACTTTTTTTATTTATAAAGAGCATCTAAAATATATAGTATCACACATTCAAGTAATTTATTTATGGTTAATCAATTGATAATTATCAGATCTTTAATATTTAATATTCTATTTTTCTTACTTAGTACTATAATTGGCTTATTATTTTTTCCTGTTTTGATGTCAAAAAAATTAAGTGTTGAAATTTCAAGTATCTGGGCAAAGATAACACTTTATATGTTGAAAAATATTTGCAGCATAAAGATAAATATTACAGGCTTAGAAAACTATTCAACTAAAAAAGTTATCTTTGCAGTACGCCATGAATCAGTTTTGGAAACCATATTATTTTTAGCATATTTCCCAAATATTAAGTATATTCTTAAAAAAGAACTTTTATATATACCATTTTATGGTTTATTCGTATGGCGATGCGGACATATAATTATAGATAGAAGAGGTAGAGCTTCATCAATTTTTTTAATGCTAAAAAAAATTAAGGATCATTTAAGTAGTATTGAGAGTGTCGTTATATTTCCTCATGGAACAAGAGTAAAATCGAAGACTCATGTAAATATTAAATCTGGAATATATGCTCTCTATAAAAACTTAAATATTCCAATTATACCTGTTTATATGTGCACAGGAAAAGTTTGGGAGAGAAAAGGGTTTATAAAAAAGCCTGGCATAGTAGAAATAAATTTTCATCAAAAAATATCTAGAGGATATAAAAAAGATGAATTCATTGAATTACTTAATTCTAAATTAAATTAAGTTATAGTATATAAAAGATCTTAATGCTTACAAAGCAAGTATAATAATTAATTACTTAGGTAGGGTGCATATGAGAAGTTTTTTAAAGAGTTTTTTAGTATCATTTATAATTATCACAATAGGAGTAATTATTTATATTATAATGTCTAGCACGCGTCCAACTATAAGCCAGAAAGAAGATGATATTAACTATCCTATAGTTGAAACAAAAAAATTAAATTCTAAAGAAAATACTATTAACATAACAGCATATGGAGAGGTGATAAGTACTAAAGTAATTAAAATAAAATATAGAGATAAAGGCAGAATTATAAAAATTGGAAAAAACATTAATAATGGAGCATTTTTAAATAAAGGCGACTTATTATTCGAAGTAGATTCATTTAATATTAGAAACGATTTACTAGATAATTATTCATCAAAAAAAATAATTTTATTAAATATTAAAAAATTAGATACTCAAATAGAAACAAAAAACTTAAGCAGAGAACAATTAGTAACTCAAAGAGACATTATTAGAACACAACTTAATAAAAAGTTAGCTAACAAAAATAACGTTTTTTCTCAAAAATCCATAGATGAACTTAGGCTGTCACTTAGCTTAAAAGAAGAAAAATTGATAGAAAATAAAGAATTGATTAATTCGCTATCTATACAAATAGAAACCTATAAAGAAGAAGTAAAAAAAATAAATAATACTATTTCTAGATTAGATAATGATCTTAAAGAGACAAAAGTAGTTGCTCCCTATTCTGGTCATATTTCCCTTTTAAACTTAGAAGTGGGTAAAGAGGTGTCTTCAAATGAAGTACTTGCTGAATTGAGTTCCTCCGATGGACTGGAAGTAAAGTTCTCTATAGGTGGGATAGATTATTATAAATTATCTAAATTTGCTAATAAGGGTATAGGTGCAAATATAGATATTAAATGGTTAGTTGGTAACGAATACTATAAAGGTAAAGCTATAATTGATAGAATTAGTGGTGTAATTAATAGAGAAATAGCAGGTATAAATTTATATGCAAGCATTGTTACAGAGACATCTAATATTCCCATAGGAGCTTTCGTAGAAATAGACTTAAAGCATAAGCTTCAATCAAATTCTATATTAGTTCCGCTATCCTCTATTTTTAATAATGAATTCATTTTTATAGTAGATGAGGGCCGCCTCCAGAAACAAAAAATTAAAATTATAAGTGAGGAGTTCAATGGAGTTTTAATTGAGGCGGATATTTTATCAGGAAAAGATATTGTAATTACACGACTAAGTGATATGCGAGATAATATGCAAGTAAATATTTTAGCTAGATAAATTCTTAGAAAGTACATTAAATTGAATATTTTAAATTTTTTTTCTTCTCATAAAACAGCTTCTAACGTCCTAATGGTTATTATATTGTTATTTGGACTATTAGGTTTATTGAAATTAAATGTACAATCTTTACCTGATATTGGTTTTGATTTAATTACAATTAGTGTGGATTGGAAAAGTGCTAGTCCAAGAGATGTAGAAAATCAAATTATTAAAGCTATCGAGCCAGAAGTCAGAGTTATAGATGGAGTAAGAAAAGTTAACTCTACTGCTAGGGAGGGTATAGGACAATTAAGTATTGAGTTTGCTAAAAATACAGACATGCAAAAAGCGCTTTCGGATGTTAATTCTGCTGTATCTAGAATATTAAGTCTACCCCAAGATGCGGAGAAGCCAAAAGTTAGAAGAATTATTAGATATGAAACTATTGGAAGACTTTTATTATATGGAGAAACTTCAGAAGATAACCTTAGAAAGATTTCAAAAAATATACGTGATGATCTTCTAAATTCAGGCATAGATAAAATTGATATATTGGGTATGAGGAATAAAGAAATAATTGTTGCTGTAGAACCTCTAACATTATTTTCATTGAAAAAAACTATTAAAGATTTGTCAGAAAATATTTATGCTTTTTCAAAAGATTCCCCAGCAGGAACTATTGAAGGAATTGATAGAAGAAAAATTAAAATATTGGGTGAAAAGAATACAGAAGAGCAATTGAAAACTATTCCTATAGTTAATGGAAAAGAAGGAGAGCAAATAAATTTAGGAGATATTACTAACATATATACAAACTTTGACAGTGAAGGGCAATATGGCGTAGTTAATGATAAACAAGCAATTAGTCTTGATATTAAGAGGGCTAAAGGCCGTAATGCTCTTAAAATGGCTACAATATTAGAAAATTACGTCGATAATTATCAAAAAGAATTACCAATTAATTTAAGCCTGAAAATATATGATTTAAGCGTACAGTCAGTAAGAGACCGTATAAGTTTGCTTATTAAAAATGGGCTTGGTGGATTAATTTTAGTTGTTATAATTCTATTTTTATTTTTATCAGGAAGGGTTGCTTTTTGGGTTGCTTTTGGAATTCCTATTGCATTATCTGGAACACTAGGGGTTATGTTAATAAGTGGACAGAGTATCAATATGGTAAGCTTATTTGCTTTAATTATGATGCTAGGCATTATAGTTGATGATGCAATTGTAGTTGCAGAATATACACAAACTTGTCATGAAAATGGAGATGACGCATTTCTAGCGGCTAATAAAGGTGCTAATAAAATGTTTGTTCCAGTTTTCACTGCAGCTATTACGACTGTTGCTGCATTTATCCCTATTTTTTTAATTACAGGAATAATTGGTCAGGTTATAGAAGCTATCCCTTTAGTGGCTATAGCAGTATTAATTGCTTCTTTAATTGAATGTTTCTTTATTTTGCCTGGTCATTTATCTCACGCATTAAAAAACAAGAAAAAAAATATTTCTCGTTTTAGAGTATGGTTTAATAGATATTTTAATATAATTAAGAATAAATATTTTCATAGATTAGTAACTTTAGCGGTAAATTTCAGGTACGTTACTTTATCTGTTACTTTTACAATTTTAATAGTAGTTGCTGGTTTAATGTCAGGTGGAAGAGTAGCATTTGTTTTTTTTCCTTCTCCAGAACCAGATATAATTTACGTAAATTTCAATTTTTCTCCTGGTACTAATCAAGATTATACAAAGTTTATGATTAAAGAGTTAGAGAGCTCTTTATTAGCAGTAGATAGTAATAATGAAGTTAAAACTTATTTCTCTGTCATAGGCAAGTCGTTAGGTTTACGAGGTAGTGTGCAACAAATAGAGGGCCAGCATTTAGGAGCTATGGTAGTAGAGCTTATTCCTTCAGATATCAGAAAAACTTCAGTAAATAGCTTGATGAGTTTATGGAAGAAATCATTAAATAAGCCAGCAGGGTTAGAATCTTTAACTATGGCATCTAAAAGCGCAGGCCCACCAGGAAAGGATATAGATATAAGAATAATATCAAATAATAATGATATGCATAAAATAAAATTAGTAACTAATGAGGTAAAGGCTCTTTTGGCTCAATATGACGGTATAAGTGATATATACGACGACCTTCCTTGGGGTAAAGAGGAAGTAGTCTTAAGACTGAGGCCCTTAGGTAATTCATTAGGCTTTACTTCTGTGGGTATAGCAGACCAAATTCGTTCGGCATTTAGAGGCATAGTTGCAAAAAGATTTTCTGATGGATCTGAAGAAATAATTATTCGGGTTAGATATGATAATGAAAAATTAAAAGAGGAAGACTTAAAAAAAATGTTTATTATGTCTCCAGCTGGCAATTTTGTTCCTCTAAATCAGATCGTAGAAATTAATTATGAAAAAGGTTTTTCTATTATTAGAAGAGAAAATGGAAAATCTGAAGTATCAATCATTGCTGAAATTGATGAAAATATTATAGCACCTTCTGATATATTAAAAGCACTTTCAGGTGGCTCCTTAGATGAAATTGTTTCTAATAATGGCTACTCTTGGAGGTTAGCAGGAAGGTCAGAAGAGCAAAATGAAACCCTATATGATATGAAAATAGGAACAATAATAGGGCTAACTTTAATATTTATAATTCTATCAGGAGTATTTTCATCTTATTTACGACCATTGATAGTTATGAGTATTATACCGTTTGCTGCTTTAGGTTCTATTTTAGGCCATTGGATTACAGGTTTTAATATTACTATTCTTTCCTTAGTGGCACTTTTAGGCTTAGCTGGAATTGTAATCAATGATTCTATAATTATGGTTTCGACAATAGATGAGAAAATAAGAAAAGGAGTTAATATTATTATTGCAGTAATTGATGGTGCGTGCGAAAGGTTTAGGGCAGTAATTTTAACTTCCTTGACCACCATATCAGGACTTATCCCATTATTATTTGAAAACAGTACACAAGCACAATTTTTAAAGCCTATGGCTATTACTATAGTTTTTGGCTTGTTGGCTACAACTTTTTTAGTTTTACTTCTGATTCCTGCTTTAGTAATAATTCAAAATGATTTTTTGAATTTAGGTAGCAAAGTTAGATTAATTTTTATTAATAGTTTTAAAAGGAGATTCTAAATGTTTGTAGTAATAGTTAATTTTAAAATAGAAGATAATGATGGAATTAAAAATAAATTTATAGAATCAGCTCCTATGTATAAAGAAACTAAAGGCCTAATTAGAAAAAATTATATAATTAATAATGATACTAATACTGCAGGAGGAGTATATATATTTGATACTGAAGAAAATGCACATAGTTGGTTTGACCCTGAAAGAATAGTATATTTATCTGAAAGATATTCTATACCTGATATAAAGTATTTTGAATCTCCTGTTGAAGTTAATAATGAAAATAATAGTATAAATATAAGCTAGCTTACCTTTTCCAAAAAGATGGCATTATTAAAATTAAAACAGCTAAAAATTCTAATCTACCAATAATCATTGCTGCGGATAGAACCCACTTAGCTTGATTAGGAAGCGAGTTAAAATTTCCTGTAGGACCTATTTCTTCACTGAGGCCTGGGCCTACTACTGCAATGGAAGTGGCAGCAGCAGAAAAAGCTGTTAATAAATCAAGGCCTATAAAATATAGTATTGCAGCAATAATAAAAACAGAAGCTATGAACAAAAAGATTAAAGCTAAAATAGATAAAGTTGTTTTGTCATCTATTAGCGCCTTTGAATATGTAATTTTTACAATTTGGTGAGGCCTAATTACTTTTTGTATTTGTTGAATAATGACTTTGAATAGAATTTGTATTCTAAATATTTTAATACCTCCGGTAGTAGATCCTGTACAGCCTCCTACAAGCATAAAGATAAATAATAAGCCTATAGCAAACCCTCCCCACTTAGAAAAATTTTCTGTGGAATAACCTGTACCAGTAATTATGGAAATAACATTAAAAGCGGAAACTCTTAGAGCTTCTATAAAGTTAAAATTTAATTTAGTATTAAGCCAAATTGCTATAATAAATATAGATACTAATAATAGAAAAAAGAATCCTTTTACTTGTTTATCCCAAAATAATGATTTTATATCATTATTATACATTTTCACAAATAATATGAATGGTAGGCTAGCAATAATCATTCCAAATATTATAACAATTTCTATAGATAGACTATCATAATGTCCTATAGAGTTGTTCTGAGTTGAATAACCTCCAGTCGCTATAGTAGTCATAGAATGACAAATTGAATCAAATAAGGACATACCTGCAATATTTAATAATAATGCACATATAAAAGTAAAAATGAGATATATGATTATTATAGAAGTGGCTAAATTTTTAACTCTTTCTTTAAGTTTATCTGATGGTTCTGCTTGTTCTGAGAAAAATAGTTGAAAACCACTCATGTGAAGTAATGGTAAAGCGGCAACAGCCATCACAATAATTCCAACTCCTCCTAGCCATTGTAATATTGATCTCCATATCAATATTCCTTTAGAAGCATCTTCTATATTTGTAAGTATAGTTGAACCAGTAGTAGTGATTCCACTTGTTGCTTCGAAAAAGGCATCTGTATAACTTAAATTTAAATTAGATAGATACAAGGGTAAAGCAGATATAGCAGCCAAAAAAATCCATGAAAGAACACTTAGAAGAAAAGTTTCTTTGCTTCCTATTTTTGTTTCTCTGTTTCTAAATGCTAATATTATAGTTATTCCCATTAGAAAACTAATTATGCCTGTTGAGGCAAAAATACTCCATTCCTTATTATTGTTAAGTAAATCAAACATAGCAGGAATAAGCATCATACAACCTAGGGCAGAAATAAGTAATCCTATGATATATAAAACAGATCTAAAATTCATTTATCAGCCTTAATAATGGTTACGATTTATAATAAACTTTTTTAGGCCTTTAATTAAGTAAATGTATGTAATTAGTTTAATATCTTTTGTACGGATGGAATATCCAAGGAAAAAACCGGAACATCAATAAAAAAAGATTCATTATTTTCATTTATCATTCTATAATTTCCAGACATAAATCCAGAGGATTTATTAAGAGGAGTTCCGCTAGTATATTCAAAAAATTCTCCAGGTTTGATAGTAGGTTGCTCACCTATTACTCCAGAGCCCTTTACTTCTTTTATTATACCTGTCGCATCAGTAATTTTCCAATACCTATCAATTAGTTGTACTTTATCATTTCCATTATTCTCAATTAAAATATGATAAGACCATACCCATAAACTATTTTCTGTATCTGATTGATCAGATAAAAAATTAGTCTTAACGCTTACTCTAATATTTTTAGTAACCTCAGTATAATAGTATTCTATATTATCTTTTATATATGGCTTTAATGACATTTGAATCCTTTTTCTTAATTATTTGAGCAACTTGCTCCGCCAAGCACACAAAATTTTGAACAGTGAGGGTGTTTCAAGTAAACTTTTTTGAAAGAGTCCTTTAGGTATTTACCATAACTAAAATCATTTTCATATGGAATTAAAGTACATGCTACCACATGAGTAAGTCTATCTTCTTTGCGCTTCACTATCATTCTAGAATCTGCACACATCATATTTACAGGGTCAACACCTAAAATACTCCAGCACTTTGTGGTTATTTCTGGAGTTTCTGATATCATACTCATTTCTGGAAATAATATTAAATCTTTAGGATCATAAGCATCAATTATTACATTATGCAATTTAAATAATTTATTAAAACCATCTCTCATTGCTGTTTCCTTATTATTCAATATACGTGAAGCAATAGTAAATTTAAAATTATTTTTGATTAATAATTTTATACCTAATAACGCTTTGTCCCAGGTTTTTTCTCCTCTAATTTTTTCATGCTCATATTTACTAAAATGATCTAAAGATATTCTTAATTTTAAATTTTGGTATTTTGATAACTTTTTAAGAGCATCGATTTTATTTTGCATTGGTTGCATAGCATTAGTTAGCACTAATACCTCAAAACCTTTTTCAAGACAAAATTCTATACTTGCTATTATATCTTTATTCATAAAAGGCTCTCCTCCTGTAAAACCTATCGATTTACAAGACCAATTATTTATTTGAATTTCATTTATATAATATTTAACATCCTTTAGATCAAGATATAGAAGCTTATCATTTAGTGGGCTAGAATCTATATAGCAATCTTTACAAGCTATATTGCATAAAGTACCTGTATTAAACCAAAGAGTATTTAAACCATTAAAATTAACAAAAGCTCTATCACTTCCGTCAGCGGTATTATGTTGATTTACAAATTTTATATTTTTTAACATAAGTATATTTTACTAGTTTACATTACGTTTTTTAACAATACTTATACTTTGCATGGTCATAATTAGTTCTTTTTTATTATTAAACACTTTAGAATCAATAATCATACTTCCAATATTTGGTTTGGACCTGCTTGGTGTTTTGCTGATTATTTTTAATTCACCTATAATTATATCATTAGGAAATAAAGGCTTAATCCATCTTATTTCATTCATACCTGGTGAGCCTAATGATGCAAGGTTAACTAATAACCCATCATATAGCATTCTCATGTATAGCGAACAAGTATGCCAACCTGAAGCGCATAGGTTTCCAAATAATGAGTCTTTTGCTTTTACAGCATCTATATGAAACGGCTGTGGATCAAATTTTTTAGCAAAATCTATAATCTCTTCTTCAGTAACTGAAATAGGACCAATTGTTATTTTTTGTCCAACATTAAGGTCTTCAAAATAAAGCATTTTATTATTATTTTCCTTTAAAATCTATAAATTTAAACTATATTGTATTAATATAATAATAAACTATATTGATCATTATAAAAATAATTCAATATGATTATTTTATGTAGGCCTTGTAATCTAAAGCCTTAACTATAGATATTAATATGGAAATAAGATATAGCGGTACTTTTTATTTTAATCCTATTAATTTAATTTTTTAAATATTTGCTTGTGGGTTAAATTTTGTTTAATCTCCGCAACCTTAAGTATTTTAGACGAATAAAATTATAAAGAATTGAAAAAAATGAATAAAAACAAAAAATATACTTATTTTGCAGAAAGGCCACATAGTCAAGGCTTATATGATGCTAGTAAAGAACATGATTCTTGTGGTATAGGATTTGTTGCAAATATAAAGGGTAATAAAAATCATTCTATAATTTTAGATGGTTTAAAAATATTAAACAATTTGACGCACAGAGGGGCAGTTGGAGCTGATCCCACATTAGGAGATGGCGCAGGTTTGCTTCTTCAAATACCAGACCTTTTCTTGCGAGAAGAGTGTAAAAAAAATCAGGTTATTTTACCTAAAGCTGGAAGTTATGCAGTTGCACAGGTTTTTTTTCCAAATGATAAAGCTTTATTAAAGTATTGTGAAAATTTATTTGAAACAATTATAGAAGAAAATGATGCTAAAGTAATAGCTTGGAGAACAGTGCCTACTAATAAAGATTCTGTATCTGATTCATTAAACGCTACAGCACCTGTTATTAAGCAAGCATTCATTACATTAAATGAGACTAAGATAGACCAAGAGGATTTAGAAAGAAAAACTTTTATTATTAGAAAAATAATATCTAATAAATTTAGACAAGATAATTTTCTTCTTAAGAAGAAGCAGTCTATATACATATGCTCTTTTTCTTCTAGAACTGTAAATTATAAAGGGATGCTTTTGTCTGATTCTGTAGGAGCTTATTTCACAGATTTGGAAGATGAAAGAGTTGTGAGCGCACTAGCCTTAGTGCATCAGAGGTTTTCTACTAATACATTTCCATCATGGGATTTAGCTCAGCCACTTAGAATGATATGTCATAATGGTGAAATCAATACTATGAGAGGCAATGTAAACTGGATGAATGCTAGAAAGCATATTATGTCATCAGAAGTTTTAGGAGAGGACTTAAAAAAAATATGGCCTATAATACCAGAAGGGCAATCTGATTCAGCTTGTTTTGATAATGCTTTAGAATTATTGACAATGGGTGGTTATAGTATGTCTCATGCTATGATGCTTTTAATTCCTGAAGCATGGAAAAATAATAATTTAATGGATGAAAAAAGAAGAGCATTTTATGAGTATAATGCATCTATCATGGAACCATGGGATGGTCCTGCTGCTATGGCTTTTACAGATGGAAAACAAATAGGAGCTACATTAGACAGAAATGGTTTGAGGCCAGCAAGGTACTTTATTACAGATGATGATAAAATAGTGCTTTCTTCAGAAATGGGAGTTTTACCCCATCCAGAAGATAAAATTAAAGAGAAGTGGAGGCTTGAACCAGGAAAAATGCTTCTTATAGATTTAGAAAAAGGTTCTATAATTTCAGATAAAGAGTTAAAAGATGAGCTCTCTAATAAATTTCCTTACATTTCTATTTTAAAAGAAAGTAATATTTCTCTAAAAGATCTGGACAAATCATATGCTGTTGAGCAAGAGCTTTCTAAAGAATTGAAATTAGATCTACAACAAGCTTTTGGTTACACTCAAGAAGACATAAAATTTCTAATGTCTCCTATGATTAAAGATGGACAGGAAGCAACTGGTTCTATGGGTACAGACACCCCTATTGCTGTCTTATCTTCTAAATACAAGCCTTTATATAATTTTTTTAAGCAGTTATTTGCACAGGTAACAAATCCAGCTATAGACCCTATACGTGAAAAAATGGTTATGAGTCTTATGAGTATTCTAGGGCCAAGAAAAAATGTTCTATCTCTAGAGCCTATTAATACTAAATGTTTAAAATTGGACCAGCCAATACTTACTAATAAAGATATGGATAAAATAAAAAATATAGAAAAAACCCATAATAGTGGCCATAAATCTTATGTTTTAGATGCAACATCTCCTTTGATTGAAGGCACAAAGGGAATGAAGAAAGCTCTTGAATCATTAAAGAAATCTGCTGAAAATTCCATAAAAAATGGTGCTAATATTATTATTATATCAGATAGAAATATATCAAAAAATAGAATTGCTTTACCTAGTTTGTTATCTACTAGCATCGTACATCAGCACTTAGTAAAAATTGGCCTAAGAACGAATATTGGTTTAGCGGTTGAAACTGGTGAAGCAAGAGAAATTCATCATTTTTGTGTTTTAGGAGGTTTTGGAGCAGATGCTATAAATCCTTACTTAGCCTTTTCTACTATTAAAGATTTAATTGATAGTCCTTCAATTTCTTTATCATATGATGAGGGGTGTCTTAATTATATAAATGCAATTGGTAAAGGCATGCTTAAAGTAATGTCAAAAATGGGAATATCAACTTATCAATCTTATAATGGAGCACAAATTTTTGATGCTGTAGGGTTGTCTTCAGATTTTGTAAGTGAATATTTTCCAGGGACCCCTACTAAGATAGAAGGATTATCTCTTGATCAAATATTAGAGTCGTCCTATGAATGTCACAAAATTGCATTTGGTATGAATAAAATTCTGCAGAATTCTTTAGAAGTAGGTGGTGATTATGCTTTTCGTATTAGAGGAGAGGATCATGTTTGGACGCCAGATACTATAAAAGATTTACAGCATGCCGTTAGAGGCAATTCTCTAGAGAAGTATAAATCTTACGCAAAGATGCTTAATGATCAATCTAAACAAACAATGACTCCAAGAGGTTTGTTTAAAATAAAAAGCAATAATGCATCTATTGATATCAATGAAGTAGAATTACCGGAAAATATTGTTAAAAGATTTGCAACGGGAGCAATGTCATTTGGATCTATTTCAAGAGAAGCGCACACAACATTAGCAATTGCTATGAATAAAATAGGAGGCAAATCAAATACAGGAGAAGGTGGAGAAGAAGTAGATAGGTTTGTCAAAAATAAAGATGGTTCTTCTATGAGGTCTGCCATAAAACAAGTAGCTTCTGGAAGGTTCGGAGTAACGGCAGAATATTTAGTAAATGCTGATGATATACAGATTAAAATCTCTCAGGGAGCAAAGCCTGGAGAAGGAGGGCAGCTTCCCGGTCATAAAGTAGATCCAGTTATAGCTAAAGTAAGATATTCTACTCCAGGAGTGGGCCTCATATCTCCTCCTCCCCATCATGATATTTATTCTATAGAAGATTTAGCGCAATTAATATTTGATTTAAAAAACGTAAATCCTTTAGCTAGGATAAGTGTAAAATTAGTTTCAGAGACAGGTGTAGGAACAGTAGCGGCTGGTGTAGCAAAATCAAGAGCAGACCACATAACAATTGCAGGCTTTGAAGGAGGAACAGGAGCGAGTCCTCTTACTTCTGTAAAACATGCCGGGTCCCCATGGGAAATAGGTCTGGCAGAAACACAGCAAACTCTTGTATTAAATGGTTTAAGAGGGAGAACATCACTTCAGGTAGATGGCGGACTCAGAACTGGAAGAGATGTTGTAATTGGAGCATTATTAGGCGCGGATGAATTTGGGTTTGCTACGGCACCTCTTATTGCATCCGGATGTATAATGATGAGAAAATGTCATTTAAATACATGTCCTGTAGGTATTGCTACGCAAAATCCAGATTTACGCAAGAAATTTACTGGAACGCCAGAGCATGTAATTAATTATTTTTTCTTTGTAGCAGACGAGGTAAGACATTTAATGGCAAGCTTAGGCTTTAGAACATTTAATGAAATGATAGGTAAAGTGGAAAATTTAGATACAAATTATGCTCATGAGCATTGGAAAACAAAGAATTTAGATTTTTCTAAATTATTTTATAAGCCAGATGTAAGTGAAGAAATTGCATTATATAATTGTGAAAAGCAAGAACATCCAATAAAAGAAATCTTGGATAGAAAGCTTATACCTTTATTTGATAAGTATGAAAAAGAAGGTAAAAAACAAGAAATTAATTTAAATATTAAAAGTACAGATAGAACAGCAGGAGCAATGCTTTCTGGAAAAATAGCATTAAATAAAGGTCATAAAGGTATAAGTGAACATTCAATAAAAGTTAATTTTACTGGAACAGCCGGTCAATCTTTTGGAGCTTTTTTAGCTAAAGGGGTAACATTTAATCTTTTCGGGGAAGCTAATGACTATGTAGGAAAAGGATTATCTGGAGGCAACATAATTATCCAGCCTACTAAAGATTCAAAAATTATTGCAGAAAAATCAATGATAGTAGGAAACACAGTATTATATGGTGCTGTTTCAGGGCAATGTTATTTTAATGGAAATGCAGGAGAAAGATTTTGCGTTAGAAATTCTGGAGCGATGGCTGTTGTAGAAGGTGTAGGTGATCATGGTTGCGAATATATGACTGGCGGTATAGTAATTTGTATTGGGCCAATAGGTAGAAATTTCGCTGCCGGTATGAGTGGAGGTATTGCATATGTTTATGATCCTAAGAATGAAATTAGTAAATATTTAAATAGTGAAATGGTTAACGTAGAAAATTTAGATATGAGAGATGTTAATGCAAAAATAATTGATAATGACTTTAATGTTTATGATGATGTGTTAGTTGATGATGATTTGAGAATTAAGTATTTATTAGAACAACATATCAAATATACTAATAGTAATGTAGCTAAAAATATTATTAAAAACTTTGAGTTTTCTTTAGAGGGTTTTAAAAAAATAATGCCAGTAGATTATAAAAAAGTGTTATTAGATAAAAAAAATAATAATATTCAATCAAAAATAGTCGCTTAAGAGGGCCAGGTTAGAAAATGGGAAAAGTTACAGGGTTTTTAGAAATTGATAGAGTTGAAAAAGCTTTTAAACCAGTTAAAGAAAGAATTAAGAGCTTTAATGAGTTTACTGAAAAGCTAGATAAGAAAGTCGTTTCTGAGCAAGGAGCGAGATGTATGGATTGTGGAATACCTTATTGTCATACGGGTTGTCCGGTTAATAATATTATTCCCGATTGGAATGATTTAGTCTATAATAATAATTGGCAGGAAGCTAGCAGTGTACTGCATTCAACTAATAACTTTCCTGAGTTTACTGGTAGAATTTGTCCTGCACCTTGTGAAGCAGCTTGCACTTTGAATCTTGATGATAATCCGGTTGCTATCAAGTCTATAGAATGTGCAATTGTAGATAATGCATGGGAAAATGGTTTCATTCAACCCGAACCTGCTCTAGAAAAAACTGGTAAAAATATTGCTATTATTGGTTCTGGTCCTGCGGGTATGGCAGCAGCGCAACAACTTGCAAGAGCTGGTCATGATATTTCTTTATATGAAAAAAATAGTAAAATTGGAGGTCTGCTAAGATACGGTATTCCCGATTTTAAGATGGAAAAAAAATTAATAGATAGAAGACAAGAACAGCTAGAAAAAGAAGGTATAATTATTAAGACTAATATTAATGTTGGTATAGATGTAACTATTAAAGAGTTACAAAATAAATACGATGCAATTTTACTAACTGGAGGAGCAGAAGTTCCTAGAGATTTAATAATATCAGGAAGGAATTTCGAAGGAGTAATGTTTGCTATGGATTTTCTTCCTATTCAAAATAGAAGAGTTTCTGGCGAAAATTTGAACCAATTTAAAGATATAAATGCGAAAGATAAGAAGGTAGTAGTTATTGGAGGTGGTGACACAGGTTCAGATTGTATAGGAACTTCTATTAGACAGGGTGCTAAAAGTGTTACGCAAATAGAGATTATGCCAATACCTCCAGAAAAAGAAAATAAAGCATTAACTTGGCCAGATTGGCCTCTTAAGATGAGAGTTTCTAGTTCACAAGCAGAAGGAGCAATTAGAGATTTTTCTGTTTTAACGGATAGTTTTTATGGAGAAGAAGGAGTTTTAAAAGGGCTAAAATGCAATAAGGTAGATGAAAAACTAAAAATTATTCCTAATACTGAGTTTAAAATTGAAGCTGATTTGGTTTTGCTCGCAATGGGTTTCACTGGACCATTAATAGACAAGATCAATGAAGATAATAGCTTTAATTTGGATAATAGAGGTAATATAAGTGCAAATACTGATGATTATAAAACTTCGTTAAAAGGAGTCTTTTCTGCAGGTGATATGAGAAGAGGACAATCTCTTGTTGTTTGGGCAATAAGAGAAGGCAGACAGGCAGCTAATTCTATAGACAAATATTTAATGGGTAAAACTAATTTACCCAGATAGATATTATACTTGACCAATTTAGTCTAGAATACTATATACTACCATATATAACGGTTATATTTTTTAGGAAGGCATGGAATGATAAAAGTATCAAGAATGGCAGATTATGCAGTTCTTTTAGTTTGTAAAATGTCTAAAAATCAAGATAAATTTTATAGTGCTAATGAGCTTTCATTAAATACATCATTAAAAACAACTACTATAAACAAAATTCTAACAAAGCTAACAAAAGCTAATATTACTTCTTCTATTAGAGGAGTAACAGGTGGTTATAAATTAGCTATGGGTGCTGATGATATTTCTGTAGGAAATATAATAGATATTATAGACGGTCGTGTGGCACTTACAGTATGTGTGGAAAAAGGAGAAAATAATAATTGTGAATTAGAGTCTGTTTGTACTTCTCGGAGTAATTGGCAAGTTATTAACAATGCAGTATGCAATGCCTTAAATTCAATAAGTATAGAAGAAATGGCAAATCCATTTAAAATAAAAAATAATTATAAATATAAAGAAGATAAAATTTTTTCCAATATCAATAATAGAATGGTTTAAAAAAATGGCAATAGATTCAGAAACTATTAATGCGGTAGAGAAAGCCACTAAAGACTATAAGTATGGTTTTGTAACAGACATAGAAACAGAATTTGCTCCTAAGGGTCTAAGTGAGGACATAGTAAGATATATTTCAAATAAAAATGATGAGCCTAAATGGCTTTTAGATTGGAGATTACAAGCTTATTCTAAGTGGCTTAAGATGGATAAAGAAGACCCCAAATGGGCTAATATTCATTTCCCAGAAATAGATTTTCAAGATGCTTATTATTATGCTGCCCCAAAATCAGATGCTGACAAACCTAAAAGTTTAGATGAAATTGATCCAGAAATATTAAGTACCTATAACAAACTAGGTATACCAATAAGAGAGCAAGAAATGTTGGCAGGAATTGTAGGTTCAGGAAATGTGGCCGTAGATGCTGTATTTGACTCTGTTTCTGTTGCAACCACTTTTAAGGATAAGTTATCTGAACTAGGTATAATATTTTGTCCTATTTCTGAAGCAGTAAAAAGTCATCCAGAATTAGTAAAAAAATATTTAGGGTCTGTAGTGCCTCAGACAGATAATTTTTATGCTGCATTAAATTCAGCAGTTTATTCTGATGGTTCCTTTGTATATATTCCTGAGGGAGTAAGGTGTCCTATGGATTTAAGTACTTATTTTAGAATTAATGCTGCCGAGACCGGCCAGTTCGAAAGAACATTAATTATAGCAGATAAGGGTTCATACGTATCTTATTTAGAAGGATGCACTGCCCCAATGAGAGATGAAAATCAATTACATGCAGCTATAGTAGAGATTATAGCCTTGGATGATGCAGAAGTAAAATATGCTACTGTGCAAAATTGGTATCCAGGAGATGAAAATGGTAAGGGAGGTATTTATAATTTTGTTACAAAAAGAGGTGCATGTAGAGGAAAAAATTCAAAGATTTCTTGGACTCAGGTTGAGACAGGTTCTGCAATAACATGGAAATACCCTTCTGTCCTATTACAGGGAGATAATTCAGTAGGAGAGTTTTATTCAGTTGCCATTTCCAATAAGAAACAGCAGGCTGATACGGGAACAAAGATGATTCATATAGGTAAAAATACAAAGTCTACTATTATTTCAAAAGGAATTTCCGCAGGCCATGGACAGCAAACTTATAGAGGCTTGGTCAGGATGCAAGCAGGCGCTGATAATTCAACTAATTTTACGCAGTGCGATTCTTTATTAATTGGAAATAATTGTGGAGGGCATACAGTTCCCTACATTGATTCTAAGAATGCTAGTGCAGAAGTAGCACATGAAGCTACGACTTCAAAAATTAGTGATGAACAGCTTTTCTATTGTCAACAAAGAGGTTTAGACCCTGAAGAAGCAGTTGCGCTTATAGTAAATGGATTCTGTAAGGAAGTTTTAAAAAAGCTACCTATGGAATTTGCAGTTGAAGCACAAAAACTCTTAGGAGTAAGTCTCGAAGGTTCAGTTGGTTAACAATAATTTAGAAGAGGTACAAAATATTGACAATTGCATTAGAAATAAAAGATTTACATGTTGAAGTTAGTAACAAAAAAATCCTTAAAGGTTTATCTTTAAACATAGAACATGGAGAAATGGCTGCAATTATGGGTCCAAATGGAGCTGGAAAATCAACTTTAGCTTCTGTATTGGCGGGTAAGGAAGGATATAATGTCGTAAGTGGCTCTGTTAAATATTTAGGTAAAAACCTTTTAGATATGCCAACAGATGAAAGAGCAGCAGCAGGAGTATTTTTAGCATTTCAATACCCTGTTGAGATACCTGGTGTGGCAACTTCAACTTTTGTCAGGACTGCTTTAAATGCCCAAAGGAGACATAGAGGAGAAGTTGAGTTAGATGCAATTGAGTTTCTTAAATTAGCAAGAGCAAGAGCTAAAGAACTAGAAATGAGCGAAGATTTTTTTAAAAGAGAGGTAAATGTCGGATTCTCAGGTGGAGAAAAAAAACGTGCAGAAGTTTTTCAAATGTCTATGTTGTCTCCTATTCTAGCTATTCTAGACGAAACTGATTCTGGCTTAGATATAGATGCTCTGAAAATAGTTGCTGAAGGAGTTAATAAACTACGAAGCGATAAATTATGTGGAATAGTTATTACCCATTATCAAAGGCTACTTGAGTATTTAAAACCTGACACTATTCATATATTAGCGGATGGAAAAATAGTTAAAACAGGAGATAAATCGTTAGCATTGGTTTTAGAAGAAAAAGGTTATCAAGGTATTATTGAGGCTGCATAGATAATGAAAAATATTTCCGATATAAAAAATAGATATTATAAATCTTATAATGACATTCTTCCAAATCTTCCAGGTTTAGGTTTGGATTGGATGAAGAGATTAAGAGATGATGCAATAAAACAATTTCATCAAGACGGTTTCCCAGATAAAAGTGTTGAGGAATGGAACGTAAATTCATTTAAAGGCTTAACGGATACCTTTTATATGACTCAACAAGAAGATAGTTATGAAATAGATTATCCTTCAATAGAAAAAAAAGATGCAGAATGTTTGGTAAGAGTAATATTTCATAATGGTAAAATTATAAGCATAGATCATGATGAGCTACCTAAAGGAGTTCAAGTTAATTCCTTAAAATTTTTTATTAAAAATAATTCAGATTTTCTTAAAGAAAAAATAAAACCAGCTAATGAATATTCTGAAGCACGATTGTCTAATATTATTGACAGTAGACCTCAAAGTATTGTTGCACTTAATGCAGCATTCCATGAAGATGGAGCAATAATTCATATAGATAAAAACATAGAGGTTCCTGGTTATATTGAGTTAATGCATATAGGAGACTATTCAGAAAACTCTATGAAGCATATAAGGTCTGTTATTTTCTTAGATAAAGGTTCTAAGTGTGAAGTTATAGAAAATATTCAAGGACACAAAAACAATAATACGGTATTTACTTCTGATGTAACAGATATTCATTTATCTCAAGGATCTTCATTATCATACAATAGATTTATAAGAGGTAATAGTAAAAATATTCATGTTAATAATGTGCATGCACAACTAGATAAAGGGTCTGAATTTATTTGCAATTCATTAATAAATTGTGATGGTCAAGCTAGAAACGAAGTTAGGATAAATTTACTAGGAGAGCATGCTATATCTAATGTTAATGTATTAATGATGGGTAAAAATAAATCGCTGCATGAAACTCTAACAAAAGTAAAACATGCGACTAAGAATACAAAAAGTGTACAGGTTATTAGAACAATTTTAGATGAAAATTCTAGAGGGTCCTTTCAAGGGAAGATTAGAGTAGAGGAAGGAGCTGATGGAACATTAGCAGAAATGTCAGGAAAAAGTCTATTATTAAGCGATCAAGCTAGGGTAAACGCTAAACCTGAGCTAGAGATACTAGCTGATGATGTTAAATGTTCTCACGGTGTAACAGTTGGAACATTAAGTAAAGAGCAACTTTTCTATTTACAGTCCAGAGGCATCCCAGAACATGAAGCTAGAAAACTTTTAATTAATTCTTTTAGTAATACAATTATTAGTAATTTTAGTAATATTTTAATAAAAAGAGCTGAAAATTTTATTTTAGAAAATTATAATGAAAATGATTAAACCTCAAATATATAATTTAAATGATATAAAAAGTGAATTTCCTATTTTAAATGATAAAAAATTGGTTTATTTAGATAGTGCTGCAAGCGCACAGAAGCCAAGTTTTGTCATAAACTCTATAGATGATACTTATTCTAATCATTATGCAAATATTCACAGAGGGCTTTATACGCTAAGTCAAATTGCTACGGACAAGCATGAAGATGCTAGAGAAATTGTTAAAGAATTTATTAATGCAGAGTCTTCTAAAGAAATTATTTTTTTAAGAGGCGCAACTGAGGCGATTAATTTAGTTGCATCATCTGTCTCTGACTTAAAGCTTGTAAAGGATGATGAAATAATTCTTTCTAGATTAGAACACCATTCAAACATAGTGCCATGGCAAATAGCTGCTAAAAAATATGGCGCAAAAATAAAAGTTGCTGAATCTGATGAAAATGGAAATGTCAGTGTGGATTCTGTTTTAAAAGAAGTTAGTTCTAAAACAAAATTTATATGTATTACCCATGTTTCTAATGCTTTAGGAACTATTTTGCCTGTTAAGCAAATATGTAAGGAAGCTAAATTACGAGGTATTTATACACTTATAGATGGTTGTCAGGCTGTACCACAATTTGAAATAGATGTACAAGATTTAGGTTGTGATTTTTATGTTTTTTCTGGCCACAAAACTTATGGGCCAACAGGAATTGGAGTATTGTATGGTAGGAAAGAAATTTTATCTGAGGCTCCACCCTATCAAGGCGGAGGAGATATGATTGATAAAGTAACTTTTGAAGAGACAACCTACGCCGATATTCCTAGCAAATTTGAAGCAGGAACTCCTAACATTGTAGGAGCAATTGGTCTAGGCGAGGCATTGAAATGGATGAAGAAGATAGGTATGAAAAATATTTATGAGCATTCTCAAAAAGTAGTTAATGAAGGTTTAGATATTTTAGAAAGTATAAAAGGAATTAGAATAATTGGTAAGCCAGATAATAGGGCTGGCGTTATCTCGTTTCTATATAAGGATATTCATCCTCATGATATGGGAACACTTTTAAACTCTTATAATATTGCAGTTAGAACAGGTCATCATTGTGCTCAACCTACAATGGAGCGTTATAGTGTACCCTCTACTGTAAGGGCATCAATTGGTTGTTATAATGATAGGAGTGATTTTGAGGCTTTAGCTGAAGGCATTTTAAAAGTAGGTAAAGTTTTTGAAAAGGTATAACATAATTAGTATATAGTTCTATTAAAGCAAAGGGATGACCATTGGATACAAAAGAAAAAGAATCAAATAATAGTCTTAAAGATTTAATAATTGAGGCTTTAGGCACAGTATATGATCCTGAAATACCAGTTAGTATATGGGAATTAGGGTTAGTTTATAATATAGATATTGATGAGAAGTTTAATGTGTTGATTACAATGACTTTGACTACTCCAAATTGTCCAGAAGCTGAAACTATTCCAGATAGAGTTGCAGAGGCTGTATCAAAATGTAAAGATGTGGGAGATGTAAGAGTGGAGATTGTTTGGGAGCCAACTTGGACTCAAGATAATATGAGCGAAGCAGCTAGATTAGAATTAGGTTTTTTTTAAAGGAATAAAAAATGAATAAATTATCCAAGCCACGTCCAGAAATAATAACTATAACAGATAGAGCGTTAGCGCGAATGAAGTATATTTTAGAAAAAGCTCCAAAAAATACCTTAGGTATTAGGTTTGGTATAAAGACTGGTGGCTGCTCTGGCATGACATATGATGTGAATTATGCTTCAGAAGAGAAGTTAACTGATGAAAAAGTTGTTAAGGATAATATAAATATTTATATAGATGCTTCGGCTACTCTATTTTTAATTGGCTCTGAGGTAGATTGGAAGCAAGATAAACTTGAATCCAGTTTTTCTTTTAATAACCCTAATGAGTCAGCCAGATGTGGCTGTGGAGAGTCATTTACAGTTTAGACTATATTTTTTTTGAAAGAAATATAGCGAGCTTTGTTATACCTTTAATACCCTGAGTCATAACTTTATACCCCCTAATATCTTCTGCATTATGTTCTAGTGCTGTATTTCTGTGCTCAATCTCTTCATCTCTGAATTTTTTAATTAATTTAAAAAGGTTCTTTTCTGTATCATTATTTTGGAGTTCTTCTTGCTGAGATTTATAATGATCATCAATCACTTCTTCTACTGCAACTGTACAAGCCATTGCTGCTTTTCTATCAATTAAAGCAGTAGTCATTCCTAATAAATAACCACCTAGATTCCACAATGGAGATAAGGCTGTAGGCCTTATTCCTCTTTCTAATAAAATTTTATTAAATGCTTTTAAATGCTCTGCTTCTTGTTCTGCCATTTCTATTATAGTTTTATCATTTTTTAAAACAGCTAATTGACCCTCATATATACGTTTTGCACCAAATTCACCGGCTTGATTCACACGAATCATATCATCAGTAATAGTATTTTTTAATTTTTTAGTTATTAAGTTTTTTGGCATATTCTTTTTAATCTCTTATATTTCTTATAGTTAATATAGTTAAGATAATAAATAAAACTAGGCCATAGATGAAACTCCATTGAACAAGTGTTATACCCATAATTTTTGGAGAGACTTGGTCGCAGGTAGCAATTGCTGGACTGTTTAGTGCTTTTTTTAATTCTTCTTGCAAAGTTCCTATATTTTCAGTCATACCAGAGCATTCTAAAGAAGCTGCCCACCATTGTAACTCAACTCCGATATGCCAAAAGCTGATTACTATAATATATAATGAGCAGAAGCATAATAAAATAGATATAATATTTTTATTATAAAATATAAGTCCAAATAGGCTTATAAAAAGCATTACTGCAAAGCCATATCTTTGTAGCATGCATAAATAGCAAGGCTGAAGGCCAAATACAAATTGTAAGAAAAAAGCAATTATAAGCGCTAATATAGAAAATATTAAAGCAATAGAAATCGGTTGAGTAAAACAATTTTTAATTTGTAAGTTCATCTTTAAAAATATAACCAACTAAATATAATGATAATAATCAAACCTAAAATTAATGTAAGAATGCTAAAATATTTATCAATAAGCTTTTTAGCGGCATCACCAAATAATCTAATTATGCCAGTCAAGATAAAAAAACGTGCTCCCCTAGATATAAAGGAAGCTATTATAAATGTAATTAAGTCTAAATGCATTCCTCCAGATGATATTGTAATTAGTTTGTAAGGTATAGGGGTAAAACCTGCTACAAAAACTATTAGCGCACCCTTCTCATTATAATTTTTTTTAAACAAATCAAATTGATTTTCTAAATGATAAAATTCAATAATCGATTGACCTATTGTATCCCACAAAAACACACCAATAAAATAACCAAATATTCCTCCAAGCACTGAAAAAAAAGTAGTAATTATAGCTAGTCTCAACCACTTTAACGGCCTTGCTAAGGCCATAGGTAAGAGAAGCAAATCTGGAGGAATGGGAAAAAAAGAACTTTCTGTAAAGGCTATAGTTCCTAAAAATACTTCTGCTTTAGGTTTAGCAGATATTAATAAAATTTTATTATATAGTTTCTTTAATATCATATTAAATTTTATGCCATTCATTATTTAAGCTGGCTAGTTTTATATATATATAGTATCCAAAATTAAAAAATATATATATAATGAGCTATAACATAAAAAATATGGTTTTTGGGGAATAATTTGTTTAAAGTAATTTTTTTAGTAATCTTTTTTCTATATTCTAAATTTGCCTATTCTGGTCCGTTTTCTGATTTTAAAGCAGGTGCAGATTTATCAGAAGAGCTGTCTTCTAGCCCTACTGAAAGAAGAAATAAACCTAGTTCTGATAGTATTGTTCAATCAAAAGAATCTCTTGATCCTAAAAATTCAGCAGTATGGGAAGATTTGCAAAACGAACTGTTAGGTGAAAATGCAAACGTTTTCTTTGTTGATGATATTAAGCTTATAATGCAGGACTATATTGAAGAAGCTCATAAAGTTCCTTTAATAGTTACTCTGCCTAAAAAGATACAAAATTTTAAAAAATTTATTTTATTGATAGAAAATAATCCAATCCAGCAAGTAATTTCATTAACACCTTACAGAGATATAGAAGCATTAGGAATGAACGTTAGATTAGAGGATGATTCACCAATAAGAGCAGCAATATTAGATCACGAAGGAAATTGGTATATAGGTTCTAAAATGGTATTTGTTGCTAGCGCAGGAGGTTGTTCTACTCCTGCTTGTGACCCAGCTATAGAGGTATGTGAAACAGGAACAGTTGGTAAAATAGCTGTGAAAGAATATAAAAGAGAAGCTGGAGCTCAAAGAATTAAACTTAAAATTACACATCCTATGGAAACAGGTTTTGTAGTAGATTTAGATGGTGAAGTTATACCTGAGTATTTTATTAAAAAAATACATGTTGATGACAAAGATGGACCAATAGCAGATATTACTACATATGCAGCTTTATCTTCTGATCCAGTTATATTATTAGATCTGCCTGAGAAAGGTCAGAGTGTCCGAGTTCATGTTATGGATTCTCGCGGCCTAGAATTTTTTTCATATAAAAATGATAATACTATGTAATGCAATATTTTAAAAATATTGTATTTTTACTAGTTCTTTTTAATTCTTTTCAAGCTTTCTCTGAAAGTATTTATAATCTAACTCCAATTGAAGTATCAAAAAATGTTTATGTATTTTTTGGAGATGTAAATAATTTAAATAATGTAAATGGAGGTGCTATAAGTAATACGGGATTCATAATAGGGAAAAAAAGTATATTAGTAATAGATGCTGGCCCAAGTTATTTGTATGCTTCAAGAGTTATAGAAATTATTAAATCGTATTCTTCACTTCCAATAAAGCACCTAATAGTAACTCATCACCATCCAGACCATTCATTTGGTATTTCAAAATTTATAGAAATAGGGGCTAATGTTATTATGTCTCAAGCTGAAATTAACATGTATTTCAAATATGGTAACAGACTATTAAGACAGGTAAAAAAATCAATTGGTGATAATTGGTTTATCAATACTAAAATAGTTAAGTTTGGCAATAATGAGGAGTTTCCATTAAATCTTGATTTAGGAGGTCGTAAGGTAAGTATAGAGTTATATAATCAGGGCCATTCAGAGGGAGATTTAGTTATAGAAGACCTGCTTAGTAAAATTATATTTGTGGGAGACTTAGTTTTTAATGAAAGAGCACCAACCATTCCACATGCTAATATTACTAACTGGAATAAATATATTTCTGATATAAAAAATCGTAAATGGGATTATATAGTTCCTGGACATGGAGAATTGATTAAAATAAAAGAGCAACTTTTATTAACAAAGTATTGGATCAATTATATAGATAAAACTGCTAAGCAGGCCGTTCTAAATGGAACAAGTCCAGCTGAAATATTTAATGAAGGTATACCAGCTTCGTTAAGAAAATATAAATTAGCTAAAGAAACATGGATTAGGGATTTGCCATTATTAATAAATAAGTATGAATCCGAATAGATTTTTATTGCTGAATTTTTCATAATATATTAATGATAACCTTAGTATTCAGGCCACTGTGGCGAAACTGGTAGACGCGATGGATTCAAAATCCATTTGAGGCAACTCAGTGTCGGTTCGAGTCCGACCAGTGGTACCATGAAAATAATATTTTATATTTTGACATTGTAAATTTTATGTGTATTTTCCATAAGTTTTTTGATAATATCAGATAATGAGGGAAATTTTTTTTCATGGACTTAGGTTTTAAAAACAGTAATAAATTAAATATAGCTTCTGATCATTTTGTGGAAGAAAATGGATGTTTATATGCTGGAAACCATTATTTAATTGATATGTGGGGTTGCCTATTTTTAGAAAATGATAAAAAAATTAAAGAATTATTAATTAGTGCAGCAGAAGTTGCTGGAGCAACTATACTTCATGCACATACGCATCATTTTGGAGAAGGACAAGGAGTCTCCGGCGTAGTTGTATTAGCAGAATCTCATATTAGTGTGCATACTTGGCCAGAAAGAAATTTTGTAGCATTTGATATTTTTATGTGCGGAGATACTGATCCTGATTTATCTTTAGAGCTTCTAAAAAATAGATTTAAACCTAACAAAATTAGAGTAAAAAAAGTAAAAAGAGGCTTGGTTAATGAAGAAGTATGACAATTTACAATATAAATGATTTTCTAGATCAGTCTAGCTTAGAAACTCCTTGCTTAGTAATAGATTTATCGGTAGTTAGAAATTCTTACATAAAACTTAAAAAGTTTTTTCCTAATAGTCTTATATATTATGCTGTTAAAGCTAATCCAGCTATTGATATAATAAATTGTTTAAATAGTGCTAACTCGAACTTTGATGTCTCTAGTAAAAAAGAAATTGAGTTATGTCTTGCTCAGTCTATTGATCCAGCTAAATTATCTTACGGAAGTACAGTAAAAAAGGATAAAGATATCTTCTGGGCTTATAATAACGGTGTAAGATTATTTGCATTCGATTCATTACAAGAGCTTAATAAAATTGAGACACACGCTACAAACTCTAAAGTTTTTTGTCGTTTACAAGTAGAAAATAAAGGAGCTAATTGGCCTTTATCAAAAAAATTTGGATGCTCTATAGGTATGGCAAAAGAATTAATGTTAGAGGCTAAAAATAAAGGCTTAATTCCAGCCGGAATTTCTTTTCATGTAGGGTCTCAACAAACTAATATAAAGAGATGGGAAGAAGCGTTAGAATCTTGTTTTGAAGTCTATTCATTCTTAAAACTTCAAAATATTAAACTAGAATTTATTAATATAGGAGGAGGTATTCCCGTAGATTATAAAGATTATAATTTTAATTTAGAACTTTTTTCAAAAGAATTAAATAATAAAATTAAAAATATTTTTAATGATGACTTACCTAAAATTATGATAGAGCCGGGTAGGTTTTTAGTAGCTGAATCTGGTGTTATAGAATCAGAAGTAGTTTTAGTTTCAAAAAAAGATTATCAAGATAATAGAAGGTGGATTTATTTAGATATAGGTAGGTTTGGAGGCTTAGCTGAAACAGAGGCTGAGGCAATAAAGTATAAAATTATACCAGTAAATAAAGAACAATTTAAAACGGGGCCAGTTATAATTGCCGGGCCATCATGTGATGGAGCTGATATATTATATGAGAAATATAATTATGAACTTCCTTTAAATATTGTATCTGGAGATAAAGTAAGAATATACTCTACAGGTGCATATACATCTGTTTACTCATCAGATTTTAACGGTCTGCAGAGGTTGAAAGAATACTTCATTAATATTAATTAGTGATTAATATTTTCTTTATCCAGTTAGGAAGTATGAATGATGATTTATGTATTTCTCTTGTATAATATTTAGTATCTAATTTTTTATTAATATTTCTATTTTTAGCCATGTCTGTTTGTTTTGATGCCCATGTTAAAGCCATATAACCACCTATATATGTTGGAACAACTGTAAGGTAAGTTCCCGAAAATTTGAAAATATTTTTTAAATATAGGTTTGTTTTTTTAAGCTCTTTTTTTTGAAAAAAAGGAACCCCAGTTTGAAATACAACAATACCTTTTTCAGAAAGTATATTTTTAATACCTTCATAAAATTTTATAGTAAATAAATTTTTTCCTGGCCCTATTGGGTCAGGCCTATCAGTTATGATTAAATCAAAATAATTTTTTAATTCTTCATTTGCTATCAGCTTAGAGGCATCTTGAATTATAATATTAACTCTAGAATTATTTAAACATCCTTTATTTATTTTCTTTAAATAGATTTTACTCAGACCTATCACTTCTTCATCTATTTCACATATTAATATTTCTTCTATTTCTTTATGCTTAACGACCTCTGCAGCAATAGCACCATCTCCACCACCTATGATAAGCACTTTTTTTATTTTACCATGAGATAATATAGGAACATGTGAAAGCATTTCGGAATAACCATGATGATCATATTCAGTAATTTGAATTACTTTATCCAGAGTCATTACTCTGCCAAAATATTTTGAATCAAATATTAAGATATTTTGATACAGACTTTTTTTTTCTACAATTTTTTTCTCAATTGCAATATTTTGGCTATATTTTTTATATAAGTTTTCTGTAAATATATTCATTTATTATCTATAAGTAATTTATTTTCTTGTAATCCATTGTTTTCCCATTTTCCATGTAAACATTGGACGACTATCTAACATTTTTTTAATTTTTGAGATATCTCCATCAAAAGTTAAAAGTTCATTAATCATAAATTCTGTGACATCTGCCATTGGAAGCTTAGTAGCTTTTTCTAAAGGTATCCATTCAATTTCAACTAATTCATTAGTAGTTTTTATTTTTCCGGTGAGATGTTTAGCATCTGCGATAAAAAATCTTGCATGAAAGCGTATAGGACTAAAAGTAGGAGTGATTGCTCTTCCTAAGTAAAAAAGCTTAGAAATATCTGGTTCTAATCCTAATTTAGACATTATACTTATACCGTTATTATCTTCTTCAGAAATAGTATTTTCAGTGTTTTTAAGCTTTGCCCCAAGAATTAAGCCCGTTTCTTCAACAGTTTCCCTTATAGAGGCAACCGCTAATGCTTTAGCTGTCCTTGCATTATTAGATACTGCTAGTCTTTTTATTATATTTTTATTTAAGGATGAATTAAGTGATATAGTATGATCCGTTTTATCAACAACACCTCCTGGAAACACCCAAGCTCCGGGCATAAAACGTGTTTTATCAGACCTTTTTCCTAGCAGCACTTTGACATTTTTATCAGTTTTTTTCAGGAGTACTAAGCTTGAAGCGTCTCTTGGTCTCGGAATCTTTGTGTCTTTTTCTCTTTTAGGAGTGAACTTTAATTCTTTTTTTTCCATGCTTCTTGCTATATATTTTTTTTGCTGCATTATTTTATGTTTTTTCAATTAAAGAAGGTTATAATCTAATATATTTTATATATTTTTATAGAGCAAAGGTACAATCATTTATAAGAAAAATTAGGAGTAGATCTTTGAAAGACCATATAAACAATCAGTCTTCTATTCAAGACTTACTAACTCATGAATTAGAATTTAAATATGCTGAAGCCCAAGAAGTTTTGCCTGGTATTAGAAGAATTGTGGCTCCAAACCCAAGTCCTTATACTTTACATGGCACAGGCACTTATATTATAGGAAAAAATGAAGTAGCAATTATTGATCCTGGTCCCAATATAGACTCGCATATTGAAGCTATTATAAGGGCAACTAATGGCGAAAAAATAACACATATTTTAGTAACACATACTCATGCGGACCATTCTCCTGCTGCTAAGCCTTTATCTAAGATTACTGGAGCTAAAGTTATGGGATATGGACCTCATGGTGAATCAGGAGGTGAAGAAGGAGCTGATCTAAGTTTTATCCCAGATTATATCTTAAAAGATAATGAGATTATTAAAGGTAGTAATTGGAGTTTAGAATGTATACATACGCCAGGACACACTTCTAATCATATATGCTATGGTGTAGTTGGAACGGAAGCTGTTTTGACTGGAGACCATATAATGGGCTGGTCTACTACTTTAGTGTCGCCTCCAGATGGTAATATGCAAGACTATTTTAATAGCTTAGAAAAAATGTTATTAAGGGATGATAAGTATTATATTCCCGCTCATGGAAAAATGATCAAAAATCCTAAAAGATTTGTGAAAGCTTTAATAGGTCATAGAAAGATGAGAAAAAAACAGATAATAAAAAATTTAGATAGCAAACAATTATCTTACATACCTACTTTAGTAAGTAAAATGTATCCTCATTTAGATAAGCGTTTAATAAAGGCTGCAGGAAGGTCTGTTTTAGCACATTTGTTACATATAGAAGAGTTGGGTGGAGCAAAGTCAGTTAAAAGTCCTAAGGGGTTAGGATGGGTTTTGTTAAAATGAATTATGTTAGAACCTAAATATGATTTCATTATTTAGAAATTTTAAAGATATAAAAAACCATGCTAATAAATCTATTGTAGCGATAGGTAATTTTGATGGCCTGCATCATGGACATAAAGCTATTGTAAATCAGGCCAAACTTCTTAAGAGAAAATACGGTGGCAAATTTATTATATTAACATTTCATCCTCACCCGTTAAAAGTATTGAGACCTGGAAATGAGCCTAAAAATATTTTATCTTTTAGAAATAAAGTAATTAAAATGAGAGAGTTGGGAGTAGATATATTGCTAGCTCAGCGTTTTAATATAGCTTTTTCAAAGCTCACGCCATTAGATTTTATACATAAAGTTTTAATCGATGGGCTTAATGTAAGTGATATTATAATAGGAGACGATTTTCATTTTGGGTATAAAAGACAAGGAAATATTGATTATTTAATGTCTGCAGAGTTCAGAAAGCATTTTAATGTGCATATAATCAATGAAGTATCAGGAAAAAGTGGAAGATATTCCTCTAGTTTAGCTAGAGATATGATAGCTTCTGGAAAAATGATGGAAGTAAAAGAGGTGTTAGGATATTTTTATGAAGTTGAAGGACATGTTGTAAAAGGAGAGCAATTAGGCAATAAATTAGGTTTTCCAACTGCTAATATTAATTATTTAAATACTGTAATTCCAGAGGATGGTATTTATGCAGGATGGGTAAAGATTAAGGATAAATTTCATATGGGAGCAATTTCTACAGGTTATAGGCCTCAATTTAAAGGAAAAAAAAGATTTTTAGAGGCGCATTTACTAAATTTTAGTGGAGATATTTATGGAACACGTATAAAAGTTTCTTTGGTAAAGAAGATTCGTGATGAACAGGTTTTTTCTGATATAGAGAAACTAAAAAAGCAAATGACTATGGACTGTAAGAAGGCAATTAATATATTAACAGAAAATAATATTTAGATATTTTTTAAGGCTATTTAGGGAAGTATTAAATGGATTATAAAGACACAGTATTTTTACCAAAATCCAGTTTTGGAATGCGAGGTGGTTTACCTCAGCGCGAGCCAGACATGATAGAAAGGTGGAATAGAATAGATTTATGGGGAAAGCTAAGAGAACAGTCTAAAAATAAAGAAAAATTCACACTTCATGATGGTCCCCCTTATGCAAACGGGCCAATACATATTGGTACATCTATGAATAAAATATTGAAAGATATTATTAATAGAAGTAAGCAAATGAGTGGGTATAATTCACATTATATACCAGGGTGGGATTGTCACGGCTTACCTATAGAATGGCAAGTAGAGCAAATATATAAGAAAAAAGGAATAAACAAGGATGATATTCCAATAGCAGAATTCAGAGCAGAGTGTAGAGCCTTTGCGGATAAATGGATTGGTGCACAAATGGATGATTTTAGAAGATTGTTTGTTTTGGCAGACTGGGAGGATCGTTATTTAACGATGAGTTTTAAAGCTGAAGCTCAGATAGTTAGAGAAATTGGCAAATTTATAGAAAATGGAAGTTTGTATAAAGGATCAAAACCTGTGATGTGGTCGCCAGTGGAAAAAACGGCTTTAGCGGAAGCAGAAGTAGAATATAAGGATATAGAATCTACAGCTATTACAGTTGGGTTTCAAATTAAAAGTTCTAATGAATCAATATTACATAATGTATTTGTTCCTATATGGACTACTACTCCTTGGACTATTCCTGCAAATAGAGCAATAGCATATGGAAAAGATCTGGATTATATTATAATAGAGGTTTTAGATAATAATGAAAACAAACAATTTTTTGTTGGGCAAAAAATTTTAATAGCAAAAGAAAGGTTAGAAAAATTCATACTAGATACCAATATTGAAAAATATAATTTAGAAAAAGAATTAAAAGGAAATCTATTACAAGGCTCTATTTCTATGCACCCTTTAAGTGAAGAAGGTTATGATTTTGATGTACCATTACTTCATGGAGACTTTGTTTCTACAAAACAAGGAACAGGTTTTGTCCATGTAGCACCAGGGCATGGAGAAGATGATTTTGAGCTTGCAATGAAATATAATATTCCTGTTCCAGATGTAGTTGAAGATGGAGGCACATATTTTCCAAATATTCCTCTTTTTGCAGGAATGCATGTTTTTAAGGCATTAGGACCTGTTTGTGATGCATTAAAGAGTCAATCTTCTTTATTTGCCTCAGAAAAATATATTCATAGTTACCCTCATTCTTGGAGATCTAAAAAACCTATAATATATAGAGCTACACAACAATGGTTTATTTCTATGGATAAAAATAACTTAAAAGAGATTGCATTAGAAGCTATAGAAAAAACATTATGGGTGCCTTCCATATCTAAAAATAGAATAAAATCTATGGTTAAAGATAGGCCGGATTGGTGTGTATCTAGACAGCGTGTATGGGGAGTTCCTATTACAGTATTTTTAAATAAAAGTACTGGAGATATTTTAAGAGATCCTAAAGTAATAGAAAGAATAGCTTATGAAGTAGAAAAAAAAGGAGCAGATGCTTGGTTTACAGAGGATCCTCAAATATTTTTAGGCGATAAATACAATTCTGACGAGTATGAATGTGTGCAAGATATATTAGATGTTTGGTTTGATTCTGGTTCAACGCATTCATTTGTTCTAAATAGCGAAAAACAAAAATGGCCTGCAGACTTATATCTAGAAGGTTCGGACCAACATAGAGGATGGTTTCAATCTTCTCTCTTAGAATCTTGCGGCACTAGAGGAAGAGCTCCATTTAACGCTGTATTAACTCATGGTTTTGTTTTAGATGGACAAGGTAGAAAAATGTCTAAAAGTATTGGCAATGTAATCTCTCCACAAGAAATAATGAAACAATCTGGCGCTGATATTTTAAGGTTATGGGTTGCAATGACAGATGTCACCGAAGATGTAAGAATTAGTCCTGAAGTATTAAAAGGAGTTAGTGAATCTTATAGGCGTTTAAGAAATACTATTAGGTTTACTATAGGCGCTCTAAATGATTATGAAGAATCAGAGTTTGTTGATCTTGATAAGATGCCAGAATTAGAAAAATGGGTTTTACATAGGTTGAAAGAACTAGATTTGTCATTAAAAAAAGCGGTTGATAGTTATACTTTTCAGGCTTTCTATAGTGAACTAAATATTTTTTGTTCCTCAGACCTTTCCGCTTTTTACTTCGATATAAGAAAAGATTCTCTTTATTGCGATAATACGCAGAATCAAGTAAGAAGATCAGCAAGAACTGTTTTATATGAAGTATTTAAATGTTTGACAGCATGGTTAGCGCCTGTGATATGTTATACTGCCGAAGAAGCATGGCTAGCCCATCAGGGTAGTGAAAACGAAGATAGTATCCACCTAAAACAATTCCCTGAAATATCTAAAAGTTGGATAAATAATGAAATAAATGATAAATGGCAAATAATTAGAAAAATTAGAAAATTTATTAATGCCGCCTTAGAACTTGCTAGACAAGAGAAGATTATAGGATCTAGTTTAGAAGCAAAGATAGTAATTTATGTCCAAGATAGTCAATACGGCCCCTTATTAGAGACTATAGATGTAGAAGAAATAAGTATAGTTTCAAAAGTTGAAATTCTACAAGGTAATATTACAGAAGCTGCTTATACAGAAGATAATATCGAAGGGTTAGGAATAGTAGTTTCTCCGGCATCAGGCAAGAAATGTGTTAGATGCTGGAAGATAGATGAGAAAATTGACGATAGTCTAGGAGACCCTTTATGTAAAAGATGCTTAGAAGTTGTTATATAAATATGAAAAAAATTACTTATTTTTTGTTATTTATAATAGTTATTATTTCTTTTGATCAATACACGAAGATAAAAATTTTGCAATATATGTTACAGCATTCAGAAGAATTAAACTTATTACCTTTTTTAAACCTTACATTAGTATTTAATTCAGGGGTTGCATTTGGTATTTTTAAAAATTTTGGACAATTAGTGCCGCATGTATTTTCCTTTATAGGAGTAACTTTTGGTTTAGGTCTAATTATATGGGCTTTTTTAAATAAGAAACATTATTTCGCTATGTCATTAATATCTGCTGGGGCCTTAGGTAATGCTGTTGACAGGATTAGATTAGGGGTAGTGATAGATTTTATTGATGTCTATTGGCAAAATTTACATTGGCCAGCCTTTAATATTGCTGATATTAGTATATGCATAGGAGCCTGTATATTTTTGTATACTGAAGTGTTTAAGAATAAAAAAAGAAAGGTTTGATTTGTTATGAGTGCTTTACTAAAGATATATTTTATACTTACATGTATTATACTTCTTTTAAATGGTTGTGGTGAAGTAAAAGAAAAAATTGGAATCATCCAAAAGGCACCGGATGAATTTCAAGTTTACGAAAGTAAGCCTTTATCAGTGCCTCCTAATTTTGAGTTAAGGCCTCCAGCAGAGGGTGAAATACTGACTAATGAAAGAGATCAAAATATTATTTTTACTGATGAAAATAATATAGACGAAAACCTAACATTAAATGATGAAATACTTTTAATTGCAGTAGGTGAAAAAAAGATAGAACAGAATATAAGAAAAATTATTAATAAAGAAAATTCTATTCAAGAAGTTGATAAATCTCTACTAGATAAGATTATAAATTTTGAACCTATATTTGAAGTAGGAGAAGATAAAAAATATGAAACTCTTAATGCGGAAGAGGAAAAAAAGAGAATTGAAGATTTAAAATCTGAAATACAAAGTATAGAAACTAATTTAGAAGACACAGAAAATAATAATGTAACAGATGAGGAAAAATCATTTTTAGATGAAATTTTTGATTTTGACTTATTTGGTTCTGAAGATGAAGAATTAGAATCTACAAATCAAAGAGATAGTACTTTTTTTAATAAGAAAAAAAATACAAGTGTTGCTGATAATAATGAAATTAACATAATTGATGAAAAAGAAAAGATAGATTCTTCAAATGAAGAAAAGAAAATAATTGATGCGGTGATTTCTGAAAAAGAAGGAAGCCTAGATTAAAAAAATGTATAAAGATAAAAAATATATTTTTAATTCTTCAGGGTGGCAAGTTAGTGAGGCTCTTCAAAAGAAAGCATATGATGCTCTTTCTACCATAAGAAGAAAAAGAGAAGCAAAAGAAATACCAATTTTTTCTATTATAGATTCTGATCTAGATTTAAAAAAAATTATTAATGATTCAAAGTTTTTTACAAATAAAAAATTAAAAGATTTTATATTAATAGGAACGGGTGGTTCTAGTCTAGGTGCAGATTCTTTTATTCAAGCTCATAAATATCGATATGCTCAACAAAGTATTAGTTTTCATATATTAGATAATTTAGACCCTAATTCAGTTGATACAGTTTTTAATTTAATAGAACCTTCTACAGCTAAATTTTTAGCTGTTTCTAAATCTGGAAAAACAACTGAAACCATTGCTTTATTACAAATCGTAATTCATTGGTTATTATCAAAAAAAATTAATGTTGAAGAATCTATAATGGTCATGTGTGAAGAAAATAATGATGAATTTCAAGAATTAATAGAAATAGCAAAAGAGTATAACTTACAAATAGTGCAGCATGAAAAAATAGGTGGGCGATACTCTGCTTTAACATCTACTGGGTTATTACCTGCAACTGTGATGGGTTTAGACCCTTATGTAATTAGAAGGTCTGCTAGAGATGCCTTAGATAATGCATTCAAAAATGATGATTTTATAGTAAAATCAGCCATATTTTCTAATAATCTAGATAAAAATAATAAATTAAATTGTGTAATAAGTTATGGTGATGCTTTAAGTCCTTTAGCTGCCTGGTACAAGCAATTATGGAATGAATCTTTAGGCAAAGATGCTAAAGGAACTTTTTTGCTTTCGGGAAAAGGCAGTTTAGATCAACATAGTCAATTACAAATGTGGTTAGATGGGCCAAATATTGGAAATTACACCTTTTTAAAAGTTAATAATAATAATGGTTATAAAATACCAATATCTAAGGTTTCTCCGTGGCTTTCAGGCCTTTCTCTTGGTGAAATATTAAATATAATGGCGGAATCTACTTATGATGCTTTGAAAGAAAATGGCAGAGCAGTTAGAAGTATTAGTATTCCTGAAATTTCTGCAGAGTCTGTTTCTTCATTAATGTCAACGTTTATATTAGAGGTTTTAGTGGTAGCAGAATTATTGGATGTAGACCCTTATACGCAAAATGCAGTGGAAGCAATTAAAATAAATACTTTTAAAAGATTAAAAAATTATGAATATAATAAAAAAGTTACCTGAAAATTTAATTAACCAAATTGCTGCTGGCGAAGTAATTGAAAGGCCTAGTTCAGCATTAAAAGAACTATTAGAAAATTCTATAGATGCAGGTGCTACTGAAATAGAAATATTCATCACAGATGGAGGAAAATCTCTAATAGAAGTAGTAGATAATGGTAAGGGCATGACGGCAAATGATTTAAAAATGTGCTTACAAAGACACGCAACTTCTAAAATTACAGATGGAGACTTAGTAAATATAAATTCATTAGGTTTTAGAGGAGAAGCTTTACCATCTATAGGGTCTATTGCAGAAATTACCATCGATACTCATGATAGGGCTAAAAATGAATCCTGGAATATATCCATTATTAATAACACTTTACAGGATATTGTGCCATCAACAATAAGAGAAGGGACCAAAGTTACAATAAGAGATTTGTTTTCTAAAGTTCCAGCAAGATTAAAATTTTTAAAAACTAATGGAACAGAAGTAAGGTACTGTAGAGAAATTGTAAAACATTTAGCAATGTCACATCCTAATATAGCTTTTTCATTTAATATAGATGCAAAAAGAAACTTTTATTGGAATAAAAGTGAAGAAATTGATTTTTTATCTACAAAAAATAGACTTAAGCAGATAATGGGCGAAGATTTCCTTAATAGTTCTGTCTCAGTAGAAGAAGAGAGGCCAGGTATGATATTAGTGGGTATGGTTGGAATGCCAACATTGAATAGAAATACAGGAAGAGAGCAATATCTTTTTGTAAATAATAGACCTGTAAAAGATAGGAGTTTGATTGGGGCATTGAGAGGAGCCTATAAAGGACTTATTGAAAATAACCGTTTTCCTGTTGCTGTATTATTTTTAGATATTCTACCTTCTGAAGTTGATATAAATGTTCATCCTGCTAAGTCAGAAGTAAGATTTAAAGATGCAGGAAGAGTTAGATCTCTTATTATTAATGGAGTTAGAAATGCATTGGAGGGAGCTGGATTAAATACTGCTTCAGAAATCTCAAATGCATTACTAGATAAAATGAATATTAATTCTCATTCAATTGATAGTATAGATAATAATTACAATTTAAATAATATACAAATTAGCCCTTCTTCTAGGTTATTAAATAATAAAGAAAATAATACTTTTGAAAAAGAAATTACTTATCCTCTTGGTGCAGCTATAGCTCAAACTCATGGCACATATATAATATCAGAAACTGAAAATGGAATTATATTAATTGATCAGCATGCCGCTCATGAGAGAATAGTACTAGAAAAAATTAGAGCAGGTTTTCTAAATAAAAATATGCAAAAACAGATACTGCTAATACCAGAGATAGTAGAGTTATCTGAAGAGCATTTTGAAATAATCATTAGTAATACAGAAAAATTATCAAAACTTGGACTCCTCATAGAAGAGTTTGATAAAAAAGCGATTCTTATTAGAGAGCATCCTGCAATCTTAGATAAGGTAAATTTTTCAGTTTTAATTAATGATATAGCCGAAGAAATTATTCACTTTGGTAGTGAATTTATTCTGTCAGAAAGACTAGATAATATTTGTGGGAATATGGCATGCCATTCAAGTATTCGAGCTGGAAGATCTTTATTAAATTCAGAAATGAATGCGCTATTAAGAGAAATGGAAAATACGCCTAATTCAAGCCAGTGTAATCATGGTAGGCCAACTTTTATTAAATTAGGAATCAAAGATATTGAGAAATTATTTGGTAGAACTTGACAAACTTTTTAGAATAATTATTTCACTAATACCATATTTCTTTCTTTCAATTATATCCAAGCCTTTTATGCTGTTGTATGGCATACTTTTGTGCTTTTCATAAATATACATAGTATTTTTTTTGACAACATCTGAACTTGACCAACTCTTTAATAAAACAGTAAAGTTTTTAAAATCATAAGGAGGGTCAAAAAAACATATATCATATTTATTTTTAGCTAAATAAGGAGACTCTGCATCAGATTGAATTAGAGATGTATTTTTTTCTTCATGTAATTTTTTTATATTTTTTTGTATAATATTAATTGCTGCTGAAGAGTTATCCAGAAAAGTACAAAATTTAAAACCACGTGATAAAGCTTCTAAACCTAATGCACCACTTCCAGCAAATATATCTATAACTTCCATATTCTCTATTTTTTTATCTAAATATTTTGAGTGTAATAAAATATTAAACATAGCTTCTCTTAGTCTTATTGAAGTAGGTCTAGTATTCAAACCATCAAGAGTATTAATATTTATTCTTTTGTGTTTTCCTCCAATTATTTTTATCAAAGCAAACCTTTATTTTTAATAAATAAGTTAACGATGCTTTGCTCTACCATCATAATTTCACCTCTTTTAAGGTTACTTAACTTAAAAGGTCCAAAATTTGTTCTAATTAAATCATTAATATGTAAATGAAAGTGAGACATAATTTTTCTTATTTCTCTATTTTTACCTTCTTTTAGTTTAACAGTTATCCAAGTATTTTTTCCTTTATTATCTAGTACATTAATAATAATTGGTCCATACTTTATGCTATCTATTGTTATGCCTTTTTCTAATTTTTTGTTATCCAGGTTGTTTATATTTCCATAAACTTTCACTTTATAAATGCGTTCAATTTTATTAACTGGTAGCTCTAAAAATCTTTTTAGGCTTCCATTATTGGTTAATAATAATAGTCCTTCTGTATTAAAATCTAACCTTCCAATGTAATGCAACTGTTTCATATTATTTGGAATAATATCATAAATTGTTTTTCTGCCCTGAGGATCACCAGAACTTACAATAACTCCTTTAGGTTTATGTAATATAAACAATTCCGTTTTATTAGTTCTTTTAATTAATTTACCTTCTACTAAAATTTTATCATTTTCATCTACAAAGTATGCAGGAGTATTAATTTTTATACTATTAACTAAAACTTTTCCGGATATAATTAGTTTTTCAGCTTGTCTTCTTGAGCAAAAACCAGATTCAGCAATTATTTTAGCTATTCTTTTTTTTTTAAGTTCATTTATCATTATATCAACAGGCATTTATGAAGGCTTTTAATAATTTAATATCTGCACCTTGAATAAAAAACTCAGGATGCCATTGTACACCAATACAAAAATTTTTTGTAGGATCTTCAATTCCTTCTATTATCCCATCTTCTGATAGCGCATTTACTATTAAACCATTTCCAGGATTTTTTATTGCCTGGTGGTGGGCACTATTAACCATAATATCATTTGTAGAAATAATACTATGAAGTTTAGTATTATCTTGTATTCGGACACTATGACCAGGTTCGTGCCTTGGATTTTTTTGTTCATGTTCAATAGGATTTTTTATTTCATCAGGAATATGTTGAATTAAACTTCCTTTATAAAGAACATTAATTAATTGCTCTCCCCCGCATATACCTAAAACAGGTTTATTTTGGTTTAGCATAATCTCAGCCGCCAATAATTCAAAATTAGTTCTATTTTCTTTTAATTTTACGGTTTGATGAACACTAGTTTCGCCAAATTTATTAGGGTCGATATCAAAATTGCCGCCAGTTATAACTAAGCCATCAATTTTATATAATAGGCTTATTATATCAGTTATATTATGCGGAATTCCTACTCCTATACCCCCGCTTTCCTCAATAGAAGTAAAATAATTTTCTCTAATTGCGTACCAAGGATATTTAGAATATCCTTTGGTAGTCTCATAATCTAAGGTTAAAGCTATTAGTGGTTTTTTCATATTACTCAATAATTAATTTTATTATATTAATAAATATATGCTATTTTAGAGCATCATGGAAAAATATAATTATAAAAATTTTATGCAAATAGCAATTGATGAAGCTAAAAAATGTATTAGCCTTGGAGAAGTGCCAGTTGGAGCAGTGACAGTACATAATAATAAGGTGCTCGCTAAATCAGGCAATAAGATGGTTAAATATACTAACCCTACAATGCATGCAGAAATGATAGTTTTACAAAAATCATCAAAATTACTAATTAAAAAGGGTTTATCTATAAGATATGAAAAATTAGATTTATTTGTTACATTAGAACCTTGTCCAATGTGTGCGCATGCTATTTCTCTATTTAGAATAAACAACTTATATTATGGTGCGGATGACCCTAAAGGAGGAGGTATTAAGTATGGCAGCAAGGTATTTGATCACGATACCTGTCATCATAAACCTAATATATATAGCGGGATATATAAGGAGGAGTCTTCATTATTACTTAAAGGTTTTTTTAAAAAAATAAGGCTGTCAAAATATTAAGAATTATTTTTTCCTATATCTTTTCTATAAAAACCGTCATCCCACTTGATATAGTCAATAGCTTTATAAGCTAATACTCTTGCTTCTTCCATATTTTTTGCATTAGCCGTTATGGATAAGACTCTTCCCCCATTAGAAAGGATATTTCTATCAGAGTCCTGTTTCGTACCTGCATGAAAAACCTTTACCCCTTTAACATTATTGGCTTCAGTAATTCCATTAATTATTGAATTAGCTTTATATTTTCCCGGGTATCCCTTTGATGCCATCACGACAGTCAAGGCAACCTCTTCATAAAACCTTAAGTGAAAATTTTCTAATGTATGATCAACAGCTGCTAGAATAGCCTCAAATAAATTAGATTTGATACGAGTAAGAATTACCTGACATTCCGGGTCACCAAATCTTACATTATATTCAATTAGTTTTGGACCATTTTTAGTTAACATTAATCCTGCATATAATATCCCTTGAAAAGGAGACCCTCTTTTGTCCATTTCAATAAGGGTAGGAGTAATAAAATGATTTATAATATCATTATTGAGACTTTCTGTTAAATGAGGAGTAGGTGAAAAGGCACCCATGCCCCCTGTATTAGGTCCAGTATCTCCATCTCCTACTCTTTTATGGTCTTGTGCATTAGCTAGAGGTATTGCTGTTATTCCATCACATAAAGCAAAAAAACTAGCTTCAATGCCTTCCAGATACTCTTCTATTAAAACTGTTTTTCCAGCCTCACCAAAGGCACCATTAAATGAATTATCAATAGCAGTAATAGCTTCCTTTTCATTTTGGGCAATGACAACACCTTTACCTGCCGCTAAACCATCTGCTTTTATTACTATAGGTAATTTATTTTTTTTAATATAATTAATGGCGTCTTCTCTATTTGAAAAGCTTTCAGAATCTGCTGTAGGTATATTTGCTAAATTACATATATTTTTTGTAAATTGTTTAGAGCCTTCTAATTTAGAGGCTTCTTTAGAGGGTCCAAATGCTTTAATATTAACTTTATTTAGTTCATCAATTATTCCATTTACTAATGGAATTTCTGGGCCTGGTATTACTAAGTCAACTTTTTCTTTTAAGGCCAAAGATATAATTTCATTATTATTATTAATATTAATATCAATACATTGTGCTTCTTCAGCAATACCAGGATTTCCTGGGGCGCAAATTAATTTTGATATAAGTGGAGAGTTGGCTAATGACCAACACATTGCATGTTCGCGAGCGCCACTTCCTAGTACTAGTACTTTCATAAAGAATTCCTATTTATATTTAAATTATATTAACTATTTATTTCCATAATGTTATAGTTAAATTACAATATAACATCCTATTTTATTATTATTAAGTCTTTAATTCAGAAAGCAAGAGATGCAACATAATAATACTTATGAAAGTAATATAAAAGAATACACTGTCTCAGAACTTAGTAATGCTCTAAAAAGAACGTTAGAAGTAAATTTTGATATAGTACATCTTCGAGGAGAAATTTCTGGTTTAACTATTGCTGCTTCAGGCCATGTCTATATGTCATTAAAAGATGAAAAAAATTCTTTAATAGATGGGATAATATGGAAAGGTCAGGCAAGTAGAATTAATTTTAAATTAGAAGATGGAATGGAGGTCTTAGTTATTGGTAGAATCTCTACTTATGCCCCTAGGTCTAAATATAATATTATTATTAATACTATAGAAATGGCTGGTGAAGGTGCATTATTAAAATTAATTGAAAATAGACGCAGATTATTAGCTGAAGAAGGTTTGTTTGATGAAAAAAACAAAAAGGCACTGCCTTTTTTACCTAGTATAATTGGTATTATTACTTCTGATACAGGTGCAGCATTTAAAGATATAATTATTAGAATAAAACAAAGGTTTCCTGTAACAATAATTCTTTACCCTGTATTAGTACAAGGAAGCGAAGCTCCAAAGCAAATTGCAACTGCTATAGATAAAATTAATACGTTTTCAACGATTAAAGATAATATTCCTATTCCTGATTTATTAATAGTTGGAAGAGGTGGCGGTAGTCTGGAAGATTTAATGGCATTTAATGAAGAGGTTGTAGTAAGAGCTATATACAATTCAAAAATTCCAATTATATCAGCTGTAGGTCATGAAGTAGATAATTCTTTATCAGATTATGTAGCAGATGTTAGGGCGCCCACACCCACTGCGGCTGCAGAAATTGCTCTACCAGATCGCAGAACACTTTATGATAATTTAAATATGATTTATTCTAAATCGGCATTATCCATTAAAAATATAATCAGCTTGTGTAGAAAAGAGCAACAAAAATATATATTACCTATGTCTCACACTATTCTAGAAAATAAAGTTCAGAACTTAGATATAATTAATGACCAATTGCATTACAAATTACAAATATTTTTAGATTTTTATATTAATAAAGTAAGTGCAAATAAAATAGAGCACTATTCTCCAGCAAAATATTGTGAAAATCAATTATTGAACTTATCATCTCAGTTAAAGCTTCTAAAAGCAGCATATAAAAATTTATTAATAAAGCAGAAACATTCCTATAGTAAGCAGCCTAAGGCTTTAAATGAGAATTTTGATAGATTGCTTAGTAATAAAAAACTATCTTTTATTAAAGCTTCTGGAGCAATAGAATCATTAAGTTATATTAGAATATTAGAAAGAGGTTTTGCTCTAATCAAAAATGAAAATGATCAGCCAATTACTAGAGCTAAAAATATAGTCGAGGATATAAATGCTACAATTCACTTATATGATGGCAAAGTTAAAGCAAAATTAAGTAAAAATGATAACTAGGCAATATATATCTAAAGTGATCGTCATTGCATTTGTTTTATGCTTTGCAGTCTCTATACATAAAGTTAATGCAGAAACTTCTATAAAAGGAGAGGTAATTGCCGGAGGAATAATAGTAGTTCAGTCTATTCCAGGTGTTAAAGTTACATTGGATGGAATAGCAGTGCAAGTATCAGATGCGGGCTTATTTTTAATTGGTTTTGAACGTATGCCAAAACTTATACAGATTCTAGAAATATATAAAAGAAGTAAATTAATTGAAACAATAGAATTAAATGTAAAAAAAAGAACATATAAGGTGCAAAGAATTAATGGCATTGAAAAAGGAAAAGTTACTCCTCCTGAATCCGTAACTAATAGGATATATGCGGAAAGAAAAAAAGTTAAAGAGTCTAGAAAAAAAGCTATTTTAATAAATAATACATATTTTAATAATGGTTTTATTTTGCCTGCTATCGGCCCAAAATCTGGAGAATATGGAAGTCAGAGAATATTAAATGGCAAGCCCAGAAGTCCTCATTATGGAATTGATATAGCTTTGCCTAAAGGACATGAAGTATTATCGCCCATGGATGGAATCATTGTATTTACTGATAATGATTTATATTATAGCGGAGGTACTATTATCATTGCTCATGGACAAGGTTTAACAACCTCATATTTACATTTAAGCAAGATCTCCGTATCTAAAGGAGATTTTGTAAAAAAAGGAGAGTTGATAGGTAAAGTAGGTGCCACAGGTAGAGCAACTGGACCACATTTACATTGGGGTGCAGAATTAAATGGTAAAAGGATAGATCCTCAATATTTACGAGTATTTAATTAATTTAATATTACCATCTATTATGAATCCATAGCCATTGTTCAGGACATTTTAGAACCCACTTTTCTAATGTTTTGTTAATGATGCTAAGAAGTTTAAATAACTCCTCATCATGATTATCATTATCTTTTTTATTCATTATAGGTTTTTCAATTATATATTTAAAAGTAGCTCCATTTATTCTTTGCACGTGAATAGGAACAATTGGAATAGATAATTTTATAGCTAATTCACCTATAGCTGTAGCTGTTTTGGCGGGGTGCCCTAGAAAGTTTATTAATTTGCCTTCGTTCAATTTTTGATCCGCAAGTATTGCTGCAAATTCTTTATTCCTTAATACCTTAAAAAGTGTTTTTGCTCCACTAGGTCCTTTAGGAGCATAAATTGATATTCCTTTTCTTAACCATTGTATAATTTTTTCGTTTAGTGGATTGTTTGCATGTCTATATATACTAGTAACTTTTAAATTTTTACTACTTAAAATTAGTGGACAGATTTCCCAGTTACCTATATGAGCGCTAAAAAATATAGCACCAGTTTTCATCTTACAAATATCATCTATATATTTCTGACCTTCAATTATAAACCGAGGTTTATTTTTATAAGAATTTATACTTTGGTTATTATAGGGGTTAAGTCTATTTGCAAAAGAAAATTCACCAAGGTTTCTACCTAAATTATCCCACATGTTTTTTTTAATATTTTTTTGTTCAATAACATTAAGTTTAGGAAATATTTTTTTTATATTAATTTCTGCTCTTTTATCAAACTTAGATAGAGGCCCTATAATTTTTATAATTTTAGAACCTAGGCTCGATGCTAAATCAATTCCTATTAATCGACATATTATAATCCATAAACAAAGAAAGAAAGCTTCTATTATATTAATGGTATATCTAAATAATGAGTTCATAATTTCTAATTTTAACTTTTCATAATAGATAATAAAAATTTATCTATTATACTATAATCATTAAATTCAATACTAATTGGAAAAAAATAAATTCTATTTTTATATTCTTTAGGAATTTTTACATAATCTTTTTCAGTTGTTACTAATAAAGTGTTTATTTTTTGAGAGTGATTAAGTAAATATTCAATATCTTTTTTAGAATATACATAGTGATCAGGGTAAGATTTAGTTTGTATTATTTCACATTCAATTTTTTCTAAAGTTTTGTAAAATTTTTCTGGATAGCCTATGCCACAAAAAGCCATTACTTTCTTTTTTTTAAAATTTTTTAAATCCTTATCTTCTATTTTTAGGTTAGCATTGAGTACAGGAATATTTTTACTAATTAGCTCTTTAATATTATTTTTATCTTCCTCAATTATTATTGCTAAATCAGATTTATCAACAGCTTTTAATAAATGTTCTCGCATAGGACCAGAAGGAATTATTCTTCCATTTCCTATACCTTGAAGGCCACTAAAAACTAGTATATTTAAATCAGATTCTATACTCGAGTCCTGTAAACCATCATCTAAAATGACTAGATCAGCACCATTATTGGTGGCATTATTAATACTAGCTATTCTACTTTTACCAACCCAGGTAGGAGCTATTTTTGAACATATTATTGCCTCGTCACCTACGTCTTTATATGTGTGTATTTTAGTATTTACTTGAATACTTTTTTTTGCTGCGCTTTTATAGCCTTTTAAAATAATATGTACTTTTATATTTGAGTTTATTAATTTATTTGCTAGTGAAATTACGGTAGGAGTCTTACCTGCACCTCCAGCAACAACATTACCAATTATGATAATAGGTATATTAAATTTTTGTTTTTTTTTAGTGTTTAAAATACTACCTAATTGCCACATATAGGATAAAGGAATTAATAATATAGATATAAAGCTATTTTTATTTTTCCAAAAATCAGGCGTTTTCAAAGTTACTCTCCAGAAGCTTTTAAATATGGCTTGATTTTATTTAATAATATAGTGCTTGGATCAGGAATATTATTTATTATCATGTATGCTGTATTTGTCATTGTTTTAATTTTTTCTTTATCTTTTATTAATTTACTTATTTCAACCTTTAATTCATTAATATTATTTATTTGAATTGCTGCATTTTCTTTTAATAGTATATTTGAAGTATTTTCATGGTTGCTTACATCAGGTCCATAAATTATTGCACATTTTTCTAATGCGGGTTCAATTAAATTGTGTCCTCCTTTAGGAGATAAACTGCCGCCAACAAAACAAATATCAGCAATTTGCATAAAGCTTCCGAGCTCCCCGATAGTATCAGCAATATATATTTCTGTACTATTATCTGGCATTTGATCTTTGCTACGAATTTTTATTTTAAGTTTATAATCTTCTGCCAATGATATTATATTTTTAATCATTTTTGTATGTCTTGGAACAATTATTGTTAATAAGTAAGCACTATATTTTTTTGCTTCTATATGTGAAATAATAGCTGCTTTATCTTCTATTTTATCATGCGTACTAGCAAAAAGTAATATTGGCCTTTTATTAGTCATATGTATTATTTTTTCTTCCTTTTTTTTATTCATATGATTTGCTGCAATACCATTTTTAAGATTTATGCCTGATATAACATTATTTCCTCCTAATATTTTATAACGATTTCCATTATTTAAATCTTGAGCAACTATAAGAGAGAATTTACTATATATATATTTTGATACAGGTTTAATAATAAGCCATTTTTTATATGATCTTTCTGACATCCTTCCCTGTAATAATATTAAAGGAATACATTTTTCATAGCTTTTTATTATAGTATTAGGCCATATTTCTGACTCAATTAGAATTAATAAGCTAGGTTTCCAATGATTAATAAAAACTTTTATAAATAAAGGATGATCAATAGGTGAAAATTGGTGAATTACATTTTTATTGGCGATTTCTTTTAAAATAGCTTGTATGTGCATTGCACTAGTAACTGTAACAGTAGTTATTAGAACTGATACATCTTCTTTAGTAAGTCTCTTAATTAAAGGAATAGATGATCTTAATTCTCCGACGCTAGCAGCATTTATCCAGACTAATTTATTTTTCGGCCTTTTTATTTTTGCAAAGCCTATTCTTTCATTTATTCTATTAATTTTTTCTTTACCTTGTGTGGCCCTATAAACTAATACTAAGGGTATAAAAGGCGTAAGAAGTAACCATATAATATAATATATTTTTACGAGGAGGACGGATAGCAAAATAAAGGTCTTCCTTTTATTATAAATTTAATTTTATTATAATCCAGCTACCATCATTTTTTCAATTAAAATAGTAGGGGCGTCTATACCTGTAATTAATTTTAAATCTGATGCTGGGGTAAGCATGTTATACATATCTATTATATTTCCGGCTATTGTAACTTCACTTACAGGATAAGTTTTTTGTCCTTTTTCAATCCAAAACCCAGTAGCTCCTCTACTATAATCGCCTGTTACTTGATTAAATGACATTCCCATCATTTCTGTTACATAAAAACCTTCTTTGATTGAAGATAAAAGTTCTGTATTAGTTTTATCACCTGGCTCCATGTATAAATTAGATACTCCGCTGCTATGCCCTGTAGTTTTTAAATTTAATTGCCTTGCAGATTGAGAGCTTAATAGCCATGATTTTAAAACTCCATTTTCTACAAGTTTTATTTTTTTTGATTCTACTCCTTCTCCGTCAAATGTTCTTGACCCTGGTCCGCGTAATACATGTGGATCATCTATAATCTGAATATCTTTTTTAAATATATTTTTTTCCATTTTGTCTTTTAAAAAAGATGTGCCTCTGGCTACGGCTTGTCCTGAAATACCACCAGTAAATAATGATAATAAACTTCCTGATACTCTAGGATCAAAAATTATAGGTACGGAATTACTTTTAACTTTTTTTGGATTTAATCTTGAGACAGCCCTATTAGCAGCAATTTCTCCAATAGTTTTAGGTGCATCTAGATCTTTATTATGAATTTTTGATTGGTACTCATAATCTCTTTCCATTTTTGTACCTTTACCCGCAATTACAGAAATACTAGAAGAATAGTTAGTTTTTTCTTTATAATTATAAAATCCATCAGAGGTGGCCAAAAATATTTTATTTTTAGAGTAAGAAGACGATGCTCCTTCAGAGTTTGTTACTCCATTAATACTTAATGCACTATCTTCAGCTTCTATAGAGCTTTCAAGTAATAGATCATTTTCTGGAATATAATTATCTACAAGGTCCAGATCTAAGTTGCCCCTATAGAGCATCTCTTTATCGGCTAGGCCACAAAATTCGTCTTCTGGTATAGATTTAATCATAGACATAGCTGATTCTACTAATTCTATAAGTGCATCTTTATTAAAATTTGTACTGGATAAATTCACTTTTCTTTTATTATCAATTATTTGTAACCCTATACTTTTAGATTCATTTCTTTCAATATTTTCAAGCTTTCCAAGCCTTGCAGCCACATTTATAGAAGTGTTTTCACCTCCCATTACAGCAGCACTTTCAGCACCTAATTTTTTAGCTGTATCGAGCAATAAGTTTAAACTATTTTCTATTGTGTCACTCATTCTTTTATTTCCACTAAAATATCATCATTATATAATATCATCTCACATTTGCAGCTACTCTCTATTTTATAGCTTTTTCTCATATTTTCACAACCTTCTAGAGAAGCCTTTTTTGCAATATTAATATCATATAAGTTAAAACCATAACCTAGGGCTAAAAAGACACCTTCATTAATAAAGCTTTTGTCTAAGTCTTTCCAAGGAATACAGGCTGCACCTGATTTATTTTCATCTAATGTGTCATAGTTAATATTCCATTTTTGCATAGATCTTTTAAAAATTGATATAATATCCTCTTGAGACACAGAGCTTTCTGCATAAGACACAGAATTCATATTTATACTTAAAGTTAATATATATATAAATATACATAGTATTTTTAACATAACATGTCCTTATATTAGAATTAAAATTTATGTTTTATATAGTCCAAGTTTGGCCTTTTTCCATTATTTTTCTGATATTATTTTTCTGAGAATTTAATTTTTTGGTATAATTACTATCTAGGGTAGGCTTTTCTACACAATAGATCACCCCTAGAGCTACTGGCATAGTTTTTTGGTCCATTTGGCTAAGTAGATATGCAATAGTCTTATTTTTTTTATTATGCATTAGAATGTTGCTAATAGCTTCTGGGTTTTTTTTCAAATCTATAATTTCTAAAGCTGAATAATCTTTATTAATTGCAAGTCCTTTTAATTTTTCTTCTCCAAAAAGCATGGGCTGGCCATCTTCAAGGTGAATTTGTTTTTCCATAGCAACTGATTTATCAGTGAAAGATTTAAAAACATCATCATTATAAACTATACAGTTTTGATAGATTTCTACTAAAGATGTTCCTATATGTTTTTTTGCTTCGCTTAGTGTAGGCACTAATTGCTTTATAGCTGTATCTACTCCTCTTGCAACAAAAGTAGCACCTGCACTTAAAGCTACTTCGCATGCAGATAAAGGAGCCTCTATTGATCCTTGTGGAGTAGTAGGAGATACTGTTCCGGTTCTTGATGCTGGAGAGGCTTGACCTTTTGTCAACCCATAGATTTCATTATTAAATAATAGTATTTGGCAATTTAAGTTTCGCCTCAAAATATGAATATAATGGTTGCCCCCGATAGAAAGAGAGTCTCCATCTCCAGTAATAATCCATACATCTAACTCGGGGTTAGTAATTTTTATTCCCGTAGCAAAAGCGGGCGCTCTTCCATGAATAGTATGAAACCCATATGTTGACATATAATAAGGTAGTCTAGATGAACAGCCTATTCCTGATACAAATACCGTATTTTTTTTATCTGCTTGACTGTCTGCAAGTGTTCTTTTTACAGCATTTAAAATTGCATAGTCGCCGCATCCAGGGCACCATCTTACTTCTTGATCTGAAGCATAATCTGCAGGTTTAAGTTGTGACGGTTTTTCATTAATACCCATATTATTTTCCTATTTATTAAGTGTTTTAAACTTTTCTATTAAATCCACAACTCTAAAGGGTTTACCAGATACTTGCGTTATTGATTTTGCATTAGGAGCAATTTCTACTCTAAGTAAATTAAATAGCTGACCATCATTCATTTCTACAATTACTATGTGATTATATTGTGTAACGATATTTTTTAAGCTTTCTGCTAATGGCCATAGGCATGATAATTGTATATGAGCTATTTTCATACCACTTTTTGAAAGCGTATTTTGTGCCTCAGATATAGGACCATTCGTAGACCCCCATCCTATTATTAATATATCTCCATTTTTTGGACCTGTAATAACAATGTCACTTAATTCTTTTTGAACTTTTTGAACTTTTTGTTTTCTTAAGTCTGTCATACTTGCATGGTTATCAGGGTCATAGCTAATATTACCTGTTAAGGAATCTTTTTCTAACCCTCCTATTCTATGCTCCATTCCTTCAGTTCCTGGTTTGACCCATTTTCTTGCTAATGTTTTAGGGTCTCTTTCAAAAGGCATATAATTTTCTTGAGTTTTCCCAAAAGATACAGGAGACTCTTTAATCTTGGACGTGTCGGGTATAAGCCAAGGTTCCGATGCATTTGTTAAATATGCGTCTGAAAGGATCATAACGGGTGTCATATATTTAATAGCTATTCTGACAGCTTGTTGACCTATCTCAAAACAATGTGAAGGGCTTTTAGGAGCTAATACAACCAGTGGAGCTTCCCCATGCCTTCCATAAATAGCTTGCATTAAATCGGATTGCTCCGCTCTAGTAGGTAAACCAGTAGAAGGCCCTGCTCTTTGACTATTTATAATGATTAAAGGTAATTCTACAGACACGGCTAAACCTATTGCTTCAGCCTTTAAAGATATACCGGGACCAGAACTAGAAGTAACACCTAGCCCGCCGGCATAAGATACCCCAATAGCAGAGCAGCATGCTGCAATTTCATCTTCTGCTTGAAATATACCTATTCCTTCTAACTGATAATTAGCTAAGTAATGCATAATAGGAGAAGCAGGTGTGATTGGGTATGAACACAATGTCATATTAATTTTTGCTTTATTTGCACCTATAGCTAATCCAAAAGCTAAAGATTCTGCTCCAGTAATAGCTTTCCATTTTCCTGGAGTAGGTTTAGTTATTGGAATAACTTTTCTTATTATATCTTCGGAAACTTCAGTATTTTCAGCATAACTATGGCCTGCATTTAGCGCCGCTATATTAGCTTTAGTTAATATACTATCTTTTCCAAACTTACCTTCTAGCCAATTAGTTGTTTCATTAACGCTTTTAGAAAAAATCCATAAAATTAGTCCTAAGGTCCACATATTCCTACATCTAAGCCCATCTTTATTTCCTAGCCCAAATTCTTTTACGGCTTCAATAGTAAGATGAGAGATATCTGCAGATATCAGTTGTAAGCCAGATAAAGAATTATTTGTTAATGGATTTTCATCATAACCAGCTTTCTTAATACCTCTATCAGTAAAACTACTACTGTCTATTATTATAAGGCCTCCTGGAATAACTTCTTTTATATTCACTTTTAATGCTGCCGGGTTCATAGCTACTAATATATCTGCATGGTCTCCTGAGCTGGCAATTAATCCTTCTCCAAATCTCACTTGAAATGAAGACACACCAAAAGTTGTTCCAGCTGGAGCCCTAATTTCTGCAGGATAGTCAGGAAAAGTTGCTAATCCCATGCCTGAAATAGCAGCTTCGAAGGTCAATCTTCCTCCTGTAAGTTGCATTCCGTCCCCAGAATCTCCAGCAAATCTTACTGTATTTGACCAATCATCTTCTACATTATTTTCATTAATTTTTGAAGAGCTATGTCCCAAATTGGTTCTCTTTTTGTAGTATTATAATTTATGCTTAAGAATATATTATTTTTAATTAAATTAATAATAAAAAAATATATTATATATATTTTTGTGTTGGCTGGGCCACCTGGATTCGAACCAGGGATGTCGATATCAAAAACCGATGCCTTACCGCTTGGCTATGGCCCATTAATTTCTTCTTATAGAAAAGATATTTAGCGCTAGAATGATATTTAGGCAAGTATAAGTATTAAAAAAATTAAAAATATATATTTCTAGTAATTGACAGAGATTATATTAAATGCTTAAAACGTCTTATTATGACAGCAAAAATTATAGATGGTAAAGCATTAGCAACTAAAGTTAGAAACGAAGTTAGTAAAGCTGTATTAGAGTTAAATAAAATAAATATTACTCCGGGTTTAGCAACTATTATTGTTGGAAATGATCCTGCAAGTTCTATTTATGTAAAAAATAAAGGAAAATCTGCAAAAGAAGTAGGTATTAAATCATTACAATACACTCTTCCAGAATCTGTCTCAGAAGAAGAGCTTTTAAAGCTTATTAATGGACTTAACCTTAATAAGGATGTAGATGGAATTTTAGTGCAGTTGCCATTGCCTAAAAAAATCAATTCAGAAATAATATTAAATGCTATTGATCCGAGTAAAGATATAGATGGTTTTCATATAGTGAATGCAGCTAATATTTATTTAAACAGAGAGGGAGTAATACCTTGTACCCCTTTAGGCTGCTTAATAATGTTAAGAAGTATTAGCCAATCGTTGAAAGGAATGCATGCTGTTATTATTGGTAGAAGTAACATAGTAGGCAAGCCTATGGCACAATTATTATTAAATGAAGATTGTACTGTAACAACTGTTCATTCTAAATCTAAAAATATTGAAAAAATAGTAAAAGAAGCTGACATAATTATTGCAGCTGTTGGCATTCCTAATTTAGTTAATGAAAACTGGGTAAAAAAAGAATCTATAATAATAGATGTTGGTATTAATAGAATTAATTTAGAAAATAAAACTAAATTAGTAGGAGACGTAAATTTTAATGCCGTGCAATCTTTCGCATCATATATTACTCCTGTTCCAGGCGGGGTTGGGCCAATGACTATTGCGTGTCTTTTAATGAATACAGTATTTCAGTGCTCAAGAAAAAATAAAATTTCTTTGCCATCTAATTTAACTAACTTATTTAAATGATAATTGAAGAACTTTTTACCCACCATTTAGGCCTAATTTTTTTGATTTTATTTTCTGCTTTAGTAGCAAGATGTTTTTTTGTAAAAAGCCCAAAACAGGTTGCGCCACTTCCCGACATTCCAAAATATTTAACACCATTCTGTAAAGATAAAAATTTCTGAGCTGTAATAATCGAATGCTCTATATTTTCTGCAGTAGATTTCAGGTCATTAATCCCTATTATGGGGCAATTTTTATTCATATTTACAATGTTAGTATGCTGAGGCTTTTTTCGCCAATTATTAAAAACTATTTTCGTAGATATGGCTTTATTAGGAGATATTAAAATTATATAATTATTATGAATTATAGCTTTTTTAATATTTATAGGAAATTTAGAAATTTTTTCCCCTGTATTTTTCATATTTAATGCTGAAGAATATAGGCAAGCAGGAATATCTGAACCTAATTTTTTTGCTATCTCTTTAAGTAGATTATTATAAAATATATTTTTATTAATATTAAATAATTTTAGTAAACTCCTAAGAGTGGCTGCTGCATCTGCTGATCCTCCGCCTATTCCTGAGGCAACAGGTAAGTCTTTATTTAAAGTTATGATAATATCTGACTTGATATCATATTTTTTCATAAAATATAATGCTGCTTTGTATACAATATTGGTTTTAGATTGATTAGGTAAATCATTTTTAAACCTACCATTTATTTTTAAACTAATACTTTTGTTATTAGTATTTAATACTTTTATTTTTATAGAATCATATATATTTGCAAAAATTACATCTGAATTTAAATTATGATAACCATCATTTCTTTTATTAAGAATATTTAAGGATAGATTAATCTTAGCAAAAGCTTTTTCACAATTTAAGTTTCGCATAGTTAGATAGGCTTAGAGTTTGCACTTATTCCTGCTTTAGGAATTAATGTTCCTTCAATTTTTTCTATAATTTTATTTTTTATATCTTCTGAAGGGTCGAATTCTAAAGCTCTTTTCCATTGAAATACGGCTTCAATTTTTCTACCCGCATAAAAAAGTGCATCGCCCAGATGATCTATAATAATAGAATCACTTGTTAACTCAACAGCCTTTTCTAATTTAATTACAGCTTCTTCATATTGACCTATTTGATAGAAGGCCCAGCCTAAGCTATCTATTATATACCCATCATTAGGCCTCTGCTCTGCTGCTTTTACGATCATATCCATAGCTGCATTTATATTTATTCCTTGGTCTATCCATGAATAACCTAGATAATTTAATACTTGAGGATTATCAGGAACAAATTTTAATGCTATTAAGAATTGTTTTTCAGCTCTTTCCCATTTTTTTCCTCTTTCTAAAGCTATGCCGCTTGAGTAAAAAAGAGGCCAATGTTTAAATTCAATTTTTTCAATTTTGCTAAGTATTAAATCATAATATTCTATCGATTTGTCAAAATTTTCTGCTTTATAAAATAATTCAGCAATAGCACGAGAAAAGTTAACATTTTCAGGGTGAAGCTTATGGTATTTATTTAAAATCGCAAAGGAATCTTCTGTTCCTTTTATATCATAAATAATTTCCGCATATGTAATTTTAGAGTCGTAGGATATAAAAGAATTATCTGCAATATTCTTTAAATATTGGGCAGCTCTATCATTATTATTAATAGATCTGAATATTTTACCTAATAAATAGGATGCATTATCTAAATTAGGAGATAAGTATAATGCAATTTGACCATATATCAGTGCTTGTCTATCTAAGCCTTCATTAAATAATATTTCCGCACTATTTAAAAATGTTTCTGCTATACCATCTTTTATGTTTATAATTTTCTTATCAGAAGAATAATTACTATTTTTTAATAAAAATAGTTCATTACTATAAGGCTTAAGTCTTTCAAGCTTAGATACAGTCATATCAAATAATTTAATATTATTATTCCTTTTAAAGAATAAAGCAGCAGAAAGATAAACTTGTGCATTTGCATTATTAGATTTTTTTATAATATTACTATAGTTTATTTTAGCAGCTTCATTATTTCCAATATATTCATTAATTAATGCTGAATGATAATCAAATATAGGCTCTAAAACTCCTCTTTCAGCTTGCTCCTTAATAATTTGCAGCCCACCTGTTTGTTGATTAGATCCTGCTGCAGCCCAAGTTTGAAGTATTGGAAGAATATATGTGTCTATGCCATTAGGATTAACCTTTAACAATCTTTCAAGAGCTTCATTATTATTATTTTTATCAAGGCTATCTAATACTTTAAGGTATTGTGCCAAAGTTATTTCTGGCATTTGGTCTGAAATCTTAATTCCAATAGGAATGGCATCTTTAACTTGACCATTAGCTAACAATGCCTCTATCGCAATTATTCCTAAGCCATTAGAAGTTGTATTTTGACTGTACGAATACTGTGCATAGTAAGCTGAATTTTCTATATCAGTCATAGATCTAGCAACTTTACTGCTGAGGAATGACCCTACTTGATTGGGTCTCCAATCAATTGCAAAGGACTGATTTTGTATAAATATAAATATTAAAAGATAAAAAATTCTCATAAAAACCATAAAATACACTCCTTAACGTTTTCTATATATATAGACTATACTAAACTAAATATAATATGGATTGTATTTTTTTAATTTTATTATTATTATAAATTCTGTTAATTGGTTATATAAGCTTGACGTTCTATTTAATTAGGGCAATAAGTGCATAATTAAATTATTATAAAACAATAAAGGAAAATTAAGTGGCTATTACAAAAAATAATCCTTTAGCTAGAGGCGCAAAGCAAAAAGATAAAACTTTTAATGGTAAAGTTGCGAAACCTGTTAAATATATTGGAACATGGCTCGGTCATGGAAATTATATAGCGGCTCAAGATGAAGCAGGAAAATTAATTAAAGATAGTGATGGTAGACCAATTCCATATGGATCTATTTAATATAAATTGCCAATAAATGTCAGAAAAGTCTATTAATATATTGCATGCTGAGGCTATTATTTGGCTCAGTGATATGGGCTATGATGAACCTACGGATGATACCCAAAGAAATTATTATGGGTTAAGGTCAAAAGTAAAAGTTGATAAAATATTAACTAATGATCAGTCAAATAGTGAACTTAAAATAAATACACTTAATATAGAACATATCGATAATATTAGTGATTTGTTTAAGTATATAAGTTTAAACCCTTTAATAAATAATATAAAATCAAAATTTACATTTTTTGATGGCAATAATGATGCTAATTTAATGATTATAGGAGATAAGCCTGATATTGAAGATATTAAAGCCGGAAAACCTTTCCAGGGAGAATCTGGAAATTTATTAGATGCTATGCTTCAAGCTATAGGTCATAATAGGAGCAATACATATTTTACTAATATGCACTGCTACACTTCAGAAGTTTCAATAGAACTTTCTCTGCAAATTTTATATAAGCAAATTAATATTGTTAACCCCAAGGTAATCATAATGCTTGGTGCCGAGGTTGTGAAAAATTTAATGAAAACAGATAATGGTATTTTTAATACTAGAGGAAAATGGTTTGAGTTGTCGCAGCCTCTAGGTAAATCGAGTATATCTTGTATCTCGATGTTTCACCCTAGGTATGTACTAGTTAATCCTCAGAATAAAAAAGAGAGTTGGACAGACCTTAAATCAGTACGAGATAAAGTATCATGATTTTTAATATACTGTTTAAACTGATTATTGTATCTATAAGACAATTTTAGTTAACTATCTAAATCATTTAAAATCTTGGTGTGTAATGTGTCTAAACTTTATTTATTTTTGAATTTTAAAAAAAGCATTACTTTTATACTATTTTTACTTTCTATAAGTTTTGCAAATAATGTGTGCTCCAATGAAGTTATTAACGAAGAGAGTAAATACTTTCATTCCTTATTAATCAAGGAATCTAGAAATCTTGCTAATAAACTCTTGCTTAATGAGGAAGATAAAAAAAGGTATATAGAGATTTTTTCTTTACAAAAATCAGGAAAATGGAAGAAGGCAGATACGATAATAAGTTTGTTAGATGATAAGATACTTATGGGGCATGTGAAATATCAAAAACTTATGCATCCTACAAAATATAGGTCTAATTATAAAGAGCTAAAAGAATGGCTCTTATTATATTCCGACCATCCTATGTCAAATAAAATCTGGAAATTGGCAGAAAAAAGAAAGCCTAAAAATTTTAAATCATTAGCAAAGCCAAAAAGTCTCAGCAGACTAGGAGGCTATGGACTTGATTATGAAAGTATTGTGCCATTAAAAAACTTTAGTGTTCCAAAAAAATATTATTCTTTGTATAAAAAAATTAGAAGTTTAGTAAAAAGAGGAAGGCCAACTTCAGCTCTTAATGAGGTCAATAAATTAGATTTACCAAGCTATATAATGGATGATTTAAAGGGAATAATCGCTTCAGGTTATTATGCGGTAGCTAAAGATAACTTAGCCCTTAAATTATCTATTAATGCAGCTAGTAGATCTGGGATTGATAATCCCAAATTATATTGGAGGGCAGGTTTAGCTGCATATAGATTAAATAAAAAAAAACAAGCTCTAACTTCATTTTTGAAATTAGCTAATTTTGAAAAAGATATTTGGTTTAAAGCTGCTGGTGCATACTGGGCTGCTAAAATCTATTTAGAGTTTAATAATAAACCTGCTGCAAAAAACAATTTTATTATTGCTGCTAAACAGTTAAATACCTTTTATGGACAGTTAGCTATTGAGTATTTGGGTTATAAGGAAAATATATCATGGCAAATAAATAATAAGGGAAGTTTATTTGATCTAGATATATTAAATAATAAACATATTAAAAGAGCAGTGGCTCTATCAAGTACAGGAAAATATGGTGAGGCTGATCAGGAGATCCGATTTGTTTATGGTTCTCTTGATAAAAGTTACATAAAGCAATTATTAGAATTAACTAACTATTTAAATCTCCCAGCTGTTCAATTAAGATTGGGAGATAAAATACTTCAAAAAGGAGAAACTAATTATTTAGCTCTATATCCCTCACCTCAATGGTTTAATAATATTCCAAAAAAGATAGATGAAGTTATAATATGGTCATTAATAAGAAAAGAATCTAGCTTTTATCTTAAAGCTAAAAGCCCGAGAGGTGCTAGGGGTTTAATGCAAATAATGCCTAGTACTGCAAGAGTGGTGTCAGGAAACAGGTCTATTAGAGGTTCTAATTTATGGAAATTATATGATTTAGACTATAATATTTCTATAGGACAAGATTTGTTATTAAGGTTAATGAAAAAAGAAGAAATATCAGACTCATTTATACCATTATTAATGTCCTGGAACGCAGGCCCTACTAAATTTAAAAAATGGAATAAGAAAATTCAAATATATTCTGACCCTTTACTATATATAGAAAGTATTCCAAGTTATGAAACTAGGTGGTTTGTAAAAAAGGTTTTAAAAAATATATGGATTTATAGAGATAAATTTAAACAAGATAAGCCAAGCCGTAAGGCATTAAGTAATAATTCTTGGCCAAAATATAAAAACTTAAGTTTTTAGGAGAAATAATTATGCTAGGCATAGATAAAGAAAGAGAGTTTAAGTCAGTTAATATAGCAGTAGTAACTATTTCAGATACGCGAACTTTGGAGGAAGATAAATCTGGAGATACTCTAGAAAAAAGGATAATTAAAGCAGGTCATAATATAACTGGTCGCTTCTTGGTAAAAGATGATGTTGTTCAAATTAAAGCAAAGTTAAATGATCTGATTAGTAATAAAGATATTGATGTAATAATCACTACTGGTGGAACAGGCATTACTGGACGAGATTTAACACCTGAAGTTTTTTCAGAAATTTTAGAGAAAGAAATACCTGGTTTTGGAGAATTATTTAGATGGCTAAGTTTTAAAAAAATCGCTACCTCAACGATACAATCAAGAGCAATGGCAGGAGTAACTAAAGGTACATATTTATTTTCATTACCTGGTTCAGTAGGTGCATGTAAGGATGCCTGGGATGATATTTTAGTCTATCAATTAGATTATCGTCATAGACCATGTAACTTAGTTGAGCTTATGCCAAGATTAAGGGAACATGAGGAAGACCAGTAACATCTATAAAACACTCTATAATGACCAATAGAAGCTAATCCTCTACAATATGTAGCAATATAGTAATGAAAGATTAGACAACACTATTAGACAACGCTACCTCTTATGCCCATACCAAGACAGACATAGAACTATATCAATAGGTGCAATATAGGTCATATAAGCTGACACAAGAGTATGTTCTACGAACTAGGCTATATCATCATTAGTTGCTGTGTTTATTAATAGAATTTAAATATTAGAGATCAATTATATATTTACTGGTTTATAAAGCTAAAACAAAACATACTGTATTGTATAGACTAAATGTTAGTCTAACATTACTTATTGCTTTTTTTTATAATTAAAACATAGTGTATATAATTAGCCCTAGTTAGGTTAATTATCAATGAATAAAGTCTAATATGTCAAAATATTAGACTTTGTTTTGATCAGTGAAATAAATTGTTAAAATTTGATTACCATCATATTAATATTTAAATATATAACGTCTTTAATTAAGTAATTAATAGATATAATTTTTTTACTTTTTTATAAAGGTCGTATTTATGGCAAATATTTTGGTGTAAAGTATGTGTATTTCACTTTAATAATATATAAGTTATACCAATAACTTTTATTATAGGTTGGATGCCCATATGAGAAAATTATTATTAGTATTATTTTTATATACACTTGCTTCTAATGCTTTAGCAAAAGTAGAGATATGGGAATGTGATGGAGATTATTCTACATGGGATTATTATAAAATAGATACTGATATTCCTACAGTTTATATAAGGAAAAATTCAAGATGGATAGATATTTCAAATGCTTCAGAATTATTAGATGCTTTTGGAGAACCTCAAGAGGATGATTTTGATCACGTGATTTTTAAATATTCTAGCAAGTATGAAGATGTGTTTTGGATTAACCCTGATACAAAAGAATATATTGGAGTCATGGATTTATTTACAAAAGAATTTCTTGCAATAAATAATGGTAACTATGAGTTAGAAACAACATGTAAGTTAATAGAATGAAATACTTTATAGGTGCATGGAAGGTACTAAAGAAACATGGACGTGTGCGAAAGGTAATTTTGAAAATAGATTCAGAAGCTCCATAATTGATTCAGATATACTAATAAGGAATCTACAAGGCTTTACTGTAAATAAAATTATTTAGATCATGTATAATTAAAAATTATTATAAATGGTATATCAAGATGATATACCATTTATATCTAATATTTACTCTTTACAACTTCCAGTTAAGTACCCTACTCCTACTTTAAAATCACTAAGAATTACAGTGTATTCGCATGAAGATGTTTTATCAGCGTACTTACCTGTTCCACCAGTTCTCATAATCTGGCCTATATTTCCTTTAGTTATGTCACGTTCAACAGTAGTATACTCAATATCACCATCTTGATCAGTTCCTTGGCAATTTCCTTTAACAATCCCATTTCTTAAACTAATGAGACATTTAGAGGTTGCTTTATTTCCATTTGAATCACTAGAAAAACCATTTACAGTCATATTTGCCACATTAGAATCATCATTATTTTTAATCATGTCTATATTATCGAACCTATAAACATTTTCAAAATCATAGTCAGCAGAAGCGACACTTGAAATAAATAAGGTCATTATAAATATCATAAATAATTTCATTGTATTTTCCTTTGTTAATTAATAATTGTTAATAAGATATAAAGATCTTTTTATACATATTGTATTATATATTTTCCTTTTTTATATATATTTCTTTTTTTTCTCTACAAATACTGGAGTAGGTGGTGGAAAAATAGAACCTACAGATAGCATGAAATATATCTACGCAGACTGCGTATATAGAGTTCAGTACTACTTAGCTATGCAGAGCATAGCCATATATACGTAGATCTACGTAATTACCTACGCATCCTTTGTAGGCAAATTATTAAAGTAATTGTGAACTACCAACTTCTGATCTTTATTTAAAAAGCTATAGATTACTTCTCTATTTTTAACAGCATTTATATTGCCATCTTTTGATAGTTCTACAGCTTTTAGATAACTATAAATTAATGGATCAAATGCTTTTTCTCCAGTTGGACCAGCAGAAGAGCTAAAGGTGTAAAGTGATGTGAGTAAAAATGTAATTAAGTATAGTTTTTTCATGTAAAACTCCATAAAATTGTTAAATAAACAAAATAAAATCATGAACTTATTACATCTCTAATATGAAACATACATTTCAATATTATTACAATTTTATGGAGGATAAAAAGAAAATGTAAAAAAGCCAAAAAATTATATTCTTAATACATTGATGTGGGTACTTGCACTAATATTTAGTTTATTTTTCTCTGGAGTTTTTCTTTATCTTTGCTTTTAAAACTTATCCTTTACCATATAAATAATTATCTTCAAATATCTGGAAGTTATGGAGATATGTGGTGGTGGATTTAAAAAGGGACTATTATAGATAAGACTGTCTAAACTTACTTAGATTTACGTAACTTCCAAGTATCACCTATCCTCAATTCTGATTCATCTATGTGGGTTTAAATGTTCTATAAACCAATCAATAGCGAGTTTATTAGATGCCTCAAAGTGCTTATAATATATATCATAATGTGTGCCAGGAAAAACTTTATACTTTGCTTTAGCATTTTGCTTAATTATATCATAAACAGCTTTGCCATTTTTTTTTCTATCAAAAAGTTCTTCTGAGTCTACATCTACAATTAACGTAGGAACTGAAATTTTATTAGCCCAATCTATAGGCATATAACTTAACATTTTGGCAAAATCTGGACTACCTTTTAAGTTTGGAATTTTATCAATTCCTACTGGTATTGGAGCTATTTCACCTCTGGCTTTTTGTATTGCTCTTTTACTTGATAAGCTACTTCTATTATTTAATCCAATTCCCTGAAAGCCAACTTGGCTATAAATAGCAGCAATTCTTTTATCTTGAGCAGCAACATAGATAACATGTCCACCTGAGTAGCTTGTACCCCAAATACCTATTCTAGATATATCTATACCAGGTTCTCCAGCAAGATAATTTAAGGCACTGATTATGTCTCTAGTTTGGTCTATTGGGTCAACTACTTCTCTTATAGCTTTGGCATTAATATTTATTTCACTCTTTTCATTTAAAGGAGGTTGTTTACCAACAATTACTAATCTACTATCACTATCTTCCCAACCTCTATAATCAAATGTTAATACAATAAAACCAGCCCTTACAAATTTTGGGACAAAATATTTATTTAGATCTGCTCTTATACCTCCCCAACCTTGGGTCATCAATATTGCAGGTCTTGGATGATTTATATTAAAATCTATAGGATAATGGATGTCACCAGACATTCGAGTGCCATCACTCCATATATCCACATGTTTTGTATCTGTAGCATTTGCAAATGTTAAAATATGCAACATAAATATATAAGTAGTTATTAGAATTAAAATATATTTCATAAAGAAACTCTAACAGACAAAAGAGTCTCCTACAATATCTGGAGTAGGTGGTGGCAATAATATATAGACTTATAATATGTTAATACGTAATTATTCTAGTATTAGGTAAAGATGACGCAATATGAAAGTCATTCATTCCTGCAAATATAATTTTTTCTAGACAGCTTTCTTTAAAAATATTTCTTACTTCTGCACAAGGTTTACAGACTATAATTTTTGCATTTTTATGATTATAAACTTCTTCAAATCTAGGAGGTGGACCTACTGGCAAAATATATTTAGCAACTCCTTTTGATGCTAAATGAACTGCATCATGAAATAACATTATTGTAACTTCATCATTAGCTTGTAAAGCTGAAGCAGAAAAAATAAATGGTAACATAGCTCTTGTTGGATCTGTTGGGCCCCAACTAGCAGATATAGCAAAATGCATGAAAATTTCCTTAATATTTAATAGTTATAAGCATCATAGTATAAATTTAATACTTTTTATATAATTACTAACAAACATGAAGGTTATAATTATAAACAGCAATTGTTTTATTTTATTATTCCTTTTTTTCTTTTGCTTTCTTCAATAAATACTCTTTGTGGTCTTTTTTAGAATCCCTACCTCCATTTAATTGGCTTACCATAGGTTGATCTAATACATTTAGTAACTCAGGTTGTGGTTTCTTATTTTTTTTATCAGTTGGTTTCATTTACTCATCTCCTTTTTAACTACTCTATCCCAATAGTGATCTTCCATTATGCTTATGATTAATATTTAACTAAATCTAAATCATAGCAACAATCTTTATCTATCCAAGCTGCTTCACAAACATTAGACTTGCAAAGTACCTCTGCTCTAAATCTAGTTCCATTAGCAACTTTTCGTTTTTCTGTATCTACTCCAATTTCTCCAGCTGCTCCATGGCCAGCAACAGATCTGTAACATGCGAGGAACCTCTCATAACCAAATACATTATAAGCTTCAGTATTTTCATTTATTTTACTTTTACTAATATTTATTTCAGCATGCCAATTAGATAACATACAACTAAAAAGCTCAGATGAAGAGTCTTTAATTCTACTTATTTGAGCACTTTCAATAGCTTTTTGCATCATACATCCTGTTTCATTTGAACAATCTTCTGCAAAAACATTAGAATTAAACCAGCTTAAGTAAAAAATAGCAGTAATAGTAAATAATATATTTTTCATTTATTTTCTCCAAAATCCAAAATTAAATAAGGCAATTTCATAAAATTAAAAATATTGTATAAACCATAAGGTTTAAATTTTCTAGTTATAAAATGCTCCCCATATAAATAATTCACTACAATATCTGGAGATAATGGAGAGATGTGGTGGTGGATTTATATGCCTATAGGAATCAGAAACAGGGGTAGAATCCACGTTGAATCATTGGAACATCATTGTATATGGTTAGATTCTAGGAGCTACTGATGGAATCATAATTATTAATATAAAGTATTTAGAATATTAAAAGTCGTCACT
>ENA-OWPI01000366-OWPI01000366.1-marine-metagenome-genome-assembly--contig:-NODE-366-length-64668-cov-6.736991_pt1 | contig 64668 bp, 80 predicted proteins | sample MGYA00238138_ERZ651775 | MGnify/ENA primary metagenome ERZ651775 (study PRJEB26906, sample SAMN06265043) | marine metagenome | isolation source: Helgoland LTER site | place: Germany:Helgoland, sampling...
GATATGAAAAAAATGAAACCCTGGTTTCGAGGGTTTCAGGGGTCTATCTTAGAACAGGATGATGATTCATGGATCGCGCAAGGTGTATGGAAAAGTATTGGGAGGACGGTCAAGGTAACAGATCTCCCCCCGGGTCGATGGACCCAAGATTATAAGGAACATCTCGATACCCTCGTTGAAAAGAAAATCATCAGTGGTTTCACAAATAACAGTACAACTGAGAATGTCGATTTTATCATACAAGATTATAACGGTAAAGACGCTGTTAAGGATCTCAAACTGCAAAAGACTATCAGATGCTCAAATATGCATTTGTTTCATCCCACAAAGGGTATCTGTAAATACGATTCACCTGAACAAATTTTGGTTGATTTTATTAAACTTCGTATGGAGTATTACAAGAAACGTAAGGCACATCTCATCGACACGACCAAGAAGAAGGCTGAACTCTGTTCTCATCGAGCGCGCTTTGTTAAGATGGTAATCGATGGTGATATAGTTGTATTTAAACGGAAAAAGCAAGATCTAGAAAATGAAATCAGTCGAGTGTTTCCGATGGTTGACAATTCGTACGATTACCTTTTACACATTAAGACCATCGAATACACGGAGGAGAGAGTGAAAGCGTTATTCGGTGAATGGAACAAACTCAGAGAAGAAGTTTGCTTAATTGAAGCTACTGGTTATTTTGAAATGTGGGAAACTGATATTAAAAAATTGTAGACAATAGATAAGTATGGACGTGCAGGGACCCGATCCAGGCGCCACCCTATCTCTCAATGCTATTGGGAAACAGGATACGTACCTACTAAATGATGATCCTAGATATTCACCTTTTAAATATTCATACGATAGACATTCAAATTTTACAAAGTTTCATAGATCGACTACCATTTCTAAACCTAACGACGCGCAAAGTAATTGGCCTTTCGGTGAATCTATAAAGGTCACGTTAAACCCTCGTAATATGGGAGATCTTTTGAGTAATATGTATATTTCTGTTAAATTTCCCGGATTAGCGAGTGGTAGTTTTTGGTTGGCAGATCAATTAGGGAGACATTTAATTAAATCTGTTGTAATGCGTGTAGACGAGTTGGAAGTCGAAACGTATTATGACGATTGGGGTATTATTTATGATCAGATGTATTTAGACGCATCTGAAAAACGTACAAAACGTTTTCTTATAAATAGAAATCTTGCCGAAGATACGTCCATATTAAACCATGACGCACTTGATCGGAAAGATTCGGATATATTAATTCCAATACCTTTATTTTTTTCTAGAAAATACGAAGGAGACGAATACGATTCTAACAAACCTAACAGACCATACTTTCCAACGTGTGCGGTACACAAACAAAAAATAGAGTTTGAAATAAAGTTTCGCCCAAAAACGTTTTTTACAAATTCTAGTCCAGATGATATAACACTGAATACTTTTGATCTTATAACTGAAGAAATGACCGTATCTGATGAAGAACGTATATTTTTATCAAAGCGAAAACAAATTTTCGTGACGGATATAGTCAAACGCCACCCCGTAGAAGAAACGGAAGTAGGTAGTAAAGTAGTCAGATTACAACTCGTTCCAAATATACCCGTGAAAACCTTATTCTGGTTTTTACGTGACAAAGACTACGAGAATGAAACAATATCTGGAGGTGGAACTCAACTGGCTGACCAGGCAGCCGCTAACATGCACAACAGGTACAATTTTTCTACGACCACTTTATTTAACGCAACCGGGATTCCCATAGATACACATAATTATCCTATCATCGATAGCGCTAAAATTTTCATTAACGGTGAAGATTTACCAAATTTACCAAATGTGGATCATACGTATTATAAATACGTTGTTCCTTATAATAATAGGTTGTCGCGAACGGAGAGAAATATATACACATATTCCTTCGCGATGAATCCGATTAATGTGGAGCCATCGGGAAGTTTGGATTTCAGTCAGTTAAAGTCGGAAAGAACGGTACTAGAGATTAATTTAAAAACGGGGTTAACTAAGACTTACGTCGTCAATTTATATTACGTTGGGTATCAAACGTATACATTCGAAGGTGGATTTATGTCGCTTGCTTATTAGATAGTATATGTTTATGATCTCGTATATACTCCACAATATTATTCTTAATACACCACCGGATAAAATTCAGCTGTGCTACAGTCGTATGAATTTTATCATGTGATTCGGGAACGGTATAAATAATTTTTTGAGATCTACAAAATGGATCAAAAAGTTTTTTACTATACCCATCTAAACTAGACTTATAGGCACAATGGACACTAAATAGTTTACCATCATTCGTAGTATATGATAAGTTATTCCTTTTAGAATAATTTGTTATGAACCATTCCAAATTTCGAAGTGATATGCCACCACTCTTATCTAGTAATTCTTTTAGTGTACTTCTATTTTCAGAATTTGTGTAAAATGTATTTATAGAATTTAATAATATATCTGATTTATTCATTTATATTAAGAGGGTTCCTCTTTCTAAGCCTCTTTTCTTGTTCCTCTCTACAATATAAACATTCTGGATTATTTTCCCAAAGTTCACATATACAACTCGTATTAGGTTGCATATTTATCTGAATGGGTTCGGCAGGTTTAGTCTGTTTCTTATGCATTCCACAATAAAGTTCCCCGTCTGAAACCTTTTTTGTACATAGTTCATTTGTACCCACACAAGTTCCTATACAATACCCATTTTCACCTAACAATCTATATCTACAAGTTCCAGGAGTTAGGCCTATTGGAAAAGTATCACACATTTTCTTAATGGTTCTCAATTCTGCGCGATATTCGGCATCCTTTACCATTTCCTTGCATGCGGCGACTACCTTTTTTTCACCTACTTCCATATAATATCATGGATTCTTTTTTTTAAATATATCTGCGATGAGAACCTGTTTTTCAGCTTTGGAATTTTTCCTGATAACCTTTTTCTTTTCCTTCTCTCTGGATAATAACTCTCCAAATATCTCAGCTTTGACGTCTTCATACAGTGGGTCTAACAGGTCACAAACCGGGTTTAAAAATTTATTTATGAAATAGTATGAATAATCTATAGGTAGTTTGTTTTCCTCCGCATATTTTGGATCTTCGGCTTTCTCAAAAGCTCTCGCTTTAGGATCACCCGTGTCTAGCAATACATACGGAACTCTATCACCCGAACGTGGTTCTGACCCGGGTCTTCTGTTTCGCATTTTGGTGACGACGCGTACGTGTGCCATACTGACATCTTCACTTGTGTACGGAATATGATCCTTTTCAGTTTTAGTCACAGGTACATTAAAACCTTTTACCTTATACGTATCGGAAAGAGACTGACTGAGAATAAGCTTTTCCATAGGAACGTTTCCTTCGAGGAGTTCGACGGCTCTCGTTCTCGCCAAAGCCTTGGGTCCAGAGGTGTCTGAACTCTCTAGAATTCCATCCAAAAGTTCTTTACATACTTCTCTCATGTGTGGTGTATTATCTCGACGCACGAGTTGAAGTCCCTTTACATCGATATAATCCATGTTCATGTTCCCATCTTTACCCTTCGTCCAAAGCTTCGCGGCATACCTTTTCTTACTATACAGGAAATAAGGGCAATATACCTTCTCAAGCTCGAGGTTATTCGGAGCCTTGAATAGTTTCGTGCATTCAGCAGCAGCGCGCTCACCGAGTTCCCAACTATATTCGATAGCTTCTTTCCCTGTTTTACCTTGGACGTCAAACTCAATCATAACAGAATCCGTATCACCATAACGCACTTTAGATCCTGGAAAATGTTTTTCGACGTATTCTTTAGTATCGTCGATCATCTTTCGACCTTTCATCGTCACGGTAGAAGCTATAGCCACACATGGAAGCATTCCACGAGAAGCTCCAGTAAAACCATACACAGAGTTCATACTGATTTTGTACGCCAGCTGTTTACCATTGTACATGTGTTGAAGATTTCCAGTAGATTGTGCCATATCCCTTTTAGCTTGCTTTCTGAAAGATTTAAGCTCTGAAAGAATAGTTGGAAGTACACTGGGAATACCCTGGGCGAAGGTATGATTCCCGAAGGTTTCATATTCGATACCAGGTATGTTTTTATACTTAGGATCTAGTACTAACGATGAATAACATACATTATGTGCCATCATAATAGAAGGATACAGACCTTCAAAATCCAAAGCGGTTATGGGTGTATAATACGCACCGGATTGCGCTTCCAGAACTGTTGCCCCTTCATAACCAGTCGTATCCGTATGCCCGTATTCAAAAGTTGGAACCTTGAATCCCAGCTCACGCGCCTTTTTAGTCAATTGACTGAATACCTTAATTTGCTGACCACGTTCCACGAGATAATTCAATGGAACCCAAGTTGCTTTAGCCATCTCCAATAGATTAACAAAGGTACACAAACGTTGTACGAGTCTGTGAGGTAGAAGAGTATCCTTAATACAATACTCCGCAACCTCTCGCAATTTAACCGGGTCTCCTTCTTCGAATCGTTTAAACATTTCTTTAGGAGACATGTCGATCTTATTATCTCCCAGGTACAGCTTCGATACGTTATCGAGTTTATATGAATCTAACTTGTATTCACGCTTAACTTCATGGAAAAGATCAAATATAAATCTTCCAGGCATATTCACGAGTGTGAGTTCATTATCACCGAGCGCACTCGAAGAAAGCTTTTTACGAGATAGATTACATGTAAAATTGGAGAGCTTACTGAGTTGATAAAACTTTGGAGGACATTTAGTATACAACGCTCGTTTCATTATATAGTTTAAATCAAAACCAAAGATATTCCATCCAGTTATGACGTCCACGTCATGAAACGATAAATACTCAGAAAATGCGACGAGCATATCACGTTCCGTGTCAAAACTCTTGATGGTACACTCAGGTAAATTCAAATCTGTGGTCTTGTAGCATAGACAAGTCTTATCGTATACCTCTTCCGATCCAAACTTTAAAAGGGATATGGCGATTTGAAAACACGCATCACCGGGTACTTCAGGATCCGGAAACTTTCCAGTAGAGCTATAACACTCAATATCAACAGAAGCCACCACAAAAGGCGCAGTTTCCGTAGTTTCGTGGGGTTTTAGATCTTTCCAGTTCTTACAGAATAAGTCTACATCAACTTTCGCGTAATGTCCTCGTGTACATACATCACTCGTATCAACCCATCCAGTAGATTGTATACCAGTGCGATGCATGAGTCTTAATACAGGATCTAAATTAGCTTCATATACGAAAGTAAGAGATAAATCTCTCGTCTTCACACGTTTCATAAACTTAATAGCGTAATTGCTTATAGAACGCCGTTGTTTAAGGTTATGGCAGTGTACTTGAAGGAAAATATATTCTTCCCCATTTTGAAATCCCCAGATATCTTTAGCTTTCACCAAATCCATCTTGACAATTTCTTCAGAAAACATCTTATCTAGCGACTTTCTAACATGTCCCACGTCGACATCTGAAGGAATCTTTACAAAAAAATATGGATTAAACGTCGTGGATACACACACAGACTTGCCCTCGACCGTTTTACCAAACAGGCGGATGTAATGTTCATCATCTTCATCTCGAGAATCCCAGGTCAACACTTGAAAGATCACCATCTTATTTCGTTATAGATCTAAATTTTTAATATCATATATTAATAAATGTCTGCTGCGTTGGTCGATCTCGTATCCAAGGGTGCCCAAGATGTGTACATCACAGGGGACCCCGAAGTATCATTTTTCCGTCAAAATTTCCGACGCCATACAAATTTTGCGATCAAGCCCGAACGTGTCGATTACATCGGTCAGTTCAATGGTGGTGCCGAAGTCACCATCCCTATCAAGTCCAAGGGTGATCTCTTGAGCTATGTCTGGATCGAGGCTCCAGAAATTCAAACTGCATTAGGCGACACCGGTCTTTTTGCAACTGGTCAATCCGCCACCGAGTTTACCCTTCTCATAGGTGGTCAACAGGTATGTAAACTCGATTCTTTATTTATCCAGGGTGTTCACAACGTTTTATATAACGATACCTCGGCTAAGGCTTCATGCGCCGTGACCACTGCGGTAGCGTCCGAAAATGCTAAATCAGCGAGGACTGGAACTCAAGGTTCCGATTATTTCGTTATCCCTTTCTTCTTCAGTGAAGATTGGACTAAGGCTTTACCTTTAGTTGCTATGCAATATCATGAGGTAGAAATACGAATTAAGTGTAGGTCTGGTTTAACCGGTTTTGGTGCGACACCCAAGGTATACGCTAATTACGTCTACCTCGATACAGAGGAGCGTAATAGGCTGCTTAACACTGAACAGGAAATTCTTATAACTCAGACGCAACACCAAATCATGGATACCGCCAACATCACTGATACTACCGTTGATGTTGATCTCACATATTTCAACCACCCTTCTAAGGCTATCCACCTCATATCATCAGCCGCTGATGGCACGGCTTGGGATAACGAACTCAAGTTCGATTCCGCCACACTCTACATTAACGGTCAACCCCTTTTCGAAGACATGTCCGATACGTACCATCATAACGTCGTACCCGAAATGCACTGCACCGTCTTACCTTCCGGTGTTATTGACAGTGTTCCTCTTTTCACATGGCCTTTCTGTATCAAACTAAACGGCTCCCAGCCCAGTGGTAGCTTAAACTTTTCTAGGGTTGATAATTCGAAACTCGTATTAAAGAACCTCACCGTTGCCGGATCTCCGAGCATGCTACGTGTGTATACAGTAAACTACAACATTCTCAGGGTGAAGAATGGTCTAGCAGGTGTAGCATTTGGTAATTAATTAATTTTATATTTATCCAGAAGAACCAAATCCACGGGTTCCTCTCTGTGTATCCTTTATTTCTTCAACTTCATCGATCAAAGGTGTTTCACACTTCTCTAAGATGAGCTGCGCAATACGATCACCCTTTTTAATTTCGAACTTTTCACTTCCATGATTAAAAAGGATAACCTTCAATTCACCAGTGTAATCAGGGTCAATAACACCCGCACCGGTTTGTACGCCATGTTTTACAGCGAGGCCGGAACGGGGTGCGATACGTCCGTATACACCCATAGGAATAGTCGCTGCGATTCCGGTGCATACTATACCACGTTGGTATGGAAGAATGTGCATATCTTCAATGCTATACAGATCATATCCAACAGATCCAGGAGATGCGCGCGTAGGAATTAGCGCGTGCTCAGAAAGCTTTTTAATGAGTAGCTTCATATATCTATTGTATGACGTATTTCTTTATGTTTGTAAAGATTCGATAATCTTTTTCGTCTTATCATACAAACGTTCATTATACCTTTTCGTAAATCCCTTTTTAAGAAAGCCCTCTTCGACGACCGAAGTTTTACGCGATTCGAGACTCTCGAGTCGGTTTTTTAGAAAACATAAAAACTTAAATGGTTCATTATTCGACTTGTATCGAACTTTATCGGCATTCATAGCTTTCGTAGCTGCTTTATTGCGTGATTCTGAATACATCTGTTCACGACCTTCATATGACATGCGCGTAGTGGATTCTTCTTTCTTTTCAACCATCTTTATTTATATGACATGACATCTTTATACACTATTATGGAAAGAATTTGCGATCCTTCTCGCTTCCTGATCCACATATTCATTATCTGGGTCTCCGTTATGTGCTTTAACCCAAATCCAATCTATATTATCGAATAATTTTGACACGGAATCCATCTGTACCCAAAGTTCTTTATTCTTAACATCAGATCCCGACGATGTTTTCCAATTATTTAATTTCCATTTATGAATCCAACTTTTGATACCATTACGAACGTAAAAGCTATCCGTGTACACAGCCACATCACGAATTCCGCATTTATAAGATTTACGCAAACCTTCTATTACGGCTGTCATTTCCATGATATTATTAGTAGTTTTAGGTGATCCACCAGTAATTTCAAAAAATCCTAGGCACTTAGCAGCCCACCCACCCCTTCCCGGATTACCGAGGCAACTACCATCCGTATACAATCTGTTAGTCATTTTATTGAATATATAATGTTTTCTTTAAGATTCGTCATATAGTATTGACATATCAGCTTTAACATCGAGCATATCTTCCACGTCAGCTTCAATCATGGAATCTTGTGTGGGATATGCGACACATAATAAAGCAAACCCATCACTAACCTGCGCATCATTTAAAAACGATTGTTCCGATTGATCTATCCCACCCCATACGAGTTTCGCTGTACACGCCGAACACATACCCGTGCGACACGAATACGGAAGTTCTATGTTATTATTTTCCGCCGCATCCAATATGTATGTAGACTTATCACACTCAAAAGAGTGTTGCCCCATAGGTGTACGAAGTGTAATTTTAAAATTTTTGCGAACCTTAGGAACACGGGGGTGACCGGAAGGGTTCGCGACAGCGTATACCGAAGCCATTATTATACTATCCTGTTAATTTTTTCTTCAATTTTAAAAAGCACGATTTAATACTTTTTAAAGTTGAATTATTAATTAATTTTAATAGCAAATACAAATTTGATTTGTATGCTTAGTTAGAGAAGGCAAGACCACCCATACCCGATTGGATGCGGAGGACATTGTAGTTGACCGCGAACATGTTGAGGGTGACGGGGGCGCCCGCGGCGGCGCTGACGGTGTTAATAGCAACCTGCGCGTTATCAATGCGGGAGAAGTTGCACGTGCCGGTAGGCTGGTGCTCCTCGGGCTTGAGCGCGAAGGAGTAAGAGTACACACCGGGCATGGGGGTACCGGAGTGGTGGTTGAAGGGTTGGACGGCGTTGAAATACTTGGAACCCTGCTCCTTGAACCTGTCCTGGCCGTTGAGAACGAGCTTCATGTCAGTCATGTTAGAGCAAGCATCATCGGACCAAGCGGCGGAGGTCGCGGCGGCGACAATCCTGGGGCAGTTGCCAAGGTCGTGGGCGACCTGAGCCCCCGCGGCTGCATCGACGAGGGAAGAACCAAGCTGGGGGTCGTTCGCGGTGACGCCAGACTTAGTGGTGAAGTTCCACATGTTGTTGAAAGTCTTGTTAGCGGGGGAGAGGCACCACACAAGCTCCTTGACGGGGTGGTTGAACGAAAGCCTCTTCTGGTTCGAACCGGCGGAGAGGGTATCAGTTCCAGTGTGCTGAACCTGCTCAATGAGGTATTCGTGGCCCTTCTGGGCAAAACGCCTACGCTCCTCAGTGTCGAGGTAGATGTAATTGGCGTATACCTTGAAAGAGCTGGGGGTGATGTATGTAGACAGCTCAGCAGTTAAATCGAAATCGAGACGGACCTCATGGTACTGCAGGGCAATTAGTGGGAGGGCCAGTCCAGGATTGCGGTTAAAGAAGAAAATAAGAGGAAGGTATACCCTGGATCCCGCAACCGCGCCGGAGCCCGTCGCCGCGACACCAGTAGTCATCTTACCGTAAGTGGTCTTCTTGGAGTTATCGAGGTAGAGCTCGGAGTAAAGCCTCCACCAGGTCTGGTAGTGCTTGTCAATACGCTGTCCACCCACGGATAATTCTACGTCCTTGATCGCACGTTCGGCGATCCACTCGTTGGTGGCTTCGAGGTCAGTGGAAAGACAGGTGTCTTCCGCAGACTCCATCTCTACGTACATGTCCGCGACGAGATCACCGTTACGAGCGATGGTAACAGAGACGCGACCGGAGTTAGCGGCAGTACCGTTGACGGTCTGCTCGATGTTCTCCATAGCGAAGTTAGTGTGGCGACGGTAAACCGCCTGAAAAAAAGTAACCTTAGGGTTGCCAGTCAGATAGACATCCTGGGCTCCATAAGCGACGAGTTGCATAAGACCACCGGCCATTTTGTTGTTGTTGTACTATATAGCAAGAAAATAATTTCGGGTAAAGTGCGAAAAAATCGTACCGATTTTTCCTGAACATAAATAAATGTCCGATACCGAAACACCAGCTCAGATGGAAATCGATGAAGAGGAAATCACCGATGAAGAGGAAATTACCGATGAAGAGGAAATCGCCGATGAAGAGGAAGAAGTTGATATGAATGAATATGAATATGAGGATGAAGATGATATTGAGCAATACATGACCATGGAAACTTTATTGGGTTCCACTCTCATGACGGAAGATGGTGATACTATATGTAGCGCCCTGGTAAACATGGGTCGACAACTCGAAATCCAAAATAAAATTTTAGTCAAACTTTTGACCACCCTCCAAAAATAGTAGCTTAGAAAAATGAAGTATTATAATAGAAATGTCAGAGGCGACACATTTCATTAATGAAAGTGCGGACCCGAACGAAGCGAACCAAGCGCTATGGGCGAACGAAATTAAAACTTTCAATAATGAAAAGCTCGTATCCCACCTATCAGAACTCGAAGAGTATTGGGACATATATCACAAAAACGACCCTAAGATTCCTTATCGTCTAGGGTATAATATGTTTTTCTTACCCGAAGAACTTGACCAAAAAGGTATGCCCAAAATAATAGACATAGAACGTGTCGTGACTAAATACGTACAGATCCGTGATCATGTTTGTGAAATATATCACAAAGCCAATGAACTTAAAATGCTGGAAGAATTGGATAAAAATGATCAGGATACAACCCTCGCCACTCGTATAAACCGTCTGATCGATCAAGTAGATGATGCGTGGACGATCGTTTTCCGTGCTGCGCGTATCATGGAACGAGTAAATAATCCAACATACGTACCCATTAACCCCGAATCCGATCCTGCTATTTTTCGTGTGTCCACCATTAACAAAGTGGATGAACTCTCACCTTACCAGCAGGCGATTATTCAATGTCTAAAGCACCTATATTCGCATAACATTAGAAGATACAAGGGGTACTGTTGTGAGCAGATCATGACAAAAACTGGATGCCCGTCTAGGGCGTGGAAGCCTAAACAAAGTATAAGCGAGTTTGTGTATAGTGTCGGTAGAAAGGAGACTTGGTTCGATTTGTGGAAAAATCTCACTTCGAGAGGTACGGGTTATAAGGATGTTATAACACATCTTACAAATATAAACGATATGCAGTTTCCCGATATTACAAAGAACAGACACGTGTGGTCTTTTGATAATGGTGTTTTTGTAGCGAAGAAATGGTCAGATAAAACCGGTTTATACACGGCTGAATTTTATGATTATGAATCTAAGGAGTTTAAGAGTCTCGATCAGTCTATCGTGAGCTGTAAATATTTCGATCAAGAATTTCCTAATTACACCCACCTCGAGGATTGGTACGATATACCAACTCCACACTTCAAATCAATCTTTGATTACCAACAGTTTGATGAAGATGTTGCGAGATGGATTTATGTCATGTGTGGGCGCTTGTGTTATGACGTGAATGACATAGATGGATGGCAAGTTATCCCGTTCCTAAAGGGTGTGGCGAGATCAGGCAAATCGACTATCATCACAAAGGTTCTGCGTAAGTTTTATTGCACTGAGGATGTTAAAACACTCTCAAACAACGTTGAAAGGAAATTCGGTCTTTCTGCTATCAAGGATGCTTTCATGTTTATCGCTCCAGAAGTCAAGAACGATTTGGCGCTCGAACAAGCAGAGTTTCAGTCTATCGTGAGCGGTGAAGATGTATCTATCGCGGTAAAACATGAGAAGGCACATTCTATGGAATGGACGACGCCGGGTATTTTGGGGGGTAATGAAGTTCCACATTGGAAGGATAATTCTGGAAGTGTCCTCCGTCGCATTCTCACCGTAAACTTTGGAAAGCAAGTGAAGGATGCGGATCCCACTCTAGAACATAAGCTCGAGGCGGAATTGCCTTGTATTTTACAAAAGTGTGTACGCGCATATCTAGAATACGCACAGAAATACGCTAAGAAGGACATTTGGAACGTCGTACCCAGTTATTTCAAAGATATTCAAAAGCAGATTGCGGGTGCTGTATCCACATTGGAGAATTTTATGCAGTCGCATCATATAAAAATCGATCCCGAGGAGTTCTGTACCGTGACAGAGTTTGTAAAGAAATTCAATACCTATTGCTCAGATAATAACCTCGGTAAACCTAAGTTTGGGTACGATTTCTATATCGGCCCTTTCAGCCAACGCGATATATACGTGAAACACGACACGCGCCAATATGGTGAAAAGTATATCGTGAATCAACAATTCATTTTCGGATTGGGTCTCATTGAAGAGAATCCCATGAGTGGAAATATGTTTGGAAATGATGACTAATTTAAAAGGAAAAGACCACGTGTACGTATGGAATGCCCACGAGAGGTTTTTTTAAGAAATCTTAGAACCAAAAAGGGTGTAGACGTAGATACGATTAACCCAGATCATTACGATATAGATATTCGTGAAAAAATAGCAGATCTCATGTATGTGATCATATGTAATTATATTAGTCAAACGAGGAACGAAGGAAATCAATATGGAATTGGGAAAATGGAAGAAGCATATTTTTGCACATCAGATTTTGTCACTACAGAAGATGCAGAAAAATGGATAGAAATGAATAGAGACCCAGACGATTTAAATCTCATAGTCTATATTTACGATAATTTAAAAAATATGGAATCTTGTCAGCATAAAAGAAGCTTACTTTACTTAACTAACATGTTATACTTTTATTTATAAGTTTGTGTGGTTCAGATACCTGCTTTAAGTGTTTCGCATGGTACGAAAAGTCGTAGGGTGTAAATAGACCCTTTATTTTACCAGATACAGCGAATGCTTCATATTCATGGGACACACCCGTACACACAGAAACGAACTCTAAACGAAGCAATCTATCTTCTAACATCATAAACTCTTTAAGAGATTCGGGGGACGCACCATCTTTCTTTATTTTTTCATACATCTCTTTCGATTGTCCATTGGATATATGAAAAAACGACGTTTTATACCCTAGAACACCCACCTCTTTATTGGCCTGATTCCTGGAAATGAATAAAATTAAGAGTACCAATATTAACAATACTGGTATCATTTAATACTTGTCAATAATTTATTTAAGTGTAATTTTGACGTAGCCATGGTCCCCAGAATTCAAAGAAGTGTTTTGGGTCGCTCCGAGTGATGAGTAAGAAGAACCACCACCCCCACCCACATCGCCTCTGTGGTCATTTGGGTGCCCACCTCCTCCTCCAGAGTATCCCCCACCTCCACCCGAGTGGTAATAACCATGACCGGTACTAGCGCACCTTGGTCTATATGCTGACCCACCCCCACCAAACCCACCGAACCCGACAGCTCCACCACAATTCGAAGATCCACCGTGGCTGCCACCTACACATCCATTATAAAAGGATTGGGCAGCGTCAAATCCGTAGTCCTTTCCGTATACGTCGCGAGGATTTTGGGGGATCTCGGTTTCTCCATTCCCCAAAAATCCGGCACCACCCTGCCCCGAAGCATGGGCGCCGCTTGTTCGGTGGACAACTGGCTCGTGGGGAGGGAAATGATCCAGCTTTTCCCCTATCTTGCCTCCGTAACCATCCTTACCACCTTCTCCTGACCACGTAGTCTTCTTCTTGTAATGAGACTCCTCCTCTTGTTTAGCCGAGCCACCACGCACATCATCCCCAGCACCGGCTGGATCTTGGAAAGTCGCATTTCCAAAATCCGGATTACACAGCTCGAGTGTTCGTTTCTTGCAGTCTTCCGAGGCGGTCGATAGGGGTGGGCAATCATTCCAGCCATATGGAATTTTCTTGTCCGAGGCGAGGTGCTCGGTCCATTCTACACGAAATCGGCCAGTGCACGAATTACCACCTCCACCACCAGAAGCACATAAAAGAGCTGCACGCTTCTGTGCTTCACCTCCACCAGGAGTAAAAACAGGATCACATAACTGACGGTATGGATCACACACAATGTCCTCCGGAACATCACTTTTAACTAAGAATGATCCACCACCACCACCACCACCTCTACTAGAATCATCACTACTACCCCTTTGTCCAACAACTATATTCAATTTTTCCGACTTGGTCAAGTTGAGATCCAAAACTTGTACTGCCCCATAACCTTTTTCTCCACCACCCTTTGCACCGGCAATCTCAATCTCATACGTCCCTGTTGCGGGCACGGTCCATTTCTGTATTCCGCCAGACACTGAAAAGTAACTAGGATTATTTACCCAACTTGGTGAATAACTATCCTTGCATTGATCGAGTGTTGGACCAAAGCGTCCCGTTGCCCCCGCATTCGTAAACGTGAACGATGTAAAGGGGTACTCTGGGCACGTATCATCATCTTTTGGATCTTCATTTTTGGATTGACACCCTTCAAGTCCTGGGCGCGTCCATTTTCTTTTCCCATTTTCACACGACCCCGGTGTCCATTGTCCTAATAAATTTTCGGCACAACAGTCGGGATCATCTCTTGGTTCTTCATTTGACGATTGACACCCTTCATTTCCCGGTCGCGTCCATTTTCTTTTCCCATTTTCACACGACCCCGGTGTCCATTGTCCTAAGAAATAATCGGCGCAACATGCATCATCTCCATCCGCGGGGAATTCAAACTTTTCGTTAGGTTCATCGCACCCGTCTATACCCGTTCGGTTAAATTTGAATTTCCATACACCTTCTTCATCTTGGAAACATTTGTTGCCAACCTCCCCCTCCCGCTCCTCGAAAACCTGTTCCCATTCTCCAGCGAATGTTTCGTCGCAACAATCCCTCCCCCCTTCATCCCCACACGAGAGCCATTTACCTGTAGGTATAGAGAAATCTACGTCAAAAAAAAAATTTTTCGCATCTTCAGGGGTTGTTTGCTCCATCGTTATGTGGAATAATTTTTCTTGTAAAGGACCTTGCTTGTATGTTTTGAAAGTTGCAGTTTTGTCTAAATAATCTGTATTATCATAATCCGCAGTCGAACTTTTTGATAAAAGGTAAAGTCCTTTATGCTTTATTCTATAAAGTGGATCGGTAATTCCGGTACCTTCAAGCTTAAATGCCTTACCATCGGTACCAAATGGAGACATATAAATTTCTTCTCCTTTTCCAAAATTAAGCTGGCCTTCGTGATCATAAATAAACACATATTTCTTATTTGTAGTGGCTTCAGCTGATACATCCATTTCCACAGACTTTAAATCTAATGTGAGTTCCCCACCGGACTGTTCTAATGCTACAGAAAGATCCGATTCTGATACTGTGACCTGTACCCTGTTTATACCGGAACCACTTTTTTCTGGAGTTGTATAATTTATAGAAAATTCGTGAGTTCCATTGACATTTTCACCATTCAACGATTCAAACGTTAATTCTATATCTGTACCATTTCCCCAATTATCACTTGGCACGTCGACTGTTTGGTCATCACCTTCATCCGCTCGTTTACGTGTGATACTAAGCGCAGTTAGAACTTCGGCCCCCCCTGTTATCTTCATTGAATACTTAAAACTAGTTCCCTCTGACATGGCAATAAAATCATCCGGTGTATACCTTTCCGTAAACCAAGGTTTGTAACTCTCAGTCTTGGATAACTGCACACGCATGACTTCAAATGTAGGGGTCTTTGGTTCACCACCTCCCGAATCTTTCTTTTTCTTTTTCTTATTTGAAGTAGTTATGTATATAACAATGCCGATGATGATCATGGCGAAAAATAGTACGATCATATATTTTTCATTCATCGTCGCTTATAATAGTAAAATAATTTATTTAATCTGCATTTGAAGGAAACGAACGACCCTGACCCCATATAATACGAACCGCCCCATTTCCTCCATCCGCCCCATTTCCGGTGTCGTTTCCGGCATGACATGAACCAGCACCACCACCGTAAAGACCTCCAGAACCCCCTACTCCGGTAGTCTCATCAGTTGATAAATTACCCATCCCCCCACCCGAACCACCACCACCCGCAATATTGGCAGCTACTTGATCGGCTTGTGTGGTGGTAGTATCACTCAAACCAGCGGCACCATCCGATTTCTCACCATAGAGACCGACCCCACCACCACCGGCACCACCATAAGATGCGCCCGTCGCATGTACCAGTCGTGCTCCACCACCACCGCCACCACCACCAGCCCCAGCGGTAGCATCGATTACGAAGGCGCCGATGCCCGTCGATCCAGCCCCTTTACCCCCCGCACCACTGTACCCACCGGCACCCCCCCCTCCTGATGATATATAGTTAGGTGGCGATGACCATCTACCTTGACATGTCCCACCAGTCCCTCCACCGTCGTACGTACCCTCCGGACCCCCACCTGTAGGAAGGTTTTCAAGGACCTCATAACCTTTTCCGGGACCACCACCATGTTGCCCCCCAGATGCAAAACACGCCCCGCTGGGCCATCCATCGCCCCAGCGGAAAACAGAATTACCACCATTTGAAGAAGATATTGACCCAGGTAAACCTTGTCCATTGTAACCGGCCCCACCAGCTCCTACTGAAACACTGTACGAATTTCCAGGAACAACAGTTATGTCATTTTTATATGCGAGTCCACCCCCAGCCCCACCAGTTCCAAACCAATTGCGCCCCTTACCAGAAGCCCCCCCACCACCTACACATACCACACAAACACTGGTAACACCAGTGGGGGCTACCCAAGTATATGTACCAGGGGTGCTAAAAATTTCTTCTCTACCATTTGAAATTGTAGAACCAGAACTTCCCACATTTTCAGCTAATTCAAAAAAAAAATTTTCCGCAGCGGTCGCCGAATTTGCATCTGCTGTTATATAGAATAATTTATTGTTTAATTCACCATCCGTAAACTTCTTTTTAGATTTATCTGTGCTTAAATATTCGGTATCTGTAAAATTAGCATTTTCAGAAAGTGCCAATAAATATCCTCCTCTATATTTTACTCTATAAAGTATATCGGGTATACCCGTAACACCTTCTAGTTTAAAACCTTTACTATTTGTACCCTCTACGGGGGACATATACACGGGACCCTGTGCATTAAAATTTACAACTTTTTCAGAATCATAAATATATATTTCTTCCCTTTCTGCTGAAAAGGCAACGTTTATACCACCCGTTTCTACGGGAACCATTTCTAATTCTTCTGACCCTCCACTCTCCAATTTTACAGATAATAGATTTTCTGTAATATTAATTGTATGAGGTCTATTTCTAGTCACATTATCATCCGGTGTCGTGTAGTTTATAGAAAACTCGTGTTCACCTTTAGCGTTTTCACCCGTTTGTACTGAAAAATCTACATCGATATCTTGGGCCTTCACCCATTCAGATTCTGGTACTTCTTCAATTTGATCGGAACCTCCATCCGCACGTTTGCGTGTAATACTAAGATTTTGGAGTAGATCCACGCCTCCGTTTATTCTGAATGTATACGTGAACTTGGCTCCTTGTGACATGGCTACGTATTCATCCGCTGTATACCTTTCCGTAAACCAGGGTTTGTAATTCTCAGTCTTGGATACCGTTATACCTACGACTTCAAATGAGAGGGTCTCGGGTTTATCATCCCCTGAATCTTTTTCATCTTTAGAGTTGGTGTATATAACAACACCGACGATGATCATGGCGAAAAATAATATGATGATAAAATTTTTGTTCATCGTCGCTTATAGTATAGTAGCAAAATATTTAGAGAATTCATTCGTGTAAGATACATAAATGTCTAAAGCAATTGGTATTGATCTTGGAACAACGTATTCTTGTGTCGGCGTCTGGCAAAATGATCGCGTCGAAATCATCGCGAATGATCAAGGTAATCGGACGACTCCATCCTATGTCGCGTTTACGGACAGTGAGCGCCTGGTAGGTGATTCAGCTAAAAATCAAACAGCTATGAATCCGACGAACACCGTTTTCGACGCGAAACGTCTCATTGGTCGTAAATTTTCAGATTCCAAAGTTCAGGAAGATATCAAAGATTGGCCGTTTAAGGTTGTTTCCGGTCAAGGTGATAAACCCATCATCGAGGTTGATTTCAAGGGTGATAAGAAACGTTTTGAACCTGAAGAAATCTCTTCTATGGTTTTGGTGAAAATGAAGGAGATCGCCGAAATGTACATGGGAACGGATGTTAAAGATGCTGTGGTGACAGTTCCAGCCTATTTTAATGATTCACAGCGTCAGGCTACGAAAGATGCGATGGTCATCGCGGGTCTGAATTGTCTTCGTATTATTAACGAGCCCACAGCCGCTGCTATAGCGTATGGGTTGGATAAAAATAAGAATGACGATACGAACGTTCTCATATTCGACCTCGGAGGAGGTACGTTTGATGTATCACTTCTTAACATAGAAGATGGTATTTTCGAAGTCAAAGCTACCGCCGGCGATACACATCTCGGTGGTGAAGATTTCGATGCGCGTCTTTTGCGCCATTTCCTAGATGAATTTAAGCGTAAGCATAAGAAAGATTTTTCCGGAAACCCCAGAGCTTTACGTAGGCTTAGAACCGCGTGTGAGCGTGCGAAGCGTACTCTCTCATCTACAGCTCAAACGACTATTGAAATTGATTCATTGTATGATGGTATAGATTTTTACACGTCCATAACTCGCGCTCGTTTCGAAGAACTGAACATAGATCTTTTCCGAAAGTGTATGCAACCCGTGGAACAAGTCCTTCGCGATTCTAAAGTGGATAAGTCTAAGGTTGATGAAGTAGTACTCGTAGGAGGTTCTACACGGATTCCCAAAATTCAACAGATGCTTTCCAGTTTTTTTAATGGTAAAGAACTTAATAAATCAATCAACCCAGATGAAGCTGTAGCTTACGGAGCTGCCGTACAAGCGGCTATTCTTTCCGGTGTCGATAACAGCACCGTTCAAGATCTTCTACTACTCGATGTCGCACCCGTTTCCCTAGGTCTGGAAACCTCGGGAGGTGTCATGACTAAAATTGTGGATAGGAATACCACAATTCCAACTAAGAAGGAACAGATTTTTTCAACATATTCTGATAACCAAACATCCGTCACTATCCAAGTATACGAAGGTGAACGCGCTCGTGCGCAAGATAACCATTTACTCGGTAAATTCGATTTGGGTGGTATTCCTTCCGCGCCCAGGGGTGTTCCACAGATTAACGTAGCGTTCGACATCGACGCGAATGGAATTCTAAACGTCACCGCGGAAGATAAAGCGTCGGGTAAGAGTGAAAAGATCGTCATCACCAATGATAAGGGTCGCCTTTCGAAAGATGATATCGAGCGTATGGTTAATGACGCAGAAAAGTACAAGGATGAAGATGATAAGTATAGAGCGAAGGTGGAAGCGATCAATAACTTTGAGGCTAACGTCTTTGGAGTCAAGAGTATGATAGATAAGCTAGGCGATGAAGATAAAGCGCGTGTAGAAGAAAAGGTTAATGAAGCTATAGCGTGGATAGATAACAATAGATCCGCGGAAATAGATGAAATTGAACACCAACAGAAAGAGTTTAGGGAATTTGTAGATCCGATTATGCAGTCCGAAGAAAAGGGTCCCGTCATAGATGAGATGGATTAAAACCTAAGTCATTTAGAGAAATAGTACTTTTTAATAAAGAAATGGATATCCACAAGGTATTCGACAAAATTCACGACCAAATTGAAAATCACAAAAATGATGAGCACGTCGAAATAGAAATGCGTCTCGGAAAATTTAACGGAAAAATGTTCGACACAAATGTCGGTAAAGATAACTTTGACAAAGTCATGACCGGTCTCCAAAAGTATAATCAATGGGAACAAGTTGTATTATCCGATCAAGAGGTATTTTATAGAGAACGCGATAACACTCGAATCACCGTAGATGATAATACGGGTGATGAGACCATCATAAAAAAAGAGCGTGTGAAGAATGAAGATTTCAAAAGGCTCAAAAATTCACCTTATGATTTACGTATAAGTATTTCTAAGGAATTACCCATTCAAGATCTCCAAGATCGTGAGATGGACAAGAAGAAGACAAAGACGCGTGTATCGTTTATTCGTAAGAATCTTTCTATCGATATGACTAAGTGTACGGGAGACATGCATGATATGGACGCGGAAGATCCTGTCACCTACCAGATCGAACTGGAAATTGTCGATCCCAGTAGAGTTCAAACCAAGGATGAACTGTTCAACATACTCCATAAAGTGAAAGATGTGATTAGTATTTTAGGAAACGCAAAGTAATATGATAATTTAAAGATTAAACTATATACAAAGTAATGCACGGTTTCTATAATAATGGAAACACGTGTTATTTTAACTCAGCTCTACAATGTGTGTTGAGAATACACGACCTCTCCTCACATATTTTACGAAATAATTATGAAAAAGAATGCACATTCACTAAACTCTATAAAGAACTTGTAGGTATTTATTTCAATAAAGAAAACTTTCTTAAAATTAACATTGAACCTTTACTTCACACGTTTCAAGAGAAATTTCCCAGATTCAAATCCCTGTACCCACACGACTCTCAAGATGCTCTATTTTGTATAATCGACATACTCGAGCAAACGTACCCGTTTACAAAAACGCTCGTGTACGGTAAAAAAACGCAAACTACTATATGCCCCTCGGGAACCACGACACTAGAAGAACCATTTTCTGTTTTACTTCTTAATGGTGATAAGCCTAAAGTGAGTGAAATGATGACAACCTCTGAAAAATGGAATGTTCTCGATAATTATGTAGATAACGCTGGGGTTGTACATAACGTATCTACGACGCGTGATGTTATATCGGAGTATCCTAAGGTGTTATTTATTTCATTCGACAAAAAGGTAGACGTTGTGGCGGATGAAATAAATAATTATGAACTTTGTGGAAGTATTTTGCATCATGGAAGTCAGTTTGGTGGTCATTACAATTCTATGATTAAACTATCTGATAATTGGTTCATGCAAGATGATGAAATCGTTACTAAACTCGACTTCAAAGAAAAGGCACCACATCATGTACTCATGTACATTTTAAAAAGTCGCTCATAATTATACCTTCTTTTATGTTGACCAGTGTCCTATAAAAAGTTCTCCTACTATTCGGAAAGGTTTTATCATACCTCCGCATAATAGGCTTCCACCACATTGGACTATCGTCCAACATGTATTGACACTCGATAATGGAATCTTCTTGAACATCTATATGTTCGGGAACTTGATAGGTGTGGATCTCCGATTCAAACATAAGTTTCCCCCTTTCTTGTACGTACAATTTCCATAGATCACCCTTTCGTTTAAATTGAAAATCGATCGTGTTTTTATCTTTAGGTTTCCATTTGAACATGGTTTCGTGTGTACCCTTTTGAACTGGATCTTTAACAGGTGTGAAAATCAATCCATCAATTTCCTGTTCAACCGTCGGTAAATATTCGTTCATGAACTTTTCAAATTCTGCCATAACATGGAACGTTTTAATTTTGAATTTTATGGGATCGTATTTTAGCACGGTTAACATTTTTTGTAGTTCTTCCATATGTTTTAATCGATCGATCATATCATTTTCTCCAATTTTTGAACCTCGAACCATCATACAATCGTATGCCATGAACGTATCTTTATACAATTCACCTTCGATTATGGTTCCGTCGTATATAGGTTTACGAAAATTCAAAGGACATGTGTAGACGTCGAGTGCTCTATTAATCAAAACACATGTCTTTTTGTTGTTGTACATGAAGGCCAATAACATGAATCGTAAACCGTCAGTTTTTTCACACACGAGATACTCGTTTGAACTCAATATATCAAAGTGTCTGTATTCTATAGACACTGGTTGAGCTCCCGGAAAAAACCCTTTTACTTTCCACGCACGTTCCATGAACGAAATCGCATATGTGTAAAGAGGATCGTCTCTATTTACAGATAGACGTTGCATTATATCTTATATTTTAGGGTTAATCTTTAAGTTGCTTTAACACCGGCTGAATTGAGCAAATTACTTATACACTCGTGAGTGTATGTAAATGTTAGTCGAGCACCAGTGAATGCGATAATTCTCGCACCAGATTCTTTTAATTTTTCAAACATAACGTTTGACTTAGGGTAAATTTTATGATTTCCGGTTCTCTTATCTTTCACACATTTGTATACATTTTTACAAATCATCATCCAAGCCCTAGCAGAAGATTCGTTGACTTTATACATACTCTCTGAAATTTTAGGGCCTACGTCGGTATCGAAGTTTAGACCCATCTGATTAGTCGGTTCAGACGATTTAGATTGGACTTTTTCTTTAAACATTTCCCAATCGATCCCTTCGTTGACACCTGGAAATACGAGAACATCTAACCCCGTATACTCTTCTACCACTTTATCGAGTGATCCCGGGTCTATCCCCACACCAAAGTCTATAAAGAATATTCTATCAAAAGATTTAATACAATTGCTTATCATGTCAGACTTTTCAAAGGGGTCATCGTTCACAAAAATAAGTTTGTTCGAATACCCCTTTTGAATACACCTAATATTTAACTGAAGAATAGCATGAAGAGTCTTTACGTGACAGGATTTACCCCGAGTTGTTATGATAGTAGCAATATTCATGAGAAATTATAGTTTCTAAGCCTTAAGCCTTTCATCTAGAGATCCAGTAAAAGGGAGATTACCCACGTGCCCCAATGATGTTTGACAATCGGCGAAAATTTGACCATCCATCTGTTGCCATCGACGACAGAAAGCGTAATCTTCTGATAAATACCTTCTAGACTCTGGGTCTATCATACAATCAAATAAAGCGCAATATTCATCAAAGTCTCTATTTTGGTGATCGTTTTTACAATTAAGAGTAGACCCATAATGCTCATGCATTCTAGTGAGAGCTTCTCTAGAAATCATCATAAATCCTGTGGGTCCATCTAATACTTCAACAAATCCATTAACTACAGAACGTCGCTTAGCGCCTATGTTAGCGACCAAGCTGGCGGACATCATGTTCATATCACGCTCGTCTCCATTTTCGATACCTTCTTTCACTTGATCCCACATGACAACCTTTTTAGGATAAATAGCAACGGATACGTCGTGTCCAGATTTTATAAGGCGAACCACGGATACTGGATCAAAGTGTACATCCGCATCTATAAACATAAAATAATCCGCGTCTGTTTTTTGCATAAATCTACCTATGGATACATTTCGAGCACGATGAACCAAACTTTCGTTCTCAGTCGTGTCTAACATTAACTGAATACCTTCTTTCATTAAAAGAATCTGAAGGTTAATAATACTCGACATGTACTTTTCCAAGCACATACCCCCATAGCAAGGGGTACTTAAAAATAGTTTAGTCATACTACATTAATATTACACTTTATCCTCTAAATAACGTTTAACTATGAGTATAATCTTATTAAGTGTGGGAATGGATACTGAACATTTATCGGAAATAATACTCTTTGAGTACTTTTTTTCCAATACCATAAAAATAATGGCAGTGGCCACACTATTAGGAGATTTACTCATCAAATCTACACATTCCTCCAAGGCTGTACATAATTTATTACACGCAAGCCTTTCTTCGCGAGAGACTTCAAATGAATTCAATAAACGTTGCATGACGTTATATGGCTTTGTAACGTAATTTTTATCAGTAGCCTCATCTTTGATCGTATCTTTAAAAATCTGAGCCGTACGACTTATATCCTTACTCTGAATACCAAACATATCCGCGATATCTTTCGTTGTACGAGGAACCTGTGCAATTCTACAAGCATATAAAACACAATTAGCTTTTATACCTGATCGAACAGCTCCACGCGTAAGCTTAGATTCGTTGAATTTTTTATAAAATGTTTTGGCATCCCTAAGAATACCATCTGGTAAAGATGTACAAGCTTCATCAATGTCTTTGTACGCATGGTACAATGAACGATCTTTATGATTCATAGAACTATGAAAATTTATTTTGGCCATTCTTTTCAATTCATATGACGGCCTCCCTTTGGTTGATATCATCGTCCCTTTACCCCACGCGTAGGAAAAGAGTTCCTGATTTGCAACGGGTACTGTACACCTGGCTGGATCATTCACACGCCCATCATCGGTGACACCACTCGTCCACTCCGCAGTATCATCTATATAAATAGAATCAACTATACCACACTCAGAACATACCATTCCTTCACGTGTCAATATCTTAGTTCCTGAGCAAGAACTGCATAATCTATTATCAACTGGCTTTATTGTTGGTTTTTGTTTAAGGCGATCGAGGTCAGCCCAAATAGTAGCCAGTATTTCTGTATCCATTACGATGTATTATTAAATTTATCTAGTTTTTTTCCGCACTTAAGTTAAAAATTTACATTATCTACTTGATTTTTAGTACGTTCTTCAATTCTATTAACCAGTTCCTTAAATTTCAAAGATCCTGGGCTGGACGGTTTCCATTCATTCCATTCTTTATCTACAAGTTCATGATCAGGTGGTAAAGACACGTTGCCATCTATTTCACTATCAGAAACGACAAAACCTTCCAAGTCTGTATCTTCATCAGTCTGATCATATATATCGCTATCTTCATCTTCTATATCTATCTCACTGTAATACGCATACATATCGTCGCCTAAACGTTTCATTTCAATATCTTCGAAAGTGGCTTCCCCCGTGTGGTGTTCCATGACACTTTCATACGGGGCGGGTAACATCTCTTCATTCATCTTATACACACACGCCGACTTGTAAAAGGATTCTGTCGCATTGAGATACTTAATACCTAACGTCGACCCAGTATTCATACCAACAACACCATACATTTCATCCTCAACACCATCCTCATTCACAAAAATTTTTACTAAATCACCAGGCTGAATTTCTGAAAATACAATCATATCTAAAGATTTCAGACAAAAAATATTTACAGCTATTAACACACGGTATGGGAGTGGAAATTCTTTCTAAAGCGGATTGTAAATATTGCGAACACGCTGAATCTTTATGTAAAAACCTTAATTTGGAGTACTCTAAAACGATTGTAGATAAAGAAACCTTGAAAAAACGTTGCGGAGTTGGAGCATCCACGTACCCACAAGTATTCGTTAATGGATCTCTCGTGGGTGATTATTTCAAATTTGAAGAGTTCATAGAAGAAGCAGAGCCAATGCTTTTACCTACTATGAGTAGGTTTACCATTTTCCCGATAGAACATGATAACCTATGGACCCTATATAAAAAGGCGCAAATGTCTAATTGGACAGCTGAAGAAGTTGATGTATCGAAGGACATGGATGATTGGAAAAAATTGAGTGAAAATGAACGCCATTTCATAAAATACGTCCTGGCGTTTTTTGCGGGATCGGATGGTATTGTTTTTGAAAATTTAAATAATAATTTTGCTGATGAAGTTCAAATTACCGAAGCTCGCTCTTTCTATGCGTATCAGTGTCACAATGAGATGATACACGGAGAGACGTATAGCAAACTGATAGACAAATATATAAAAGATTCATCTGAAAAAAGAAAGCTTTTTGAAGCCATAACAACCATCCCATCCATAAAAGAAAAAGCTGATTGGGCTATGAAATGGTTTGACAAGGATAGACCATTTTGTGAGCGCCTTTTAGCTTTCGCGTGTGTTGAAGGTATTTTCTTTTCCGGGAGTTTTTGTGCTATATTCTGGCTCAAGAAACGTGGAATGTTACCGGGTCTCTGTTTTAGCAACGAACTCATAAGTAGGGATGAAGGATTACATCTCGAGTTTGCCATAGAACTTTTTAAGATGTTGAAAAATAAACCTAATCAAGATATCGTTTACGATATAGTCCGTGAAGCTGTAGAAATTGAAAAATCTTTTATAATCGAAGCTTTGCCGTGTAGTTTAATTGGTATGAATTCTGATAAAATGTCGAATTATATCGAATACGTATCTGATCGTATGTTAAAGCAAGCGGGGTTCAATAAAATCTGGAACACTCAAAATCCCTTTGATTTTATGGAAAATATTTCCCTAGATGGTAAAACTAATTTTTTTGAAAAACGTGTAGGTGATTACGGTAAGATCGATGAAACTACCGAACTCGCATTCGACGAAGAATTTTAACGAGAAATAGTGACTTCACTACCATCTGTGCATGCGCAAGAAGTAGACTCCTTATTGCTCATGCGCGCAGGTAAATCAATACCTTCGTTTATATCCATATGACCGAAAGACGCCCCACTATCAGTAAAACCGACAATATCCATTTTACCGGGAGTAGGCGTTGGCATGTCAGCCATACGAACTGGCCTTTCGGGTAATGACTTCATCTTAGGCATAGGCTTAATCTCTGGCCTGGGCTCGGGCTCGGGCTCGGGCTCGGGCTCCTTGACACCCCCCATAGTTGGGATTGTATACGCTTCATTGTTTACGTTCATCATACCCCAACTGATGAGAATGTAAACTATAGTATGTAATACGAGCCCCTTGGTAGTAGGGCATCCGTTAGGTCCGGCTACCCAATTTCCAAGTATGCGCCTCATGAGACGAAATGTATCAGGGTTAGCTATTATAAAGAATAATAAACCGGCCATGATAGAAATGAGTAACTTTTTCTCCTGCTTTTTACCATCACATCCACATCCACAATCTTTGAAAAGACCCATTATATTTGTTAATGTAGTATGAGAAAAAAATGTTGCTTAAAGATTCATCTCCTATAGAAGATATAAGCAACCGACAATGGCCAACATTATTCAGCGTTATGACCACTTTGAACCATCTACCGTAATTCTCTCCAAGATGAAGAAGAACAAGAACGGTGGAAAGACCGTATACATTAACGCACCAGAAAACAAGAAACTTTACATTCAACTCCCTTTCATGCGTTCTCCTTTTGGTCTGAGCGCTTTCACCGACGAGGCCACCAACAAGACTTCCTATTCTCTCGATCTATCTTTCGACACTGATAATGAGCAGGCCAATGATCTCATGGAAAAGCTCAAGCAACTCGATGAGCGTATCGTCAAAACAGTTGCTGATAACTCTAAGGAATGGCTTGGCAAGTCGTATAATATCGAGGTCATCAAGGAGGCTCTATACAAGCCCCTGGTTCGTCCAGGTAAGGACGACTACCCCTCTACCATGAAGCTCAAGCTCATGACTAAGCCTTCCGGAGAATTCATCGCCGAAGCGTACGATTCTTCTCACAAATCCATCCCAGTTGATGGTATCGAGAAGGGTCAAAAGTGTATGTGCATTGTTGATTTTAATCAGATTTGGTTCATCGACAACAAGTTTGGTGTCAGTGTACGCCTTTCCCAGGTTCTTTGTGAACAATCCCAAAAGCTTCCCTCTTTCGCCTTCCAGGGTATCGAGACTGCCCACTCTGAAGGTGATGCTGACGAGGACGAGGAGGAGTGTATGATCGACGAGTAATTAGCTTTAAAAATTTTAATAATACACCTATTTCCATACGAAATGTAAACTTCCTATGAAAATAATGTCATATCACAATAGTCATGGATGTACTAAAACCTAAAATAGTATTTAGTAAACCACAAGTCGTCCCACTTATGAAAACACAAAAACCTAAAAATAATCTAAGGTCTCTCAAACCAAAAAATGACAATTAAAGTTTAGCGACTATATAACTGTATGGGTGTTTTAGAAGAAGTAAGAGCACGTTTACATATGGGGATGGAAAAATACGGACACGGTGTACGCGCAGACGACGATACAACCACGTGGGGTACATCTAAAAATTCGTGGCTTGAGATGGCTAAAGAGGAATTTTTAGATGCTATAGTGTACATCATAACCGATTATATTAAATATATGAGGCATATTGATAAATCTTTCCCCAAAGAAAATATAGATGATAACGATCTCATCCTTAAAATCTTCAAAAATTTTCAGAGTATAAAAAGTCCCAGACATAAGATGCTCATATGGAATTTAGAAAATATGATCGCATGTATAGATTAGCTTATCGGTAATTTTTTATACATTACACTTAGTTTCGGTGTGATTTATAAAAAAATCTTAGTTGTTAGTAATATGAGCCTACAGGCCAGGGAATTTGTCAGACGTTCTGGCATAGATGTCATAAGTTCAGACTCAAATAACAATAACAATTATAGTAGGGAGTTGGAAAAGTATATGCGTAATCAGGAAGTTATAAAAGCTAGGGAGCGCCGACAAACCAGTACCAGAACCCCTCCTTCTACAAGGATGGCGCCAAGTTCTCAAGTTCCTCCACGTCTTCAACAGAATTTGATAAGTAACCGCAAATATTCACCTTTAGCGAATGAATTTGCCGACGTTAACACTAATAAGTTAGCAAATAATGCGTTAAAGGGTGATATTAACACGAGTGAGTTTGATGATTTCGAACCAGATACCACAGCTATAAATGAATTATTCGCAGATGTACCAAATTCGGGATTAGAGATAAGTAAGCTTAATCCGGGCATGTTTAACGCACTCGTCGATTCAGGTTTTAACCAAAAGGACACGATCGTCGATATAAAGAAAATTCTTTCCAAGCGACCCTTAGTTAAAACCATGGTAGGAAATGGTCTTTACATAGATACCATTGAAATAATTGGTCGTTATGGTCAGAACAAGGCTGGTGTGAGTCATACTAGAAAGTTTGGACTCAAGGGAAACATGAATATAATGTACGTTTCAGCTCAGTTTAAGATGATTCTTTCCAATGCCGTGGGTGAAACTAAAGGGCTCAGTGTAAACATATACAAAAATGGAAAGATTCGATTCTCGGGTGGTTTCTTGGGAACTGATATATCGAACCAACCTGATATTATACGACGATTCGTGGTAGATAACTACACGACCAAAGAGGCGTTCTATTACAATCCATTTAAGTACAACAACTTAAGTGGTCAGTTTAGGGTTAACGGTAATTTCAAACCAGAGAGTCTTACACAGATAACGTCCAATTCTCGCAAGTATGGCTTTATTTCTGGAAGTTATGAACCCGAACTTTCACCTTTCCTTTATTTGGAAGGAAATGGCTTTAAATTAAGTTTAGCTATCAGTGGAAATGTACAAATATTAGGTGTACAAAATCCAGCTGATATGCTTAAAAAGTATGATTTCGCCAAAACGTTCGTTAAGACTTTATACAACGAAGGTAAAATAGTTGTTACTGGTAAATTTAATCAGGGTATCAAAGCTAAAGCTAAAGCGAAGGCCAAAGCTAAAACCAAAGCGAAGCCGAAAAACAAGGCACTCAATAATAACGAAATCAAGGCTGTTAACATAGACATGGCTAAGTGTAAACGAACCATGAACGTGGAACAATTAAAGAACCTCGCCCGTAAACTCGGTGTGACTAACTTTAGGATAAAGGGTGTCGATGGTAGAACCAAAAAGGCTACAAAGAATGATATATGTAAAAAGATATCCAACATAACTGGTAAAAAAACGGTATCTGTTAAAAATACCAACACCGGCAAAAATATACCTTTACCCGGATCAAACAAAACGTTCAAGGTTGGGCGAAGATTGTGTACGAGCAAACCCAAAAAGGAGCTTTTACGTGTCGCTAAGATGATGAAGGTTAGTGTCAATGATAAGGACACGGTTCCTATCATATGTCGTAAAATACAAAAGGCTAGAAATAACATAGCCGCAGCTCCCAAACCTAAACCCTTATCTCCCAAGGCCGTACGCCAAAAAAAGAAAAATGAAAAGAAGGAAAACAATAATCTCGCCAAAAATTTAAATCGTGCTCTCGCCGTAGAAAGGAGGAAAATTAATGATACATCGATCAAGAAACGATTAAATAGCTTGTATGGATCCAAATGGATGAACAGATATAAGCCAAACTTAAATCAAGACGTTCGAAACGTTAAAACGGCTATAAATCAACTCAATAACAAGAGTAGAAACAAAAAGCTTGGTGTACCTTTCTTGAAAGACGTAAAAAAGATAGAAGATCGTATGGTTCGCAACTGGAAACTTTCTAGGCGTAATCAACTAGAGAAAGCGTATCTAACCAAGCAAGTAAATGTATCTGGTATTAATATGAACTCGAGAAATGCCTATAGACGTTCCGCGATAGATTATATGAAGAGTCTCTTGAATAACAAAAAGCAGCCAACCGAGAGACGCATGAAGATTCATAAGGAAAATTGGAAAAAGTTTAGAAATAACATGAAAGCGCGCCCCAATGTGGGTGGTGCCAATGCTCGAATTGAACGTCTCTAAACTTCTGATATTTCTTCACATGTTTGAGTGCATGTATTAAATGCGGTCATACACATCATAGCGATTGAAAATTGGTAAATGGCTTGTTCCCACATTCGAAGTACACAAAATGGTACCACCATAAGACCCGCACACGTACCATGAAACACTATAACTGTTATAGATGCTGAATGTTCAGTATGTAGAGCACCCGTCGTAGATACTATCAACACAAAATTGATATTATCTATTATTCTCATAAAAAGAGCCAAATTTATACCAGATGCAAGTACGAATATATACGCTAGAGCACGCGCAACGGGGTGATATTCTAGTAATAATCTGAAACGTGGTCGTGGTCGTAATCTTATCATTTCGGGTGGTGGAGGTGGAGGTGCGGCAACCTCTTGGTTAAATGCTATCGCCACAGATCCGTCGGGTTCTTCGACCACGAGATGTCTTTCATTTTGCATATATTATGATGGTGTAATTTTTTTATACTTAATTAGTAAATGATAGCTTTATTTGCCGCAATCCTCATCGTCGTGATAATTTTATATTGCCTCCAACCCACAACATCCAGGAAGGAATCTGGAAATGGGTGGAAAATTTACGGGACCATGGGTTGTGGATGGACTCGTAAACAGATTGATTACATGAAGGAAAAGGGAAAGCCTTACACCTTCATCGACTGCTCCAAAGGTGGATGTGATGGAATGAAAGCTTTCCCTACTAGCGTTAGCCCTACAGGTGAAAAGGTTGTAGGATTTAAAGAGTTTTAAATACCACGGATGACGGCGAGGGAGATGGAGAGTAGAAGCGCGTCTAAGAAAGTATCCAACTTCTTGAGGACGGTTATGTGCTTAACGAGGGAGTTGTTCCAGGTTAAACGGAGGATGAAAGTGGATATGAGAATCACGAGCACGAAGATGAGAATCTCGGTGATAATATCGGCAGCCTTGCGAGTGTTGAAGAGTTCCTTGATCATTTATTAGTTGTGAATATTTTTTTTCGAAGGTTAATATAATGAGAAAGAGTCCTCCCCCGAATGGTTCTGAACATATTTTTACAATGAAGAGGTGGGATGGGCCTGTAGGTAGGGGTAATAATAATTGTTACGCGTATGCGATGAACGATTACAAAAAATATAGAATGTCAAAAAGTCAGCCTGGTGAACGGACAAATACATCAGCTTTCAGTAAATATAAAAACTGTGGTAAATTACCAAAACTTGTTTTGACGGATAACCCTAAAAAGGTGTACGTTGAGAAGGCTGATAAAAAGTGTAAACCCGCATTTTACAAAATTATGATGTTTGTTTCAACGTGTAAACCGACGAATACTTTATGTCATGGAGATTTTCATTTTTATAAACAGCATAGCAAGACTGAGTATAAAATAAAAAGGGGTGATACACATGAAAGTATCGCTAAGTTCTTTAAAGTTCCTGTCGCGAGAATCAAGCGCGCTGCTAAAGTGTTGCTTCCTGGTAAAGTTATAACGTTTAAAGCTGAATTTTTTAGCCATAAACGTGGTTGGGCAACTGGCCCTTTGATGACTGGAGCTACGGGAAAACTCATAAAAGATCCGAGAACTACGAGTAGGAAATATCCAGGTATGAATTATAATAAATATTGTGGATCATTCTGTATCAAAAACGGCGGTGTCAAAGTCGGACACACTCATCCCAAAGTCAGAAAGTAAACTTTCAATATCTGGTACGTTTGATACGTCAAAAAATATATCTAATACGTCGAAGATGAAATCATCTCCCACCATTAGATTGCTTGTTCGTTCGTGCAACATGTTATGTATCGTAACTTGCACTTTAAAATTTTCACCATCGAAAATTTTTCTACACACGGGGCAAGTTTGATTGCCCCTTTCTTTCCACTTCTCTATACAGTGTGAGTGAAACAAATGACCGCACCTGATTGGTTTATTTTGTCTTGTTTCTCTCACTGTATTGAGGCATATGGCACATGTTGTCATCCCTGTACGTAATAAGGACTTTAAATTTGGCTATTTTACTCAGTATATTTTGGACATGTTTATATTGCTATCACAATAACCACATTTGTCGTTGGTTTCATTCAAAACCTTTTTGAAAGCGGCGGGACCCTGCTTTTGGAGAAGTTGGCGGTACTTGTAGTTATCTTCATAAGAAATACCATTTTTTTCCATAACGTAGTTGTCAAATAATTTAGACGAGTTAGAAACCGTGAAACAGCGGCCATCAGCCATTCCTAAACGTTGCGACATTTATATTACAATTAGAAATTAATTTGTCTATTCTCGATCGTATTCATCCAAGATGAAAATCCTAATGATTTAATTTTTTTAACAGATTCATCCACATCGTATCCTGAGAATATGTTAAACATGTCCTCAGTCTCAGTTTTAGAAACCCGAATAGACCCCTCATCGTTGATATGTTGATTGATTATGTTATAAGCAAACGCAATCTCTTTCAACGTTTCCGCTCCCGTTATAATGATTTTACCTGTACTGAAAATACTGGTAGTAATCTCCTTCATATCCTCTGAAGGTTTAAATTTTATTTTCACCGCGGAGTACCTGTCAGGTTCAAACGATACTTTAAATAAATCGCTGCATTTTTCAAATTGTGAAGCGGTTTTCATGAGATTGATGTTATAATTCAAACTAAAATTTGAATTAATCATCACAACCCTAAAAGATTTATCGAGTGCTTCAAGTTCGGGGTCGAATAGTTTCAAGATATGGCTGAGACTCTTGATTATATGTTTACAATTCACGACATCATTACAACCCGCAACTTGAATACTCCCATTCGGAAATATTTTTACCGACTTGGTACTGTATACATCTTCATACGTTAAAGTTATCTGATTGTAAAACGATGTTGGTTTCAATTTCCAGACGATCCCCTTAGCGTTGATATCATTTTTATGTAAGATAACATCACTTTTTTCAAAAGCTTTTCTTATCCTAGCAACGTCCACAGGTTTTGAAAATGACGACACCATCGTTATAGTCGTGAGCTTAATCCATGATGGGCGGATTCGTTCAGGAATCTTGTTCCTAAATTCATCTACCGTCAGGATGTACGAGAACGTGTTATTCGAGATAGAAGAAAACATAACTTTTTTAATAACATTTTAAAGACTTAGGTATCCATTTTCTTTAAATTGAAATGTATAAAAGTAAAAAAGGGATTTAGAGAAGAAATTTTAATATAAATCAGACGATACCTATGCCTTCCTTCATTAAGGAGGCTCATACTTTCATAGACCGAAACGGGGAACATAACATAGAACTTAAATATTCTAGATATGTGAGTGGTCTAGGATATTGTAATTCGACTGCATGTTTTAAAGCTAAGGCTATAGGTGGATGGCGAGATTTCGTATCAAAAAAAGAATCGATTCCATACGAAGAATTTCTTGATGATAAAATTGAGAAAACGATCGATGTCATACGCGAAATGACATTGATCGCATTGGATAATGTTATGTGTGAAAACAATAACATTTACTCTATACTTCGTATTATGAATACTTCAAAAATCTTGGATCCAACGTTTATCCCACCATACATTAACGTAAAGCACGCATGGCAACGAAAGTTCGCGAGATGTGTATGCGAAACAACCATCCCTTACATCATAAAATATTGTAGAAGTACTTGGAAGCTTATAAAACTTTATAACGTCTTAAAATTAATAGAAGAATCAATAGAATAAATACAGATGCAATTATGTTAACTTTTTTCTCCTTTTTCTTTTCGGTGTATTTCTTTCCAACTTGATCCGTAAACCCGATATCTATATTTCTTCCTGGAATAAGAGGTCTAGATAACGTACAAGGATTTTTCATACCACTACACATTTCGACAGCTCCCCAACCACTAGAGGAAATGCTATCGCACATGGGAGACTCTTCTTTTATGTCTTGCATGATGATCTCACCTTCAGACTTGAACTTTTCAAAGTTCCTCCTTTCACCTTTAGCTCCTGGTAAAGAAAAATCATTAACTACGAATGGATTTATGTTATTAATGGTATCTTCATCATTGAGCATAGAACTACTCATGTTATATATTAAGCTGATATATATTTTTTATGTGTCATCTTTTTACCATGTTCAAGCCACATTTTATCTAAATCTATGTTTAACATGTGAGCAAGTTGAAACAGATAAGAGAATACGTCGCCCATTTCCATCATTATGTCGACACCTTTCTCTTTTTTAACGTGCATCTTCTTGAATGTTCGCTTATATTGACGTATGGCCGACGCCAATTCTCCAAATTCTTCAGTTAATAGTAGCCAAACTGTATTTATTTCCGCTCTATCCCACCCCTTGGATTTGCATATCTTTTCAGTCTCATCTTTATAATAATTAAGCGACATTGTCCTTGTCTATATCTCGGATCAATTCTTTAAATTCCAATCTGTCGACTCTTTTCCATTTTTGCACCGTACGTGCTCGTGTTCTGGGGTAAATTTGGAGGTATAGCCACGCTATCAATATCCTTGATATAGCCTAGATACGATGCGACACCAGAACGAATTTGCTGCGTCGCGGTATTAATGACGATCTGGTTCATCTTCTTAACCTGTTCGTTTACACGGCTATTATGATCCCCAGCGTTGTTTATGAACACGGATCGCATGATGGCAAAAATATCACTCGAATTTTGGTAGTCTATGGAAATGCCTGTGTCATTCTTGAAAGATTGACGTATCGCACGCTGGAGAATATTGACATTGAACTCCGAGAAGAATAAACTATTGAGAGGAGTTTTAGTCTGTTGAATCGAATTCAGATGAAGTCTATCACACATTTAATATATTCCAGGAAAAAAAGTCTATGTAGATATTAAATGTTGAACATCGCTGACTTTGACGAAGCTTACAATACCAAACCATGCAATTATGAAAAGCCTGTGTGTGAGGCCCCCAATTGCTTCATCGCGTCTTATCCTCCTGTATCCAAACCTGGTGTGGCTGGCCCATTTAATGTGAACACCTCGTTCTTAGCTCCCAATCGATACGCTGAAACTGTGGGTCCGGTCCCAGTCCGAAGTGTTGATTTCAAATGTAATTAAAAGATTAGATAGTACTAGCAATATAATGAAAGTAATCAAAAGGTCCGGTCGTGTTGAAGACGTCAAATTTGATAAGGTCACCAACAGGATCTCCAAACTCACCCACGACCCTTATGATATTTCTAAGGGTGTAGACGCGTCAATGATAGCTCAGCAGGTATTTTCCAGTATACACGACGGTATAACAACACAGGAGATAGATACTCTCTCAGCCGAAATTTGTATCGGACTGATTACTCGTGATCCAGATTACGAAATACTCGCAACGCGTATAATAGCCAGTAACATTCAAAAAATAGCCCCAAATAATTTTCATATCGCGATGAAAAAGTTATACAAAGCTGATATAGTCACCGAAGAAGTAGCTGAAATTGCACACCAAGTAAAAGATCAAATTATCACGAATAGAGACTTTGAATTTGGATATTTCGGATTAAAGACACTCGAAAAGAGCTATCTTCAGAAATATGAAGGAAAACTCATGGAAACGCCACAATATTTATTTATGCGCGTGTCTATCGGTATTCACGGTAAGGACATCCCAGCCGTACTCGAGACTTACGATAAGATGAGTCAGGGTATGTTTATCCACGCAACTCCAACCCTGTTTAACTCGGGAACTCCCCGTCCACAAATGTCATCATGTTTCCTGATTGCTAATAAGGAAGATTCAATCAACGGCATTTACGAAACTTTGACGGAGTGTGCTCAAATTTCAAAGTGGGCTGGTGGTATCGGTTTACATATTCATGATATCCGAGCCAATAAATCTCGAATCAGAGGTACAAATGGCCAGTCAGATGGTATTATTCCTATGCTTCGCGTGTTTAACGCAACCGCGCGATACGTCAATCAGGCAGGTCGTAGAAAGGGGTCATTCGCTATGTATCTCGAACCTTGGCACGCTGATGTTATGGATTTCTTGGAACTTCGGCTTAACCAAGGTGACGAGGAAGCTCGTTGCAGGGATCTATTCACCGCGATGTGGATACCAGATTTGTTTATGAAACGAGTCGAGCAAGGAGGTGATTGGTCTCTTTTCTGCCCTGATAGGGCCAAGGGACTTTCCGACGTGTACGGTGAAGAGTTTGAAAAACTTTACACCGAGTATGAAGAGGCGGGTCTAGCCAACGCAACTGTTCCCGCTTCGGAAATATGGAAAGCTATTATTAAAAGTCAAACCGAGACTGGAACACCGTACATGCTGTATAAGGATGCGTGTAATTCTAAGAGCAATCAGAAGAACCTGGGCGTTATTAAGAGTTCCAATCTTTGTACAGAGATTCTTGAATATACGGATAAGGATGAGACGGCTGTATGTAACCTGGCTTCTATCGCACTTCCAAAGTATGTGAACAAGGAGTCAAAAACATTTGATTACGATAAACTTCACGAAGTCACTAAGACTGTCACCAAGAACTTGAATCGAGTTATCGACCGCAATTTTTACCCAGTTGAATCTGCTCGTCGCTCTAACATGAAGCATCGCCCAATTGGTCTAGGTGTTCAGGGCCTCGCAGATGTTTTCATTCTATGCGGTCTTCAATTTGACTGCGAGGAATCTCGTCTTATGAATGCACATATATTTGAGACTATCTATCACGCAGCTCTCGAGGCCAGTTCAGAACTCGCAGAGGTAGATGGTTCGTATGAAACCTTTGAGGGATCCCCGGCATCGCAAGGTATTCTTCAACCAGATATGTGGGAAGGCGAAACCAAATTCAGTGGTCGTTACGACTGGGACGCGATGAGAGAACGTGTAAAGACTAAGGGTCTGAAGAACAGCCTCCTTCTCGCCCCTATGCCAACAGCGTCCACTGCTCAGATTTTGGGTAATAACGAGTGTTTTGAACCTTACACGACTAACATCTATTTGCGTCGTACACTCGCTGGCGAATTTGTTGTCGTGAATAATCATCTGGTAAATGCTCTAAAGGAACGCGGTCTCTGGTCTAAGGAAATGAAAGACCTCATGGTAAAGGCTGGTGGTTCGATTCAAAATATAGTCGATATTCCTGATGATATCAAGATTCTTTACAAAACTGTATGGGAAATTAGTCAGAAATGTATTATTGACATGGCTGCGGATCGTGGACATTTCATTGATCAGAGTCAATCAATGAATCTGTTCTTAGAAAGTCCAACAATGTCCAAGTTGTCTTCGATGCATATGTACGCATGGAAAGCTGGCCTTAAAACAGGAATGTATTATTTAAGGAGTAAGGCGAAAGCTCGACCAATCCAATTTAGTCTTGAAGCTGAATGTACCGCATGTTCAGCTTAAAGCTTAGGGTATATTACTATTTAGATGGCAAAATTTCATACATTAAAAGACTTGAACATTCTCAAGTACGACGGAAGAAAAATATGCATCAGTTCTCCCGAAGGTAAACCTATGAGAATTCAAACACCGAGAATGTATATGCCGTTTGGTGTATCAGGATTTGTCCCACAAGTCGGTCCAACCAAATGGAATTTGGATTTTTCTATGAAAGGTTACGACGAGGAGGACAACTACGTCAAACAATTTCATGACACTATAGAAGCAACTGAGAAAAGTATAATCGAAGAGGTGAGTAATCAAAGTGTCGATATTTTTGGAAAGCACATGTCTTACGATGAACTTTTACCTATGTTTAATTCTAATATAAAACACTCTGTTGGACATGATCCAAAGTTTAGAGTAAAAGTAGACACAACCCCTGACGGGAACATAAAAGCTGGTGTTTTTAACAGTGAACGAAAGAGTATAAATACTTCCGCTGAAGATAAACTTTATTCAAGAAACTCGGGTGTAGCTATCGTAGAGATAGGTACAGTGTATTTCTTGAACAGGAAGTTCGGTGTGACTTGGAAATTACATCAACTCGTGGTATACGAACCACAACAACTAAAAGGATTCCAATTTATACTTTAGATTTTTGATCTGATATTAAAAAATGATAAATCATCTGAGCCTCCCTCAGTAGTTTACCCTTAATCACGGTAAAACTATTGGGATCTATATCCATTTTTATTTTAGCTATACGAACAGCATCATCCCACTTAGAAAGGGTCATTCTTATACTATTCTTACATTTTTTTGATGAGGGTCTTGTACTTCTTGGTCCCCTTCTTGGGGGCGAGCTTGAAGTCACCCTTCTTGGCAGGCTTGAAAACCTTAACCATAGAGGACGCACCCTCCTTCTTCATACGCTTCTTGGCCGCAGCGACGGCGGCCTTACTCTTGATATTACCGTACTTGTCCTGAACGAGATCACCTTTAACGAGACCACCGGCGGTGTGCATGGCGCCGCCGTGAAAAACTTCCGCGCGAGAACCAGTTGCTTCTGTATACATTTATATTAAGCGCGGAAAATTTTTCGGATGTCAAGAATTGAAATTTTACTGGATACCCTCTTTACTGGTATTTGATTCTCGATTCGATCATCGTTAAGCACTTCCGCACACACGATTGATTTATGTCCCTGGAGAGACATCATCTCTTCCTCGACACTGATGAAACGTGGACATTCCGCGTAAATCAATTTTTTTACGTATACTTTTTTAGTCTGTCCTGTTCGATGACTCCGACCAACAGCTTGAAGTTCTGTCGCAGGATTCCAAGCTGGGGCAGTTATGTAGACACGTGTCGCATCCTGTAAGTTTAAACCTTGTCCTCCACTTTTGATCTGAATTATGAAAACAGCTCCCTGGGGTGCAGCCTTAAATGATGATATTTGCTTCACCCTATCATCTTTTGAAACGGATCCATCTATCCGAAAGACTGAACACTTCAACTGACTTTGGATATAATTCATCTCAGCCTTAAACTGACAAAATATCAGTGTTTTTTCATCGGGGTGTTCTTCGATCAATCTCAAGAGGGTTTCCATTTTTTTCATTCGCCCAGTAAACTTTTCTGGTACGACTTCATTTTGTTTAGCCACACCATCAAGATACATCTGGGGATAAATCATACACTGTCTCGCTCGAAGAAGACATTCCAATATGATCATATTTTTAGAGTTTGTACTCTGTGCATTTTTAAACGCGTCTCGAATAGTACTCTGCGCTTCCAAAAATACACACTCGTATAACGATTTTTCTTCTGGAAACATTTCAAGTTCCACATTTTCAAAAATACACGGTGGAAGACGAAGACGTTCGTTGATTTTAGCCAAATCTTCTTTGGTTCGTCGGAGAATGTAAATATCCTTGATATCTTTGGTTCTACCTTGAACAAAAGTTTTGGGAAGACCCAAAAAAGTGCACAAAGAAACGAAATCTTCCATCGAATTGAAAACAGGTGTACCCGTGACAATCCATTTAATATCTGTCATCAAACGACATACACTTTTGAATGTTTTTGAAGTTTTGTTTCGAATCTCATGAGCTTCATCAAGGATGACACGATTCCAGCGTACGCGGTGAAGTGGTGTATCTCCACCATTTTCAGCACCTCTGACGGTTGTGACCGTATAAGGTGCGATCGTCACGTGAGAATCGGTTTGTAATTTACGATTAGGTCCATCGTATACATGCACCTTAAGATTTGGCGCAAATTTTTTGATTTCTTCACACCATTGCATGATAATAGATTTGGGTACGATGATGAGTGTGCGAGATTGTGGATTTCCAAGTAGTACGGAAAGCAACTGCACGGTTTTACCCAAACCCATTTCGTCACATAAAAAGCCACCCTTAGGCCCAGAAGTTTGTGATTCCATTCCAAGCATCCATTTTACACCATCATGTTGATAGGGTACAAATAGACGCCCGTTTAACGATTCAGTGGCTAGTGTGTACGACATATTGTTTTTTGAAAAAGGTTTGATGACTTAGGTATATATTTATCATTGGCTATCATAATCGTCTTCTTTATCCGAAAAAATTTCACACGTTTGAACCTTTGGCTCTTTCGGTTCCCTTTTACGAGTCTTCTTTTCTTTGGGCTTGGGAAGCTCGTCCAAGTGTTCTCTAAAATATAACACCTTCTTCCAAAACTCATCCATTATGGGTAAGTTAGTTTTCCACCACTCAGGATCCCGCTTCACGTTAACGACGTCAAACTCTTCTGGCTTAGGCCAATTGGTAGCTGCGGGCTTGTACTGGATAAAATCCGCTTCTTCCAGATCTAAAATCTCCATACATAGTTGAAGCTGTGGCATATAATGGACTGGTACTTCACCCGGTATAATCTGTCGCATTGGGGGACATTTAATCTCAACAAGTTTACCAGATTCTGATACACCGTCAGGGCTTCCACCCAACCATTTATGGACAGGATGTGGACATAACCCTATTTCGTGAACTACTTCATTGTGGCGTTGTTCATAAAGAATGCGTGCTTCATCTTCGTATAGCTCACCATGGCGTGTAGCTGCGTTGCCGGTGAATTTTTCACCAAGTCCACATTTTTTTAGAAGAAGGCCTTCGGGTGTGTCATATTTATTCACACCGATTGCTGTCGCTGCATCACTTGCGGTGAGCATGTTTCCCCTTAGACTCAACCACTCTTCCGATTTTTGAGGAGCATACTCCCTTTCTATCAGCTTGCGTATCTTCTCCAACATTAATTGTTTTAGAGTCCAACTGTTTAAGTAATATCCGAATGTGTTTTTGAGAATAAACACCCTTTTTGTTTTTTTTATCGTTTTTCGTAACACGCTTTTTGTATTCGTAGTTATCGGACATTGTGATAATGATTCTGTTGATTGCTTAACTTAGGTGGATAAAAGAATGTTTTAGCCGCGTTTTGTTCCGCCTGTTTCTTATTCTTAGCGAACCCCCTCCCCAAACACACACCATCGACAAACACGTCTATGTAAAAAATCCCATTCTCATGATGACCCACATTATACACCGGTAGAGATAAACCGTTAGATTGACAATATCTCATGAGATGATCCTTGTAATTGTCATCCACCATGATAGAATCCATATTCACAAACGAAGGATCGTTATATATGCGAAGTATAAATTCCTTTGCGTGGAGCAATCCCATATCCATATAAATTGCACCTATCAAGGCTTCGAATGCGTCTTCAAGAATTTTCGGGTTATGATTCCATTCATTTCTCATACCCTTTTCATCCATCTTGATCCACTTATAAAGCTCCATTTTAGTTGCGATTTTCGCCAAGGTTTCACCTCGTACAAGTTTCGTACGAGCTTTTGTAAGAAAACCTTCCTGTTTATCTTCGTATCTATCGTATAAAAATTTTGTAATAACAAAACCTAACACTGAATCACCGATGAACTCTAAAGTTTCGAATGAACCTGATAGGGTTTCATCTTCTTTGAGTGCGGATTTATGGGTAAATGCTCTTTCGTACAAATCCAAATTAGAGATTTTTGTACCAACGAGGGTTTCAATAGTATTTTTATCAACCAACATTTATATTATTATGAAGTATTTTTTTAAGCTTCTACCTTCGTGTAATGCGGACTTAGGTACTTTTGAAGGTTCAGGAAAGTAACCTGAACATCGGTGGGGGGTTGGAGAAGATCGCGAAGCTTCTGATCAAGAACAAGAATGCGTCCATTGTCGGGGTGCTTGAGTCCATTATCCTTGACGTACTTGTTGATAGCACGAGTTACAAAGCTGCGAGAAACGAGCTTGTCGGCGGGGAGGTCTAGGAAATCGCGGAGCTTGTCGGAAACCTTCTGCTCACGGTTAAATCCATTGTTCTTGGCGCGGTTTGCCGACTTCTCACCGGTGGGATCGTCAAGCTTAGCCTTAATCTTACGAACAATCTTAGTGAGAGACTTAACTTCGGCGCGGAGAGCGGTAATCTCAACAAGGCATGAATCACGGTTGCAGTTGGTATCAGTAGACATTATACAATGTATAGTCGTTAGATCTTTAAGTATGTAGTTATTACGAGTAAAATGAGTAGGAAAAGAATGAAGCGAACTATCGTGTAAATCGTGTACGAAACACCAAAACCATAAGGTTCTCTAGGTGTTATATCATTTGTGGAATTTGGACAACCACCTGGGCAGCAATTATTGTCGCACGTGATTATTATACCTTTCTCTCTGGTTCCACATATCTGATTCTTCCTAGGATCCGTACTACCTAAACTATCAGCGTAACACCTACAATCTCTCGTGTCTTCACAGGGGCCCATGATTATAATGTCTATATATTATAATGGACGAAAAAAGTTACACTAAGTCTGCGATCGCCAAATTTATGAACGAAAATTTATTTTTCGGAGATGCTAAATTGAAAAAATATTACGAAAGGGATCAGGCAGGTGATGTCGCTAAGTTTAGGGCTCGAATGCACTCTACACATTCTACTAAAACGTTTGAAAAGTTAGTATACGTTTTCGTCACAGATAATATAAGGGACATAATATTAGACACAATAGGTGAACTTACCACAGCGACAAAATCCATGGGAGATCTGATCGTCAGTGGAGGTGAAGCGTTTAACATGTACATGCCGTTCAATGAACGGGTAGTCACCAGTGATATTGACGCGAAATTTGTACCCCTCATACCAAACGATTCCAAGTATTTTGGTAAATTACAAGCGACGAAGTTAATTTTATGGGATAAACTTGGCGAAATAGCGAAAAGGATGAACATGAAAATAGTAAATAGACTCAAATCTGTTAAGAGTAAAGTTTACAAATTCACGGGATTATCTTTCAAATCTACGGGTCCTAAAATTACACGAAGGTATACTCTCATAAAAAAGAAGAAAAATGGAAAGACTAATAAACCTTCCACCAAGGATGTTTTCATAGATGTAGAATTATTCGCCTTAGACTTAAACGTTCGATGCTTTTCCCCCGATAAAAATAAGGTAGAAGATTTCGTGGTGGGCGGCATTTTAGACATTCCATTCATGAGACCTGATGAGTTTGGTCATGATGTAGCGCACACTAGGCAACGTGGTATAATTTATAGAAATGCTCTGACTGGGAAGATGATAAAGAATACGTACATTCTGGTCGCGAGTAGAGAGTTCTTAATTGAAGATATCTATCTCATGCATAAATTAAAATTGAGACCAGAAAAGAAGGAGAAAGATAGGCAACGGCTCGTAAAACTTGGTAAACTCTTTAATAAAAATATAAAATCATCGGATAGTATTGAAGCTATATTTAAAAAGGTTTCACCAAAACTAGCCAAAATTAAAACGTTGAAGAAACGCGTGGGTGTCGTTAATATGAAAAAAGCTACCCGTGTTAACCCTGTTAAATACGATACGTACACGAGCAAACCACCAGAAGATCGTCTATCTAAACAAATTGTACATGGTCTCAAAGCCGTTAGTGCCAATAACAATATAAATGGATATGAGCGTAGTCATGGTAATCAGCGATTTAATTTGAAAAACTACAAATGGAAGAATGTGAAATCAAACGCATACGTTAAGAATGAATTCAATTACAGACCAGTGCAGGCTAAGAATATTCCCAAAAATTTACAGATGAATAAAACGTTATACGGTTTTAATCCCAGGAGGGATAGTTGGATGTCTAAATCGTTGATCGAACGTGCTTCTAAAATACCCTATATAGGTTTAAAGAAATGAGACGTTCAAAACGTATAAAATGATTTACGACAAGATTACCAAGGGAGATGACGGTCTTCGCCACGTTCGAGCGTTTTCCGATGAGCGCAAGCGTAACTTTCTTCAACTCGAGGATGTAAAGATCGTCGATATTTCTCATGATTTCGTTTTTGAGTCTTCTTGCTCCAAGCCTTTTGACGAGCTTCAGGAAACTAACGTCGCCAATGCCGTCGTCAACAGTGAAGAATGGTTTGGTCGAGCACTTTCTGAGCAAACCTTACGCCGCGCGTACTCCAGGGAAGGTGCTATTTCTGCCGAACGTCTAGACACTACCAAGGTTTTCAACTCCAAGAAGGAGGTCGTAGATTACGATACTTTGAAGGAGGATATGAATTGCTCCGTGGTAGTAGAATTTTCTGGACTTTGGTTTGCGAAGAAGGCTTTCGGTCCCACTTATAATATTGTCCAGGTCAAACTTCATCCCGAACCCGAACCTGAACCTGAGAAGGATGAAAACAATTTTGACGAATCATATCCAGAAGACTATATGTTCGAGGATCGTGAGTAAAAAAAAATTATCAGTATATATAAAACATGATGAAGAAGATTTCTCCTCGTACGGCAATGATGGTGGTCGTCGCGGCACTTGTCGTCTACGCTATATACACTCAGACCATTGGCAAGACTTCTGCATATGCGGTCACCCCCAAGGACTACGCCCCTGTCGGTGTTGATCTCGCTCCCAGCTCCCCAGATTCGGCTCCCGTCGTATCTGATCCCAGCTGTGAGATGAAGGCGGGTACCGGTCTCGCGTCTTCTTTACTCCCCCGCAAGGTGGCTACCCAGGAGGATTTTGGCCAATTTGCACCCGAAGAAATTCTTTCCGGTCAGAACTTCCTCGCTCCCCGTAATCAGATTGGTTTCCCCGAGAGTGTAGGTGGTGCCCTCCGAAACGCTAACCAGCAGGTACGCGCCGAGCCCCCCAATCCTAAAAAGCCTTACATCTGGCAGAACTCGACTATCGCGAGTGATACCATGATGCGCCCCCTCGTTTAATATATTTAAAGCTTATCCCTCTTTATAGTATACATGTCCAATATGGCAACAGATGAACTATCCCAAAGCGTCTCTAAACTGGTCGACCTCAGCAGGCAGATTAAAGAAGCTCGTTCAGATATAAAAATTCTCACGGATGCAGAAAAAGCACTTAAGTCGCAGGTGAAAAAACTAATGTTAGATAACGGCCTCGACGTAATCAACCTCAAAAAGGGTAAAATCTCGGTCAAGAAAAGTGTCAGGAAAGGTGGTCTTAATAAGAACACGGTTAAGGAAGGTCTCGCTATTTTCTTTGACGGAAACGAACAACAAGCTGAAAACGTCTTAAAGGTTATACTCGATAACATTCCAACGAAGGAAACTTCTACTATCGCTCTCACGGGTGTCAAAAACAAACCAACAGAATAATGGTCTGGAACCAATACGTTTTTGAAGCTAACGAAGGATACGATGTGTACGATAGTGATGAAGAGGAATACAACGAGAACAATAAACTGACCATCGAAGATTGGGAAGTTGAACACTCAGACGTACTATGGAGAATGTGGCATACGATCAATACACTTCTATATGATGCTCAAATTGAACACACAGGAAAATTTTGTGATTTTGTTGCATTTTGTCATATGCATCATGATCCTTTAGAAGAACGTGTGACTTTCGAGTATCAGGAACAAACTAAGTGGTACGAAGAAAGAATCAATGATGTTTGGAAAACCCTCAGAAGAATGGTTAATGATAACCATCTTCATGAGGAATTTTTCAGGGGAGCGCGATTTAACGACTTTTTCCACTTTACTAAAAATTTTATGTGTATATACTAAATGATCCCTAACGTAACTTCCCCGAAAGTTGCCGTACCCGCTGCTCTCTTTCTCGCGCTCAGCCCTGGTATGCTTCTCAAGACTTCCGGTACCAAGATTTCTTTCAAGAATGTCAGCACCGATCGCATGTCCGTGTTCTTCCACGCATTAGTCTTCCTCATCGTGTACTCTCTCGTTGCTCGCGCTATGGGTGTCGTACTCACCAGGAACGATCTTCTCGTGGCCACCACTCTTTTCATGGTCCTCAGCCCGGGTATGCTTCTTACGATCCCTCCCGGTAAGTTCATGTCTGGTAAGACTTCCCGTCCCGCCATTCTTACGCACGCCGTCGTATACGCGGTCGTCTTCGCTCTTTTACGAAAGCAATTTCCTCAGTTTTATTAAGTGACTGATGGAATACATTATCCTAGGTCCAGCAGCCATGGGAATCTTCACGGTTCTCGGTTGTTTAAAACGTGAAGAGGAAAATTTAAAAAATATTAAAGAAATTTCCGGTTCATCAGCGGGTGCTATATTAGCTTTATTCTTAGCTCTTGAAATTCCACTGTATGATGTACTCGAACGCCTCTTATCCGTAGATATAGAAAAATTAACTAAATATAAACTTAAATCGTTGTTATCGTCCTATGGTTTAATAGATATAAATCCTATACGAAAAATTTTAGTAAAAATATATGAATGCGATCCTACCTTTTCGGAATTGAAAAAGAAGATATACGTGTCAGCGTATTGTCTCAATAGAAGAAGAACTGAATACTTTTCGGTAGATACTCATCCAGAAATGAAAGTCATAGATGCTATTTGTCTTAGTATATCCATTCCAATATTAACATCAACGAAGAAGTATCGAGATATGATATACATAGATGGAGGTACGAAGGAAATAATACCTGCAACTCCATTTATACATATTCCATATCATAAAATCATGTGTGTTAGGCTTAAACCTCAAGATATATACATAGAAAGTATATCAAACTTTAAAGAGTTTATGGGTGCTTTATTATCGGCGGTATTAAACGTCAGGGCACACTTAAACACGGAAACATACGGGAAAAACATAGAAGTAGATACAGGGAATCATAATTTGTTTTTATTTAACATGTCATACGAAGAGAAAATACGTATGTATTTACATGGTTTAAATCACTAAAACCTATTGTTATATTTTTTTATCAGATTATAACAATATGGACGCGTGTGATCCAGGATCAGAATCTGTGAACATCAGGAGATTGGTGAAGTTACACACGGGTAAGAGTGTAAGTATATCTCGTGATACGGCGTGTGAAATTTTGAAGCTCGCCAAGCGTGGAAATTCTCCCCTTCCACCTTTATCTATTACTCGCGACAAAAAGTATTTATTAGACGCGAAATCCCCTTTATCCCAAAAGGATTATGAGGCTTTATTTAGTTCCGACGTCAAGTTGAAGGATGTCAAGCGTATAGCTAAAAAAGCTGGCTTACTACGCGTAGATAAGACCATAGCAGAATTGCGTCAGGCTATAGGCAGACGCCTCTCTAGTATGAACGTACGCGAACCTGTTATGTTGCATAAGGGTTCTGTTGAAGTTATACGTAATGCCGCGTTTAATAACAACGCTAACGCGAACCAGATGAACAACCTGAACAACCTGAACAACCTGAACAATTTGAACAATTTGAACAACGTTAATCGGTCGAACAACAATAATGCGAACCGGAATCGTAATAATAACGCGAACAATGCGAATCGATTGAACAACAACAACACTAACGCGAATAGAAATCGTAACGCGAACAATGTGAACCGGAATCGCACCAATAATAAACCTAAACGTGGATCTAACGGGTTATTAGGTGGCCTTTTCAAGGATAATGGTAATGTTCGTCGTTCATTAGCTGAAAAGCGACACAGGGAACGATTACAACGCACGAATTCGGCTTTTAGGCCAGCTTCTATGATGGTTCCAACTATGCGTGTTATAAATAATCAACAACGGGCATCGCTCATAGCGCAGAGAGAATCTGAGAAGATAAATATCGAATTACGAAATGTTAGGCGTCAATCTGAAATTTTAGAAAAGGCTGCCGCCGGTGGTAATGTGAGGGCCAAACAACTTCTCCAAGAATCCCAAAAGAAAATAAGCCAACTCGAGGCTGAGCGTAAAGGTGTAAAAGTGAACGCAACGAATGCTCAAAAAAAAATTAATGAACTAGAAGCCGGGCGCAAACAAAATACGATCAATGCGAACGCCAAGGCTAAAAAGGCTGCTGAGAATGCTCAAGCTAAGATTAATGAGTTAAATAAAAATAGGTTAGCAGCGAAAGGTGAGGTTTCGAAATTACAAGAGACTATAAACGCTAAAAATAACGAAAGTCGTAAAGCTATAAACGAAGCTACTCGTGTAGCTACTGAAGCAGCAAAAGTGGCAGCGTCTGCTAACACGAACGAAGCTCGGCTAGCAGCGACCAAAGCTCAAACGGAACTTCAAAATCTCGTAGCTGCAACCACATTGGCGCGTGAACAAAATGAGAGAAATTTAAAATCCGAACTCGCTAAAAAGAATACCGAAAGTAAAGCGGCTATTAACCAGGCTCGTGCAGCTGCAGAAGCCGCAGCAAATCAGGCTATAAAGAATCAAACAGCCGAAGCTAAGATTGCGGCACAGAAAGCAAAGGCAAACTTTGAAGCGGCTGAGACAAAGGCCAATGAACAGGCTCGAAAAAACGCTCTACTTTTAAAACAAGTACAAAACACTTCTACTAAGTTGAAAGAACAAATAACTAAAAATCGACAAAGTTTCGTCGCTATGACTCGTCAAATGGGAGAAAGCGTCGCAAAAAATAAACGGGAAAATAAGGCTAAAATTGCAAATTTAACACGGAAAATAAGTGAGGCTCAGAAAGCATATAACAACGCCGCGAAAGAAGGAAATAAGAAAGCGGAACGCGCAGCAGCCGAAGCCATTCAAAGAATTCGTGCAGAAACCAATAAAAAGGTAAAAGAAGCGAACAAACAGCTTCAACTCGCCGTTAAAAATGGAAACTCTACGGCTATAAAAGTTGCTAAAAATAACAAGAAAAATATCGAACAAGTCAAAATTTTAGCTTTACCGGCTCCACCCCCACCAAATAAGAAGCCCTTGGCTTTACCGGCTCCACCCCCACCAAATAAGAAGCCCTTGGCTTTACCGGCTCCACCCACCAATAAAAAGCTCAACTCAACCAATAAAATTGTTCTCGCTATAAAAAATGCTCCCACGATTCCTATTGCTAGGAGTATTATGTTGAAAAGTCATTCTAATAAAGGGGGTCCCGTGGGAGTGAATATGGGAAAAATTAAAAAGGCTTTTAATGAAAGAAAGAAAAAGCCTTTAGCTTTACCCGCACCTTCTAAGAATAACGGGATAGGTAAAAAAAATAAAACTGGTAAATTGAACTCTATACCAAATAGAAAATTCAATAACATTAAAATTTACAATAGTAATAGCAATAACAACGAACCTTATACGAAAACGAATAGTAATCCATTATTCCAGACTTTTAAGACCACTACAAATCCTTTAGCTGAAAAGAATCAACCGCCAACATATGAAGTTGGAAAACCAACGATTAATCCTTTATTTAAAAAGGCTATAAAACGTGCGAATAATAGAAGAAATAACTTCGCCAGGGCTGCGAATGTTGCGTTGAAGAAAAGTAAAGCGGTAGGAAATGTTCGTGGCGCCGCGAAAGCTTTTACTATGCAAGAAAAACTTAAACGGAATGTAGAGAAAAGGAAAGCCGCTGAGGGTGCGGCGGAATCCGCAAAAAAGATGCTTCAAAAAGAATCTTCGAAAAATAAGGTAGCTAAAAACAGGGAACGCGCGAAAGAAATGGGTATATCCGTAAAAGCCGCTAAAAGAATGCGTCCTCGTACTTAATTACAATCTACAAATGCACTAATAACATCCATATCATCATCTCGTCCGTAAACGGACTGAACAAAAAACATAGTCATCTCCGCCATCCTATATGATACGTTCAACCCCCTGTACCTTTCATATATACCCGCAAGATCGTCAAGATTATCATCGCACCACTCGATAACATCCTTATCCGTCAAATCGCGGTGAAGACCTTTTTCGATGAAATCGACAACCTCGTCGCTGAGAGGCATGTCGGTAATCACGGAACAATCTTCGTCGATGTTCATTTTTTTGATTATTATATAAATGTGTTAACTACTTAGGTTTAATTTAAACCGATCGGCAAGACGAGGTCATTGTCTTAGACTCGAGAGGCCAAGGAACGTAGGTCTCGGAAGGCTCGGAAGGCTCGGAAGGCTCGGAAGGCTCGGAAGGCTCGGAAGGCTCGGAAGGGCCTTCTTCTACCAATTCCATCTCATAGACCGGGTCCCCATTTTCATCCAATTTCGGTGTTTCATCTTCATTTAAAACCGGTATAGGATTACCATCAGCGCCCTTCTTGGGCCGCATCATCACATCCTCAGTGACTGGAAGACCCTGGTCATCCAATTGCGGCGTGCCATCTTCGTTAAAAACTGGTCTATTTACCATTCTAGGTTCGAAGGAGAAAGAGGGGCCGGAAGGACCGGAAGGACCGGAAGGACCGGGGCCTGGGGCATTGGATCCACCTTCATCCTCACCACTGAACCACCCCTGTTGCCAGCCGAGGATCAAAATTCCTCCGACTACGAGGCAGACAAGTGCGATTATCATAGGACCTTGATTACTATTCATTTACTATATACATGATAAAAAAAACTTGACAGACACCCAAACTTAAAGAAATTATCGTATACTATAATTAATGGATACATGTCAAACTTGTACTGAGAATTTTAATAAAACCAGTCATCTTAAAGTTTCATGTCCTTTCTGTGCGTATGATGTATGTAAAACGTGTGCACAAACCTATATCATATCCACCTCGAAGGATCCACATTGTATGAATTGTAAACATGAACATAACAGGGAATTTGTGGATTCGTTCTGCACTAAAAAGTTTAGAAATACGACGTTAAGAAAACATCGCGAGAACGTCTTATTCGAAAGAGAACAAGCGCGTTTACCAGAAACACAACCTTATGTAGAGAGAGAACTGAATATACGTAGCCTGAGAAGAACGTACATTTATTTATTATTTTTATTAGAAAATGTCAAGAAAAGTGTACATATTCAACAAAGCGTTCGAATGAATCTAACACTCATTATAAGAAAAGAATTGGTAAATTTGATAGATTCCGTTCAATATTATTCGTCTGAAGTTTCATTAAACACCACACCAAGAATATACATTCAGAAATGTTTATCTGAAGAGTGTAGGGGGTTTTTATCCGATGATTACAAGTGTGGTGTGTGTAAAACGCAATTTTGTGAAAATTGCCACGAAACTTTAACACCCGGACACGTCTGTGATAAAAATACCGTGAAAACTATTAAATTAATAAAACGGGATACAAAACCATGCCCAAAATGTAATACGATGATTCATAAAATAGACGGGTGTGCGCAGATGTGGTGTACACAATGTCATACAGCATTTGACTGGAGAACTGGATGTATAGAGACGGGTAGAATACATAATCCACATTACGTAGCATATTTTAAAAATAAATCAAGAGAACACGGTGATATTCCATGTGGAGGGAGACCGAATTACAACGAACTTAAACGATCTAAAGCTCCTAGAGAATTATTGGAAACTTCTTTAGAAATTAATAAATTGGATCGCGAATTAATGATAAGATATGGGTACATATACGATAATAACTTATACGTTCGAATGAGATACATATTGAATGAAATGACTGAAAACGAATTCAAAAGAGAATTACAAAGACGAGATAAGTTTAACGATAAAATAACTGATATTCAAGACATATACCGAATGGTCATAGATACCATCGGAGATTTACTTCGTCGGTACATGATATACCCAGAAAATGTGGATGATATCATTTACGAAATAATTAAGATAACAACCTACGCGAATGAAACCATGGATAAAATACGTAAAAGATACATATCTAAAATTCCGTACAATATAATGTTGTCTTTTAATAAATGACAAAATTCATTTTATCATTTATTTTAGTAGTTATACTTTTTTTATTCCTACTACCTACATATAAAAATCCAGTCGTCATAAGAAATTTTATAAATAAAGAGGAATGTGATGAGGTAATTAAAATAGCCACACCAAGGTTAAAACCTTCTACCGTGAACGTAAACAAGAATATAGATGCATCTATCAGAAAAAGTGATACAGCTTGGATTCGATATAGAGAAAGTCCAACCGTAGACTCTATTATGCAGAGGTGTGTAGATATGGTAGATAAGAATGTAAATAGTTGTGAAAGCTTACAAGTTGTTAAATATACACCAGGTGGTTTTTACAAAGCTCACCAAGACGTCTTAAAAAATGGTAAAAATAATCCAAGAGTGTACACTTTTATATTATGTTTAAATGATGATTATGAAGGTGGGGAAACTAATTTCCCTAATTTAAATAAAAAATATAAATTAACGAAAGGAGATTTATTACATTTCAATACTTTGAATATTTGGAACATGGAAACTAAATTTGCTCTTCACGGAGGTGAACCCGTTTCTAAAGGGGAAAAATGGATATGTAATGTATGGGTTCATAAATATCCTGTAGTATAATATGCAATACGCACTTTTATGTCGCCCATACGCTATTATAACACCAACACAGACAACTATAAAAACACGAGAATGTCGCGTAGTTCGTATAATAGAAACAGACGTTGAAAATAAATTTGAATTAGATCTACTCGAGGCACCACCCATAAATGTCAATCAAGAAGACGATAATTAAATCTGTCGAATCATCCCGTACCTCGTCTTTGTAAATATAACTTCTTCACATTCTCCACCGTTAATGGTCATCCTAGGATCTCCACACATACTAGTCTTACTCTTTAAACGTTCACACGCGTTACGCGTTTTATTACAAATATTCATGCTAGGACTATACCCCATAAATGTTTGTAGTATATCCCCATCGGGTCCATACATATCAACCGTAGCCTTGACACAATAATCTCCGTAATTACAATTTTTATCCACTATAACAGGGGGTGGTGCGTCATCAACGGCAGCTTTCGTTTTCATAAGTTTTCTTTTGATGGATGTGATTGGAAAAAGAATAAAGTTTGCGATAGCTATCATTTGATATATTTTTCATCAATATTTTTAAGTTGGTTCACAATTAAAAATATCGGTAATTATAAATGGACCGAATAGAAAGATATTATCTCAGACAATCGGAAGGTGGTTTTGCGACACCAGGTTTTATATGTAATAACAGAAAGTGTTTAGAAAATGACCCACTATTTACGAATGGTGGTATCATAACTACCCCACGAAAAAACAATAATAATAAAAAAAAGGCGAGTCCTCCCAAAGGATATAAAGTGCGTAAAGGTGGTAAAGGTGTTAAGCGTATAGCTGTAAAAGCACCATCTTTGAAAAAATGATTAAATTTCGATCAGGGTATGCTGACCAAAATAATTTCTTTGAGCCATGAGAAAATTCATGGATGTACGCTTTTGACGTGTATAATCGTATTGTGTCAACGCGGCTTGGACAGATGGACACGGAATTCTAGAAGATGCACACTGAATACTAAAAACACGAGCATCCATAGACGTATCATCTAAAATTTTATAAAACTTCCCCTCTATCATGGGACAATCTATGATTGTACCAGCTGACCAAGCGTTACGAATAGTTTCCTTCGGCACGCTGGTATGTTCCATAAGACTATATCCTTCCATGATAGATGACGCAAACACAAATCTTAAAGCATTTACAGCTGTATTAACGTCTTTCATCAAATCCTTGTTATTGATGGTTTTGTAAAATCTAGAATGTTTACTCGCAATTCTAGCATTGAGAGCTGCGTTAATAACTGGTGTAGAAATATCATGTGTCAATCCGAAAATAGAACACCAAGATCCCGTATCGTTCATTTCAGCTACATCTACAATTTTAGATACATCATACATCTTAGTGACATCACGGGCAGAGTTTATGAGAAAGCCGGAAATATCACTTTCGGAAGCTTCCTTCATAACAATTTCCATGACTTTAGAATCTTGTCCACAATACGCAAAAATATCTGCTATGCCTTGAAGCATCCCATATTCTATACCATTATGAACCATCTTAGTAAAGTGTCCTAAACCGGGATCTTCTCCCATATAAGCTACATTCTTAGCGAACGAATTAAAAAAATCGTGATGTTCTAAAAATACGTCCCAGCGACCACCAACCATCAAGGCTGGACCATTACGAGCACCCCCCGAAATACCCACACCTAGATAATTTATATCTCGACAGCTACAACGAGCATTTCTATTTCTGGATACTTTATAGTGTTCATTAGCTAAGTCTACGATAGTGTCTCCAGGTGATAATATCGTTACGAGATTGTTTAAAGAATCATCCGTTATATTTCCGTGTGGTAGAGCAGTCATGATCGTTCGAGGACGTTTCATGGAATCAACCATATCCAATATAGTTCCATGACCATAGACGTTCGCAGTTTCATTTACAAGTTCATACATTTTGGGATGTGTCCTATTAAAAACATGAACATCCCTATTTTTTTCAATATTAATACTAAGATTTTTACCAACTGGGCCGAGGCCGACGATACCTACGGAAGACATTATAAGGTATATTACTCCTAATTTTTTAAGTAGATATTTCCCCTCGAGCTAATATTTTTTCTCGATTTTTCAAGTGTAATTCCTTCACTTCATTTTTATTTTGAGCGGCGTATGGAACTGCGTATCCCTCATCAACTAACCATTTATTAACGTTAGTCCACGCACCATCTTCACACACCCATACTTCGGCCAATACGCGTCCAAATTTACCCCTAGAATCAGCCTCCGGGCAGCGAAGTTCTATCTCTATGTCATCTTTTTCAGATGCGACAGCCTTGAGGCACCATTCTTTGAGCTTCTTTTTGGATAGAAGGCCGAATACCTTCTCTTCCTTATCAGACGTACGAGATTCGGGAGTGTCAATTCCTAAGAGTCGGACTCTCTGTTGAGTAGACACATCGAAGCCTAAATCAATGTTCACGTCGATTGTGTCACCATCGACAACTTTCGCAAGGGAAGATACACGATATTTATAAGTACACTCTGGGATATTGTAAGAAGTCATTGTATTATATATTGATATTTAAAAAGAAAAAAAATATATAATACATATGACAATTCATACAATTGGTGATAGTCATGCGTCGTTAGGTGGTAGTAAAGAAATTATAAAACACCATTTAGGAGAAGGATTATGTTATAGTTTTGGTATAAAAAAACTAGATAGGTGTGATATTCGTAACTTTGATTTTAAAGATGGGGATACTATCATTTTTTCTTCGGGTGAAATAGATTGTAGATGTCATGTTCATAAACATATAACACAATCAAAAACATACCAAGACGTTATTGATGATATTGTTAATAATTATATTGAAGCTATAGAATTAAATATATCCGTTTCTAAAATTAATTTCAAAAATGTAAGTGTTTATAATGTGGTCCCACCCATACAAAGATGGAATACATGGGAAAATCCAGAATTTCCATACTTAGGAACTGACGAAGAACGAAAACAATATGTCCTATATTTTAATAAAAAATTGAAAGAAATATGCATTGAAAAAAAATACATTTTTTTTGATATTTATAATAATTACACAGATGAAAATGGATTTTTACGAAAGGATTTAAGTGATGGAAATGTTCATATCGCTAATGAAATTTATATAAACAAGTTCATAAAAGATAATAATTTATAAAATTAATATACTTTCCTATACTAGATGATTTGTGTAGCTCAATCTTCGAACGATTCCTATAGTCAAAGGCTTGCTAAAACGCGTGCGAATGTTTTAAATAATCTTTATGGTAAAAAAACTATAGTGGATATCCCAAAACAAAAATCAAGAGTAAAGAATGACAGGCTACGTTTGAGATACAATGAAGCTATCAAGGAAGCACTCGAGATTTGTGAAAATAATAAAAATTCTAAAGAATGTCATTTAGCTTGGTACGAGGTAGATGAACTCGAAGATGCGATGATGAGATATAACCTTAAAGACTAAATTTCATCATTTAACATGGAGGTAAATGTATACGATTTAGCCAATGAAATATACACGACCTTGGGTCCAGGGTACAGCGAACGTGTATATCATAACGCAATGGAAGTCATTTTACGTGAGAAAGGGATTCATTATGAATCCGAAAGAATCATACCTATAGTATTCAAAGGGCATGTCATAGGAAATTTACGCGCAGATATAGTTATCAATCGTTCTACGATTCTAGAATTTAAAACTATAAAAAATTTAAATGAATCTACAGAAATGCAGGCTCACAATTATATGAATTTGACAGGTTTGGATACAGCATATTTAATTAATTTTCCACCTACACTAAATACAAAAGTAGAAATTAAAAAAATTGTCACCAAGGAATGTTCTCTGGATTAAATCTACATGATTTTTTTAAATAAATTACAAAGTCTTTTAAATCCTTTTCTGTCTGTATTACATTTAAAATTTGTTCTACAAAGAGATTATACCTATAGTGATTTCCATCATGTACCAACCGATTTTCACGTAAATTCATGACGTGTTTTCCATGTTTTGTGGGTAATAGAATTATGTTAGTACTACAATTCATATCGTACTTATATTTTTTGATAGTTGGGTGTCCCCTAAATTGTTTAGGAATGACGTGATGATCTTCCACCAATCCCTTAAGATTCCATCGTGTCTTGAAAAAATCTCTCGACACGGACCTGTATCTCATACTATACTGAATCATTTTTACATACATGATTGTGTATGTAAAAATGATCCCAACGGGGCTCGAACCCGCGACCTTGGCGTGCCTCATGTGAATACAATTTCACTGTGTATACTTAGTATAAGCACCACGCTCTAACCAACTGAGCTATGGGATCATGGGTCATACAATGTGATCGTAAAACGACCTTTGCGTACAACCGTCGGCTCTATGAAGAGTCGAGCTATCTTGTCTTTTCCTCGTGTCGTACCTTTAAGTTCCTTCGCTGTTTTATCGAGTGTTGCTTCTGATCTAAACACTTCGGTATTACTCGTGTAGGTTTCAACCCCATCTTTCGTTATTACTGTAATAATATTTGGGGGTGAAATTTGTGCACCTATAAAATCGGAATGTCTGTACATTTTTTTAAACATGTCATGTAAGATATATAACGCGAGCATTTTTATTTTGAATCAGCCGTGTCATTTTCGTCTTCGGTCCCTGCGACCGAACCAAAGGATCCGATGTGTGCGTTTGTAGAGTTGGTCATTTTTATATTAATTCGTAGGTATGTACTCCCACTTAAGTGAAAAACATATTTTTTTCCAAATAACATCTTGTTGATGAAGTTTATCTTTTGATTTCAGCAATGGAAAATATTGTAAATAAGAATCCTCACTAAGAAGCTCACAAAATTTATATAAAACGTATGAATAACTTAAAAAGTTTTTTCTTTCTGCGGGGCAATGTTCATTAAAAGGTTTCTGTATATCTTTAAACATTATTCGTAATCGTTCCTCCAACTCCATCGACATTTTTGGTGGATCTATTCCACTCAAAATATTCGAGATGTAAGGCACGTGCTCGTAGAATTTATTCAATTTAAGTTTTTTAAGAAGAGATCGTACACGGGCATGTGTAATCTCGGATAATGACTTAATCTTTATCTTTTTGAACTCGTTTCGAAGTTGTTGTATTACTTCTGGTGGAATTGTCGTCATCTCTTGTGCTTGAAATTGACTCAACCATTCATTGAAATGATTATCCCGTTTATAAGAATAGTTAATGATCTTCTCCGACGTCTCTTGCTCTTCTTTGTATGTTAACTCTTCACTTATAAGTATATCAACAACCATACCACACGAATCACAAACAACATCCGCGGTATTACTGAAATGAAATAAATTACTCTCACGACAATTTGGGCATTTTTCTATAGCCACTCTTTCCGCGGGTCTATCTAAGTTCATCTTTTCTACATCTATGAGATAATCTGTGAATATATCCTTCTTTTGAAGTCCCGCGGTCTCTTTTAATTTGAAAACGTTATCCGTTTTTACTTCACCTATGGTAGTATTCGTATATTGTTTCATGTAAGGTGTACAACTCATCATATAATCCGACATTTCACGTTCATATATACTTTTATTATGTGGTTCATTTTCTATATTTTTCATCCATTCATCTATTTTATTATTATATCGGCTTAAAAAATTACCTTCCATGTATGTTAATGAGATTTATACATTCGTTTTTAATTAACCTAATTTATATTTTTAAAAGTTTAGTAAAGAAATTAACATATGTTGACGACTTTACTATAGTCACTGAATGTATAGAGTACGACGTGGATCACACAAAAAGTAAAGATAGTCGCGAACCTTTTTGGGTAAATGAAAGAAAGGTTTGGGATTCTGATATAGATGGTTATTACGCGGATGTAGATGTAGCCGACGTGATAAGCGACCCACCCGAATGTGTTAAGAACATTTTAGTGAGAATAAAGTTTTGGTACGGAAACAAAATCTATAAATATTTGACACGTGATATGGATTTCAAATGGCCACCTAAAAGGAAACCAGGTGTTTCATTTCACGTCCCATTGAAAAGTGCGGTATTGATTGATGTATCTGGAAAACCTGTAAAAGATGTGTTGGGAAAGATAATTCGTTATGCGGGACCTCACAACGATTTTTATAGGAATGATATAAAAATCGAAGACATGTTTTGGTATAACCGAGAGACGTATAACGAATATCCAATCATTAAATTGACGAATATTCTGGGAATTGTTAAAAGTGTTAAAGTGGTAGATGGAAAACTCACGGATCTTCAGATACCTTAGTAGCTAAATAAAACTTGAGATCTCCTAAATTTGCGACATTATATTTAAGAATCAAAAACCTATTTTGTTCTTCTTGCATGATTTGAACTGTTGCACACATACTCGTAGCTTTGGTAAATATATTCATATACCTTAACGAGTATAATCCGTAAACCTTTTTACAATTATCTACACATTCAATCTCCGTTTCTTGGTTTGCAAAATCACCCTTACATGCTAATTTCAATTTATTTTCGTATCGTGTAATTTCAATTTCAGTACCTATGTTTGACATATCCCTGCATATGCGCTGAAAATCAACCGATGGCATTGGTGTGTTTGTGGTCATAGTCATATCCGGAACTTCTATTTGATTTTCGTTTATATCAAGAAGTTTTAGTTCGAATTTGGTACAAGTTTTTTTAGATTCATTAAATATCTCTATATTCATATACTCCTTGGAATTAATGCTGATAATGAGTACGTCATTATTTGTTATAGTTTTCAAAAGCTTGTAGACGTTAGTCACGTTAATACCTGTATCTATCTCATTCTCACACTCGTACTCCTCAAAATTTTCAGCTGCTAAGTGCATGTCTATAAGAGAAGTTCTCGCAGTATCTAACGTCACTATATACATCCCATCAGGCTTAAAGTAAATGTTCACGTCGTTAAGAATATCTTTTAACACTTCAAATGTTGATTTGATTGCAGCCGCTTGAATAGTGACTAGCTTCATTCTCAATAAATTTATTTTTAATTCTTTATATCAGTATACGCTTCATTTTTTACATCTTTACTGATTTTCTCCTGTAGTTCCGCTGTCATAGCGGGTTGTAAAGATTGTCCATAACTATCTAAACTAAAAATATCATCCGTACCCTCCCCGTCTAATGTCGTCATTCCAGAAAATCCAAATTCACAGGATTCTAACTCTTGTACTGGAAGTAAAGATTCTAACCACGCTTTTATTTCAGCACCCACTAATAATTTTCCATTCTGGGTCAACATGGTAGGTACACGTGTTATCTTATTCCTAAACTTTGGTGGTATGCCCATGTTATTTATATTGTGAAGATTGACAATCTGTCTCAATGTTTCATGTTTATTAATATAGTTTAATGTTTCCATGCTATGCGAACAATTCGGGCTGAAAATTAACAGGGACATTCTAAAATAATTCCGTAAAAAAAAGATGAAAAAATTACACACTTTTTCTTACGTATATATAAATGAAAGTCGTAGTATTACTTTTCATAGTATTACTCATTCTCATGTTATCCAGAGCGGAGCAGTACGAAACTGCGCGTACTCCTGAGGAGGATCCAAAGCTCAATATGGAGGAATATGTCGTAGACGAAAATTCTAAAGTAGATAAGGATTTACTTCAAAAAATTGTTCTGGAGACTAATAAGTACATAACAGAAAAAACAGGTTTATGTAACTACATCATAGAAACGACGGATATGAAAATTTATTCTCACAAGAAAAACAAAACAAAATTATACAAGTGCACATTCATGAGTGTAAAGGAAGGTGGTTTTTCTTATGGTATGTCTTATACGGTTGAAGTCATAGTAGCTAATAATGAAATAAGTATCATAAACGCAAACAAACAACCCATGGATGTTAAACCTCCAGCTAACTCTTCACCATTCATGAAAGATATACAAGGACATCAATATCTGGCATACGAAGAGATTCGAGATAGTGAGTTAGATTTATTAAAATTATAGTCATACCTAATTGTATGATCAGCGTAAATGATATATCAAAAGTCGTTGACAAAAGGAATCGTATCAAGAAAGAGACGTACGTCAAGTTATACGAACAAGTTACCAGGAAAATAAAGCGTGCGGTTGAAATTAAACAACTCTACGTTGACTTTGAAGTTCCCATGATGGTGTTGGGGTACCCAACTTATGATAGGATAAAAGCGACATCTTACGTCAAGCGTCAGTTAGAATTGGGTGAGTTTAATGTCGCAATCATAGGAGAATTTTTACTACGAATAACATGGAAAATCAAGAAACAGATCCATGATGGGAAAAGTGAAGACGATACCACAGAATTTCCAACCCTCGTAAATCTTAAAAAGTACGCGAACAAGTACAGGGGATTCGCGGGAAAAGGGTGATATTTAAAAGTGTCTACATGATATATGGATAATCTCAATATTCTAGTAGAAGCCAAGCGTGAATACCTAGACCAGCTTTCCATTCTCATGTGCCCAGTTATGATCGACGTATTCGATGTTATGTACCAAGAAGCACATAAACTTTCAAAAGGCCGCAAGGTTCTCATCATGTTTCAGAAACTCTTACAAGATGTTCCAGAGTGGAACGAAACCATGTCTAAAGAACATACCGATAACATAGCTGATAGGTGCGCGTGGTTTAAAGATCTCGTAGCTGCGGTATTTGTCAGTTCGGTGAAAATTTTGTCAGCCGTACGCTTGAGCAAGGACGTTAAGAAACTTTCCGTAAAGTTACCCTCGAATGAAGTTTTTATTCATTCTTGTTATAAAAACGCAGCCAAGGATTTATATAAAAATCCGTACATTTTCAGTGAAAATCAGTCTGAATATAATCGTAATGATGAATTATTTGAGCGTTTTAGAATTTGTATCGAAGCGACGGTAAAGGAACTCATACCCGTACAACAAATTCTCCAAACTTATATGAGCACAACTGATGATATTATTGATCCCCAAGATGCCGACCTCGAAACTGACGATGTTGATGAATATGACGAAACCCAACAAAATGGCGAAGCAGAACCGGAAGCGGAAATGGGTGGCGAATATAACCCAACTGGAGAAAGTGAGGGAATGGTAGACGCACCACCTGAAGACTTAGCACCTCCCCCCATGGAAGAACCTATGGAAGAATCACCCATGGAGCAACAACCCCAACCACAAGCTCATTCGCGCCATTTTGAAAATGAATTTAGAACGATTCCACGGGTACAACCAGGACAACCACAAGCTCCACCAGAAGATGAAGATTTGTTTCCAGATGCACCCGATTCGAGAATAAAAAAAGCTAGGTATTAGTATATGGATATAGACGAATATCTACGAGACCCATTTGGAGCCAGTATTGTCGCAGGTGGTTTAACCGCTGGTTATATCCACATGAAGGCTAAATTAAATAACGAAGGAACCCTAACAACTAGCGCATATGCTAAACCCGCCGCATTGGTAATGATTTTAGTGTATTTTATAGTATCGAATGGAATAGGTAAGCGTGAAACCATTTCAACAGACCCGTTTTGATTAACTTAAAGAATATCTACGTATCGTGTATATAATGACCTCGGTTACCGCCTTTAACGACATGATGGGCCAGTTCCTCACTGAACTCTACAAAACCTTCCCAGAAGAGAAGAGTATCAAGAAATACATCGCAGCCTTTGAACTCATGCGATCCGCTAACGGAAAGCTTGTTGTAGAAGGGTTTATGAATGGCGTTTCTCCTCATGTCGGGAAAGTAAACACCCGCGACGAATCATTTTTCCTCGAAAACGCGGATAATATTGAATTTCTCCGCGACATGAACATTAAGGCCTGTTGGCCCAATGCGTCCGAATCCACCAAGGCTGCCATTTGGCAATACCTCCAAACTCTATACATGCTAGGTACGACTATCACCTCGATCCCCCCCGAAACTCTCAGTATGATTGAAAATGTAGCGAAGCAGTGCGCTGATAAGCTTCAGACCGATGGTGAAGAATTGGATGAAGCCCAGATCATGGCTTCTATGCAGGGTCTACTTGGGAATATGTTGAAAAAATAAAAGTTTTATATATAAATGGTATCCGTCTTTAATGATCCAAAACAATTAGTACGTCAAGATAAAATCACGGAATTTTGGCCAGTAAACACACAATCCTCAGCAGACCGGGTTAACGCGAGTGTGAGGTTTATAATTTATGCCACGTGCATATTATACCTCATTCGCCGCGATATTCGAGTATTCGTTCTCGGTGCTACCGGTGTGGGGGTTTTATACGCGATGGAACAAAATAACATGATTAAACATGGTTCCGCGCGTGCGGCTAATGGAAATCCGGGATGTCAACTTCCTACCGCCGATAACCCTATGGCAAACGTTTTACTGTCCGATTATGATGGTCGTCCCGATCGCCCTTCCGCTTGTGATGTAGATAGCGTTTCTTCAGAAATAGATAAATATTTAACCGGTGATGTTCAATACGGTCCCCAGAAATCTCGTTCCCCTTGGCCAGGTCGTCAAAGGAACGCTCTCGCGAGGCAGTTTGTAACTTCTCCAGTATCCGGAATACCAGGCGATCAGACCGCATATGCCGAATTCTTATACGGTAAGAAGGGTGCCCCTATGTGCAAGACTGATGGATTATTCTGCGACCCCAACGCTCGTGGTGTTCAATTGGAAGCTTTTGGGGGTATAGATACTAATGAAGGTGTTAGGGGTGGTGGTGGTTATGGTAATTTTGGTAGCGGTGGTGGTGCCGGTGGGATGAGGACTGGTCCATCGTCTCCGGGTGGTATGCAATAAAACCACCTATTTAGGTAGATAATATTCTCATGTAATAATAAATGGCGTACCAACTCCAACCAGGATTAAGTCTTGTCCAGAATCCAGCACATCCTCCCGTGTGTGCCACCGATGAAGTTTTTGTTTATCCTCAGCCCAGTACACTTAACTATGGCGGCCGCCCAAATACCATGTTATACGGAACCGCTCCCTATATGGCCGGTAAAGGTTCCCCAGCCCAATTCATAGAAACGAGTGATCAATTACGTCCTCAATCCACCTCTACATTTAATACATCTATAGCTAAAACATACGAAAATCAATATTTCCCCATTCAAAATGTCGAATGCAAGTTGCCTCTTCGAACCAGGACTTATGAGCCCGCCAGTACTCGTGCGATGACTCAGAATGTTGTGTTCAATCAGAGATATGCTAAATAAAAAATATCGACAACAATTAAGAATGGCGGACCCAGTATCTATAGCTGCTATAGCTGGATTAGCTTATTTAGGAAAGCGATTAAGCGAGCAACCCGAAAAAACCATCCCACCCGTGACCGAGTCTATACAACCCATACAGGATATGGTCGCTCCAGCGATTATGGATAATTCCTCAACCCGTACACCACAGCGCAAACTCGAACATCCCACATTCGGAGACATAGCTCCTCAATATAGGACCAGTGGAAGTGAAGTTTTAGAAATGCGTGATCGTATGTTTGATACAGGCCGAATGAATAATCTTTCCCCAGTGGAAAAACAACTCGTAGGCCCCGGTCTAGGCGTGGGTGCTGAAGTTCCCGCTTTCGGTGGACATCAACAACTCTTTCGTGTAAACCCAGAAAACGTCGGTGCGTATCGTTTAACTACCCTACCTGGTAGGAGTGGTCCAGCGCATGATATATCAGGTGGTCGTCGCGGTGTCATGGGTGAAATAGGTAATAATAGGCCTGAGACTACCGCGATGTTGACCGGTCGTCGCCCCCCAGTTGGTGGACGGGCGCAGGGTATGTCGGGTGTAGTCGTACGTTCCGAACATGAACATACTAAGCGACCCACTAACCGTTCCGAAACCGGGTCCAGAACCGACGGTCTCGGTTTCCGTGGAGCTAAGCGTCTCGTATCTGAACTCACATCTTCCCAGGATCCCACCAGGAATAAGAAGGATGGTAATATCGAACAATACGCGTATAACAATAACCCCGCACCCAATATTCATAAATACGCACACGGCTACCTCACCTCGCCCGCCTCCAAAATTGGCGAAAAGCGTACGTACGCGGCACCCCATACCGTCGAGGAACTTCAAAAGTATGGGTTCCGCCCCGACGATCGCAGAGGCAAGGCGAATCGTGCCGGTAATGCTGGTCGCATGAACGTGCGCTCCGGGCCCCTCAATCAGGGTGGTTTACCTACCGCTGCGAGAACAGACACTAGTCGTATAGACGGGCGTGTCAATGGTGTCAATGGTGGGTGGACACAGCAATACACCAACGATTCTTATCACCAATTAAACACATACAAGGGAAATCAGAATCCATTGGCATCGGGTGCCAGTCTCAACATAGCCAAAAATCAAATGCAAAAGAACCCTTTATCTCAACAATACTTTTAAATAATGTAGATTGTAAAATAACACCCATTAAAATATTATCCATATATTTTAATGAGCGTATACACGTTAGATATAGATAGCGGTGAACGCGAC
>ENA-OWPI01000367-OWPI01000367.1-marine-metagenome-genome-assembly--contig:-NODE-367-length-64643-cov-4.890686_pt1 | contig 64643 bp, 69 predicted proteins | sample MGYA00238138_ERZ651775 | MGnify/ENA primary metagenome ERZ651775 (study PRJEB26906, sample SAMN06265043) | marine metagenome | isolation source: Helgoland LTER site | place: Germany:Helgoland, sampling...
CGTCGTGCTGCGTGGAGATGAGCACGGTGTGGACGCGTTGCGGACGCATGGCGCCGCCTTCGTTCTTGTACTCGATCGTGACTTGCGTCTTGCCGTCGGGGCGGACCCACGGGCAGGTGCCGTTCTTGCGCACCTCCGTGAGCCTGTACCCGATCGCGTTCGCGAGCATGAGCGTCATCGGCATGAACTTGCCCTTGTACTCTTCGGCGCCGGCGACCAGGGCATCATGTTCGGCTACGCATGTACTGAGACCGACGTGCTTATGCCTGCGCCGATTCATTATTCTCATCGCATTTTGCAAGACCTCGCAGCCGTACGTCATAGCGGCAAAGAGAAAGGCTTGGGTCCGGATGCGAAATCCCAAGTGACCCTGCAATATGAAAATGGTGTGCCAGTTAGGGCAACGTCGGTGGTTGTTTCAACCCAACATGCGGAAGACATGAGTCAAGAGGACATTCGCGAAATAGTGCGGCCATATGTTGTTGCTGCACTCCCAGACGGCTGGATGTGTGACGACAGTGAACTCTACGTAAATCCAACAGGCCGTTTTGTGATTGGCGGACCAGACGGAGACGCGGGATTAACAGGCCGTAAAATTATCGTTGATACCTATGGTGGCGCAGCACCTCACGGCGGGGGCGCTTTCTCTGGAAAAGACCCAACTAAAGTCGACCGTTCGGCCGCTTATGCGGCACGCTACTTGGCCAAGAATATAGTCGCCGCGGGATTGGCAAGGCGCTGTTGCATTCAATTGTCTTATGCAATCGGTGTTGCACGGCCACTTTCGATTTATTGCGACACATATGGCACTGGAACGGTTCCGTCAGAGGCCATTGAAGCCGCCGTCGATAAATGCCTGGACCTAACCCCGCGTGGAATACGGACCCAACTCGGTTTGAATAAGCCAATCTATGAGCGCACGGCAGCCTATGGCCACTTTGGCCGCGCCCCTGAGGGTGATGGCGGTTTCAGTTGGGAAAAGACTGATCTTGGCTTAGCTGTTTAGTTACGAATTAAGGGGCTGACCCAGATAACTAGTTCAAATACTTCTTAACCCATTGTCTTAGCTGTGATAATTGTACTGACGGGTCACTGTTGTTAAAACGCCACTCACATTCCTTCAAATATAGTCCAAATTGGGCCTTTGGAACACCGTTGAATTTGCGCATATGACGTTTGGCTTGGTTCCAGAAATTCTCAATGCCGTTGATGTGATTATGACGGTCTGCAAAGAGCTTGGAATGGTTGATACGAAAGTGGTGGAAATCTGACACATCCAGTACGTTGTAGCCTCGCCAGCAGTCCGAATAGACAATGCTGTCGGGGATGACTTTACGTTCAATAATCGGGATCAGCGTTGCCGAAGCAGCGTCCGGGATGATCTTGGTATAAACCTTCCCACCCCTTTTTAATATACCGAATACGGGAATTTTACCCGCCGCACCGCGACCACGTTTGCCTTTGCGTTTGCCACCGAAATAGCTTTCGTCCACCTCGATTTCACCGCCAAGCATATCTGCTGTTTCTGCCTCCAGTTCATAAGCAATGATTTCGCGGAGGCGCAGGAAATATAGTGCCGCAGTTTTCCGGTTTACCCCACATAAACTGGCCGCAGTTCGAGCCGTGGTTCCGGCAACAAAATGCTCGACCAGGCGACCCTGTTTATACTTACTTAAGCGACTCTTCCGCATGCTGCCCATGATAACACCTTTTTCGCGTTATCTGGGTCAGCCCCTAAATCAATTGCGGCGGCCCAAATCGACGCGGCGCTTAAAACTGACCAGTAGTCCAAAGCCCTGCGTAAAACACGACGGCCCCTGCGACCATTCCCCAGACAATTTTCTGAGACCGATACGCCACCAATACGGCAGCGAGAGCGGCCAAAATGCGCACCGCGTCAGGCTGCCCACCCGTTGCGGCAGGCCATAGCACCAGTGGCGCAACCATGCCCGGTAGAACTGCGACAGGCGTATAGCGCAGCAGGCGCAACACCAAAGCCGGCATCGGCCTGTCTCCAATGAGCCCCAAAAACGAAAATCGAATAGCGAATGTGCCGACCGCCATGATGCCAATGATTAGCCAGATTTCACCTGCTGAATAATTCACGCCGCTTTCCTTTCCATCCAAGTCTCGACCAGAACGCCCGCAACCATCGCACAGAACGCCGCGATCAACAGGCCACTGCCTGATGGCAGGCCGATCAACAACAAGCTGACCACGATTGACACTAGGGCCGCCGCGACATGGGCTAAGGTCCGCAACATCGGTGCGACGAGCGATAGGAACGCAATCGGCAAGATGAAGTCGAGCGCCAATGCGTCAGGAATGGCCTTGCCGATCAAGGCCCCCACAATGGAAGCCGCGATCCACAAAGGCGCAATCGCGCTCGATACGCCGAGAAAATACGCAACGCGTGCCGAAACAGGCAGGTCAGGCTCGGCCTCATATTTCGCGATGGAGGCGACATAGCTTTGGTCGAAATTCAGGTAGCTGACAAGCGCACGTTGCCATAGCGGAGCGGACCCAAGGTAAGGCACCAAAGCGGCCGAATACATCGCCATGCGCAGGTTAACCGCCAAGGCCGCCAACAAAACAAACCCAATCGCCGCATTGTCGAGCATCAGTTGCACGGCTGCAAATTGTGCGGCCCCTGCGATGACCAACACGGTAAAGCCGATTGTTTGCGCCAAGGTCAGCCCCGCATCCAAAGCCACCACACCAAATAGCGTCGCAAATGGCACAACGACGAAACTGAACGGCAACCCGTCGCGTAGACCTGCCCAAAAGGCGGATTTGTCGGTGGAAGTGGTCATCGGATTGGCCTAGCTTGGGATGAGTTCACATCGGTTCTAGGCGCGCAACACAGGAAAGACAAATGTCAGTTAACGGCACCACCCACACCCATTCTTATCTGATCGCACCAAATCCGGACGGCGGGCGCTTGACCCGCTCAGTCACGGGAACCGATCAGAATGGCGCACAGATCGACCTAAACGTGGTGGAAGAACGCCCGCTGACGATTTACCTGAACGCCCAAGAGATCGTGACCGCCATGACGATTGGCGACTACCCCGAATACCTCGCCTTGGGCTTTTTGCGTAACCAAGGCATGTTGCAAAACGGCGAAGATATCCTGCGCGTGGACTACGACGAAGAACTGGAAACCGTTGTTGTGCGCACCTCGTCGAAGACGACCTTCGAGGACAAGCTCGCCAAGAAAACCCGCACCAGTGGATGTGCCGTTGGCACGGTCTTTGGCGATATGATGGAGGGGCTGGAAGGCGTTAAGCTCCCCGCAACACCCGTGCGTACATCGGACCTTTATGCGCTGGCCGCCCAGATCAACACGACCCCCTCGCTTTACCTCAGCGCAGGCGCAATCCACGGCACGGTTCTGTGTCAAGGCAATCGTCCACTGGTCTATATGGAGGACGTGGGTCGCCATAACGCCGTTGATAAAATCGCGGGTTGGATGTTGTCCGAGGGTGTCAGTGCCGAGGATAAAATCCTTTACACAACCGGCCGCCTGACGTCTGAAATGGTCATCAAATGTGCGCAGATGGGCATCCCTGTGCTCGCCTCCCGCTCTGGCTTTACCGCGTGGGGCGTCGAGATTGCGCAACAAGTCGGCCTGACGTTGATCGGTCGGATGCGCGGACAGCGGTTCGTTTGCCTTGCGGGTGAAGACCGCCTGATCCGCGATGCTGACCCCAGCAAAGTCGCCGAAGAACCCCGCAAATCTGGCCGCAAAGGCAGCGAAACATGAGTGCCCCGCTCGGTGTGATCCTCGCAGGTGGTCTGGCCACGCGGATGGGCGGCGGCGACAAAGGACTTTTGCGCCTTGGAGACCGTAGCATTCTCGACCATGTGATTGATCGGCTTGAACCGCAGGTCACTGGCCTTGCGCTCAATGCCAACGGAGATGCGGCGCGGTTTGCGGACCTTGGCCTGCCTGTCATTGCCGATAGCATTGACGGTTTTGCAGGGCCGCTTTCGGGCGTGCTCGCAGGTCTTGATTGGGCCGCAGCGCAAGGGGCCAGCCACATCGTCACGGCCGCAGCTGATACGCCATTCCTGCCCTGCGATCTTGTCCCGCAACTGCAACTTGCTGCCGAAATCGCAGGCGTTGATCTGGCCCTCGCCGCGACACCTGACGGGCGGCAGCCGACCTTTGGCCTCTGGCCCGTGCGCCTGCGCGATGACCTGCGCGAGGCGTTGAATGGCGGTTTGCGAAAGGTCGTGATGTGGACCCAAAAGCATAACGCCGCAACAGCCAATTTCCCAGACAGTGCCGCGTTTTTCAACGTGAACACACCCGAAGACCTAGAAACCGCACGAGGCATATTATGAGAGTATTTGGCGTTGTCGGTTATAAGAACACAGGCAAAACGGGCCTAATGGAACGGCTCGTCACTGAGATCACAGGGCGCGGTTTTACTGTCTCAACGGTGAAACACGCACACCACAATTTCGACGTCGATCACGAAGGCAAAGACAGCTACCGCCACCGCACGGCAGGTGCGTCACAGGTCCTGCTTTCCTCAGGCAACCGCTGGGCGCTCATGTCGGAATTGCGAGGCGCGGACGAGCCTGCGCTCGATGTGCTCTTGGGCAAACTGGACCCCGTTGATTTGGTCCTGATCGAAGGTTACAAACGCGATAGCCACCCCAAGATCGAGACCTACCGTAGCGCCACTAATGGCAGGCTGCTTGCCCCAAATGACCCGACAATTCTGGCCATCGCTGCCGATTGCGCCGTCGATGCAGAGCAACCCAAATTCGATCTAGATCACACAGCTGCGATCGCCGATTTCATCCTCGCACAGGTCGGCCTATGACATTTGATACAATCGTTATTGTCGATTGGTCGGGCGGAAATGATCGCGGGCCTACGCCTGTCAAAGACGCGATTTGGGCCTGTGTCGCTGGGCAAGACCCCATCTATTTTCGTAATAGAATACTGGTCGAAACTTGGCTCATTGAGCTGTTCGAACGCGAATTGGCCGCTGGAAGACGCGTCATGGCAGGCTTTGACTTCCCCTTCGCCTACCCCGCTGGCTTTGCCAAAGCGATCACAGGAACCGACGATCCGTTCGCTATGTGGGCATGGCTAAACGACCACATCGAAGACGCAGCAAAGGCCAACAACCGCTTTGATGTGGCAGGTGCGCTGAATACAAAGTTTGACGGTATCGGCCCCTTTTGGGGCAACGGACTTGCGCGCGATATTCCGCATCTGCCCAAGAAAGGCAACATACGCACCAACACCGATTTCCCCGAACGTCGCGCTGTCGAAAACCACGCAAAGGGGAGCTTCACGTGCTGGCAACTTGCGGGCGCTGGTGCTGTTGGGTCGCAAGTGTTGATGGGCCTGCCTGTGCTGCATCGCTTGCGGGAACGGTTCAAAGACGCGGTCTCGGTCTGGCCGTTCGAGGCCCCTTCGAAACAGATCGCACTCATTGAGGTGTGGCCCACGCTTTTCGCGGGACCCGCCCCAGACGGCATGATCAAAGACGCCCATCAAGTGAAGACAACTGCGGCGTATTTTGCAAAAACCAATCTTGCCGCATTGCTCAATGTGACGGCCCCCGTTGAGGGTTGGATCCTTGGCGTGCCACAGGAAAAACGCCCCACGCCCCCCCTACGCAACGACTGTTTTGCGATGCCGCAAGGGGAGCATTGGACACCCGTTGACCTAGCGCTTGCGCATTTAAAATCGAATCTTTTGGCGGTAACGGGGACAAAGACTGTAACCTTAAAAAAGGCAAACAAGCGCATCCTCACAAGCGACATTGCAACCCTGCGTGCCCATCCACCGACCCCGAATTCTGCGGTGGATGGCTATGGATTTGCGGGCGGTGCTGCGTTGGGCGAGCAGGCGTTGACGCTTGTCGATGGGCGCTCTGCTGCGGGCCAGCCTTATGATGGCTATGTTGAAAAGGGTCGCGCGATACGTGTGCTGACAGGTGCGGCTCTACCAAGGGGCGTTGATACGGTCGTGCTGCAAGAAGACGTCGTCATTGACGGCGATCAACTGCGGTTTCACGGTCCGTTAAAGCAAGGCGCAAACGCGCGGCGTGCGGGCGAGGATATGGTTGCAGGGCAAAATATTTTCTCCGCAGGACACAAACTTCGCCCCGTCGATCTCGCTACACTTGCCGCTACTGGCATTGGCAAAGTAGCCGTCCGCAAAAAGCTACGGGTTGGCATTTTATCGACTGGAGACGAGTTAGCGCAGGCAGGTAGGGCCGCCCGCGAAGATCAAATCTACGACGCCAACCGCCCGATGTTACGCAGTTTGGTGCAGGCTTGGGGGCACAAAGTGGTCGACCTTGGATGCGCCCCTGACCTGCGCGATGAACTGTGGAAAACCTTGGATGCCGCAGCAAAGAAATGCGACGTGATCCTGACATCTGGCGGGGCCTCAGCGGGCGACGAAGACCATATGTCCGCGCTACTTGAAGGCACGGGAAGTTTCGCCCTTTGGCGGATCGCGATGAAACCGGGGCGGCCTTTGGCGCTTGGTCTTTGGAATGGCGTACCCGTCTTTGGTTTGCCCGGGAACCCCGTCGCGGCTTTAATATGCGCGTTAGTATTTGCGCGGCCCTCATTGTCGGTTTTGGCAGGTGGCGCGTGGTTGGAGCCGCAGGGGTTCACATTGCCCGCCGCCTTCACCAAATCCAAGAAGGCGGGCCGCCGCGAATACATCCGCGCGCGGATTGAGGACGGCAAAGTCACAGCTTTCGGCTCTGAGGGATCAGGACGCGTTTCGGGTCTGTCTTGGGCTGAGGGGCTGGTCGAGTTTGGCGACGAAGCCGAGGTCATTGCGCACGGCGACCCTGTCCGTTTCGTCCCTTACTCAAGCTTTGAACTATGATTACAAGTAAAGGCATCAAACCAGATGAGCGCGAACAAGTGGCGACACTTTATTGGGAAGCATTCGGCCCGAAACTTGCCCGCGTGATGCATCCAGAACCAAAAGCAATGGCGTTCATTGAGCAGGTTCTTGACCCCGAACACGCGATTTGCGCCCATGACCGCGAGGGCAAGCTGCTTGGCGTTGCGGGTTTTAAGACTTACGAAGGTGCCTTGGTGAACGGAACGTTCGAGCAGCTTTCCCAAGCCTACGGGCCGTTTGGGGCCGTGTGGCGGGCAGCGCTGCTTTCCCTTCTTGAGCGCGACACTGAGGATGCCCGCTTCCTTATGGATGGTATTTTTGTGGAGCCTACCGCGCGTGGTCAAGGCGTTGGAACCACGCTCCTAAAAGCGATTGTTACCGAAGCCCACCGCCGCGGATTTGGCGAAGTGCGCCTTGATGTCATCGACGCCAACACCCGCGCCCGCGCATTATATGAGCGGTTCGGTTTTGTCCCAAAGCATACCCAAAACATGGGGCTATTGCGCCACATCTTTGGCTTTAAATCCGCGACGACGATGATCTATCAGGTCTAGCCAGACCCGATCAGAACACCCGCCGCAAAGACCAAGGCGCCACCAACAACCACCTGAAACGCAGCCCGCAAAAATGGTGTCTGCATATAGCGGTTTTGAATCCACGCGATCGCCCAAAGCTCGATGAACACAACCACCAAGGCGACACTTGTTGCGGTCCAGAAATCAGCGATCAGGTAGGGCAGAGCATGGCCCAAACCACCCAACGTCGTCATCACACCCGCCGCGATCCCGCGCTTAACGGGCGACCCACGACCCGAGATTTGACCGTCATCCGACGCGGCCTCAGTGAAGCCCATCGAGATACCCGCACCAACCGAAGCAGCTAAGCCCACAAGAAACGTCGTCCATGTGTCATGTGTCGCAAATGCGGTCGCGAAAATCGGCGCGAGGGTCGAGACGGACCCATCCATCAAGCCCGCAAGACCCGGCTGCACCCATGTCAGAATGAACTGGCGGTGCGCGGCACTTTCCTCGTCTGAGCGTGCGTCATCACCAAGGTGCTCGGCCGCAAGCGCGCTTGCATGCTGTGAATGGCCCGCCTCGGCGGCGGCCAAATCACCCAGTAACTGGCGCGTCGCAGCGTCCGTCGTGACGGCAGCAGCGGCACGGTAAAACCGTTCCGCGTCATGCTCCATTTGGGCAGCCTCCTCTCGGATACGCTCCAGGCCAAGGTTTTCGACCAACCAAACGGGGCGGCGGGCGTAAAAGCCTGACACATGCTCGCGACGGATCAGCGGGATCACATCGCCAAAGCGGCTGACGTGCAGCTCGATCAGAAGGCGGCGGTGCTCGTCTTCCTCCTTGGCCATGCCGTCAAAAACGGAGGCACTCGCTGGGAATTCCGCACGCAACATCTGCGCGTAAGAGCGGTAGATACGGGCGTCGTCCTCTTCTGAGGAAATCGCGAGAGCGAGAATTTCTTGCTCTGACAGGTCACGGAAACGACGACGGTTTGCAAGTCCTGGGATCATGGCACGGCTCACTTATTAGAATGGTTCTAAGGTAGTCACCACCGCGAATAAGGCAAGCCCTGAAACGCAAAAGGCCCCGCAGATCGCAGGGCCAGTCGCAAATATGGAGGGCGATTTAGAACTCAACAACCGCACGAATGGATTTACCTTCGTGCATCAAGTCAAAGCCGTGGTTGATGTCTTCAAGCTTCAATTTATGGGTAATCATCGGATCAATCTCGATTTTCCCGTCCATATACCAATCGACAATTTTCGGCACATCAGTACGACCAGACGCCCCGCCAAAGGCTGTCCCGCGCCAGCTACGACCTGTAACAAGCTGGAAAGGACGCGTCGAAATCTCGGCACCTGCAGGGGCCACGCCGATGATGATGCTCTCTCCCCACCCCTTATGCGCGGCCTCAAGTGCTGTGCGCATCACGTTCACGTTGCCTGTGGCATCAAATGTATAGTCAGCACCGCCTTTGGTCAGCGCAACCAAATGCGCCACCAGATCACCCTCTACCTTGGACGGGTTCACGAAATCGGTCATGCCAAAACGTTTGCCCATCTCGATCTTGCTCTCATTAAGATCAACGCCAACGATCTGATCCGCACCTGCAAGGCGCAGCCCTTGAATCACGTTCAGGCCAATGCCGCCCAGACCAAAGACAATCGCGCGGCTGCCGATCTCGACCTTGGCGGTATTGATCACAGCACCGATGCCCGTCGTGACGCCGCAACCGATATAGCAAATCTTGTCAAACGGCGCGTCTTTGCGGACCTTGGCCAGCGCGATTTCAGGCACAACCGTGTGGTTGGCAAAGGTCGAGCAGCCCATGTAGTGATGGATGGGCGTGCCATCAAGCATCGAGAAACGGGTCGAACCATCTGGCAAAAGCCCGGCGCCTTGGGTGCTGCGGATCTTCTGGCAAAGGTTGGTTTTGGGATTGAGGCAATACTCGCACTCACGGCACTCAGGCGTGTAAAGCGGGATCACGTGATCACCGACCTCAAGGCTGGTAACACCTTCGCCGATCTCAATGACAACGCCTGCGCCCTCATGGCCAAGGATCGCAGGAAAAATGCCCTCAGGGTCATCGCCAGAGCGGGTGAATTCGTCTGTGTGGCATAGGCCAGTCGCCTTGATCTCGACCAAGACCTCGCCTTTGCGCGGCCCCTCCAAGTTCACTTCCATGATTTCAAGCGGTTTACCCGCAGCAACGGCAACGGCGGCACGTGTTCTCATCATTTGAAAATCCTCTCCAATTTGTCACAAGGATCACGCATTGCGCCGCCCATTTCAACCAGCGTTTGCGCCAAAGGGGAGCGAAATCAATTTTGAAACCTTGCAAATGGAACAAAATTTCACGCATTCTGCGAGTATGAAAAAACTCATTCTCCTTTTGGCGCTCGCCGCCTGTTCCCCGCAAGCGCCCAGCGCACCGCAACCCGTTCAAAACGCCCTACCTACGGGCATGGATGATACGTGTAATGCAGTACGCTATCATACGCTGCTGAACCAGGATGCCACAGCGCTTGAGCGCATTTTGATCCTTGGCCAAGTGCGCATTCTCCGCCCCGGAACGATCTCAACGCAGGATTACGCCCCTGCGCGCATGAACTTCCACGTGGGAGAAGACGGCAAGATCAACCAGATCAGCTGCGGGTAATTGGGGATAAAGTGGAGGCCTTGAAGGGATGCACTGGGCGGGGGCTATAAAAGCACCCCCTCAAGAACCTACTCACTATGAAACTGATTTCGCAGGCAATCATGTCAATTGCATGAACCCCCCGCGACATTTCAAAGATGATTTTCGGTTCGCATCGCTTCAGAACGCTTGATTTCAGGGGCAATCGGCGCAAGTCTATTTCCATGAACATCGACGCCCCCCTTTCCCTTCCGTCAAGACAACCCGAGCAGGTTGCGTTCCACCGCACCGAACTCAATTTGATTCTGGGTCTTTACGGTCGCATGGTTGCTGCGGGTGAATGGCGTGACTATGGCATGTCTTTTCTGCGCGAAGCGGCCGTGTTCTCGGTGTTTCGCCGCACCGCTGAAAATCCGCTTTATCGGATTGAGAAACGACCAAAGCTGCGGCTGAAGCAAGGGCAATATGCGGTGATCGGAATGGACGGTCAGGTGCTCAAACGCGGCACGGAACTCCGCCAAGTGTTGCAGGTACTCGAGCGTAAACTGATCCGCGCCGTCAACTAAAGCATCAGACGCTTTCGCGCGGTGACATCCCCATCGCCCTGCGCCTTGATCCGTAAAATCGCATTTGCGACGGGCTCATAAGCGGTGCTCATGCGATGGGCATTGGCATGGATCATCGTTTCCGCATCGACCATCATGCCCACATGCCCCGTCCAGAACATCAGGTCACCGCGCTGAAGCGGCGCATCGTCGGGCAAAACCACACCAAGCCCATCGCGTTGCAAATCACTATCTGCTGGGCTGATGATTGCACACGCCGTCAGAGATGCAGCGACAAGACCAGAGCAATCGATCCCACTGATCGAATTCCCCCCCCAAAGATAAGGCACGCCAAAATGCATCTGGGCAATAGTCGCAGGATCGGTGAAAGGCTGCGTCAAAGGTCGCAGATGTTTCTTGGGGATAAACCCTTGCGTGGTCTCAAAAAATTTCTGCCGTTCATCCACAACACGGACCCGCGATCCGAATGACAGATACATTAAATCGGCGGATTTCATGGTCTCTTGGGCATAGGCGTGGGTCGCGGGGGTCGCTACAAAATGCGTAGGCACGACCAAATCGCCGAGCGCAGACAGCGGCACATAGCCGACATAGCCATCAACCGCCTGCACAAAGGCCCAGCCATCACGCTCTTCAAAAACCTTAACCTCGGCACCCAACAAAAGCTGCCGATCTCGCATCGCATCGGGCGCAGGGCAGAGATCGACGACAGGCACCGCCACACTTTTTCTGACACCCTCAACAAAGGCGTCTGCCGCAACGTGACCCTTCAAATAAGCCGCCGCAACACGCCCATTCGCTGGGGTTAATCTTGGGTCGCTCATAGCTTCAACAGTTTTGGCAAAGCTTCCAGCAAAGCCCGCGCGCCCATGCCAACACCACCTTTCGGGCGTGCAGGCGCGGCGGTTGGGTTCCAGCCATAGATGTCAAAATGCATGTAAGGGCTTTCGACAAAACGGCGCAGAAACAAGGCCGCAGTAATCGCGCCCGCAAAACCGCCACTTGGCGCATTGTCCAGATCGGCAATGCCAGGTTCAATCATCGCCTCATAAGGCTCGTGGAACGGCAAGCGCCAGACAGGATCAGCAACGCGGGCCGCAGCCAGTGAAACCTCGCCCGCAGCCACATCATCATCTGTGAAAAACGGCGACATATCAGGGCCAACCGCCACACGGGCAGCGCCCGTCAGCGTTGCCATGGAAATCACCAGCGCGGGCTGATCCTCATCCGCGAGCGTGAGCGCATCGGCCAACACAAGGCGTCCCTCAGCATCGGTATTGTTAATCTCGACGGTCAAACCTTTGCGGCTTTTCAAAATATCTTGCGGGCGGAACGCATTGCCATCAATGCCATTTTCCACCGCGGGCACCAACACGCGCAAGCGGAGCGGCAGACCAAGTCCCATAATCATATGCGCAAGGCCCAGCACCGTCGCCGCCCCGCCCATATCCTTTTTCATCAGGCCCATGCTCGACCCAGGCTTGATATTCAGGCCACCTGTATCAAAACAAACCCCCTTGCCCACCAGCGTCAAAAGCGGACCCTTTGTGCCCCAGCGCATATCAAGCAAACGCGGCTCACGCGTGGACGCACGGCCCACCGCATGGATCATCGGAAAATTCGCGGGCAGCAGGTCATCGCCCAAGATGACATTGACTTCGGCCTGATGCGCATGAGCCAAAGCGCGAAATGCCTCTTCAAGCTCGAACGGTCCCATATCAGAGGCAGGCGTGTTGATCAGATCGCGGGTCAATACCTCGCCAGCTGCGATCACTTCGATCCGCTTAGCGTCGATCCCTTTGGGCGCGACCAACGATGCAACGGCGCCTGCAGGCTTCACATAGCGGTCAAAACGGTAGGTCTCCAATAGCCAACCAAGGGCGGCCTCTTCCAACTCGGGCCTCGGCAGGTCGCTTACAATTCTATACGTCGCAACTGGCAATTTCCGCGCAGCCGCACCGACAAAAAACCGCCCGCGTTTGCGCAGCAAGGCGGTGCCATACCCAACGGCAGCACAGGCCAAAGTACCGTCTTCACGCGGCACAGCTAAGACCTGCCCCAAAGCCCCCGTAAATCCATAGGTCTGCGCCCATTTCTGGGCAAACTCTGGCAAAATATCGATTGATCCTGTTTCTATGACGTAAAGATCAACCGCAGGTGTCGTCGGGTCAGCAAAGGTAAAAGGCATTTGAAATCCTTGGTTCATTTCTGCCAAAGATTACCCCTCAGAATATAAAGTGCAATGACCCAATCAGGAACGTTCGCGGTAACGCCACACCTCGGACACGGCCGCATCAAAGGCACGCTCCAAACGTGCCAAAGTCGCACTTAGGGCAACACCATCCTTCTGTTGCGCGGCGATTGCGACATGGTCAGCGCCCCACCACACATCGGTCAGCCCAAGCTGTGATGCAATGGATGAAATTCTGCGCGCAGGTCCCAAAATATCCTCAAACAAATGCGCCCGATGCGCGATCTGAAGCGAATCCAACTTATGCGCAATGTCCTCTAGGATTTTACAAATCATGGCCTCGGCATAGACTTCTCCTTTCATGGCGAAAATCTCGTAGATTGGCTCTGGATCCAGATTGACGACATCAAGGCACCGTAAATAGGTGACTGAATTGGGGCTCTGGGCGGGTGCGGCCATCGCCGCGAATTGTGACTGATTGTGTTCCATAAATTCGTTCTAGGCCCAGATGGTTTTCAGAATATGAAACATGCAATTGAAATTATTCCAAATTCGTGAAAATGCATGATAAACCAAGCGAAATCACGACGGAGTACATTGATGAAATCTGCCCGCCCCCTGCCTTCCTACTTGGTCAGCCGCTATCACGGTTGGAAAGCAACGACATTTACCGAGAACAAAGGGTGGTACAAACGCCTAGCAGAAGAGGGCCAACGCCCCCGCGCAATGGTGATTTCCTGCTGCGATAGCCGTGTGCATGTGACGGCGATCTTTGGGGCCGATCAGGGCGAGTTTTTCATTCACCGCAATATCGCGAACCTTGTGCCGTCCTACCACCCTGACGGCGCACAGCACGGTACATCTGCTGCCGTTGAATATGCCGTCACCGCCTTGAAGGTCTCGCACATCGTTGTGCTCGGTCACTCTGGCTGCGGCGGCGTTGAGGGATGTTATAACATGTGCTCTGGCCACGCCCCAGAACTTGATGAGAAAAGCAGCTTTGTGGGTCGCTGGATGGATATTCTGCGCCCCGGATTTGAGCGCTTGGCCGAAGGCACTGACGAAGAACGCAAGCAGGCTCTTGAGAAAGAAGCCGTGTTGGTCTCGCTCGAAAACCTGATGACCTTCCCTTTTGTGAACGACGCTGTTGAAAGTGGTGAACTCACACTACATGGCGTCTGGAACGATATCGGCGACGGCAGCCTGGAGGGCTACGACGCAACTGCGGAAAAATTCCTACCTATTTAAAAGGCGTAAAATCTGTGTCATCCATCCTTGATCTCGCTGCAGCCAACCTGATTTCCCCGATTATCCTAAGCTTCGCGCTTGGATTGCTCGCCGCATTTGCGCGATCCGATCTGACAATCCCAGAAGCCGTGGCCAAGGGCATGTCGATCTATTTGCTTTTTGCAATTGGCTTCAAAGGCGGGGCAAGCGTGGCCTCACATGGCGTGGATGCGACGCTGTTGTTGGCTGTCGGCGCAGGCGTGATCCTGTCATTCGGTCTGCCGCTCATTGCCTTTGCCCTACTCAAGGTGATGACAAACCTCTCCAGAACCGACGCCGCAGCTGTGGCCGCACATTACGGTTCGATTTCTATCGTGACTTTCGTCGCCGCAACCTCCGTTCTTGAGGGCCGCATGATCGACGCCGAAGGCTATATGGTCGCCGTCGCCGCCGCTATGGAAGCCCCCGCCATCCTTTCGGCACTCTGGCTCGTTGCGCGCAGCGGTACAGGCGGAAAAATGGAAGAGGGCTTGATGCGTGAAATCATGCTCAACGGGTCCATTGTCTTGCTTGTTGGGGCATTTGCTATCGGCATGATCACAGGCGAAAAGGGTTTGGCCGACATCGCGCCCTTTATCGTGAGTCCCTTCAAAGGGGTGCTCTGCCTGTTCCTGCTCGACATGGGGCTTATCGCAGGGCGTGGGCTACGGTCTGCCAAGGGGATCGTCACCCTGCCCATCGTGGCATTCGGGATTGCGATGCCGCTCATAGGTGCCAGCTTTGGTCTGGCTGCGGGTCTGCTGATCGGGCTTTCAACGGGCGGTATTCTCTTGATGATGGTGCTTGCAGCCTCTGCCAGCTATATCGCTGTGCCCGCCGCCATGCGCGTGGCCCTGCCCCAAGCGAACCCTGCGGTCTATCTCACATTGTCGCTGGGGATCACCTTCCCGTTCAATTTGACGCTTGGAATTCCACTCTATCTTACCGTCGCGCAGATGGTCACAGGAGCCTAAAATGGACATGCACACCGCAAAACGAGTCGAGATCATGATCGAAGCCCCATTAGAAAAGCGACTGACAACCGCATTGGAAAAGGCAGGGGTGACTGGGTTCACCGTACTGCCTGTCTTGGGGGGCTCTGGCCGCTCTGGGCGCTGGTCGCGCGAAGGGCAAGTCGGACGCGCTGGCATGGTCGCGGTGATTTGTCTGATTAGACCTGAGCGGCTAGACACGCTCTTGGATGCGGCCTTTGCGGTGGTTGAGCCGCATATCGGGGTCGTCAGCGTGACAGATGCAATGGTCCTGCGCGCCGAGCGATTCTAGGCTTAACGACGCGCGGCCGTCTTCTGGGTCAAAACGTCTGCGAACAAATCGCGCATTTCTTCGCGGGTAATCTTCGCGTCTTCAACGGCCTTATCGGTCAATGCCTCAGCCTTACGGCGCGACGTCCAAGTTTTAATAAATGTTAACATATGTTCCACCTAATTTACGCTCAACTGATGTGCCTCTTTTCGCAGAATCGGCGGCAAAGCATCAGTTCAGGAATCGGATGTAACATGGGGCATTGGACTCTTGCTACTTATCCTTTCGGATAGGTTTACTCAAATTATAAGGGCCCCAGCGTGATGCAGGGGCCCTTACTATAGAATCGGTTGAAAGGGTTTAGCCCTTCTTAAGGCACTCACGGCCCAACAATTCTGCGATCTGCACGGCGTTCAATGCCGCACCTTTGCGCAGGTTGTCGGACACGCACCACAGGTTCAGGCCATTCTCAACTGTCACGTCCTGACGGATGCGGCTGATGAATGTGGCAAAGTCGCCAGCGCATTCAACAGGCGTCACATAGCCACCATTCTCGCGCTTATCGATCACCATGATACCTGGTGCTTCACGCAGGATATCGCGGGCTTCGTCTTCGTCGAGGAATTCTTCAAACTCGATGTTGATCGATTCAGAGTGGCCAACGAACACAGGCACGCGTACGCAAGTTGCAGTTACCTTTACGGATTTGTCCAAGATTTTCTTGGTCTCAACGACCATCTTCCACTCTTCTTTCGTGTCGCCGCTATCCATGAACACATCGATATGCGGGATCACGTTGAAGGCGATCTGCTTGGTGAAAACCTGCTTTGGCTTGTTATCAGTCGGGTTGTACATCGACTTGGTCTGATCCCAAAGCTCGTCCATCGCATCCTTGCCCGCGCCAGAAACGGCTTGGTAGGTGCTGACAACAACGCGCTTGATTTTCGCGCGGTCATGCAGTGGCTTAAGCGCCACAACCATTTGCGCCGTGGAGCAGTTCGGGTTCGCGATAATCATTTTGTTTTTGTACATGTGAACGTCTTGCGGGTTCACTTCTGGCACGATCAAAGGAATCTCTGCATCGTAGCGGTAAAGCGACGAGTTATCGATCACAACGCAGCCAGCCTTAGCAGCCAATGGCGCGTATTTCTTTGTGGCTTCAGAGCCAACAGCAAACAATGCCATATCCCAGCCCGTGAAATCAAACGTGTCAAGATCTTGGGTTTTCAGGGTTTTCTCGCCAAAGCTTACTTCCGTCCCCAGCGATTTACGGCTGGCGAGGGCAGCGATCTTGTCGATCGGAAAGGCGCGCTCGGCGAGGATGTTTAGCATTTCGTGGCCCACGTTACCTGTGGCACCAACGACGACGATATTATAACCCATTTGTTGCTTCCTTGATGAGAATGCCGCCTATTACCCCGCCTGCGCACTAAGGGAAAGAGCTTTAGTCGGTGCGGTCTTGGGCAAACAAATATGCCGCAAGCCCAACAACGGTCATGACAGTGAAGACCGCAAAGATCGCCGTGTAGGCCGTGCTTGGCACGTCAGACAATCCCGCGCGGTAAATCGGCCCTGTCGCAAACTGCATAATGCCCGCACCGCCAATGCCAAACAGGTTCATCAAAGTCACACCGCGCCCTGTCAAATGCGCTGGAAAGAACGCCTTGCCGTGCCCGATAATCACCGCAAACGTCGATCCTGAAATGCCAACAGCCGCCAATAACAGCGTCGAGAACCAGAGACTGCGATCAGGGAAAGCCCAAAGCAGCGCAAGGGCTACTGCGCCAATCGCGATGCCCGAAAACACAACCCATTTACGCGTGCCAAACAACCGCTCAAGCGGACCAAAGGCAAAGTTTCCGATGACCATCGCGATAGCCATGACAAACGTCGCCCGCCCAATCGCCGTAACATCCGCGCCAAACACGTCGCCCAAATACGGGCCCGCCCAAAGACCGCGCAAACCCGCCGCAGGGGCATAGTTCACCAGCATCATCGCGAAAATCGGCCAGAGGATCGGCATTTTGAGCAGGGTCAGAACCGAACCTTTTTCCTCCGTCTCAACCCGTTCGGGGTCGCGGATCACCGCAATCAGAGACAAGCCCACCACAAGCGAAACCGCAGCCAAGCCCAACATCGTTGGTCGCCAGCCAAAGGCCTCAATCGACCACGCCATCGGGGCCGATCCTGCAAGGTTCCCAATAGATCCAAACCCGATCATGCCACCCGCAAGCGTGCCAAAGGCCGCCGCCGAATAGGTCCGCGCAATGATATAATAGGCCGCCATCAAGATAGGCGAACAGCCGATCCCGATCAGCCCCATCGCGATGGAAACATGCAGCGGCGATTGCGCAAGGCTAAACAGCAACGCCCCACCTGCCCCGCCAAAAATGAACAGGGCCGAGGCCGTCCGCTTGGGCCCGAGCGCATCAAGCCCGATCCCGACAGGGATTTGCATCGCCGCGAAAACAACGAACCAGATGCCCGACGCATAGGCCAGATCATCAGGTGTCGCGCCGATTTCAGCAGCCAAAACGGGGGCGATAACGGGCAAAAATGCACGATAAAATTGTGAGAGAATATAGGCCATGCTTAGGGCCAGCAGTCCGCGCTTCATACCAATACTTTCGCTAGTTGTTAACGATTGGTCGCACGAACCATTACCCTCGGCAACCCGCCTTAATCGCGCACAGGCAGGGCCGTTGTTTGGCGCACGGTACGCAAGGCAAATGACGACTGCATCTGCGCCACACCAGGTAGTGTCGCGAGGTGGCGGCGGTGGATGCGGGCGAAATCCTCGGTGTCGCCAGCGACAACCTTCAACAGATAATCAGCCGACCCCGCCATCAGGTGGCATTCCAAAACATTTGGTACCCGCGCGACAGCTTTTTCAAAGGCATCCAGCACCTCATCCGCCTGACCCGACAACGTTATTTCGACGAACACCGTCGTCGGCAGCCCAACCTTGCGTGGATTCAAAAGCGCCACGTAATCGCGAATGAACCCGTCCTTTTCCAACCTTTGCACACGTCGATGACAAGCAGACGCCGACAGGTGCACCATCTCCGACAGCTCCGCATTCGACATGCGTCCTGCCTTTTGCAAAACCTCAAGGATTCGGTAGTCTATGTTATCAAGTTCCATTTGGCGCAGCTTTCTTCGAATTTGCATTCTCTTTGCGCAAGTTCCTTTCACAATTAACCCTAACAACCAAGTGGATTGACCAAGAAATTGCGCCAGATCAGGCAGATAGTGCGGGAAACACGTTTCAGGGAGGAAACACGTCATGCACATCGGTTGCCCAAAAGAGATCAAACCACAGGAATTCCGCGTTGGGATCACACCTAACGCAGCCCGCGAAGCGGTGAACGCAGGTCACACCGTGACGGTAGAAACGCAAGGCGGCATTGGCGCTGGTTTCACCGACGAAGACTACATTGCAGCAGGGGCCAAAATCGCGGGCACAGCCGCCGAAATCTTTGCCGCCGCCGACATGATCGTGAAGGTGAAAGAACCCCAGCCTGTTGAGCGTAAAATGCTCCGCGAGGGTCAAATCCTCTTTACATATCTGCACCTTGCGCCCGATCCAGAACAGACCCGCGACCTGATCGCATCAGGGGCGACCTGCATCGCATATGAGACAGTGACCGACCGCAACGGTGGCTTGCCACTTCTTGCGCCAATGTCTGAAGTGGCTGGCCGTTTGGCACCACAAGTCGGCGCTTGGACCCTACAAAAGGCCAACGGCGGACGCGGTGTTTTGCTTGGCGGCGTGCCGGGTGTTGGGCCTGCGAAAGTGATGGTTATCGGCGGGGGTGTTGTCGGCACCCATGCTGCCAAAATCGCGGCAGGCATGGGCGCGGATGTCACCGTGCTTGATCGCTCCCTGCCACGCCTACGCTACCTTGATGACGTTTTCGGTGGCACGTTCAAAACCTCCTACGCCTCTGAGGGCAACACGATTGAACTGGCGCAACAAGCCGACCTGATCATCGGCGCGGTTCTGATCCCCGGTGCTGCTGCGCCAAAACTGATCAGCCGCGCGCAACTGTCGGAGCTGAAACCCGGTGCCGCCCTTGTTGACGTAGCGATTGACCAAGGCGGTTGTTTCGAGACATCCCGCGCGACCACCCACCAAGACCCGATCTATGAGGTCGACGGCATCATGCACTATTGCGTCGCCAACATGCCTGGCGCCGTGGCGCGGACATCCACAATCGCACTCGGCAACGCGACGATGCCATTCATGCTGGCACTTGCGAACAAGGGCTGGCGTCAGGCTTGCGAGGACGATCCGCACCTTCTCGCGGGCCTGAACGTCCACGCAGGCGAGCTGACCTACTACGCGGTCGGGAAAGCACTTGGGATCGATGTGATTGCGCCCACGCTTGCCTTGAAGAAGTAACGCACATCAAACATAACGCAAAAAGGCCCGCCGTTCTGGCGGGCCTTTCTACTTTTAAGGTACCGAAAATTACTTCTTCAGAGCCTTCAAGATGTCTGCAAGCAGCTCTTCCTGTGTTGGGCCTTTTGGCGCCTCTGGAGCAGCTTCTTCTACCTTCTTCGTCTTGTTCACAGCTTTTACCAGCATGAACACAACAAATGCGATGATAAGGAAGTTGATGATCGCCATGATAAAGCGGCCATATGCGAATACGGCTGCGCCGGCTTCTTCTGCAGCTGCAATTGTTGAGTACTCACCGCCGCCCAAGTTTGCAAACAAGCCTGCGAAATCAACGCCACCCATAAGAAGGCTGATGATTGGGTTGATCAGGTCGCCAACAAGCGACGTGACGATTGCAGTAAATGCAGCACCGATGATGATACCAACAGCCATGTCCATGACATTGCCTTTGGCGATAAAGTCTTTGAATTCGTTGATCATGTGTAGTCCCCTAAGTTTAAAAGCGCATTTACGATCTGTCGCCGATTGCGCGTCGTATGGTCTTATAACAAGATCACTAGGACTATGAACGGGTTTTAATGCGCGTTTATTCCCCTCAGAGAAAGACTAACTCGGTAATTGTCCGTTAAGAATATATGCGAGAATTTCGACCACCTGTTTGGGTTCCTGAACAACGGCAAGTGCTGCCGCATCGACCTCTTTGAGCGCATGTTGGTGATCGGCCCCATGCATCACAATCACGGATTTCCCTAAGGCCGCCGCATAGCCCGCATCAAACGCCGCGTTCCATTGTTTGTACTTCTCACCAAATCGAACCACGACGATATCAGCCGCCGCAATACCGTGGCGAGTGCGGATTGCGTTCAACTTTGCGCCCTTATTGTCGTGCCAAAACTTGTCAGGCTCCGTGCCCATGATCGCGACACCGCAATCGTCAGACGCTGCATGATCCGTGACGGGGCCCGCGAAAACCACATCAAGTCCCGCAGCCCCCGCAATGATCTCGTCACGCCAGTCGGTATGAATTTCGCCAGAAAGATAAACACTCAACGTCATTGATCAGCCCCTTTGCAATGTTGGATCAAGTATAGACCACCAGAGCCCACTGCCAAGGTCGCAGGCGCGTCGGGTAGATCTGATTTTACCTCAGTGATTGTGACATCAGGCGGCACGCTGGCAGGTTCAAAGGTGACCAAATCGGACGTGAAAAACAAGTCACCTGTCCACCTATGGGAAAAGAACGCTCCGCCGAAATTCTTGGATGTATACGCCTCGAAGCCATCATGCGTCGGCAAGGCAACCTCCGTCACACTCAGGTCCGCGCCTACGCGAAATAGGGCTTTGCTATTCGTCAGAAAGTTCTGACCGTTGATTTGCACGGGCCAAACGCTCCGAGGGAGCGCATCAAGGCTAGGTGCAGCGATCAGCTTGTCCCCGTCAAAGATCATCCGTCCTTGCTGCAATCGCACCATGACGATCTCTTGTGATGGCTCTGGAAAGGTCAGAAAAGGTGTAATCAATGCGTCGCTATCAATGTCCACCTCAGGCAAATTTGGCACGTCATTTGCGCCATCCCGCCCCAAAACCAAAAGCTTTGCATATGGGGTGCGATTGTTGGTCTTCCATCGCCAGAACTCATAATACTGCCTTTGCTTAACAAGTATGCTGTCGCCAACCCGTGCCGAACCGCTATAATTATGAGTAACATATGCAAACTCTGGGATGCCGCGAGAAGCATCAAAACTGGCAAAGTAGGTGTAGTTATAAGGACTTAGCTGCAAGTGCATCATCCGTAACGTTGGATCAAAGAATACTTTGTAGCTTGCCGGTGTTAGGTTCCGATCAAAGCGCAAAATGCTGATCCACTCGTAGGCATTCTGACCCAAAAACCATAACTGCTCGTCATCAATCGCAAAATGACCTTGCAGCGCAGGAATATAGCGCGGCATCAGGTCATCGCGCGGGGCGAATTTGTGTCTCTCAACACCCTGCTGCGCCTGTGGCAAAGCGGTCTCAACGACACCATCAGAGGTCAACTCCATCAATGCGCCATTCGCGTAGATGTAGCGCACAATGCCTGCGGCCTCGTCGAAATATGCGCGACGATGACCTTCGGTTGCTGCTATGGCAGTGAACTCGGCCGCGCCCGGTTTCATTTCGTAGATGATGCGATCGTTGCCTAAACCAATCGTCCGCCCATCTGGCAATATTTAGGTGTCACGATAACTACTCCAAAACGAATCGGGAAACGCGACATCTAGCGGCTCAAATCGGCCGTTGCGGATGGTATTAAGGATAGGGTGTCGTTTGATAAGCAAATGCGGATAACCTTCGATGACCGAAACGTTATCTGCCATCAGATAAGGCTTGCTGATTTCAGGCTCTTCCGTCGGCTGCCCATCAATCACAGGCACGACGCAAAGCTGCGCAAATGCGGGGCTCCCAAGCATCATCAAGATGACAAGGGCCAGACCGCGCATCACGAAAACAATTGCGTCGTCATAAACACTTTGTCGTCTTCGCGCCCCGTCTCGGTCCATCCTAGCTTTTCATAGAAACTAATGGTGGACGTCATATCAGAGTGAGTTGTCAGCGACATATCGGTGCAGCCCAAGTCGATTGCCTCGCTCTGAGCCGTGTCGATCAGCTCGCGCCCAAGCCCCTTACCCGCAAAGTCAGGATGCACAGCCACGTTCACCAAATGCGCGTGACCGTCAGTGAGCGCCAAAACGATCCCGCCAAGGATAATGCCCCGATCATCAGCGACCCAGACGAGGTGGTCGCGAATATCGGCGTCCAGCCCTTCGGCGACAGGCGGCAACCCGATCCCCTGCTCCGCAACGGGCGCGTAGGCCGCAATCACTGCGGCCCGCAAACCTTTGACGTCATCAAGGGCGGCGCGGCGGATCATCCGCGCAGTACGCCGCCAGTTGCCTTGGTCACTTTGGCCACGATACTGGCCGCAACCGCCTCGATGTCCTTGTCTTTCAACGTGGCATCCGTGGGCTGCAAACGGACCGTAATCGCGAGCGATTTTTTGCCCTCCCCAAGGTTGCCACCGATGAACTCGTCAAAGACGCGTACCTCCGTGATCAGCGCCTTGTCAGCCCCCGCCGCGGCATTGACCAACGTCAGCGCTTCTACATCGGCATCCACCACAAAGGCAAAGTCACGCTCAACAGCTTGCAGGTCCGTAGCAACCAAAGCGGTGCGCGCTGTGACCTTGTTCTTTGGCTCAGGTATTTCCTGCGGGTAAAGAACAAAGGCAACCGCAGGCCCCTTGATATCCATGTCGCGCAGGATCTTAGGGTGCAATTCGCCAAAGACACCCATGACCTTTTTCGGGCCAAGGCAAATCTTGCCGTGACGACCCGGATGCCACCAGCCCTCTGCACCGCGCAAAATCTGCACCTTCGCAGGGGCACCAATGGCGGCCAAAACGGCCTCGGCGTCAGCCTTAGCGTCAAACACATCAACGCCGCGCGATGTGCCATGTACATCCTTTGGTCCCGTGCGTCCGATCAAGATACCCGCAATCTGCACATGCTGTTCACCGGGCTCTCCGCCTTGAAACGCATGGCCAACCTCAAAGAGCGCCATATCGGCAAAACCGCGCGCCTGATTGCGGGCCGCTGCACGCAGCAAACCAGGCAACAATCCGGGGCGCATATGAGACAGATCGGCCGAGATCGGGTTTTGCAACATCGTCGCATCATCGCCACCACCAAACATCGCCGCCGCCTCGCGGTCGATGAAGCTATAGGTCACGCATTCGTTGTAACCCAAACCCGCCACCGTGCGTTTCGCCATTTGTTGGCGCGATTGCAGGGTCGTCAGGATCGGCTTTGGAACACCAGCTATGCGCGGCAAAGGTTTGCCCACCAGCTTTGTCAGGGACGCAATCCGCGCCACTTCTTCCACTAAATCAGCCTCGCCCAGCACGTCAGGACGCCAGCTTGGCACATGGGCCATATCGCCCTCAAGACGGAAGCCAAGGGCGGTCAGCGTCTGGCGCTGTGTGCTCTCTGGGATGTCCATGCCAACAAGCGAAATCACCCGCTTTGCGTCCAGCTTATAAGCACGCGCCACGTTTGGCACCTTGCCCGCGACAACAACTTTCGACGCTTCACCGCCCGCGTTATCAACGATCATACGCACGGCATGCTCTAGGCCTTCGGCGGTGAACGCAGGGTCGATGCCACGCTCAAAACGGTAGCGGGCGTCGGAGTTAATCTTGAGTGCGCGGCCCGCATAAGCGATCTGGATCGGGTCCCAATAGGCGCTTTCCACGAATACATTTACGGTATCCTCGGTGCAACCAGTCGCCTCGCCGCCCATGATACCCGCAATGCTTTGCACGCCATTGTCGTCGGAAATGACCATCTGACCCGTTTGCAGCGTGTAGGTTTTATCGTCCAAGGCGACGATCTGCTCGCCACCAACCGCACGGTGAACGCGCAGGTTGCCTTTGACCTTATCGGCGTCAAAAACGTGTAGCGGGCGATTGCGGTCATAGGTGAAGTAGTTGGTCACATCGACGAGGAACGAAATCGGACGCAGGCCGATCGCGCGGAGCAGGTCTTGCAACCATTCTGGGGAGGGTCCGTTCTTCACGCCCTTAATCAAACGCCCCATGAAAACAGGGGCACCGTCCAGCGTATCTTCATCAATGCTGACCGTCAGATCAGATTGGAATGTCGCCTCAACTGGGTCCACGTCACGCGGCTTCAACTTACCCAAACCACGGGCAGCCAAGTCACGCGCAATGCCGCGCACGCCAAGCGCATCAGGGCGGTTTGGCGTGATCGCGATCTCGATTGTGGTGTCCACTTTGGACGGATCATTCTTGGCCAGCCAGTCGATGAAGCGCTCACCCACTTCGCCGCTTGGCAGCTCGATAATGCCGTCATGCTCCTCAGAGAGTTCCAGCTCTTTTTCAGATGCCATCATGCCATAGCTATCGATGCCACGGATTTTGCCGACGCCAATCGTCGTATCAATCCCCGGCACGTAAACACCCGGTTTGGCGACAACAACGGTGATCCCCTCGCGGGCATTTGGCGCACCGCAAATGATCTGCAACTCGCCCTCGTCAGTATCGACTTTACACACCCGCAGCTTATCCGCATCGGGGTGCTTTTCGGCGTGTTTGACGTAACCCAGCGTGAACGCCTTCAGCTTTTCACTTGGGTTTTCAACGCCTTCGACCTCAAGACCCAGATCAGTCAGAGCCTCGCAGATTTCATCGACAGTCGCCGTGGTATCAAGATGGGCTTTCAGCCAAGAGAGTGTGAATTTCATTTGGAAAGCCCCCCGTGCAGCGTTGGCACATCGAGTGATCGGAAACCGTAGTGGCGCAGCCAGCGCAGGTCGCTATCGAAGAATGCGCGCAGGTCTGGGATGCCGTATTTCAGCATGGCGATGCGGTCGATGCCGACGCCGAAGGCGAAGCCTTGGTAGACGGATGGATCAACGCCTGCCGCTTGCAGCACTTTGGGGTGGACCATGCCGCTGCCCAAGATTTCCAACCAATCGTCGCCTTCGCCAATTTTCAGTGTGCCGTTGTCCCATGAGCAGCGGATATCAACTTCGGCTGAAGGTTCGGTAAACGGGAAGTGCGAGGCGCGGAAGCGTAGGTCGACGGCGTCCACTTCGAAGAAGGATTTCACGAACTCTTCGAGGCACCATTTCAGGTTGGCCATGGAGACGTCTTTGTCGATGGCCAAACCCTCGACTTGGTGGAACATTGGTGTGTGCGTTTGGTCGTAGTCAGCACGGTACACGCGACCCGGACAGATGATGCGGATCGGCGCGCCGTTTGCCTCTAAGCTCCTGATTTGAACAGGAGAAGTGTGCGTGCGCAACACGTGTGGCGGGCGGTTATCACCCTCCGCGCGGTGCGTATAGAATGTGTCCATTTCGGCGCGGGCGGGGTGGTGGCCGGGGATGTTGAGCGCGTCGAAGTTATACCAATCAGATTCGATCTGCGGGCCTTCGGCAACCGAGAAACCCATGTCGGCGAAAATGGCGGTGACTTCCTCAGTGACTTGGGAAATCGGGTGGATCGAGCCCTCGCCGCGTGGGCGCGATGGCAAGGTCACATCAAGCCACTCACCGCGCAGGCGCTCGTCCAATGCGGCGTCATCAAGGGCCACCTTTTTGGCGACGAGTGCCGAATTAATCTCGTCTTTCAGGGCGTTTAGCGCAGGTCCAGCGGTCTGGCGTTCCTCGGGGCTCATCTTGCCAAGCTCGCGCATTTGCAAGCTGATCTCGCCCTTTTTACCAAGTGCCGCGACGCGCAAATCCTCAAGCCCAGAAGAGCTGTCTGCCTTGCCGATTAAGTCGAGATATTTTGCTTTCAGATCGTCCATGGTCCGCCTCTCAAATCCGTTAGTGCGGAGTTAGCGAAATGGCGGCGTGGGCGCAAGGTTTGCGGTGTTTTATACGTGCACCGCGCGTGCACTGGGCGTGCACCGTTGCGTCACCAGCCCACAAATTGGCAGGCTGGTGACAGGTTTTGGGCTTAGTTCAAAAGCTGCGAGATGTTGCGCACGACAGCGCGGCGGTTTTCGCGCTCGTTGGTCAGGACCTTCACCTTGAGATCAGCCTCGCCGTAGCCTTGCGTGATCAGGTTTTGCGGCGGCACTGCGAAGTATTCGGTGAGCGCAAGGGCCACTGTTTCGGCACGACGGTCAGAAAGCGCCAAGTTGTAGCTCGCCGCACCGACCGCGTCAGTGTGGCCTTCGATCAGGAACACGGCAGAGGGATCGTTCTCGATCAAATTGCGCATGGTCACGCCAAGGTCGGCGAGTGCTTCGGCTTGGCTTGGATCAATCGCAGCAGAGCCTGATGCAAATGTCACGGCTTCAACTTCGACCTCTGGCGCAAGAGCGCGGACGCGCTTGTAATCGCGGACTTGCTGCAACGAGAACGTGCGCCCGACATCTGCGAAAAGTGCGCGTTCAAGAGCAGTCACGAGGGTCGCGTCTTGCGCATCTTGCTGCGCCTCCAAACTGTCCAAAGTCGGCAGTTCAGCGAAGTTCACAGGCGCGATTTCGCGGGTGTCATCGAACAAGACAACCTCTGCCCCATCAGCGGCGCGGATCAATGTGCGGCGCAGAACCGCGCCATCGCGGGACCGAATAGTGATGACTTGGCTGCCATCGTCATAGGCGACGACTGTGCGGGTTGAACCGTCGTTAAAGGTCTGCGTTTGCACCTGCGCGCCCGGCTGTTGCAAAAGCTGGTCGTCGTTTTTCAAAACGCGCAATTCGCCGTCGCGTTGCACGATAACACGGTCGCCTGTGTTCTCGACGACTTGGTCGCCGTTATTGAGAACCGAGCCGACAACAACAGCGCCGAGGCCCAAGAGCAGCGCCTTTTCAAAGTTTGAAAGACCGCCCTCGCCCGAAGCTGTTTCGACTTCAGCAGCGCCAATGGCTGTGGAGTAGTCTTGGTCGCTGGTGCGCACATCTTCTTGTGTGATCGTTTCTGTGACGACTTCGGCGTCTGGTGCTTGGGCGTCTGCGGATGCGGCCGCAGAGGGCGCGACTTCAACGGCGTTGGCTTCTGCGATCTCTTGGCGCTCTTCGTCGGTGACGACTTCACCACCAGCTTCACCTGCTTCTGGCACGAGGATTTCGACAACTTCTGCAGGAGTTTCAACGGGTTCTACGGCTGGTGCGGCTTCTTCAGCTGGAGCTACTTCCTCAGCGGGGGCGACTTCTTCAACAGGTGCAACTTCCTCAACAGGGGCGACTTCCTCAACGGGTGCGACTTCCTCAACAGGTGCAACTTCCTCAACAGGTGCAACTTCCTCAACAGGTGCAACTTCCTCAACAGGTGCAACTTCCTCAACAGGTGCAGCTTCCTCAACAGGTGCAGCTTCCTCAACAGGTGCAACTTCCTCAACGGGGGCCGCAGAGAGGGCGAGGGCTTGATCGAGGGCGTCTTGGGTGCAGGTGCCTGCGGTCAGATCGGTATTGCCCGACGCAAGGACGTTTGCTGCGAAACCTGCGGCGTCGCTGACTTCATCGCCGCTGGGGGCGACGCAGGGAAATGCGCTTTGCGCGAAGGCAGGGAAAGGGGCAACGAGAGAGAGCGAGACCAGCAAAGCAGTGCCAGATTTCAGGTGGGGTTTGATCATTTTAACCTCGGTGTTTCGATGCGCAAAACGGCGCATTTATGTGATTCAACCACATTTACGCAGAAAGGTTGCGAGGGAAAATTTCAGCGTGGCGAAGGAGCGCCTAAAGGGTGTGTTTCATGCGCGCACCGGACCAGACCGACTTGGCTGTTATCGACTCAACAAGAAGAATCTTTATGCTCAGCCATAGCTAGGAGGTAAGTCGCGAAAAAATGACTTTTATGCTCGGAGTTTTCCATAAATTATAGGCATTTCACCATTTTATTAATCTTTTATTAAGAAATTCGACTACAATTTAAGATTGTATTTATCGATCACGCCCGCGAGCCAAATGCGCAAATGTTTAGAGAGTAGACTCGTCATGACTATTCAACTTGTATCTTCCAATCCGGAGCCAAACCCTTCGCCATTCGTCTGGCGTCGCGACTGGAGCTTCTCATATATCAAACCTGATCCGAACGTGTTCCAACGTTTTGGGATTTGTGGTGATTGCGAAGTGATAACCCGAGGTGGCATGGTCAAAATCCGTGACCTTACGGCGGCACATCAAATTATCACGCGTAGCCAAGGATTTGTCAGGCCGATTGGGCTACTTCAAAATACGGATTTAGATCAGGGCGACGAAGGAACGCGACGGGTTGGCATTTCAGCGGGGGCGCTTGGCGGCGGCCTGCCGCAGCGCTTCATTGTTTTGGGCGCCCAAAACGAACTATCGCGCTACGTCAATGTCCCCAACTCTCGACGCATCAGTGTTGTTTCACTCGACCTTGAGGGAGGCGAAAATATCGATGCGATAAGAAATTGCGCGGCTGGCGAGTTGTTTGTTCCTGTCTTCAAGGAAAACGTCAAAATCAGCGTCGCTGGCGTGTATATCAGTTGCCCGACAATATCAGACCTCCGCGCGAAGACGGATACCGTATCCCAATAAAAAAGGGGCCACCCGCAAAGGTGACCCCCTAATTCAGACGATTGCTTTGGCTTTACGCCATTGCTGCCTTAGCTTTGCCAACGATTGTCGCAAATGCTTCTGGCTCGTTCACGGCCAGATCGGCCAGAACTTTACGGTCAACTTCGATGCCCGCAAGCATCAGACCGTTGATGAACTTGGAATAGTTCAGTGTCTCATCAACAGAGCGCACGCCAGCGTTGATACGCTGGATCCACAACGCGCGGAAGTTCCGCTTGCGGTTGTGACGGTCGCGTGTTGCGTACTGGTTTGCTTTTTCAACGGCCTGCTTGGCGACCTTGAAGGTCTTAGAGCGGCGGTCGTAATAACCTTTTGCAGCGTCGAGAACTTTCTTGTGACGACGGTGCGTGACTGTTCCACCTTTAACTCGCATATCAAATTCTCCTTAACGCGCGTATGGCATCATGCTCTTGATGATCTTCGCATCAGGAGCTGAAAGTAGGGTCGTGCCGCGTGCGTCACGAATGAATTTGGTTGTCCGCTTGATCATGCCGTGGCGCTTGCCTGCTTGACCCGCTTTGACCTTGCCAGTGGCAGTCATTTTGAACCGCTTTTTGCAGCTCGACTTTGTCTTCATCTTAGGCATTTCCGTCTCCTCTATTGAGTATCGGTAAAACGCACGACTCGGCATGCCACTTTGGCCGGTCGCGCGGGTTGAAGCTGCCGTATAGGGGGCAACTTATGTCGGTGCAAGTGGAATTAGCCGATATAACGGCCAATGACCTTTGCAAATACATCTGGCAAGGTGTCGAAAGTAAACGAACCTGGTCGTCCGTTGACCGCATAGCTGATCATCACCACGCCGATCAAAATAATCAAAGCAGGGTAACGCGGTGTCCGCCCGTCAGAGAAGGCGGACACGATCGCAGGAATTGAAAATGCGGTCACAACACAACCGAGCACAAAAATAAGTTCTAAATCCATCTGACTGGTCCCAAAGTTAATTACTTCGTAACCTTACTCTGGATCGGCAGCATAAATCAATTTCTCTGCGCATGGCGCAACCCTAAGGATATTCGTCGAGCCTGGCGTGTTAAATGGCACGCCTGCGGTGACGACAATCATGTCCTTTTCGGTGGCGAGGCCTTGCTTGAGCGACGCACGCACCGCCGCGATTACGGCGGTCTTAAAGCGGTCCACTGGCCCCGTCACGACGCAGTTTGTGCCCCATGTCAGGCAAAGCCTGCGCGCTGTCGAGCGGTAGCTGGTCAGCGCGATGATCGGGACGCGTGGACGTTCGCGTGCAACGAGCAGCGCAGTTGTCCCAGATTGTGAGAAGCAGCAGATCGCTTTGACGTCCGCAGTTTCTGCGATCTCACGGGCAGCGGCCACGATTCCGTCAGCAACGGTTGTGCGCACAGCCTTGCGGGATGCCTCGATGATTTCGGTGTAGGTCGGATCGGATTCGACCTCCATCGCCACGTTGTTCATTGTGGTCACGGCCTCAATCGGGAAGGATCCAGCGGCGGATTCTGCCGACAACATGATCGCGTCTGCGCCTTCATAGATGGCTGTTGCCACGTCGGAGACTTCGGCGCGGGTTGGCATCGGGCTGTCGATCATCGATTCGAGCATCTGTGTCGCCACGATCACAGGCTTGGCAGCCGCACGGCATTTGCGCACGAGCTGTTTCTGGATTGGCGGTACGTTTTGCACAGGCAATTCAACACCAAGGTCGCCACGGGCCACCATGATACCGTCAGACACGGCAAGGATTTCGTCGAACATTTTGACGGCGTTCGGCTTTTCGATCTTGGACAAGATAGCAGCACGACCTTTGGCCAAGGCGCGGGCCTCTTCCACGTCGGCAGGGCGCTGCACAAAGGACAGAGCCAGCCAATCGACACCGAGGTCACAAACGAACTCCAGATCGCGGCGGTCTTTTTCAGACAAGGCAGCCAGCGGCAGGGTCACGTCAGGCACGTTCACGCCTTTGCGGTTGGAAATCTGGCCACCGACGATGACTTCGCAATCTGCGAATGTCGGGCCGCATTCTTTCACGCGCAGTTTGATTTTGCCGTCGTTGACGAGCAGGTGTGCGCCTGGTTCCAGTGCGTCGAAAATCTCTTTATGCGGCAGTTGCACGCGGTTCACATCGCCCGGCTCTTTATCAAGGTCGAGGCGGAAAGCGGCGCCAACGATCAATTCTTCGCCGTCGTCGTTCGCAAAAACACCAACGCGCAGTTTTGGCCCCTGAAGGTCGGCAAGAATGCCAATTGGGCTGTCGAGGTCTTCTTCCACCTGGCGGATAATGGCGTGACGTACCCGAATCTCTTCATGGTCACCGTGGCTCATGTTCAGGCGGAAAACGTCGGCCCCTGCCTCGTGCAAAGCGCGGATCATCGCGTAATCATTGGACGCAGGTCCAAGTGTCGCTACAATTTTCACATTCCGGTGGCGTCTCATCGCATTTCCCTTCAAGCATCAAAAAGCGTGACTGTTAGCGGTAACGCCACGCGTTGCGCCCTTATTGCGCAATTCCATTTGCCATACAACTAGCGTAAACGGTGTCAGGGACGAATAACAGGTAAGCATGACACATCCATCTTTTGAAATTCAGGGTGCGGGCCGTACGGGCCGTTGGTTAATCACTTGCGATCATGCGACGAACCGTGTGCCCGATTGGGTGAATGGTGGGTGTCTAGGCCTCGATCCTGCGGATATGCAGCGCCACATTGCGTATGATGTGGGGGCTGCCGGAGTGACGCGTCTGCTTGCCGAAGCCTTGGAGAGCCCTGCGATCTTGTCGGATTTCTCGCGGTTGGTAATTGATCCGAATCGTGGCGAAGATGATCCGACGCTGTTGATGAAGCTGTATGACGGCACGATTATCCCCGCCAATCGCCATGCCGATGAGGCCGAACGTGAGCGCCGTTTGGATGAGCTTCACCGTCCCTATCACAACGCTTACGCCGACTTGGTGCGCCGCCGTGATGATGTGGTGGTTTGTGCTGTCCATAGCTTTACCCCGCAGCTCAAAGGGCGGGCGCCCCGTCCATGGGAAGTTGGCGTGCTTTATGCACGCGATGACCGTTTGGCCAAGCCGTTTCTGGCAGCCTGTCGTGCGCAGGGCTGGTGTGTGGGCGACAACGAGCCCTATAGTGGCCATTTACCCGGCGATGCGGTGGATCGCCATGCGTTGCAAGACGGCAGGCCCAATGTGCTGATTGAAGTGCGCAATGATTTGATCGCGGATGCGGCAGGTCAGGCCTTGTGGGCGGCGAACCTTGCCCCCATTTTGAAGACAGTACTGGCCCAATCTGGATTATAAGGAAGAAACATTCATGGACGCACAAACACAGATCGAACTCGAAGCAGCCGCATTCCGTCGCTTGCAAAAGCACCTGATGGAAGAGCGCACGGATGTGCAGAACATTGATATGATGAACCTCACAGGGTTTTGCCGCAATTGTCTGGCCCGCTGGTATCAAGAGGCCGCCAATGAACGTGGCATCGAGATGAGCAAAGTCGAAGGACGTGAAGCGTTCTACGGCATGCCGTTTTCAGAGTGGAAAGCGCAGTTCCAGACAGAGGCCACTGGCAGCGCACTTGACGATTTCAAAAAGTCACACCCAAAGGGTTAAATTAACGGGATGTTAACACCCTGAAATCGCACCCATTGTTTCCATCGCGAAAACAATGGGTGAAAAAATGGATAATCATAAGATAATTTAGGGCTAACACCCTCATAATTATGACAATTTAATGGCCTCCCCCCATAATGCAACAGTGTCTGTCTATGATTCGTATTTTGATATCCCTTGGGGGGATGTATTTTGTTAGAACTCTATCTTTTGCCAATATTGGCCGTTTTGGGCGTAGTGGCCTTTGTTGATTTTGGTGGCGGCGACGACACCGAAGAGCCAACGACACCAGAACCACTTGAGCCTGGCGACGAGAACTTTATGGGATTTGGCCCTGAGGACGATGTGTCTGAGGGAACAATCGCAGATGATTCCATGTATATGGGTGTCGGCGATGATCAGGCCACTGGTGGCGCTGGTGATGACCGTATCTTCTTTGGCGAAGGCCAAGACCGTACAGTTGTGCTGAACGAAGACGGTAGCTTTGACAACACAGGCATGGAAGGCGACGACTTCATCCGTGGTGGCGATGGCCGTGATATTCTTGTCGACTCCCTTGGATCGAACACAATCTATGGCGACACCGGCTGGGATCGTATGAACTCGATCGATGATGCCGACGATCAGGGCACGGCCGACACGATGTATGGCGGCTTTGGAGAAGACGTGATGTTTGCTGATAGTGGCGACACCATCTCTGGCGGCGCACAAGAAGATCGCTTCAACGTAATTGTCACTGGCAGTTCTGATCCTGTGACAATCACGGACTATGAAGCTGGTGAAGAGCTGGCGATCCGTGACGCGGATGGTGGATATTTCATCACCGAGCGGATCACATCTGCACAGACTGAGGATGGTGCCAACACCAACCTGATGCTTGACGGTGACGTTGTTTTGGTCCTGCAAGGTGTGACTGAATTCGACCATGCGTCATTGCTGAACCCAACAGCCCCAGCACTGTTTGGTGAGCGTACGGTTGATGCTGAAGGCAACGTGATTAACGACGATTTCAACGATACCCTTGTGGTCGATGACTATACCAGCTCGGTGTTTGCATTTGGCGGCGACGATACCATTGCACTTGCAGATGATCGTATTTTTGAAGATCGCGACATGAATATTCTCGCTGGCGAGGGCAATGATACGATTATTTCAGGCGCTGGCGATGACACGCTCCAAGGCGGCCTTGGCAATGACGATATTAGTGCAGGTCTTGGTGACGACGAAGTCTATGGCGGCTATGGTAACGATATCATCGACACGCGTGATGGAGCCCCAACCGAAGGATTTGATATTGTCGATGGCGGCTTTGGTAACGATACGCTCTTGGCTGACGACGGCGATGCGCTCCAAGGTGGTGAAGGCGTTGATACATTTGAGATCGATATGACCGACCCAACGGGCGATCTGGTCCGCATCGGTGACTTTGATGCCGCAACTGAGACTCTGACGGGTACAGTCGCATTGGACGGCGGCGTCGTACCGACGGTCACTTTCCAGACGGCAACGACTGACAATGGCGATGCGCTTGGTGCACGTGTACTGGTTGATGGACGCCCCGTTGCATTGCTTATCGGTGTTGACGTAGCGGACCTGAACGACACCAACGTGAGCTTCACAAATTCAACGCCGACCCCATAACGGCGCTAAGGTGAAACGAAAAAGGGCCGCTCGTTTGAGCGGCCCTTTTTGTTTGTTCCCTATAGGAATTTAGACGGCGGCCTTGCGGCTCTCATCGATATAAATCTCCCGCAGGCGCGTCGCGATTGGACCAACGCTGCCTGTCCCAACTGCCGCACCGTCGATTTCCACGACAGGCATCACAAAGGTCGACGCGGATGTGATGAACGCCTCATCTGCCGCCTGCGCCTCTGCGATGGTAAAGGCGCGCTCCTCAACGTTCATCTGTGCCTCGCGGGCAAAGCGCAAGACAGCGGCCCGCGTGATCCCGTGTAGGATTTCGTTGCCCAAGTTACGGGTTACAATCGTGTTGCCTTTGACGATGTAAGCGTTGTTCGAAGTGCCCTCGGTTACAGCTCCGTCTTCAACCATCCACGCATCATCGCAGCCTGCGGCCTTGGCCATCATCTTACCCAGTGACGGGTAGAGAAGCTGCACGGTTTTGATGTCGCGCCGCGCCCAGCGCTGGTCTTCGATCGAGATAACTTTGATGCCTTTCTTGGCGACAGGGTTCTCGGCCAAGCCGGGCTTGTTTTGCGTGAACAGCACGATGGTTTGTGGCGTATCTTTTGGCGGGAAGGCAAAGTCGCGGTCGTTTGGTGCGCCGCGTGTGATTTGCAGGTAGATCATGCCTTGGTCAATCTCGTTGACGCGCGCGAGTTCGCGGTGGACTTCGAGCAGGTCATCTTTGCTGATCGGGTTGCCCATATCCAGCTCGGACAAGGACCGTGCAAGGCGGACCGCGTGCCCGTCAAAGTCGATCAACTTGCCGTCCAGAACGGTGGTGACCTCATAGACCCCATCGGCCATCAGAAAGCCGCGATCAAAGATCGAGACTTTGGCCTCATGCTCGGGCAAATATTCGCCGTTTAGATAGACTGTACGCATCGGTTTATCCCCATAGTGCTGGGGTCGGTGCATGGACGCCAGCTTCATCAAACTTCAAAGGTGCAGCACGGTCTTCGGCCAGAAGCAGCGGGCCGTCAAGGTCTGTAAAGGCCACACCATGCGCAAGGATGGTCGCGGGGGCCATGGCAAGGGAGGTGCCTACCATGCAGCCGACCATAACAGCATAGCCTTCTTGGGTGGCTGCGTCTTTGAGCAGGAGCGCCTCAGTCAACCCGCCCGTCTTGTCGAGTTTAATGTTTACCATATCGTATTTGCCTTTGAGTTTCGGCAGCGAGGCGCGGTCATGGCAGGCCTCGTCGGCGCAAACGGGCAAGGGCCTAGCTATTTCCGCCAACATGTCGTCGGCACCAGCGGGAAGCGGTTGCTCAACCATCTGCACGCCGAGGCGGATCAAATGCGGGGCGAGGTCGGCGTAGACTTCGGCGGTCCAGCCTTCATTGGCATCAACAATGATACGAGATTTCGGTGCACCACGGCGGACGGCCTCTAGGCGGGCCATATCGTCGGGCGTGCCGAGTTTGATTTTCAACAGCGGACGTGCGGCGTTTTTCGCCGCCTGCGCTTGCATCGCATCAGGCGTGTCGAGTGAAAGAGTATAAGCCGTTATTTCAGGGCGCGGAGCGGGCAAGCCGATCAAATCCCAAACCCGCTTGCCTGCTTGTTTCGCGGCAAGATCCCATAGTGCACAGTCGACGGCGTTACGGGCGGCACCTGCGGGAAGCAAGGTTTGCAAGCTCTCGTGGGTCAGATCATCTGGCAATCCGCTGATCTCAGCCGCGACACTTTCCAGCGTCTCACCATACCGCGCATAGGGCACACATTCGCCCATGCCCTGATGCGCACCGTCTTGCACACGTACCGTCAATACATCGGCTTGCGTGCGTGATCCGCGACTGATGGTAAACACCTGCGCCAGTTTAAAACTTTCCGCCGTCACAGTGATGCGCATATGCCTGCCTTCTTCTGATCAAAAATACCTTTGCCAAAGGCATCGATTTTTCGTCGAAAAATCGGCACCTCGCCAGCGTTGCGCAGTCTGCTAGATTTCTGCGAGCGCGTCCACCAAACGTGCGGCGCCCTGACGGAATGGATCAACGGCAGGCAAGCCCATGTCCGCTTCTACTTCAGCCAAATATGCCTCAAACTTGTCCTGTGCGATATGCTGCGTATTCACTGAAATCCCGATGACCCTGCATGCAGAGTTGGCGATCCGCGCTAATTGCAACGACAAGTCGCGCAACTCAGTAAGGCTCGGCTGCTGATAATCCGGCAATCCGCGCATATGGGTGCGGGTCGGCTCATGGCACAAAACCAGCGCATCAGGCTGACCGCCATGGATCAAGGCCATGGTCACACCCGAATAGGACACGTGAAACAGGCTCCCCTGCCCCTCAATGTGATCCCAGTGATCGGCATCATTGTCAGGTGTCAAATATTCAACAGCGCCCGCCATAAAGTCGGCGATCACGGCATCAAGTGGCACGCCACCACCTGTGATCAAAATCCCCGTTTGACCCGTCGGGCGGAACGTCGATTTCATCCCGCGCGCATTCATCTCGGCGTCCATCGCAAGACCTGTGTACATTTTACCCACGGAACAATCAGTACCGACAGCCAGACAGCGCTTCCCTGTCCGCTTTTTTCCATTGGCAATCGGGTAGGCTACCGACGGAATACGCACGTCAAAAAGTGAGCGACCATTCATCTGTGCCGCTGCAACCAGATCATTCTCATCGCGCAACAGATTGTGCAAACCAGACGCAATGTCGAACCCCATTTGAAGCGCCTCAATCAGGATTTCTCTCCAAGCAGGTGAAATGACCCCGCCACGGTTGGCCACGCCGATTACAAGGGTCTTAGCGCCGGCCGCCTTGGCCTCTGCCAAGGTCATATCGTGCAGACCAACAGTTGCGCCGCAATTTTCCATACGGAACTGGCCGACTGCATTTTCGGGACGCCAGTCTTTGATGCCTTGGGCGACTTTCGCGGCAAGTTGATCTGGCGCATCGCCGAGGAACAAGAGGTAAGGTGTCTGGATCATGAGGGCAGCTCCACAATTGGCTTGAGATTCGGGTTTGACGGTAGAATTGCGCGTAATGTGAGAAATTTGGTTGTGAAAACTGTGGGTTATTGCGCAATATTCGCAGATTCCCACCGAAATACTCCAACATGTCGGGATGTTCTTGCGCGAGGCGGGGTAGGATGGGTTTTAACCCATCGCAAACAAAAAACCCGGGCGCGAACGCCCGGGGTAGGTCACAGAGCCAAGGGACTAACTTAGCCGCGTGAGAACTCTGGGTAGGCTTCCATGCCCAATTCAGACAGGTCCAACCCTTTGATTTCGTCTTCCTCGGATACACGGATCCCGAAGATTGCCTTGAGCGCTCCAAATCCGAGAAAGCTGACAACAAAAACAAACACGCCGATGGCTGCAAATCCGATGAACTGTGTCACAAAGCTTGTGCCGCTCGTGTAGAATGGCACTGCCATTGTCCCCCAGAAGCCCGCCATCAAGTGCACAGGGATCGCACCAACAACGTCGTCGATCTTGAGCTTGTCAAGGAATGGGACCGCGAAGACAACGATCACACCACCAACAGCGCCGATCCAAACCGCGCCAAAGATAGTTGGGTCAAGCGGGCCAGCTGTGATGGAGACCAGACCTGCAAGTGCGCCGTTCAGAACCATTGTAAGGTCGACCTTCTTGTAGAGAAGCTGTGTCAGGATCATCGCCACAACCGCACCAGCGGAGGCCGCCATGTTGGTGTTCACGAAAATCTGCGCCACGGCGTCTGCGTCTTCAATCGTGCCCATCGCCAGCTGGGATGCGCCGTTAAAGCCGAACCAACCGAGCCACAAGATGAACGTACCGAGTGTCGCAAGTGCGAGGTTGGAGCCGGGCATAGGCACAACGCGGCCGTCCTTATACTTGCCGATACGTGGGCCGAGGATCAGGACACCTGCGAGGGCTGCGAAACCACCTGCTGCGTGCACAAGCGTGGAGCCTGCAAAGTCGGAGAAGCCCATTGCGGACAACCAGCCGCCGCCCCACTGCCAAGATGCTTCAACAGGGTAGATCACGCCTGTCAGCAGCACCACAAATCCGAGGAAAGGCCACAATTTGATGCGCTCGGCCAAAGTGCCCGAAACGATGGATGCGGTTGCACCACAGAACATCAACTGGAAGAAGAAGTCGGATGCGTTCGAATAGCCACCCGCGTCGATCTCTGTCTTGATGTCTTTTGACGAAATGGAGCCAAACACCCCGTCGATGATCCAGTTGCCCTCGCCCGGATACATGATGTTATAGCCCATCAGCCAAAACATAAGCCCCGCAATCGCAAACAAGGCGATGTTTTTTGTGAGCTGCGTGGTCACGTTTTTAGAGCGTACAAGGCCCGCTTCCAACATCGCAAAACCAGCGGCCATCCAGAAGACAAGAAAGCCCCCGATCAAGAACAGCAGTGTGTTAAAGATGAACTGTGTATCGGCAAGCGGTGCGTATTCCACGTCTTGCGCCAAGGCGAATGTCGGCAAAAGCATGAGCCCTGTTCCGACGGCGAGTGATTTGAATAGTTTCATTTTCTGTGTCCCTTTTTGCGACTTAAATCGCGTCATCGTCTGTCTCGCCGGTCCGCACGCGCAGTGCGCTTTCCACGTCGAGAACAAATATTTTGCCGTCGCCGATTTTGTTGGTCTTGGCGGTTTTGGCGATGGTGCTAACCACCATCTCGGCCATGCTGTCGGCCACCACGATCTCAAGCTTGACCTTCGGCACAAAGTTGACCGCGTATTCAGCGCCACGGTAGATTTCGGTATGGCCCGACTGCGTGCCGAACCCCTTGATTTCAGACACCATCATGCCGCGCACGCCCGCGGCGGTCAGCGCTTCGCGAACCTCGTCGAGCTTGAACGGTTTGATTGTTGCAATGATCAGTTTCACGGTCTTCCCCTTGTCGTTACGCTTCGCAGGTTCGAACTGAGGCCGAACCGCTTGAGGACAATCCAAACGGCATGCTGCAGGTGCAGCAATGATTCAGGGGGGGTAAAATGACAGCAAAACTCGAAATCTTGCACAATTTTTGCACAAATTCCCCGTTGTGATTAATTTTTAATCAGGTTCTAAAGCGCAGGGATGGAATTCTAAATCTAAACATTCCTGAGAAATGCCGATAAGGTAGGACAAAAGACGCAAACGTCAGTTGGGCAGAATATGAGCAATTCCGGGAATAAACAGACACCTTTGGTAGCTGAAAAACGATACAGCAATGCGCCCGCGCCGAAAAAGCCTGCGCCTCAAAAGCCTGCACGACGCAAACCTGCCAAACAAAAGGTACGTCGTGGACCCATTGGGTGGTTAATTGCCTCTATCGTGGGCTTGGTCCGTTTTGTGTTCATGTTTATCTGGCGATTGATGTGGCGCGGTGCAGCGGTGATGACGTTGATTATCGGGCTCGGTGTCTTTTACTTTGCCAGCCAAATGCCCCCGATCACCGAAGTCATCGATGGTCGCGCCCGTGGCTCTGTGACGATGACCGATGACAATGGTGATGTCTTTGCGTGGCGCGGCGACCAGTTTGGCGGCATGATCACGACCGATACAGTCTCGGCGCACCTCAAGAACGCGGTTGTCGCATCGGAGGACAAACGGTTCTACGGGCACTTCGGAATTTCACCACGTGGTATTGCCTCTGCCGTCCGTATCAACCTGCGCGAAGGTCGCGGCCCGCTGTCAGGTAACGGTGGTTCAACGATTACGCAGCAGGTTGGCAAATTGCTATGCCTTGGTGTGCCGTTTGATCCAAGTACGTGGGACTCTGAAAAGGCCTATGAAGAAGATTGTCGTCGCACGACCCTTTGGCGCAAGGTCAAAGAAGCGGTTTTTGCGATGGGTATGGAAGTGGCCTATACCAAGGACGAGATCCTCACGATCTATTTGAACCGCGCCTATCTGGGCGCAGGCTCGCGTGGGTTTGAGGCCGCATCACAGCGTTACTTTGGCAAGTCATCGGCTGAAGTCACACCAGCGGAGGCTGCGATGTTGTCGTCGCTACTCCCAGCTCCGACAAGTCGTGCACCGACCCGCGATCTGGAACGCGCCCAAAACTTTGCGAATGTTGTGATTGGCCTGATGGAAGCGCAAGGATACCTGTCGGCCTCTGCTGCCGCCGAAGCGCGCGCAAATCCAGCAACCCTTTCGGCCGCCGCAGAACGTCGCGCTGGTGGCTATTTTGCTGATTGGGTCATGGCAAGTGGGCCAGAGTTTTTCACGCGCAACACCACTGAGGATGTCATCATCCACACCACCCTTGACCAGCGCATTCAAACGGCTGCTGAAGACGCGCTGACGTGGGTGTTCGAGAATAAGGTGAGCGCTGGGTCAGAGGCGCAGGCCGCGATTGTTGTCATGTCCGCAGATGGCGCCGTACGTGCCATGGTGGGTGGTCGCGACAATACGGTGACGGGCGCTTTTAACCGCGCGATTCAAGCGAAACGCCAGACTGGGTCTGCTTTTAAGCCGTTCGTTTACGCAACCGCGCTCGACCTTGGTATGACTCCGATGGATATGATCAATGACATACCGACCTGCTGGTATAGCAGCGGATCTGGCGACTGGTGCCCCAACAACTATGACGACAAGTTCAAAGGGCCAGTGACAATGACCCAAGCCCTGCGTGAAAGCCGCAATATTCCTGCTGTTGTCTTGTCAGAGCAAATGGGCCGCGAGATTGTGCGCAAAGTGGCAACCGGCTTTGGTATCGAGAGCGACTTGGCGGCAGGGCCTGCTCTTGCGCTAGGCGCGTCAGAAAGCACGTTGCTTGAAATGACGGGTGCATACGCGGGTATCTTGAATGGCGGGTCGTCGGTCACACCTTACGGCCTGCTTGATCTACGGATGCAAGGCGACGCTGAACCGTTAATGGATAGTGCAGGCACTGGGATCGGTGAGCGCGTCATTCAAGAACATGCGGCACGAGAATTGACGTGGATGATGTCTCAGGTTGTGAGTGCAGAAGGCGGCACTGGCGGGCGCGCCCGCATTGACGGCTGGGAAATCGCAGGCAAAACAGGCACCACATCTGCTGCGCGAGACGCATGGTTCATCGGCTTTACAGGCGAATTCGTGACCGGCGTATGGATGGGTTATGACGACAACCGTCCGCTGAAAGGCGTGACGGGCGGTGGGCTTCCTGCCGATATCTGGCGCGAAACAATGACCCGCGTGCTGGCAGGACGTACGCTTGTTCCGTTACCGATGGATGCGCCGTCAGGCACGGTATCAGCCGCGCCAATCATGGAAGGCGGCACAGGGCCAGTTGCACCTGATTCGCAGATCAACGATGTTTTGTTAAATATCCTAGGTGGGAATTAAAACGCGTCTTCAGCGCAGCGGTCGTAGACAAAAGCGTAGCCGTTCCAGACCATAATCAGCCCGTTGCCTTCTTTGCTGTTCAACAACATCGCACGCTCTGTCCAAACCTGATCGCCGCCCGAGCATTGCATGGTGTAAAGCGTCGCATCCATATCGTTGACGCTGACAGGCTTTGTCATGCGGCATTCGACCTCAACGCCGTAAAAGATGCCGTCTTCGATTTTCAGCGACCCGCCATCGACCCCGACAAGCGAACATTCCGCATTGGCAACCTGTTTATAGGTGCCATCAAACGGGCCTGCGAAGACAATCGCGGGGACAGCAAGGGCCAAAAGTGATTGGCCAATGATATGGCGAAGGTGTTTAGGTGGTTTCATCGCAAGGTCTCCAATCTAGGTCGGCCCTATGAATATAGGTCGAATGTCACTTGAATACGATAGTATCTCGGAGATATGCGATAACAGATTAACTAAGACGTGTTTTTCTATGGCGGGGCTTGTTACAAGACCTGAGCAATTTAACCAAAGGCGATGTCACGCGTATGTCCGATGAACTTAAGGCCCGCGGCAGGGTCGAACTTATCAAAGCCCGCAGCGAAAGCAGAACGCTCTACTGGATGGTCGCAATTTTCAGTTTCTTTGTGAACATGCTGATGCTTACTGGGCCGCTCTATATGCTGAACGTTTATGATCGGGTTTTGGGGTCGCGTTCGCTTGAGACATTGATCGCCCTCTCGGTTTTGGTAGCGTTCCTATATGGCTGTATGGGGATTTTGGATTTTGTGCGCGGCCGCGTGATGGGCCGGATTGGAGCACGGTTTCAGGCCCAAATGGACCGCCGTGTTTTCTCTGCTGCGTTAAAGGCCACGACATTGAACCGCGCGCCGCGTGAGGCTGCCACGGGTCTGCGCGATCTTGAGGCCGTTCAGCGTTTGATCACCTCTCCCGCCTTGATGGCCCTGTTCGATTTACCATGGTCACCGCTGTTTTTCCTTGGCATTTTTGTGTTTCACCCGCTGATGGGGGCCTTGGCCTTGGTCGGCGCGGTTGTTTTGATCTTTGTGGCGGTATTGAACCAAGCAACAACACGCACGCCGCTAGAGCGCGCGAATGCCACGTCATTTGCGTCCGAGACCCTTGGCGCGCAAATCCGGTCCGAAAGCGAGATGGTGCACTCACTGGGTATGCGCGGTGCTGCATTTGACCGCTGGCAGATCGCCCGTGGTGCCTCGCTGGATGCCACGATTGGTGCTGCCGATGCGGCAGGCACATTCACCGCACTGACCAAGGCGTTCCGCCTGTTTTTGCAATCAGCGATGCTGGGCCTTGGGGCCTATCTGGTGCTGCGCGAAGAATTGACACCGGGTGCGATGATTGCAGGTTCGATCCTGCTAGGACGCGGCTTGGCCCCGATTGAAATGATCGTAAGCCAGTGGGCTGTGTTCCAAAAGGGGCGCGAAGGTTGGGGCCGTTTGTCTGTGCTTTTGGGGAATATTCCTGTTGAAAAGACACGCACAAACCTGCCAAAGCCTGCCGCGCGTCTTGTCGCAGATCAGGTTACCATGCTGCCCCCTGGTGGCCAGCAAGCGACATTGCGCATGATTAGTTTTTCAGTCGAGCCTGGCCAAGCGGTTGGGATTATCGGCACATCGGGTGCTGGAAAATCGACGCTGGCGCGGGCATTAACGGGTGTTTGGAAACCTGCGGGCGGAAAAATCCGCCTCGATGGGGCGGCGTTGGATCAATATGATCCTGATGTTTTGGGCCAGCACATTGGGTACTTGCCGCAGCGCGTGCAGCTGTTTGACGGCACGATCAAAGAAAACATCGCCCGTATGTCGCTATCGCCTGATGACGCCATGGTGGTCACTGCCGCGAAAAAGGCCGATGCCCATGAGATGATCCTGAAATTGCCTGACGGCTATGATACCCGCGTGACTGCAACTGGCGGTCAGCTTTCGGGCGGACAAATTCAACGCGTTGGCCTTGCGCGGGCAATGTATGGCGATCCTGTTGTGCTGGTGCTCGACGAGCCGAACTCGAACCTCGACAACTCTGGCTCTGCTGCCCTCAACAAGGCAGTGCAGCAACAAAAAGCCGCGGGCGGCATCGTCTTTGTCATGGCCCACCGCCCCGATGCGATTTTCCATTGCGACACCCTCTTGGTGTTGGAAAACGGCACCAAACGCGCCTATGGCCCCAAAGATGACGTGCTACGTGAAGTCACAAAGAACCGCGACGAAATCGTCAAAGCGGCAGGCAAAGGCGCAGGTGTATCATGACAAACCAAGAGCAAGACCCGAAGAAACGGTGGTCCACACGCGGACCGATGACTGCTGGCCTTTTGGCACTGGTGCTGCTTGTGGGTGGGTTTGGCACATGGGCGGTGATGGCGCAGATTACGGGGGCTGTGATTACCTCTGGGCAGATCGAAGTCGACCGTAACAGGCAGGTCATTCAACACCCTGACGGGGGCGTTGTAGCCGAGATTTTGGTCGACGAAGGCGACACAGTTGCCGCTGGTGATCTGTTGATTAAGCTGGACGCAACGACGCTTCAGTCCGAGCTTGCGATCGTTGAGGGGCAGCTTTTTGAATTGATGGCCCGCCGTGGTCGTCTTGAGGCAGAACGTGACGGCATTGAAACCCTGACATTTGATCCGATCCTGATGGCTGCACCAACAGGGTCAGAGTTGATGGAAGGCCAAAGAAGACTGTTTGATGCCCGCCTTGAAAGCACAAAGCGCGCGACAGAACAATTGGACCAACAACGTGCGCAAATCGCGAGCCAATTGGACGGGATTTCAGCACAGCAGACAGCCCTCGACACCCAGAAAACGCTCATTAGCCAAGAGCTTGGCGACCAGCAAAAGTTGCTTGACCAAAAGTTGGTCCAAGCGAGCCGTGTCATGGGCCTGCAACGCGAAGAGGCAAACCTGCTTGGTCGCGTGGGCGAATTGACGGCCTCTGCCGCGCAAGCAGCCGAACGGATGACCGAGATCGATATTCAGGTCCTGACCTTAACGACGACACGCCGCGAAGAATCCATCACCCGACTACGTGATTTACAATATAACGAATTGGAATTGTCTGAGCGCCGCCGCACGCTTGTTAGGCAGCTTGACCGTTTGGACATTCGCGCGCCCGTCTCTGGCGTCGTCTATGGTCTGCAAGTCTTTGCCGAACAATCGGTCATTCGCCCCGCTGATCCTGTTATGTTTTTGGTCCCCCAAGATCGCCCACTGGTGATTGCAACGAAGGTTCGCCCTGTGGACATTGACCAAATCCATCTTGGCCAAGACGTGATCCTGCGTTTTTCCGCATTTGACCAACGACGCACGCCCGAATTGCACGGCAAAGTCACGCTGGTCTCTGCGGATATTTTTCAGGATGAGGCGACGGGTATGGCATTTTATCAGGCTGAAATTCAGTTGAATGAAGGTGAGGCAACACGCCTGCCCGAAGATATGGTTCTGATCCCCGGGATGCCTGTTGAGGCTTTTGTGCGCACAGCAGACCGCAGTCCGATGGACTACCTTCTTAAGCCACTGGCGGATTATTTTGCGAAAGCTTTCCGCGAGTCGTGATTGCGCTTGCCACCGCGTCTGGATAGCCTCTGCACAAATGCAAATTGAGAGGCTTTCCAATGACCAGCGCTATTGAGACAAAACTTGCCGAACTTGGCGTCACCCTGCCCGACGCGCCCGCACCTGCGGCGAACTATGTGCCTTACGTCGTGGACGGCAACACCGTCTATGTGTCGGGTCAGATTTCGGCAGGTGCCGATGGCTTGATCCTCGGAAAGCTTGGCGAAGACCTGAGCATCGAGCAAGGTGCAGCGGCGGCAAAGCAGTGTGCGATCAGTTTGCTTGCGCAATTGAAAGCAGCCTGTGGTGGAGACATTGACCGTCTTGGCCGCTTGGTGAAACTGGTGGGGTTCGTGAACTCCACACCCGATTTTATTGACCAGCCGAAGGTTATCAATGGTGCCTCTGATTTCATGGTCGCAGCACTTGGTGAAAAGGGTCGCCATGCGCGGTCTGCTGTCAGTGCCGCGAGCCTGCCCTTTGGCGTCGCTGTTGAAATCGAAGCAATCTTTACAATCAAATGAAGCTGCCTGACGTTTTCCTGAACCGCCCTCTGGCGCACCGTGGCTTGCATGATATTGCTGCGGGTCGTGCCGAGAATAGTCTCAAATCCTTTCAAGCAGCAATTGATGACAATTACGGCATTGAGCTGGATTTACAGATATCGAGCGACGGCGTGGCCATGGTGTTTCACGACTACGGTCTTGCGCGATTGACCGCGGCCAAAGGGCCGGTGGCGCAACATACGGCGGCACAATTGGGTGACATTTCCTTGCTGCATGACGGGGGCGGTATTCCGACCTTGGCAGAGGTTTTGGCCTTGGTTGACGGGCGTGTTCCGTTGCTGATTGAAGTCAAGGATCAGGACGGCCAGATGGGACCAAACATTGGCCCCTTAGGCGAGGCGGCCGCGTATTGCTTACGCGGCTACAAAGGCCCGTTTGCCATGATGTCATTTAACCCACATGCCACGGCGGAAATGGTGCAACTGTTGCCAGACGCACCGCGCGGCATCGTGACGGATTCATATGTGGACGAGGATTGGCCCCTATTGCCGCAAGCCACGTGCGAGGCATTACGTGGCATAACGGACTACGCGCGAACGGGGTCTTGTTTTGTGAGCCACCAGTTTGATGATCTCGCGAGCCCGCGTATTGCAGAGCTTAAGGCCGAAGGTGCCGCAATCCTTTGTTGGACCATTAGGTCGGCAGAGGTCGAGGCGGAAGCCCGCAAAATCGCGGATAACATCACGTTTGAGCAGTACTTGGCTTGACGACGGGCGCCACACACCCAAGTTACCTGCCATGAGCAGCCCGATTGAGATCAGCACACACGCAAGCATAACCGAGATCGGGCAAACCGATTGGGATGCCTGTGCTTGTCCTGAGGTTGGGCGGCCTGTTGATCCGTTCACGACATATCGCTTTTTGCAGGCGTTAGAAGAGAGCGGATCAGTTGGTGGGCGCTCTGGCTGGCAGCCACGCTATTTACGCGCAGTGCAGGATGGTTTGGTGATCGCGGTTGCCCCGCTTTATGCCAAGTCGCATAGCCAAGGCGAATATATGTTCGACCACAATTGGGCGCAGGCCTATGAGAACGCGGGCGGGAACTATTACCCGAAATTGCAAATCGCCGTGCCGTTTACACCTGCGACGGGTCGACGGTTTCTGACCCGCGAGGGTTTTGATGTGGTGGGCATGTCCGCGCTTGTTCAAGGCGCTGTGCAGATTGCGACCGACAATGAAGTGTCGTCGATCCACGCTACGTTCTGCACCGAAGCAGAGGCGTTGGCGGGCGCGGAATTGGGCCTGATGCCACGGATTGGCCAGCAGTTTCACTGGCTTAATGACGACTACAAAACCTTTGATGATTTTCTGGGCAGCCTGTCGAGCCGCAAGCGCAAGAACATCCGTAAGGAGCGTGCCTCGGCGCAATCCTTTGGCGGCGAGATTGTCATGCTGACGGGCGATCAAATCCAGCCTGAACACTGGGATTACTTCTGGCAGTTCTACCAAGATACAGGCGCGCGCAAATGGGGATCGCCTTATCTAAGCCGCGCGTTTTTCGATTTGGCACAAGAACGGTTGCGGAACGATATTCTGTTGGCGTTTGCCATGCGTGACGGTGTGCCTATTGCGGGGGCGCTAAATTTCATCGGGCGCGATACACTTTATGGGCGCTATTGGGGCTGTACCGAGCACCACGATTGTTTGCACTTTGAGCTGTGTTATTACACCGCGATTGACTATGCGATTGCCCACGGGTTGTCCCGTGTTGAGGCGGGTGCACAGGGCGAGCATAAGCTGGCGCGGGGGTATTTGCCCCACACGACCCATTCGCTGCATTGGTTTGGAGATGCAGGGTTTCGGGAGGCGATTGCGCGGTATCTCAAGGCTGAGCGCAACGCTGTTGACCACGAAATAGAGGTGCTGACCAGCTACGGCCCTTTCCGCAGAACACATGTAGAGGAACAGGAATGAGCGATATTTTGACAAACCGCGACACCGACCTCGCGCCACTCCTTGCCGCAGGCTGGGCAATGGTCGAGGGGCGCGATGCAATTCATAAGACATATGTTTTTCGGAACTTTATCGAAGCCTTCGGATTTATGACTAAGACTGCCCTTTGGGCAGAAAAATGGGACCACCATCCCGAATGGTCCAACGTCTACAAGACCGTCGAGGTCACCTTAACGAGCCATGACGTTGATGGTCTTTCCACGAGAGACGTGAAATTGGCGGCGAAAATGGATAAACTCGCGGGAGAATAACATGACCGAATTAATGAACAAAGACATCTGGAACGGGAAATCGCTGGCCGATTTGATCACGCTGGAACTCTTGACGTCGATGATTGGCAGTGTTCTTTCCGCGATTGCGATTTTGGTGGTTGGGATGCTGGTCGGACGCTGGGCGCGCGGTCGGATTGTCCAGCTTGGGCAGACCAATCGGCACCTTGATGAGACGCTGTTCAACTTTCTGGGCAACATCGTCAGTTACGTTATTACGGGTTTTGCCTTCCTGTTTGTGCTAAATACTTTTGGCATTCAGACCACTTCATTTGTCGCCGTCATTGGTGCGGCAGGCCTTGCGATTGGTTTGGCGCTGCAAGGCACATTGTCGAATGTGGCGGCAGGTGTGATGATCATTTTCTTCCGCCCGATCAAGCTTGGTGATTTTGTCGAGGTGAGTGGGAAATCGGGCACTGTTAAAGCGATCACATTGAATTTTATCGAGCTGGCGTCGGTCGATAACGTGCAGATTATCATCCCGAACGCGCAAGTTTGGGGCAATACGATCACCAACTATTCAGTCTATAATACCCGCCGTGCCGAGTGGGTTTTTGGTGTGGGCTATGGAGCGAATTTGGCCGATGCCGAAAGGATTATCCGCGAGGTGATTACCGCCGATCCGCGCAGTCATGCAGAGCCCGAACCCTTTGTGCAGGTCAATGCGTTGAACGACAGTTCCGTCGATTTTCTGGTGCGGGTCTGGTGTGACCGACCCGAGTATTTCGCCTATCAGGCCGATATAAAGCGCAAGATCAAAGAGGCGTTCGACGTCGGTGGAATCGATATTCCGTTCCCGACGCGGACATTTGTGCGCGCCCCCGAAGAGTAAGCATTTACGACACCGCAGGCCACTGTCGTGTCGGATTCGCGCGGGATTTTTTGTATAACCTTTGTATACAATGCAAGCCAGAAGGGGAGAAATCCATGTCTGGTTCGGCCAAAATCCAATGCCTTGATGATCTGCGAAACCGCATCCTGTCGCTTGATATAGCACCCGGATCTGATCTCGATGAGCTGCGCCTTTGCGATCACTACGGCATTTCACGCACGCCTTTGCGGGAGGTTTTGCAGCGCTTGGCAGGTGAGGGGTTTCTCACACTGGCCGACAATCGCGGCGCAAAAGTTGCCTCGATGGATTTCGGCGTGATGCGGGTGTTTTTCCAAACCGCGCCGCTGGTTTACGCCAATATTGCGAGCCTTGCTGCCGAGAACCGCACGAGTGCCCAACTTGACGCGCTGCGCGATATCCAGTCCCGCTTTGCCCGTGCTGCGAAGTCAGGGCAAGCAGGCGACACCGCGCTGCATAACCACGCTTTTCATGCGCAGATTGGCGCTATGGCGCATAACCCCTATCTGGTGGCCAGCCTGAACCGTATGCTGATCGACCACACACGATTGAGCCAGACGTTTTACCGCCCCGCGTCCCCCGCAGAGACTGTGTTGGTGTCAAAAGCCAGCGATCAACACGACGCGATGATTTCCGCGTTTGAGGCGCAGGAACCTGCGCTTGCCATTGATCTGACGCTCCAGCATTGGGACTTGTCGCGCGACCGCATTGAACGGTTTGTGCGGCCAGACCCCCTCCCCCTTGATGTGATTTCAATGAAAGATCGGCGCCATGCAGTTTGAAGGTATCTACACCCCCGTCGTGACCCCCTATCACGACGATTTCAGTCTCAATGAGGACGCGCTGAAACAGACGCTTGAGTTTCTGATCGAGAGTGGCGTGCATGGACTCATTATCGCGGGCACGACGGGCGAATATTACGCGCAGTCGATGGAAGAACGCCTTGAGATGATGGATCGTGCGGCGGCTTTGATCGCGGGGCGTGTGCCGATGATTATCGGGACGGGTGCCATTCGCACCGAAGACAGTATTGTCTATGCGGAGGCTGCGAAAAAGGCAGGGGCCGATGCGCTGCTGATCGCCACACCGCCCTATGCCTATCCGACGGCACGCGAAATTGCGCTGCATGCGCTGGCAATTGACAAGGCCGTGAACCTGCCTGTGATGCTCTACAACTATCCGGGGCGGATGTCGGTGAATATGGACGAAGAAACGCTGGATCGCTTGGGCCGTTCGCCGAACTTCTGCGCGATCAAGGAAAGCTCGGGTGATCCGAACCGCTTGCACATGCTCGCCCGCGATTACCCACAAATCCAGCTGTCGTGCGGCATGGACGATCAGGCGCTTGAGTTCTTTGCTTGGGGAGCGCGGTCTTGGGTCTGTGCAGGGTCTAACTTTGCCCCCAAGGCGCATATCGCGCTTTATCAGGCCTGCGCCGTTGACGGTGATTTCACCAAAGGCCGCGCGATTATGTCGGCGATGCTGCCGTTAATGCGCGTTCTCGAACAGGGCGGCAAATTCGTGCAATGCATCAAATACGGGCTGACCTTGCGCGGGATTGACGCGGGCATCGTGCGCCGTCCGCTGCAACCGCTCAACAAGGACGACAAGCGCGAATTGGCGCAAGTGATCCGCACCATGAACACCACAATTGCCGCCATCACAGGAGAGGCCCAATGACCGAATTGCTTTCACATGCCGAATACAAAGCGATTGCCGCCGAGTTGGATCCGCCCCGTGCGCCGTTTATCGACGGGAAGTTTCAGGCGGGGCGTGGCCCGAAAATGGCGACGATCAACCCCGCAACGGGTGACGTGATCTGCGAGATTGCGACCTGTAGCGCAGAGGATGTCGACCTTGCCGTGGCCCGCGCACGTGCCGCGTTTGACGAGGGGCATTGGGCGAAGATGCACCCTGCGGACCGCAAGGCTGTGCTGATCAAACTTGCGAAACTGATCCAGCGAAACGCGCGTGAGCTGGCCGTGATGGAGAGCCTTGATAGCGGCAAACCGATCCTAGATTGCGCGACGATTGATGTGCCCGAGACAGTGAACACGATCAAATGGCACGCCGAGGCGATTGACAAGATTTACGACCAAACCGCCCCTGCGGGTGACGACGCGATTGCGATGATCGTGCGTGAACCGATTGGTGTTGTGGCCGCGATCCTGCCGTGGAACTTCCCGTTGATGATGCTTGCGTGGAAGATCGGGCCAGCGCTTGCGGCGGGCTGTTCTGTGATTGTTAAACCTGCCGAGCAGACGACACTGACAGCGCTGCGCGTGGCCGAATTGGCGATGGAAGCAGGCCTGCCGCGCGGCGTGTTTCAGGTATTGCCCGGCGATGGCCCAACCGTGGGCGCGCCGCTTGGTCTACACATGGATGTGGACATGGTCAGCTTCACGGGATCGACAGAAACGGGCAAGCGGTTCTTGCGCTATTCGGCAGATAGTAACCTGAAAAAGGTCGTGCTGGAATGTGGCGGCAAGAACCCTGCCGTGGTCTTGGATGATGCCGAGAATCTCGACTCTGTTGCTGGCCATATCGTCAATGCAGCGTTCTGGAATATGGGCGAGAATTGCTCGGCCACCTCTCGTCTGATTGTGCAATCTGGCGTGAAATCGGCGTTGATGGAGCGGATCATTGCGCGGACCCGCGAGATGCGGGTTGGCGATCCTTTGGACCCAACGAACCACCTTGGCGCATTGATCGACGCAGAGCATTGCGCAAAGGTTGCGGGATATCTCAAAGGCACCGCGCTTGTTGGCGGCAAAGCCGATGGTCCGTTTGTGCAGCCGTCAATTTACGAGGTCAAAGCTGGCGACGCAAAGGCCACCGACGAAATCTTCGGACCGATCCTGAGCGTGTTCGAAGTGGCGAGTTATGATGAGGCAATTGCGGTGGCCAACGACACGCCCTACGGCCTCGCCGCTGCCGTGTTCACCGCCAACGGACGGCGCGGCATTCGTGCGGCACGCGACATCAAAGCAGGCACCGTGACGGTCAACTGCTATGGCGAAGGCGACATCACGACGCCCTTTGGCGGCTACAAACAGTCAGGCTTTGGCGGGCGCGATAACGGCGTGCACGCCCACGACCAATACACCGAACTCAAAACCATCTGGATCGACCTGACCGATCCCGCAGACGGGGACAACGTAGCATAATGGGGTTCAATATCTCTTACCTTGCGGCACAAGCTCCCATTCCAGTGCTTTTTGAGGCCTATCATCTTCAATCAGGGCAACAATCAGACGGACCGTTGCCCGAAGACGAGACATGGATGGCAACACTTGCCAATGACTGGACAATCTGGTGGGTCGCAAGGCCAGACGCGTTTTCGCTGAATATGATTAATCCACACCGTGCCGCAGGGTGCGCGCGCGCCCCAGTTTTCGCTGTTTCAATCGCGGAATCGAATATGAGCGCGAGTATCGCAAAATATTCGGCGACCTCCAAGCGTTGGAGCATTTCGCACGAAGGCGACAACCTCGAAAAGACCGCCATAAAGACGACAGGCAATCTTCCCAAAGATGTCATGGCACAGCGCGATGCAGTGTTTGCAGAGCAATTGCAGGCACCCGAAAATGTAGATGTCGTCTTTGATCTTCCTGCGCGTGTTGGAGACGCCATTTTCGCGTTTCGCTATGATCGCGTCATACCCGACACCGAAGTTATCCGTTGGGTACGTCCAACTCCAATGAACCCAAACCTAGGGCCGATGGCTCAAATTTTAGGAATAATTGCATGAGCGTTGATGCTGTTGGCACGGTTAGGCGTGGGCGCGGTGCGCGGCAGGCACAGCGCGCGATAAGGGACACGAAGATGCTGCCTGCGCTCAAGCGCAAGCTGCCAGTGACCGAGATGATGAACGCCGAGCAGGTGCTTAAAATCGACAACGCCTCGATGGATATTCTGGAGAACGTGGGCGTGCATTTCCGCGATGATATCGCGTTGGCCGACTGGAAGCGTGCAGGGGCCAAGGTTGTGGGCGAGCGGGTCTATCTTGATCGTGCGCTGGTCCGCGAGCTGATCTCGTCGATCCCAGCGACCTTCACCTACCACGCGCGGAACCCGAAGAATAACCTGCCGTTTGGCAATGATCACTCGATGTTTGTGCCGATGACGGGCGCGCCTTTCCTGCGCGATTTGGAGGACAAGCGCCGCAATCCGACGCTGGATGACCTTGCGAATTTTCATAAGCTGAGCCATATGCTCCCCGCGATCCATTCCTCGGCGCACCATATTGTCGAGCCCTACGATCACCCGATTTCGCAGCGCCATTTGCGCATCACCTATTCGTCGATGAAGCATTCCGACAAGACGTTTATGGGCATGACCACCAGCCCCAAAAACGCCGAAGACGTGATGGCAATGTGCGATATCCTGTTTGGTGCGGGCTATATCGACAGCCACCCTGTGGTGACGGGCAACTGCAACGGCAACTCGCCGCTGGTCTGGGACGAAACCATGCTGGGGGCGATGCGTGCATTTTGCAAACGAAACCAGCCTGTGCTCTGCTCGCCATTTGTGCTGGGCGGCGCGAATACGCCTGCCTCCGTCGCCCCCACCGTGGCGCAGCTGAACGCCGAGGCACTGTCCGCGCTGGCATATACGCAAGTCATCCGAAGAGGCTGTCCTGCGATCTACGGCCACTACCTGTCGACCGTGTCGATGAAGTCCGGCGCGCCGATGGCAGGCACCCCAGAGATCAGCTTGATGAATATGATGATCGGGCAAATGGCGCGGTTTTACGATGTGCCTTGGCGCACGTCGAATACGCTGGGCGGTGCGAAAACATTCGACGCGCAGGCGGGTTATGAGAGTGCGACGACCCTCATGGCGGTGATGATGTCGGGGGCCAATTACATCTGGCATTCGGCGGGCTGGAACGAGGCGGGCATGCATTGCTCGATGGCGAAATTCATCGTGGATGCAGAGCAATGCGCGATGGCCTACCGCATGGCTGAAGGCGTGCGCTGGGATGATTTCGACGAGGCCTTGCAAGCGGTGCGCGACGTCGGGCCAGGGGGGCATTATCTCGGTCACCCGCACACGCTAGAGAACTTCCAACGCGCGTTTTTCATGCCAGAGATGTTCGACAACAATTCGATTGAGCAATGGCAGGCGGAAGGGTCCGTCGAGATCAACGAGCGGGCGATCAAGCGGGCGAAGGATATGCTGGGCGATTACGAGGAACCCAAGTTGGACGCGGGCATCAATGAGGCCTTGTTAGACTATATTGCCCGACGCGAGCGGGAGATTCCTGCCGCAGATGCATTGAACCAAGATCTCTGATGCAGGTGCGCCGTCTGCCAGTTGATCCGGGCACTGCAGCGTGGGATGCGATTTTGCCCGCACGCGCAGATTACCCCGTATTAGACACGAAAATTACCGCGGATTGGCTGGTGATCGGAGCTGGGTTTGCGGGGCTGTCTGCAGCAAGGCGCTTGCGGCAATTACACCCGTCCGCCCGCATTGTTGTCCTTGAAGCCAACCGCGTGGCGACTGGACCGGCAGGGCGGAACTCTGGCTTTATGATCGATCTGCCGCATGATTTGTCGTCCAAGGACTATGGCGGTGCGTTGGACCGTGATGCAGCACAAACCGCCGAGAACCGCTTTGCGATCAAATTTGCGGCAGGGGCCGTGTTAGAATACGAAATGCACCCAGAAGCGCAAGTTTTGTCAGGCAAAATTAACGCCGCCGCAACCGAAAAAGGCCACCAGCATAACGCCGATTACGCAGTGCACTTAACCGCCATGAACGAGCCGTTTGAGATGTATGATGCAGCGCAAATGCGCGACATCACAGGGACCAGTTACTACCAATCGGGGTTGTTCACACCGGGCACGGCGATGCTGCAACCTGCTCAATATATTCGCGGGCTAGCTGCAGGATTGGCCCGTAATAGTATCGAAATTTACGAAAATTCACCTGTCACCAGCCTCACCAAAGGATGGACCGTAGCAACGCCAAAAGGGTCGGTAAACGCGCCGAAGGTGATCCTCGCTGTGAACGGTCACGCCGAGAGCTTTGGGCGGTTTCAAGGGCGGCTGATGCATGTGTTTACCTATGCGAGCATGACGCGGGTTTTGACGGATGATGAGCAGCGGAAGCTTGGCGGAGCCTCTGTTTGGGGCATTACCCCTGCCGATCCGCTAGGCACCACGGTGCGCAAAATCAACGGTGTGGGCGGTGCCCGATTGATCATCCGCAATCGGTTCACATTAGACTCTAACATGGAGGTTTCAAAGCGCAGGGTCGCCTCGGTCGGGGGTGATCATGACCGCGCGTTTACAGCGCGTTTCCCTATGTTAGACACTGTAGGCATGGAGTATCGTTGGGGTGGCAGGCTCTGTCTAAGCCGCAACAACGTGCCTGCGTTTGGCGAGCAAGAAGAGGGTCTATTTGCGGCCTGCTGTCAGAACGGATTGGGCACTGCAAAAGGGACTTTGCACGGAATCCTCGCCGCCGACCTGGCGAGTGGTCATCAGAGCGACATGCTCACCCAAGTCATATCGCAAGACCCGCCCGCCAAAATGCCACCCAAGCCCTTCACGTGGCTTGGCGCCAATGCTGTGATGCGCTGGGGAGAGTGGCGGGCCGGAGCGGAAATGTAAACGCTCCGGCACCTGATCTTACATCGCGTCGAGAAGTGTCTCGCCTGCGGAAATCTCGCATGCGCCACGCACGATCTCTTCATTCAGGATCGTGACAACACCGTTTTCGACGAGCATCGAATAACGCTTTGAACGGTTCAGGAAACCCGCTGGTTCTGCTGTGAACTCCATTCCAATCGCTGTTGTAAATTCGGACATCGGGTCGCCAAGCATCGTAATGCCAGCGTCGCCTGCTCCCATGTCTTTTGACCACGCAGCCATAACAAACGGATCGTTGACGGAAACACAGATGACCTCATCCACGCCCTTCGCCTTGAACTGGTCAATCGTGCGCATAAAGCTTGGCACGTGAGCAGTAGAGCATGTGCCCGTGTATGCCCCCGGCAGGCCAAAAATCACGACCTTGCGGTCTTTGAGCTTATCACCAAGGCTGACGCCCTCTGGCCCAGCTTCGCCCATTTGCAGCAGTGTCGCGTTAGGCAATGTGGCCCCTGTCGTAATTGTCATATGTTTTTGTCCCTGTTTGGAATTGCGTCTCTCGCATTCTGCCATATAGGGTCTGCCCAAGCATAGACCAGCGGTAAGGAATATTTACATGGCACATATCGTCGTTATCGGAGCAGGTCAGGCGGGATCATCGCTTGTTGCTAAACTAAGAACCGAAGGGTTTGACGGCGAGATCACTCTTGTGGGGGCCGAACCTGTGCCGCCCTACCAGCGCCCGCCACTCTCCAAGGCGTACCTGCTGGGCGAGATGGCCGAAGAGCGGCTCTATCTGCGCCCTGCTGCATATTACGCTGAACACAAGATCACACTGCGCCTTGATACTCGCGCCGTGGATGTCGATGCGCAGGCGAAAACGGTGACGCTGTCGGATGGTCAAACGCTGACTTACGACCACCTTGCCTTCACCACTGGTGCACACCCGCGTACCCTGCCTGCAAAAGTTGGTGGGATGTTGGATGGCGTGTTCACCGTGCGCGATCTGAAGGACGCGGACACGATGGCCCCGCAGTTCACCGCTGGCAAAAAGGTGCTGATCATCGGTGGCGGTTATATCGGACTAGAGGCGGCCGCGGTTGCCTCCAAGCTTGGCTTGCACGTGACCCTTGTTGAGATGGCCGACCGAATTTTGCAGCGCGTCGCGGCCCCGCAAACCTCCGACTATTTCCGCGCCCTGCACAAGGCGCATGGCGTAGATATCCGCGAGGGTGTGGGCCTTGATCGGTTGCTGGGTGACGACCATGTCACGGGTGCAAAGCTCACTGACGGCTCCGAACTCGACATCGATTTCGCCATTGCCGGCGTGGGTATTGTGCCCGCCACGGTGCTGGCCGATGCAGCTGGGGTCACTGTTGATACAGGCATCGTGACCAACGCGCTTGGCCAAACCTCTGATCCACATATCTGGGCTGCTGGCGACTGTGCCACAGCACTTTTCAACGGCACGCAGATCAGGGTCGAAAGCGTCGGCAATGCCATCGATCAGGCGGAAATCGTCGCCAAAAACATGCTCGGCGCGAATACACCATACCTGCCCGCGCCGTGGTTCTGGTCGGATCAATACGACTGCAAACTGCAAATCGCGGGGCTGAATGTCGGCTATACGGATGTCTATGTGCGAAAGGGTGACGCGGAGGGCGCTGTGTCCCATTGGTATTACAAAGGCGAAGAGCTGATAGCAGTGGACGCAATGAACGACGCCCGCAACTATATGATCGGCAAGCGGTTGATCGAGGGCGGTAAAAGCCCCGCACCATCTATCATCACCGACCCTGCAACCGATATGAAAGCCCTCTTGCGCGCATGAGGATCATCGGCGGCACCCATCGGGGCACGACCCTTGCTGACGTTGGCGCAGGCGATGCGGCAGCGCATTTGCGGCCCACGTCAGACCGTGTGCGCGAGAGCCTGTTCAACGTGCTGCAAGGTGGGCGCTTTGGCGAAAGTATCCGTGGCGCAAAGGTGCTTGACCTGTTCGCCGGCACTGGGGCTTTGGGGCTAGAAGCGCTTTCGCGCGGCGCGGCGCATGTGACCTTCATCGACAACGGCAAGGCGGCGCAGACCCTCATCCGCGCGAATATCCAAAAGCTAAAGCGGCAATCTGACACCACACTTCTGACCTCAGACGCCACCCAAGCGCCAAAAACAACAGCCCCCGCTGGCCTCGTGTTTCTCGACCCACCATACGGGATGCAGCTTGGGCCAAAGGCGCTGGCAGCGGCGAAATCAAACGGCTGGATCGGGTCCGATACCTTGATCGTCTGGGAAGAAAACGCCGCCCAAATCGCACCTATCGGTTTCACCGTTCTGGATGCGCGCCGCTATGGACAAACATGGGTGACCCTCATGAAAGCGCGCGCTTAGCCGTAAGTCGGGTGAAACTTGCCAGAGGGCGACAATGTGAAGATATCACAGCCATCCGCCGTGATCCCAATCGAGTGCTCGAACTGCGCCGACAACGATTTATCGCGGGTCACTGCGGTCCAATCGTCGGCCAGAACCTTGGTCTCTGGACGGCCAATATTGATCATCGGCTCGATTGTGAAAAACATGCCCTCTTCCAGAACAGCGCCTGATCCCGCGCGCCCGTAGTGCAAAACATTGGGCGGCGCGTGGAACACACGACCCAAACCATGACCACAGAAATCGCGCACAACGGACATGCGCTGGCTCTCGGCATAAAGCTGGATCGCGTAACCGATATCACCAAAAGTATTGCCTGGCTTCGCGGCCTCAATCCCCTTCATCAGGGCGTCATGTGTGATCTGGATCAGGCGCTCCGCCTTTCGGTTAGGCTTTCCCGCAACATACATGCGCGAGGTGTCACCAAACCATCCGTCCACAATCACGGTCACGTCGATATTCAAAATATCGCCATCTTTCAGGATCTTATCACCGGGAATGCCGTGGCAAACCACGTGATTCACCGAAATACAACTCGCGTGCTGATAGCCCTTATAGCCAATTGTCGCCGAAACCGCGCCCGCATCCTCAACCCATTTGGTGATCAAACGATCCAACTCAGCCGTCGTTTGCCCTGGAAATACATGGGCCGCGATATCGTCTAAAATCTGTGCGGCCAGACGGCCCGCGCCATGCATACCTGCAAAATCAGCCGCTTCATAAATGCGGATTCCATCTTTGGTCAAACGGCCTTTTTGCGTGTTCACGATCAAATTCCCTCTTATGCTTGCCCGCGACATAAGCCTAAACGGCCTCATAAACCAGATGCAACCACTTGGTTTTTTCCGAGCCTAAATATGCCCGCCGGAGGCGTCTTGAAACGGGATCGTCCGCCTGATGGTCACGCCATTGGGATCAATCGCGCAATCGAACACCAAAACCTGCACGCCAGCTTCGCGGGCCAGATCAAACCCCCGAGCATAGGCGGGATCGATGTCCGCGCTCAGGCTAAGTGCAGCGCAATCGGTCCGTTGAACCAAGTATAACATCACAGCGCGGTGACCTTCCGCCACCATCTGCGACAAGGCACAAAGGTGTTTCGCCCCACGCGCTGTCACGCAATCGGGGAACTCCGCAAGGCCCGCCCTGCGCATCAGAGTGACACTTTTGACCTCGACATAGGTATCCGCACCCTGCCCGCTCAATAGAAAATCAATGCGGCTACCCTCTGCATACTTCACCTCTGGTCGCACCAGTTCATAGGGCGGCAACCCCTCCACCGCGTGATCCATCAACGCCGCTTTTAGCGCCTTATTGGGCACGGATGTATCAATCCCTGTAAAATGCCCATTCTCATGATCGACCAAGCGCCAACCATATTTCAACTTTTTCTTAGGATCGTCATTCGGCTCCAGCCAGATCTTCATCCCCGCATCGGCCAAACCCAACATCGATCCCGGATTCGGGCAGTGCGCCACCACCTCGCGTCCGTCGGGCAAGGTCACATCCGCCAGAAATCGCTTGTAACGGCGGATTAATCGGGCGGGGATAAGGGGTGTGGCAAATTCCATATTGCGATCTATAACAAAGCAAACCCAACAGGAGAACCGCCATGAGTAACCCCACCGCCGCGATGCTTGTAATTGGCGACGAAATCCTGTCGGGGCGCACCCGCGACGCCAATATGTATCACCTTGCAGGGCAGTTGACCGCAATCGGTATCGACCTCAAAGAAGTCCGCGTTGTATCTGATGATGCCCCCGCGATTGTCGCTGCGGTCAAGGCGCTCAGCGGCACCTACACCCATGTCTTCACCAGCGGCGGCATCGGCCCAACCCATGACGACATCACGGCCGATTGCATCGCCGCGGCATTTGGCAAAACCATCGACGTACGCGCCGACGCGGCAGCACTGCTCTCGGCGCATTACGCAAGTACGGGCAAGGAATTCAATGCCGCCCGCCAGCGCATGGCACGTATCCCTGCGGATGCGATCCTGATTGAAAACCCCGTCAGCGTTGCACCTGGTTTCACGCTTGAAAACGTGCATGTCATGGCAGGAGTGCCGTCGGTGTTCACCGCTATGGTCGCCTCGGTTTTGCCAAACCTCACAGGCGGCGCACCGCTTTTGTCGCAATCCTTGCGCGTTGTGCGCGGCGAGGGTGATATCGCGGGGCCACTGGGTGAATTTGCGGCCCGTCACCCTGCCCTTTCAGTCGGCTCCTATCCGTTCCAAGATAATGGTGTTTACGGTGCAAACCTCGTAGTGCGCGGTCAGGATAAAGCGGCCCTGAATGCCGCGATGGCAGAACTGTCCGAAATTTTCCCAGCATGACACTGCCAACCGCTGCCACCCTTTACGACGTTGTCGACACCACTTGGCCCGCCGCCGAAAAGATAGCTTGTGGTCCTTTTACCCTGCGCCGTGGATTGGGCGCAGGTAGCAGAGTGAGCGCGGCTACCGCCAACGCCCCTGCAAACAATGACGAGATCGCAACTGCTGCCAAAGCTATGGGCGAAATGGGTCAACCAGCGCTTTTCATGATCCGCGACACCGATGCGGACCTCGACGCGCAACTCGAAAACATCGGTTATCTCATCAAAGACCCCGTGACCCTTTACGCCGCCCCAACCGCCACGATGACCACTACGCGGCCACCGCATAAGACGGTTTTCACCGCTTGGCCGCCGCTCGCCGCACAGGTGGAAATATGGGCTCTGGGGGGGATCAACGCCGCCCGCCTTGCTGTGATGGACCGTGCCCCTATGCCCAAAACCACGCTGCTTGGTCGCACCCACGACAAACCCGCAGGCACCACTTATGTCGGCATGTCGCACGGCTGCGCGATGCTCCATGCGCTCGAAATCGGAAGCGCGTTTCGCAGGCAAGGCTTGGCCGCCAACATGACCCGTGCCGCCGCATTTTGGGCCGCCGACAACGGTGCTGACTTCCTCACTTTGGTCACAACAAAGGTGAACGCAGGCGCAAATGCGCTCTACACTTCCCTCGGCATGACGGTTGTGGGACACTACCATTATCGTTTCAAATCAGAGTGAGCGCCCACGTGACCGATAAACCTACTGCCCTAGACCTGCCAATGGCCGATCCACTGCCTGCCGCGAACCAAAAATATTTTGATGTCTGCCAAGAAAAACTTGGCATGATCCCAAATGTTCTGCGGGCTTATGCGTTTGATGCAGAAAAGCTCGATACATTCTCGGCGCTGTATAACAATATCATGCTCGCGGACTCAGGCCTCTCGAAGCTAGAGCGCGAGATGATCGCAGTAACGGTCTCTTCCATCAACAAATGTTATTACTGCCTGACGGCCCATGGTGCCGCTGTGCGGCAGCTTTCGGGTGATCCGAAACTGGGTGAGATGCTGGTGATGAACTGGCGGGTCGCCCCCTTGGATGCGCGGCAAACGGCGATGCTTGGCTTTGCTGAAAAGATGACTGTGGCCAGTGCGGCTATTGTGGAAGCTGATCGCGACACCCTGCGCGGCGTTGGTTTTTCCGAGGCCGATATCTGGGATATCGCCGCCACCGCCAGCTTTTATAACATGACGAACCGCATGGCCTCGGCTGTCGATATGCGCCCGAACGACGAATATCATAGTCAGGCGCGATGAAGCTCGCAGTCCTCACTTTCTTTGGCGCATTGTGGGCATCATTTGCGGCCTCACAAACACTCAACTTTCCGAGCAATGCCACCCTTTTGCGTGAAACAAGCAGCGCGGTTGACAGCTACGCGATGCCCATCGGTCCTTGGGTCGCTGGCGGGTTGCCCGTCAAAACCGAGGAAGGGCACCTGACCCAACAAGCGTGGCGCATTAGCGCGACAGGTCTCACCTCACTTCAGCTGGTCCGCCCTGTCCGCGAGCAATTGCGCAACGACGGGTTTGAAATCCTGTTCGAATGCAAAGACCAAGCCTGTGGCGGGTTTGATTTCCGGTTTTCGACGCCTGTCTTGCCGCCCCCCGATATGCAGGTCAATCTTGGCGACTTTCGGTATTTGGCCGCAAGTCGCGACACGGATGAGGGCGCTGAGATCATAAGCATCATTGCAAGCAGGTCAGCCAATGCAGGATTTGTTCAAGTCACGCGAGTTGGGGCGGCGGCAGAGACGGTTTCTGAAGCAACGGCACAGACACTACGCGCATCCCCCTCATCCGTGCCGCCAACAGATTTTGCGGCGTCACTTTCAGAAACTGGACACGCCATTCTATCAGGGCTCACGTTCGAAACGGGGTCTTCGCAATTGGCTGATGGTTCGTTTGACGCGCTGCAAGCTTTGGCCGATTATCTCGCCGCGCAACCCGATTTAAGCGTCGCCCTTGTCGGGCATACGGATGCATCTGGATCGCTAGATGGCAACATTGTACTTTCCAAACGGCGTGCAGGATCCGTTTTGGAAAGACTGGTGTCGGACTATGGCGTCGCACGCAGGCAATTAGATGCACAGGGAATGGGGTACCTGTCGCCCATTGCCAGCAACCAAACGCAAGAAGGCCGCGATGCAAACCGTCGGGTTGAAGTGATCGTCACATCCACACAATAGATTCAAGCAGCTGACTTTTTTAGCCCATCTTCAGTGGGTGGCGGCGATGGTTCGGACCAAATGACCAGTCGGGCACGCCCGGCTTCTTTCGCGGCGTAAAGCGCCTGATCAGCGCGAATCAAATGGGCGTCGAGTGATACGTCTGGTTCGATCAAGACAGCCCCCATCGAAAGCGTTATCGATAAATGCGCCTCTACACCCTCGGCGCGAAATGGGATGGGTTGCCCCAACCGACCCGCAATAACACGCGCTTGCTCGATTGTTGCACCTGCGAATAAAACCGCGAATTCCTCTCCGCCGATGCGGCCCGCAACGTCAATCTCTCTCAGGTTCCACTTCAGCCGATGAGCGATTTCCTTGAGGCAAACATCCCCAACCGCATGGCCAAAGACGTCATTCACCCGTTTGAAATGATCTGCGTCCAAGAGAATTAAAGTGCCACAAGCGGACTCGTCCAAGCGCATCTGAGCCAGTTCCATAAACGTGCGGCGATTGTTCAGTCCAGTGAGTCCGTCTTTGCGCGAGAGCAAAGAAAGGTGTTTTTGAAACCGGATTTGATAGCGCGTGACGAACGTCACGAAAACAATGAATGGACCACCAACGAAAAACGCATGTGCGCCGTAATAAAGAAGTGAATAGTCCAGACTATCAACCGTCATATAGGCAAAGCCGATATTTGCGAGCCAAATCATAGAAATCCATAGCACGATATGTATCACCACACTTAGGGCGCTAGACGGTGCCAAGATACGGAACAATTTGTTCATACAGATTCCTTCTGCACGAACCATAAATCAGAAGTATTGATGCAGTTTTAACGCCCAAAAACAAAAAAGCGCGGCCACTAGGGCCGCGCAAGTCAGGTGAATAACACCGTTGGGAACTGTTGAGTGCTACCAGATATCAGGCCCTTTATCGGCCAAGGCATGCACGAGAAAATCAATAAAGGCGCGGACTTTGGGCTGCGTAAAGCGGCCCGGCGGATAGACCGCATAGATGCCTTGGGTCTCGACGGGCAGATCAGGGATCGCCTCTTCTACAAGGCCTTTGGCCAGCGCATCCGCATATAAGAAGCTTGGCAAATAAGCGATACCAAGACCGCCGACACAAGCGTTCAACAACGATTGACCGTCGTTGACCGTCAGCCAGCCAGCCGTGCGCACTTGCCGCTTTTCACCCGAGGGCGCGGTCAGTTTCCAAACAGCAGAGTTCGCTTGGTTGGAATAATGCAGCAGCTTGTGATCGTTCAGATCGTCGATCTTTTCAGGGCGACCATGCTTTGCAAAGTAGCCAGGGCTCGCGATCATCCGCTTTGTGGTCTCGGTCAATTTGCGTGCTTTCAGGGTGCTGTCTTCCAGCTCCCCAATCCGCACGGCCATGTCGAAACCTTCAGAGATCAGCTCAACATAGCGATTGTTGAGAACCATGTTAACCGTGATATCAGGAAATTCTGTCAGGAAGTCGCCAAGCACAGGAGACAAATGGTTCACCCCGAAATCCGTCGCCACAGAGATGCGCAGTAGACCCGAAGGTGCCGATTGCATCGAGGTGACAAGCGCGTCCGCTTCACCTGCGTCATTCAGAACACGACGTGCGCGATCATAATATGCGAGGCCAATTTCAGTCGGGCTGACACGACGTGTCGTCCGGTTCAAAAGACGCGCACCAAGGCGGGCCTCAAGCGAGGAGACGTGCTTTGAAACGGCGGATTTCGAAATCCCCATCTTCTTGGCCGCATCTGTAAATCCACCTTGATCCACAACTGTGGCGAAGGCTTCCATTTCGGTGAGGCGATCCATGCTCGCTCCTCTGCAACTCATTATTCGTTGGGATGAGGTTTGACGGTCAAATCAGGCAGGAATGGGACGCTGGCGCGACAATACGGGGGATTTGTGAGGCACTGTTCGCGGTGGGGAAACACGCAACCCCTTATTTCATTGGTTATAGCAACAATTCGGCAATCGTGATCCAGATTGGGAGCGTTACCGCTCCCAATAAAGTTGATTGTGCCACCAAGGTCGCGACCAGCTCGCGACTGGCCCCGAATCCCGCCGCCAGCACGTGGGCCGCAGAGGCTGTGGGCAGCGCTGCAAACACCACAAGAACCGTTCCAATCGCTGGTGGGATCTGCAAAGCAATGCAACCTATGAGCGTGATGGCAGGCAGGGCGATCAACTTAATTGCACAGATCGCCCCATTGAAACGGTCCAATTTGGCCAAAGCCCGCCAGTTCATCGTCGCCCCCACCGAGATGAGCGCAATCGGGATCGCCGCTGCCGCCAACATCTGAAGCGGGCTTAGGATGATTGCGGGGATCGACAGCCCCGTGAGCCCGACAATCACACCTGCGACCGAGGCAAGTAGAAACGGGTTCATCGCAACCCGTTTGACGCTCGCCCAAAGCCCAAGGCTGCCGCCCCGCG